>JAEEGL016862022.1_pt1 | contig 114216 bp, 72 predicted proteins | sample 9134231 | NCBI WGS metagenome assembly JAEEGL01 (sample SAMN16246548, study PRJNA631951) | gut metagenome | biome: gut microbiome; feature: rumen; material: fiber-attached | host: Bos | place: Iran: Karaj | collected 2018-10
AACTGGAAGAACTGCGCAGTCAGGTCGCAGAGTTTAAGAACCGCATGGAACAGCAGGAGATTGTCAGCCGACGCCTGTTGAGAGAGGCGATGAAAGGCCATGTGACGTGGATTAAGCAGATGAGTTTTTGGGGCAGCGTAGCGGAATTGGTAATAATACCTTTGATGGTTTACGCGCTTAGATACATTGCCGGTTTTTCATGGCTACCAATTATTGCGTTAGGGCTTGTGATGGCCGGTGAGGCCGTTTTCAACTTTTGGAATGTCAGTACTATCCGCGACAAACATCTTGCAGTTGATGATGTGCTCAGTGCCCAGCAGCGGTTGATAACCTTCAAACGCAGGGAGAAGCTTTACACGTTCGGCATACTTCCTTTCCTTTTGCTCTTTTTAGTATGTATTCCGTTTGGCGTTTTTCATGAAACCGATATTCCTTTCCCCCCAACTAACAGATTGGTCATTTATTGCGCGTTGATTGTCGTCACATCTGCCATATTATCCTATGTCTTTTCCCGCGAGATGCGCTCGCTGAACAAGGCCATCAAGGACATCGACGAATTCGCTGTAAACAGCTGACAATCAACCGCGAGTCAAGTTTTCAACGAGGATGAACATTCAATTTACCAAGCAATTAAATACCAGCGAGATAAGCAAATTCAGTTTGTTTATCTCGCTGGTGTTTTTATGATGGCCTTTCCATGAAATTGCGGTGCTACTCTTCCAACAACTGGTTCACCGTAACGCCCTCACGCAGCCTGCCCTGCTTGTCGAAGAGCACGACGAAGGGGATGCCCGAGAATTGGAACTTCTCCTTCAGATAACCCCATTCGGAGCGGGTGATGTGTATGTGCTCGCCCTTGATGTTGTTGGGCTCGAGGAATGATTTGCAATGCTCCGGCGTATCGTCGGTGATGTAGAGATACTTCACGGGCTTGTCCTTGTTGGCCTCCACCTCGTCGCGCATGTGGAGCATGCCAGCACGGCAGGGTCCGCACGACATTTCCCAGAAATCGACGTAGAGCACGTTGCCCTTGTACGGCTCGATGATACGTTGGAAGATGCTGTCGCCCTTGGTCAACGGCTTGTCTTCCACCACCTTGATTTCGTGCTCCTTAATATATTCGCGATAGGCCAGAATGCCTTGTCGTATCAGCTCGGGATGGGAGACGACGGACATGGTGGCTGCAAAGTCGTCGGCAATAACGTCATGCTGGTCCTTGTGCCATTCGGAAATGGTGAAGAGGTCGCGCAACTGACACACCTGAGCACTGAAGTCAGAAGGACTGAGATGCAGCTTTTCTTGCAACTCGTTCATCGTATTCATCCTAAACTCGCGAGAAAAGACGCGCTTATGTTGTGCCATGTCCTCAGCTGCCTTGGGGTCGTAGTCGAAGGGGAGGTAATACAAAACCCTTGGTGCATGCATGGGGCGGAAGAGCTGATATTCTAACCTGTTGAAGAAGAAATCGTCGGTGGAAATCATCAGCAAGGGATTGTCTGTCAGGTATTTCGCTCGCGGTGCCACGAAACTGAAGTATTGTTGCCAATAGGCTTTGCCGTCTATCGTGCTATCCTCACGCAATTTGTCCTCTGCACTAATATATTTGTCGCAAATGAGCTTCAAACGCTCTGAAAGGATGTAAGTACGCAAAATGTCGGAAGCCAGGGGTGAGCAGCCCGCCAGCTCTGGCAGTCCGTCATTCATTTTCCTGACGAGCTCGTCCATCTTTTCCACCTGTTGGTCCTTCCAAATCATCAGCGAGTCAAGGCCTTTCTCTTCCGCCTCCTCAGACAAGTCGGGCCGGCAATATTTTTCATTTATCAGTAGCAATAGTCTGGTGAGCTCACCGCCGAGGCCGGTGCCGTCAAACTTCACACCCTCCTCCTTCGTTCGTTTTGTAATGTCAATGGTGACGTTGATGGTATCGCCAGGGCAGGCATACGCCATTCCCAATGGATAGACAAGCACTTGCATGGGGTAAGGCACATAGACATTGAGCGAGAAGGTGCCGTCGTTCTTGAACTCGATAACGGAAGTCTTCTCCTTGTGCACGATATAGTTGCGCATGATAACGGTGAAGCTGCCATTCAACTTGTCGAGAACCTCTTGTGGAATCTTCTCGCCCTTTGCTTCTTCGGGAACAACCAAGTGTCCTTGAATAACCACATTGCCGCCATGCAGGCGATATTCGCTGATTTCGGCACTCGGGAAGTTCCTCAGCTGCGGCACTTCGGGCACCTTCACTTTTTTCTTTGCTTCCATGCTGGCAGGTGCAAGCAGCACGGCAAGCAGGATGGTCAAGATGGTTTTTCTGCTCATTGTATTCAAATTCGAAATCCGGCGGCAAAGGTACAACAAATTGCTGAGAAAAAGCATATAATCATCCCGTCAATTTTATATGATTCCACTTTAGCATATTCATATAAAAATTCTTAGTTACTCCGACGCTTGGAAGCGTCAGCTCCTATGGCGTCAATTTATAAGGCACAGGCTCCTGAAACCTGGTTATCTGACGATGACTTTCCGGCCGTCTTTCACATAGATGCCTTTTTGGGTGGGTTTCGCGCCAAGCTGCCGCCCGTCGAGCGAATACCACCCCTTGACAGCCGTCGCCTCGCGTTCAATCACAGGATGGTCGATTGCCGTTGGCAGGCCATCCACGAGGACCCCCCATGTAACGGCGGACCCGTCAACGTCTAAAAATCCCTCAGACCATTCTCTTACATCCATCACAAATTCCGACCTCTCAATGTCATCGTTGATTTTGGCGGCGGTGTTCGGGCTGAACTGATAGCCGGCATCAGGGCTGACCAACAACACGAGGGCATAACCGCAACCATGTTTGAACACATCGTTCGGCAGCATGAGCCTTACACCATCTTCTACATGTTCAAGCCAAATCACTTGGTCAATGGTATAATGCCGATAGAATGTCGGCTTGGCAAAAGCTGCCGTAGAAGAAGGCTTGGCACTGGCCATCATCGACTCGGTCTGGAAGGCGGGATGAGTTCCCGCCACGGGTTCGGCAATGGTTTCCCTTATTTCGCGTACATACAATCCTCCTGCCGGCGTGGGCACGGTGTAGTTGAACAAAAATTCCTTGATGCGCTCATTGTTCGACACCTGAAGGCAAGCATTGTTTTGCACGTCGCCGACGTAAGCCGACGGGTCACCGTAGATGTAACCGTCGGCAAGTTCTATGGTGAACCTGACCCTCACTCCATCGCCGGCTGATGCCTCATAGTCGGGTTCCACCCTTCCGTATCTGATATACTCAATGGCGTCAACCAGGCATCCGGGCGTACTGCTCGTGGCGTCATAGTCGGCAGGGGTGAAGTCCTCGGGCCAGTCGAAGCCGGTGATGTCCACGCGGTTCACGGTCTGAATCATCCCCATGTTCGAGCAATACACCTCTACATGCATATTCATGCCGTTTCCGGTGTCAAAATCATACTTGGCCCACCCTTCTCGTTCTACGACCAGATAACCGCACTGCAACTGGCTGTTCTGCGACACGCCCGCCGAGGTGATGTTGGTAAACCTGGCCACGTTGAAAGCCTCCGAAACGCCTTTTACGGGCAAAAGATATTTGCCGTTGAAATAGCGATAGACACCCTTGTAGAAAGTTTGTGAGGCATATAATACATTCAGTTGTGTGTTCTTCGAAAGGTCGAGCGTGGTAAGCTGGTTGCCATCGCAGGCCAACTGTTTGAGTGCTGTACAACCAGACACGTCAAGTGTGGTCAGACTGTTGCTGTTGCAATTTAAATAAGTCAGATAAGGTGCCGATTTCGGCAGCAGTAACTCCGTGAGTTGGCATCCATCGCATCTCAGGTTCTCCAAGTTCCCCAATGCCCTTACGTCAAGAACGCTCAGACTATTTCCAAAGCATCCCAACGACTTTAGTTGGGTGTTGTTCGTCAAATCAAGGGTGGTCACTCCGCAATTACCACAATTTAGTACCTGCAAGGCGGTATTATTTGAGACATTGAAGGAAAGGTTGGCGTTGTTATAGACATTCAGCTCGCGCAACTTCGTAAATATTCCCGTATCTATGGATGTCAGCTGGTTATTGCTGACATCTAAAATTTCCAAATCATTATAGGTGGTGGATGGAGTGCCAATCCATGAGATTCTATTGTTACTGCAATGGAGTTCTTCCAGACCATAACAAAAGGAGATGTCAATTTCTGTTAGATAGTTGTCGGAACAATCTAAAAATACCAATTCACTTGATACATTTATTTCATCTCCTGGAATATTAGGATTAGCACCAAGATAGTTGTGTTTGATATCCAAATATTCCAGCGACATACTTGGTCCCACTTCGAAATTATTGTAGCTGCAAACAAGCTTTCTCAGTTTATCCAATCTGCTGATATATCTAAACTTATCCAATTTGTTATAGCTGACATCCAACTCTTCCAAATTGGAGAAATTCTCAATACCTTTAAGATCGGAGATCTCTCTATTTTTGAGGTTCATAGTTTTCACTGACATCAGCAGTTGGTTCGATAACTCAGAATTCGGGGCCACGCCAAGAATCGTGCACAAAGCAGCCCTGAAGTTTTCATCGGGGAAATTGGTGGCATCCAACTTCACCGCACTGGCTTGAATGGTAAGCGCCATGAAGCATACCGCCACCATCATTCTCTTGATAATTCTCATGTCTTTCATAAAGCGTATTTTTATTTATGTGTTAATATGTGTGCAAAGATAACAAAAAAAAGCGAAAGTGAAAAATAAAGAGTGAAAAAATAGAAGGACAATTGCGTGTTGTATTTAAAAAGAGTTGCAGATTGCAAATCCATCTACTCATGGCAGACGACTGTAAAACTTTTGGGTTTACGAAAAATTGTAAATTCGCCTGAACTGAGCGAAGACATTTATTTAGAAACTCCGACGCCTTAGGAGCCGACGCGGTAGGAGCCGACGCTCCTATGGCGACGGGGTAACTTTATGTTCTGGGAGTTATAAGTGCTCAGATTTTTTTAGTTACTCCGACGCTTGGAAGCGTCGGCTCCTATGGCGGCTCCTGAGTCGGATTTATCATTTTTCATTTATCATATTTCATTTAGCGAAGCGCCATGGTTTTGTCAAGATTTTTCATGGAATTTTAGTCCTCCAGAAAAGTTTGACCGCAAATTTCGGGGAGAGATCTTGAAGATTAAGGAGGGAAATCTTGAAGATTTCTCCTTGAAATTTGCTGTCAAATTCCGGCCGATTCATAAACCACTGAAATTCAGTAATTTACAAAATCTGCGAAAAATAGCCGATTTTGTCAAGATTTTTCATAAAAAACCGGCCTCCAAAACTCGTGTTTTTTGGGGGGTAGTGACAAGGCCGCAGGGAGTGGCCAAATAATATGGTGTACGCGCACAGGAACACTTAACGGATGTTAAAATCAAGAAAAGTGATAATTTTTGAAAAAAAAGTGGGGGAAAGTGGGGAAATGTGGGGAATTATTACTATCTTTGAACCCGAATTTGAAAAATAGGCAAACATGCGCTTTTTAGGAAACATAGAAGCCAAGACCGACGCGAAGGGCCGCGTGTTCCTTCCCGCCACATTCCGCAAGGAAATGATGTGCGGCGAGAAGGTGACGCTGGTGCTGCGCAAGGACGTTTTCCAGCCCTGCCTGGTGCTATATCCCGAGCAGGTGTGGAACGAGCGCATGGATATTATGAAGCGGCGCCTGAGCCTGTGGAACCCTCGCCACCAGCTCATCTTCCGGCAGTTCGTGAGCGGTGTGGAGGAGATTTCGCTCGACGGCAACGGCCGTTTCCTCATCCCCCGCCGCTACCTTGAAATGGCCGGCATCAAGTCAACCATCAAGTTCATCGGCATGGGCGACACCATAGAGATATGGAGCGGCGAGAACACCGAGAAGCCGTTCATGGAGCCCGAGGAATTTGGCAGGGCGCTCGAGGAAGTGATGGGCATGGACGACCCCGACACCATCGCCGGCATGGCCGGCAGTCCAAGACAATAAGGAGGGGAGGCGAGTCATGGCAACGACGGCAGACGGCTACCACGTTCCAGTGCTCCTGAAGGAGAGCATCGACGCGCTGAACATCATTCCCGGCGGCACCTACGTCGATGTGACCTTCGGCGGCGGCGGCCATAGCAGGGAACTGCTGAGGCGGCTGGGCGCGGAGGGCCGGCTCTTCAGCTTCGACCAGGATGCCGACGCCGAGCAGAACATCTGCCGCAGTGACGGCGAGGACGGGGCACTGCAGGGCGACGGCAGGTTCACCTTCGTGAGGAGCAACTTCAGATACCTGAGCAACTGGATGCGCTATTACGGCGTGGACAAGATAGACGGCCTGCTGGCCGACCTGGGCGTGTCGAGCCATCATTTCGACGATGCCGAACGGGGGTTCAGCCTGCGCTTCGACGCTCCCCTGGACATGCGGATGAACAAGCGCGCCACGACGACCGCCGCCGACGTGCTGAACAAATACGGCGAGAAAGCCCTCGCCGACATCTTCTTCCTCTACGGTGAGCTGAAGCAGAGCCGAAGGATTGCGGCGGCCGTGGTGAAGGCCCGCGAGCAGAAGGCGCTGGCCACCACACAGGACCTCATCGACCTGGCAACGCCGCTGATGGCCCGCGAACGCGAGAAGAAAGACCTGGCCCGCCTCTTCCAGGCCCTGCGCATAGAGGTGAACCACGAAATGGAGGCGCTCAAGGAGATGCTCGTGGCCGCCACCGGCCTCATCAGGCCCGGCGGACGGCTAGTGGTCATCACCTATCACTCGCTTGAAGACCGCATCGTGAAGAACATCATGAAGGCCGGCAACGCCGAGGGCCGCGTGGAGAAAGACTTCTACGGACGCGTGAGCAGCCCCTTCACGGCCATAGGGAAAGTGGTGACGCCCGACGACAGGGAAATAGCCGACAACCCGCGCAGCCGCAGCGCCAAGCTGAGGGTGGCCGAAAAACAATCAGACAACGCTGAATAGAATCTCATGGCAGACATCAACAACGACGAAACACTGAAGAGCGCCAAGGCACAGCCCCAGGACGAGGGGCAGCAGCCCGAGGGCACCACGGAAGCCGGAAAGGACGACGTGGAGTTCGTCGTGGACGTGCCGGAGGAACAGGAGCAAGACGAGGAAGAGCCGCAGACCGACCCCAGGGAGGAACGGCGAAAGGAAGCCGCCAAGGCACGGCGCGCACGCATAGAGGCCAATGCCGCGCAACTGGAGAAGGACATGAAGGACCAGGCCCGGGAAGACGAGCGGCCACAATCGAGCAACCTCTCGCTGAGGAAAATTCTCGGCGGCAACTGGCTCACCACCGAGTTCCTGAAAAGGCAGATAGGCGTCATTTTGGTGGCAACGGGCATCATGATAGTGTATATCTCCAACCGCTACAGCTGCCAGAAGGAGATGCTCGAGATAGACCGCCTGAACAGCGAACTGGAGGACGCCAAGTACAGGGCCCTCTCCACCACCAGCGAGCTAACGGAGAAATGTCGCGAGAGCAACGTCATGGAAATGTTGCGCGACAACAAGGACAGCATCCTGAAAATTTCGTCGCAACCGCCCTACATCATCAACGTGCCCGACAACCATCGTCCGCTGACGAAATAAGGAAACCCAAGAGGACGCCCGTCGTCCCATAATATATATAATAAGGTATAAAAGGATATGAGCAGTTTATTTGACAGAGAGAAGATTGTGCCACGCTACAAAACCATTGCCTACCTCATGCTGGTGGCAGGCGTGCTGGTGGTGGGAAAGGCACTGGTGACAGCCACCGTGAAACGTGACTTCTGGATGCAGGTGGCCGACAGGCTGAAACGCGACAGCGTGGAGGTGAAACCGGTGCGCGGAAACATTATGAGCAACGACGGCCGGCTGATGGCCAGCAGCATTCCCGAATACAAACTGTTCATGGACTTCAAGGCCCTTCACGACAGCAAGACCGACACCCTGTGGACCGACTCGGTGGTGAACGTCATCTGCGAGGGCCTTCACGACATATTCCCCCAGCGGTCGGCACAGGCCTTCAAGGACAGCCTGACCAAGGGCCACGAGCGCATGAGCCGCAACTACCCCATCTGGCCGCGGCGCGTCACCTACAGCGTTTACACGGAGGTGAAGAAGCTGCCCATCTTCTGCCTGCATCCCTACAAAGGCGGGTTCCACTACGAGGAATACGTGTCGCGCCAGCACCCCTTCGGCTCGCTGGCCGCCAGGACGGTGGGCGAGATGTACGGCGCCAAGGACTCGGCGAAATGCGGACTGGAGCAGTCGTTCGACAGCCTGCTGAGGGGAAAACCCGGCGTGGTGCAGCGCAAGAAGGTGCGCGACCGCTTCCTCAGCATCACCAACCGCCCGCCCGTTGACGGGGCTGACATCATCACCACCATCGACGTGAACATTCAGGACCTGGCCGAGCGCGCCGTGCTTGACATGCTGAAAAGCATCAACAACGGCAACGTGGGCGTGGCCATCGTGATGGAAGTGGAAACGGGCGACGTAAAGGCCATCGTGAACCTGTCGAGGGCCGACGACGGCGAATACTATGAAATGCAGAACCATGCCGTGAGCGACCTGCTCGAGCCCGGCTCGGTGTTCAAGACGGCATCGCTCATGGTGGCGCTCGACGACGAAGTGGTGGACACCATGGTCACCGTGGACTGCAAGGGCGGCGTGTACGACATGCACGGCGCAAAGATGCGCGACCACAACTGGCACCGCGGCGGCTACGGCACGCTGAGGTTTGCGCAGACGTTGGAATACAGCTCCAACATCGGCGTGAGCCGCATCATCGACGAGCACTACCACAACAATCCCGAGAAATTCGTGGAAGGCCTCTATCGCATCGGTATCGCCAGCGACCTGGGCCTGCCCATCGAGGGTGCGGCAAAACCAAACATCAGGATGCCCCAGCGCCTGCCCAACGGCAAAATCAACTCGAACAACTGGAGCGCCACCACGCTGGCATGGATGAGCATCGGTTACGAAACGCAGGTGCCGCCCATCTCGACGCTGGCCTTCTATAACGCCATTGCCAACAACGGCCGCATGATGAGGCCAAGATTCGTGAAGCAAGTGGTGAAAGACGGACAGGTCATTCAGGATTACCAGCCCGTGGTGCTCAAAGAGCAAATCTGCAAGCCCAAGACGCTGGAAATCATGCAGACCATCCTTCGCCACGTGGTGAGCCAGGGACTGGGAAAGAAAGCCGGCTCGCGCTCGTTCCAGGTGGCCGGAAAGACGGGCACCGCGCAGATTTCAAAGGGAAAAGGCGGTTATAAGAACGGACAAATGGACTACTTGCTGTCGTTTGCCGGTTATTTCCCGGCCGACAAGCCCCGCTACAGCTGCATCGTGTGCATTCAGAAAACTGGTCTGCCCGCATCGGGAGGCAACACCAGCGGCGTGGTGTTCCACAACATTGCCGAGGGCATCATGGCACAAGACCTGCGGCTCGACGTGAGCGATGCCCACGACTCGCTGGCGGCCATCATTCCCGACGTAAAACAAGGCAACATCTTCTCGGCAAGCCAAGTGCTGGCCAAGCTCGGCATTCAGACCACCACGTCGTGGAATCCCAAAAGCACCGCCAAGCCCCTCTGGGGAACGGCAGAGAGACTGGGCAGTGAAGTGGCCCTCACCGAGAAAGACATCACCGAGAAAGAGCTGGTGCCCGACGTAAAAGGCATGGGTGCCCGCGATGCCGTCTTCATGATGGAAAGCCGGGGCATCAAGGTGAAACTCTCCGGAAGGGGGAAGGTGGTGGCGCAAAGCCTCGGACCGGGAAGGAGAATCGGGAAAGGCGACGTCTGTAGCCTGAAACTCAACTGATTAAGAAGAAAGGAACAAAAGATGAAACTCTCTGAAATACTGAAAAACATCAAGCCGCTACGGGTGGAGGGAAACCTCGACACGGAGATTTCGGGCATCAACATAGACAGCCGCAAAATTGCCGACGGGCACCTCTTCGTAGCCATGAAGGGCACACAGGTGGACGGCCACCGCTTCATAGAGAAAGCCATAGAAAGCGGGGCCGCCGCCGTGTTGTGCGAAGACATGCCCGAGACATTGCCTGAGCAGGTGACTTTCATCCAGGTGGCTTCCACCGAAGACGCAGCCGGAAAAGCAGCAACCATGTTCTACGGCAACCCCTCGGCAAGGCTCAAACTGGTGGGTGTGACCGGCACCAACGGCAAAACCACCATTGCCACGCTGCTCTATCAGATGTTCCGGAAACTGGGGCACAAGTGCGGGCTGCTCTCAACCGTATGCAACTATATTGAGGACGAGGCCGTGGCCGCCAGCCACACCACGCCCGACCCCATCGAGTTGAACCGCCTGTTGGCAAAAATGGTGGACGCCGGATGCGAATACGCCTTCATGGAATGTTCCAGCCACGCCATCCATCAGAAAAGGATTGCCGGACTGGCCTTCGCCGGCGGCATCTTTACCAATCTCACCCGCGACCACATGGATTACCATAAGACGGTTGAGAACTACCGCAATGCGAAGAAAGCCTTCTTCGACGGCCTGCCCAAGACGGCCTTTGCCCTGACCAATGCCGACGACAAAAACGGCATGGTGATGGTGCAGAACACGAAGGCCCGCGTGAAGACCTACTCCATGCGCACCATGGCCGACTTCCGCGCCAAGCTCCTGGAGTGCCATTTCGAGGGAATGTATCTCGACATCGACGGCCACGAGGTGGGCGTGCAATTCATCGGCAAGTTCAACGTGAGCAACCTGCTGGCCGTCTATGGTGCCGCCGTCTTGCTGGGCAAGAAGCCCGAAGACGTGCTCGTGGTAATGAGCACGCTGAAAAGCGTAAGCGGACGCCTGGAGCCTATCAGCTCGCCCGACGGAGTCACCGCCGTGGTGGACTATGCCCACACGCCCGACGCCCTGGAAAACGTCCTGAAGGCCATTCACGAAGTGCTCGACGGGAAAGGCACTGTCATCACCGTATGCGGCGCCGGCGGCAACCGCGACAAGGGCAAGCGCCCCCTCATGGCACAAGAGGCCGTCAAGCAGAGCGACCGCGTCATCATCACCAGCGACAACCCGCGTTTTGAAGAGCCGCAGGACATCATCAACGACATGTTGGCCGGTCTCGACAAGCAACAAATGAAGAAGGTGGTGGCCATCGTTGACCGCCGCGAAGCCATACGCACCGCCTGCCTCATGGCAAAGAAAGGCGACGTGGTGCTCATTGCCGGAAAAGGCCATGAGGACTATCAGGAGATAAAGGGCGTGAAGCACCATTTCGACGACCACGAGGTGGTTCGCGAAGTTTTTGCACAATAAGTACGAAAAACCATAAGCCATGCTGTACTACCTGTTCCGATTTCTCGAAAAATACGACATACCAGGCTCCCACATGTGGAGCTACATATCGTTCCGTGCCTTGCTGACGCTCATCCTGGCGCTCATCATTTCGGCATGGTTCGGCGAGCATTTCATCAAATACATGAAGCGCCGCAACATTTCCGAGACGGCCCGCGACGCCTCCATCGACCCCTTCGGCGAGAAGAAGAAGGGCGTGCCCACCATGGGCGGCATCATCATCATCGTGAGCATCCTGGTGCCAGTGCTCCTGCTGGGCCGCACACGAAACATCTACCTCATCCTGATGATGGGCACCACGGTGTGGCTGGGCTTCCTGGGATTTCTCGACGACTACATCAAGATTTTCCGAAGGAACAAAGACGGACTGAAGGGCAAGTACAAGATTGTGGGACAGGTGAGCATCGGCCTCATCGTGGGCCTTACGCTATGGCTGAGCCCCGATGCGAAAATCAACGAGAACCTCACCACGGTGCGCCAGAACCAGGAGACGGTCATCCACAAGTCGGAGCCCACGAAATCGCTGAAAACCACCATCCCCTTCGTGAAGAACCACAACCTGGACTACGAGAAGATGGTGTCGTTTTGCGGCAAGCATTCGCGCGAAGCCGGCTGGCTGCTCTATGTCTTCATGACCATCCTGGTAGTGACGGCGGTGTCGAACGGTGCCAACCTCAACGACGGCATGGACGGCATGTGCGCCGGCAACTCGGCCATCATCGGCGTGGCGCTCGGCATTTTGGCCTATGTGAGCAGCCACATTGACTATGCGGCCTACTTCAACATCATGTTCATTCCAGGGTCGCAGGAGCTGGTCATCTTCCTCTGTGCCTTCGTGGGCGCCGTCATCGGCTTCCTCTGGTACAACGCCTTCCCGGCGCAGGTGTTCATGGGCGACACGGGCTCGCTCACCATTGGCGGAATCATTGGCGTGGCCGCGGTGCTCATCCACAAGGAGCTGCTCTTGCCCATCCTTTGCGGCATCTTCTTCGTGGAAAGCCTCAGTGTTATCATCCAGACGCAGGTGTTCAAATACTACAAGCACAAGGGGCAGCGGGTGCGCGTCTTCCGTGCCACGCCCATCCACGACAACTTCCGCAAGCTCGACTCCCAGCTCGACGCCACCAGCCGCTACATCCTGAAAGGCTGGCCCGAACGCCAGTTCCACGAGTCGAAAATCACGTTCCGTTTCTGGATTGTCACCATCATCCTGGCTGCCCTGGCCATCATCACGCTGAAAATAAGATAAGGAGAAAGAAGAATGAAGAAAATAGTCATACTGGGTGCCGCCGAGAGTGGCGCGGGTGCCGCCGTTCTGGCCAAGAAGGAAGGCTTCCGCGTCTTCGTCAGCGACATGGGCACCATCAAGGACCGCTATAAGAAACAGCTCGACGACCATGCCATAGAATGGGAGGAAGGCGGCCACACCGAGGCAAAAATCCTCGATGCCGACGAGGTCATCAAAAGCCCCGGCATCCCCGACGAGGCCCCGCTCATTCAGAAGCTGAAGGCACAACATACGCCCATCATCAGCGAGATAGAATTTGCCGGCCGCTACACACGGTCGAAGATGATTTGCATTACCGGCTCCAACGGCAAGACCACCACCACGTCGCTCATCTACCACATCTTCCGGCAGGCGGGCTACGATGCCGGACTGGCCGGAAACATCGGCCGCAGCCTGGCCCTGCAGGTGGCCGAAGAACCGCACGAATACTACATCATCGAGCTTTCGTCGTTCCAGCTCGACAACATGTACGAGTTCCGTGCCAACGTGGCCGTGCTGCTCAACATCACCCCCGACCACCTGGACCGCTACCAAAACCAGATGCAGAACTATGTTGACGCCAAGATGCGCATCTTGCAGAACCAGACCGAGGACGACGCCTTCATCTACTGGAACGACGACCCCATCATCCGCCGCGAGCTGAGCAAATACGACATCAAGGCCGTGCAGATGCCCTTCTCGGAACTGAAGGAGCACGGCAGCATAGGATACATTGAAGAGGGGCAGTACGTCATCGAGAAGCCCACGCCCTTCAACATGGAGCAGGAGGCCCTCTCGCTGACCGGCAAGCACAACATCTACAACTCGCTGGCCGCCGGCATCGCCTCGAAGGTGTCGGGCATCAGCAACGAGGTGCTGCGCCAGAGCCTCAGCGACTTCCCCGGCGTGGAGCACCGGCTGGAAAAGGTGTGCGTGGTGGGCGGAGTGCAATACATCAACGACTCGAAAGCCACCAACGTTGACGCCTGCTGGTATGCCCTGGAAAGCATGAAGACGCCCACCATCCTCATTATCGGCGGCAAGGACAAGGGCAACGACTACGCGCCCATCATGGACCTGGTGAAGCAGAAGTGCGCCGCACTGGTGTATCTCGGTGCCGACAATCGCAAGCTCCACGACAATTTCGACGCGCTGGGCATCCCCGTTCGCGACACCCACTCCATGCGCGAGTGCATGGAGGCCTGCTACGAGCTGGCCCGGCCCGGCATGACCGTGCTGCTTTCGCCCTGCTGCGCCTCCTTCGACCTCTTCAAGAACATGGAAGACCGCGGCGAGCAGTTCAAAGCCCTGGCACGCAGCCTCTGACCCCACCCCTCACCAAGTAAAAAACCGCTTATTACAATATGTTTGAAAAACTGAGCCAAATAAAAATCAAGGGCGACGGCATCATCTGGATGGTGTTCTTCTTCCTTTGTATCATCAGCGTGCTCGAGGTGTACAGCGCCTCAAGCTCGCTCACCTACAAGGGCGGACACTTCTGGGCTCCGGTGGTTTACCATGCCACCCTGCTCGTGGTGGGCGTGGGCTTCATGATTCTCACCATGAACATCAAGTGCAAGTATTTCAAGCTGGTGACGCCTTTCGCACTCATCATTTCACTGCTAATGCTGCTGGCCGTGCTCGTGGTGGGCCACACCACCAACGGCGCGCAGCGCTGGATAAGCTTCTTCGGCATTCAGTTCCAGCCCTCGGAACTGGCCAAGGGTGCCGTGGTGCTGGCCACGGCGCAGATACTCAGCGCCATGCAGACCGTTGACGGCGCCTCGCGCATGGCCTTCAAGTACATCCTCTGGATAAGCACGCCCATACTGGTGCTCATCGGCATGGAAAACCTGTCAACGGCGGCATTGCTCTTCCTCACCGTGTTCCTTATGATGTTCATAGGACGGGTGCCAAGGGTGCAGCTGGGGAAAACCCTCGGCGTGCTGGCGCTATTAGGGATGTTCGGCTTCGCCATGATATGGCTGGTGGGCGACGAAAACGACAACGCCGCCACGCCCGACGATCGCACCGCCATGACCGAGACGGTGGCCGCACCGCCCCAGGAAAAGGGCGTCGTGGGCAAGGTTTACGACAAATTCTTCCACCGCGCCAGCACCTGGAAGGCGCGCATCGTGAAGTTCTTCGACACCAGCGAGGTGAGGCCTGAGGACATCGACCTCGACAAGGATGCGCAGACGGCTCACGCCAACATTGCCATCGTGTCGTCGAACATCGTGGGGAAAGGCCCCGGCAACTCGGTTGAACGCGACTTCCTCTCGCAGGCCTTCTCCGACTTCATCTACGCCATCATCATCGAGGAAATGGGCATCTGGGGCGCGGCCGGCGTGTGCCTGCTCTACATCATCCTGCTCTTCCGGACGGGCACCATTGCCAACCGATGCGCCAACGCCTTCCCGGCGCTGCTCATCATGGGCGTGGCGCTGCTCCTCGTCACACAGGCCATGTTCAACATGGCGGTGGCCGTGGGACTGGCACCTGTCACCGGACAACCCCTGCCCCTCATCAGCAAGGGCGGCACCAGCACCATCGTCAACTGCGTGTACATGGGCATCATTCTCAGCGTGAGCTACACGGCAAAGCGCAAGGACGAGGCCAATGTGAAAAAGATAAGTACGGCAAAGAGCATGGCATCGTGAAATGGTAAAGAATTTTTACAAAAAGAAAATCGGACGAAAAGGCATTTTGTAAAGAAAAATGACAAAAATGGAAACCCGACGGGAGTTTGACTGCAAATTTCAAGGAGAAAACTTCAAGATCTCTCTCCTCAAACTTCAAGATTTCTCCCCGAAAAACGCCATATTTTCCAACGGATGCCAAAAGCACTGAATATCAGATATTTAGAAAACCGGCCGATTTGTAAACATTTCTTACCAGAAAAAGAACAGAAAAAAGGGGGCGGAAACGCTCCGAAATCTTGACAAAACAACTATGGGAAAAGGACTGAAAATCATCATCAGCGGCGGCGGAACGGGGGGCCATATCTTCCCGGCCATCTCCATTGCCAACGCCATACGCGCCACCCATCCCGACGCCGAAATTCTTTTCGTGGGCGCCGAGGGAAGAATGGAGATGCAGCGCGTGCCACAGGCCGGCTACGACATCGTGGGGCTGCCCATACAGGGCTTCGACCGCAAGAACATGCTGAAGAACCTGAAGGTGGTGGCAAAACTGATGAAAAGCCTGCGCAAGGCCGCCAAGGTGATTGCCGACTTCAAACCCCAGGTGGCCGTGGGAGTGGGCGGATATGCCAGCGGGCCAACGCTCTACATGGCGGCGCGCAAGGGCATTCCGTGCCTCATCCAGGAGCAGAACTCCTACGCCGGCGTCACCAACAAGCTGCTGGCCAAGAAAGCGGCGAAAATATGCGTTGCCTACGACGGCATGGAGCGATTCTTCCCCAAGGAGAAAATCATCATGACCGGAAACCCCGTCAGGCAGCAGCTGCTTGAGACCACCGCCACCAGGGAGGAGGCCATAAGGAGCTTCGGGCTCGACCCGCAGAAGAAAACCATCCTCATCGTGGGCGGAAGCCTGGGGGCACGGACCGTTAACGAGAGCGTGCTTCAACACCTCGACGACATTGAAAAGAGCGGCGTGCAGGTCATTTGGCAAACCGGAAAATTCTATTACGGCGAAATGCTGAAGAAGCTCAACAACCACACGCCGATGCCCATGGTGAAGCCCACCGACTTCATTGCCGACATGGGCATGGCCTACCGCGCCGCCGACCTCGTCATCAGCCGTGCCGGGGCCAGCAGCATCTCGGAATTTTGCCTGCTCGGCACGCCCGTCATTCTGGTGCCCTCACCCAACGTGGCCGAAGACCACCAGACCAAGAACGCGCTGGCACTGGCCAACAACGGCGCCGCCATACTGGTGCCCGACGCCGAGGCACGCGAGAAAGCACTGGCAACGGCCATCGACACCGTGGCCGACCCCATGAAACTGGAGCAGCTGAGCCGCAACATCAAGAAGATGGCCCTGCCCAACTCGGCTGACATCATCGCACAGGAAGTGCTCAAGCTGGCACAATCCTGACAACAAAACAACTTACACCGGCGAAGGCAGGACCACAAGGGCCAGGCACCGCCACAGAAGGACATACAATGGAACTGAAAGACATCAAAGCCGTTTATTTCGTAGGCGCCGGAGGCATCGGCATGAGCGCGCTGGCACGCTATTTCCTCAAAAAGGGAATGGTGGTGGCCGGCTACGACAAAACACCCTCGCCGCTCACGCAAATGCTGGAGAAGGAGGGCGCACTCATTCACTACGAGGAGAACGTCGATGAAATACCCCACGCCTGCAAGAAGCCCGCGCAGACGCTAGTCATCTACACGCCCGCCGTGCCGCAAGACCACAAGGAACTGTGCTTCTTCAGGCAAAAAGGATTCGAAATCCAAAAACGCGCACAGGTGCTCGGCACCATCACGCGCACACAAAAAGGGCTGTGCGTGGCGGGAACGCACGGAAAGACGTCAACATCGACCATGTGCGCACACATCATGAACCAGTCGGCACTGGGATGCAACGCCTTCCTGGGAGGCATCTCGAAGAACTACGGCACCAACTACATCCTCTCCGACGACAGCGAGTTCGTGGTCATCGAGGCCGACGAGTTCGACCGGTCCTTCCACTGGCTGAGGCCATGGATGAGCGTCATCACCGCCACCGACCCCGACCACCTCGACATCTACGGCACCAAGGAGGCTTATCTGGAGAGCTTCGAGCACTACACCACGCTCATTCAGGAGGGCGGAGCGCTCATCATTCACCGCGGACTGGAAATGAAACCCCAGACGCAGGCCGGCGTAAAGGTCTATGACTACGGGCTGGCGGAGGGCGACTTCCACGCCGAGAACGTGAAAATAGACAACGGCGAAATCACCTTCGACTTCGTGTCGCCGGTGGAAAACGTCACCAGGGTGAGGCTCGGGCAGCCCGTGCCCATCAACATCGAGAACGGCATTGCCGCCATGGCCATGGCGCAACTGAGCGGATGCAACGCCGAGGAACTGCGCTACGGCATGCAGACCTACCGGGGCGTGGACCGCCGCTTTGACTTCAAGCTGAAGAACAACCGCATCGTGTTCCTCTCGGATTATGCCCACCACCCGAAGGAAATCTACCAGAGCGCACGCAGCATCAGGCAACTGTACCCCGACCGGCGCATAACGGCCATCTTCCAGCCACACCTCTACACCCGCACACGCGACTTCTACCGTGAGTTCGCCGACAACCTGAGCCAGCTCGACCAAGTGGTGCTCACCGAGATTTATCCCGCACGCGAGGAACCCATTCCCGGTGTCACCTCGGAACTTATCTACGACAACCTGGCACCGGGCGTGGAGAAAATCATCATCAAGAAAGACGACGTGCAGGAGTTTGTGAAGAAAAACGACTTCGACGTGCTCATCGTGCTCGGTGCCGGAGACCTCGACAACCAGGTGCCCGCATTGGAAAAAATTCTCAGGAAAAAGTACGGATGCTAAGGCTTTTATAGCCGCAGCCCCCACACCATTGGCATAAAGGAATGAAAATAAAATTGCACATCAACTGGAAGAAAACGCTCATCGTGGTGCTCGACCTCATTTTGGCCGTGTACCTGGGCTTTGCCATGACATCGTTTCGCAAACCCGACGAAACGATGAAGATGTGCACGAAGGTGAACATCAACATCACCGACGAGAACACCTACGGCTTCCTGAGTGCCCAAGAGATAAAGAAACTGCTCGAAAAGGAAAAACTCTACCCCCTGCAAAAGCAGATGGCCGACATCAACCCGCGGAGCATCGAGGACGTGCTGAAGGAAAGTTCGTTCGTGAGCACGGCGCAATGCTTCAAGACACAAGACGGACACGTCAGCATCACCGTGACGCAAAGGCTCCCCATCGTGAGGATTAAGAGCATCGACGGCGAAGATTACTACGTGGACGACAAGGGCGGAATCATGGCAAGCTCGTCATACGTCAGCGACCTGATTATCGCCACCGGCTACATCGACCGCGACTTCGCAAGGCAATATCTGGCATTCCTCAACAGCCTGATTATGGACAACGAGTTCTGGAAAGACCAGATTGAGCAAATAAATGTCATGCCCGACAAGGGAATAGAACTGGTGCCCAGGGTGGGCGACCACATCGTGTTCCTGGGCTACCTGCCAATGGAAAAGGACAAGGTAAAAAGGGAAAAGATGCTCACACAATACGTCGTAGGCAAGCTGCAGAGGCTGGAGAAATTCTATAAATACGGGCTGAGCCAGGCCGGATGGAACAAATACCACTACATCAGCCTGGAATACGACAACCAAATCATCTGCAAGCGAAAAGCCCGCGACTTCCCCCTGCCGGAACCGCCGAAGGCAGCGCCCGACTCCACCGCCACGGCAGCGCAGCAACCCGTGATGGACGAGGTGATAGAGGTGGCACCCGGCGACTCGGCAAAGGTAAAAACGCTTCAGGAGAGTCCGCAGAAAAAGGAACAAAAAGAGACAACAGAGAAAAAACAAGAACAAAAAAAACAATCATAGCGTATGGCAGCAAAGGATTTTATCGTAGCAATTGAACTCGGTTCATCCAAGATGACCGGCATCGCTGGAAAGAAAAACCTCGACGGAAGCATCTCGGTGCTCGCCGTCGTCAAGGAGGAATCGTCCAGCTTCATCAGGAAGGGTGTCATTTACAACATTGACAAAACCGCACAATGCATAGCAAACATTGTGAAGAAACTCACCGCACAGCTCAAGACAGAAATCACACAGGTCTATGTGGGCGTGGGCGGACAGTCTATCCGAAGCGTCAAGAACGTCAACGTGAAAACATTGCAACCCGACACCATCGTCACGCAAAACATGGTGAACGAACTGATGGATGCCAACCGAAACATGGTATATCAGGACCAGGAAATTCTCGACGCCGCCACACAGGAATACAAGGTTGACAGCCAATACCAGATGGACCCCGTGGGCATTCAGTGCTCAAGGCTTGAGGGCAACTTCCTCAACATCCTCTGGAGGAAGATGTTCTACCGCAACCTCAACAAGTGTTTCGACATGGCTAACGTGTCCATCGCCGAGATGTTTTTGGCACCGCTGGCACTGGCCGACAGCGTGCTCACCGACGCCGAGAAACGCTCGGGATGCGCACTGGTGGACCTGGGGGCTGACACCACCACCGTCAGCGTCTATTACAAAAACATCCTGCGCCACCTCGCGGTCATTCCCCTGGGAAGCAACAACATCACCAAGGACATCGCGTCGTTGCAAATGGAGGAGTCGCAGGCCGAGCAGATGAAACTGAGATATGCCAGCGCATGGACCGAAAACGGCGAAATAGACAACTCGCTCAAGCTCACCATCGACTCCGAACGCTCGGTTGACAGCCGCAAGTTCGTGGAAATAGTGGAAGGACGCGTGCAAGAAATCATCGAGAACGTGTGGTACCAGGTGCCCTCCGACTACACCGACCGCCTGCTGGGAGGACTGATTATCACCGGCGGAGGCTCGAACATGAAGAACATTGAAACGGCTTTCCGCAACCACACACGCATTGAGAAAATACGCATCGCAAAGTTCGTCCAGCAGAGCATTTCGTCGAAAGACCCCCTCATCACCGCACGCAACGGCATGATGTGCACGGTCTTGGCACTCCTGGCAAAGGGCGACATGAGTTGCGCCGGCGAGGAAATAGACCAAAACGCCGACCTCTTCGACCCCTCAAGAAAGCAAAAAGGCAAAAACGAACCGCAACGCGAGCCCAGGACTCCGAGCGAACTGGAGCCCGGAGTGGTTCAGACAGCCGCCGAAAAGCAGAAGATTGAGGAAGAAAGGAAACGCCTTGAAGAGGAAGAGGCCGCTCGCCAGGCCGAGATAGCAGCCGAAGAAGCCCGGAAGAAGGCCGAGGAAGAAGAAAGAAGAAGAAGGGAAAACAGCGGAATGAAGAAATTCGGCAAGAAGATGGGCGCTTTCTTCAAGAAGCTCATCACCGAGACCGACGACGAATAAAAGCAATACCTGAGAGACAAGAAAAGTTCACCATATTAACACCTTACAAACAAATAAGATTATGGCAGACAATAAAACAAAATTAGATATACTCGATTTCGGAGAGCCCGAAAAAGAGAACAGCATCATCAAGGTCATCGGCGTGGGAGGCGGCGGAGGCAATGCCGTCAACCACATGTACCGCGAAGGCATCCACGACGTCACCTTCGTGCTCTGCAACACCGACAACCAGGCGCTCAACGACTCGCCGGTGCCCGTACACCTGCAGTTGGGAAAAGAAGGACTGGGAGCCGGCAACAAGCCCGAGAAAGCCCAGCAGGCCGCCGAGGAAAGCATTGACGACGTGCGCAAGATGCTCAACGACGGCACCAAAATGGCATTCATCACCGCCGGCATGGGCGGAGGAACAGGCACCGGCGCAGCACCGGTCATCGCCCGTGTGAGCAAAGAGCTCGACATCCTCACCGTGGGCATCGTCACCATCCCCTTCCGCTTTGAGGGACCGAAAAAAATCGACCAGGCACTCGACGGCGTGGAGGAAATGGCCAAGCACGTTGACGCCCTGCTCGTCATCAACAACGAGCGGCTGCGCGAAATCTATCCCGAGCTCACCGTGCTCGACGCTTTTGCCAAGGCCGACGACACCCTCTCGGTGGCCGCAAAGTCAATCGCGGAAATCATTACCGTACACGGACTCATCAACCTCGACTTCAACGACGTGAAGACCGTACTCAAGGACGGCGGAGTGGCCATCATGTCAACGGGTTACGGTGAAGGCGAAGGGCGTGTGAAAAAAGCCATCGAGGACGCTCTCAACTCGCCGCTTCTCAACGACAACGACGTGTTCAACTCGAAGAAAATCCTGCTTTCCATCTCTTTCTGCTCGGATAAGAACTCCAAGCAGGGCCTCATGATGGAAGAAATGAACGACGTGAACGACTTCATGGCAAAGTTCGGCAAAGACTTCGAAATAAAATGGGGCCTTGCCACCGACCCCGAACTGGGCGAGAAGGTGAAAGTAACCATCCTGGCCACCGGCTTCGGCATAGAGGACGTGGACGGCATGAGCGGACACTTCACCAAGCGCACGCAGGAGGAGGCCGACCGCCTGGCCGCCGAGGAGGAGAAAGCCGCCGAGCGCCAGGACCGCCGCAACCGCTACTACGGCAAGGACGGCTCGACGGCCCAGTACAAGCGCCGCCCGCACATCTTCATCTTCAGGCCCGAGGACCTCGACAACGACGACGTCATCAGCGACGTGGAGCAGACGCCTACCTACAAGCGCACGCGCCAGGTGCTCGACGAGATTAGGAACAAGGCCGCCGGACAACTGCAGGCCGCCGACATGGAAAAGAAGGAGCCCATCCAGGGCACCATCAAGTTCTGAAAACAACAAGTGCAACCATTATTAAAGACATTTCAACCATGACCATATTCGACAAAATCAGCGAAGACATCAAGTCGGCCATGAAAGCCCGCGACAAAGTGAGGCTCGAAACGCTGCGCAACATCAAGAAAGTATTCCTCGAGGCCAAGACAGCCCCCGGCGCCAACGACACGCTGGAGGATGCCGACGCCCTGAAAATCATATCGAAACTGGCCAAGCAGGGCCGCGAAACGGCCGCCACCTACCAGCAGGCGGGCCGCGCCGACCTGGCCGACGGCGAGCTGGCACAGGTGGCAGTGCTCGAGGAGTATCTGCCCAAGCAGCTCAGCGAGACAGACATCGAGGCCGCCGTGCGCGACATCATTGCCCAGACCGGCGCATCGTCGATGAAAGACATGGGCCGCGTGATGGGCCTGGCGTCCAAGCAAATGGCCGGACAGGCCGACGGCCGCACCATCTCAGCCATCGTGAAGAGGCTGCTCTCCTGAAAAAAGTCTAATAACAAGGCAACACAACATAACGCTTTTACATCTTATTTTTTATAACTCATACGAACGAAAACCATAATACCGCGCGCCCCTAACTCGTGAGAGCCAGGGGCGTTTTTTTTTGAGCTTAGGAAGACTTAGGAAGTCCTAGGAGGTCCTAGGAAAACCTAGGAAAGCCTAGGAAAGCCTAAACAATAGGCAGCGATATCCCGTTGATTTTCTGATAGATATCGAGGGCAAACACATCGGTCATGCCGCTCACATAATCGATGACCGCCATGATGCGCGTTTCAAGCTCAGGGCTGTCAATATAATACTGGCTGCTCACCCGCTGTATGAGCTGCTGGGAAAAATAGCGGTCGGGATGCCTGACAGCCTCCGTCATGGTCTGCATGAGCGTTTCGATGATGCGGAAACCCGACAGCTCAACGTCGAGCACGGGCTTGCTGCGGTAGATTTTCTCCACCGAAAGCGCCGAGCACCGCCGATAGGCCCGCAGTGGCATTTCGTCAATATGGTCGATGAGCGCACCCTGGAACACGCCTTCAAGTATTTCGCCCTCATGGTCGCAAAACACGCGGGCGCACTCGCTCTCCAGCCTTCCTATGACGCAGCTGCGCAAATAGACCACCTTCTCGTTGTCGTCGTCGATGCCCTCGTCGGCTATGCGCTGCCAGATATGGCGCTGCTCGTCATCGGTGAAGAAGGCCAGCAGCAGGTCCGACGTCTGCTCAAACGACAGGATGCGAAGCTTGTGGGCATCCTCAATGTCCATGATTTCGTAGCAGATGTCGTCGGCGGCCTCCACCAGATACACCAACGGGTGGCGCACATAGCGCAGCGGCTCGCCAGGCGCCGAGATGCAGGGAATGCCCATGTCGGCGGCAATGCGCTGATAATAGGCGCGGTCGGCATCGAAGAACCCGAACTTGCCCTTCTTGCCCGCCGCCGACGACGAGCACGGATATTTCACGATGCTGCCCAGCATGGGGTAGGTCATGACAAACCCGCCCTCGCGGCGGCCCTTGAAACGGTAGGTGAGCAGATGGAAGGCGTTGGCGTTGCCCTCGAAATGCGTCACATCGTTCCAGAAAGCCGGCGACACCTCGCGTTGCAGGTCCTGGCCGGGGCCTTCCTTGAAAAAGGCCTGGATGGCCTTCTCGCCGGAATGTCCGAAGGGCGGATTGCCCAGGTCGTGGGCCAGGCAAGCGGCACTGACAATGGTGCCGATTTGCATAAACAGAGTGTCGGAGAGCTCAGGATGCCGCTCCGACAACATGTGGGCCACGTCGTTGCCCAGCGACATGCCGACACTGGCCACCTCCAACGAGTGTGTCAGGCGGTTGTGTACAAAAACGCTGCCGGGAAGCGGAAACACCTGCGTCTTGTTCTGCAGGCGCCGGAACGGGGCCGAAAAGACCAGCCGGTCGTAGTCGCGCTTGAACTCCGAGCGGTCGTCGTGGCGCTCCAGGTGGCGGCTCTCCTGGCCCAGCCGCTTCGTGGTGATGAGTTGTTTCCAGTCCATAATCACTGCAAAATTACGCATTTGTTTTCATTACACCAATTTTTTTGCCACGTTTTCATGCACATCGGCCAAAAGTCGGTTTCCACTGAGGGCAGAACATATGTTTTCGCGGGCCTTGAAACTTCAAAAAACGGGCCGCAAAACAGGGGAGTTTTGCTGGGTAGTTTTTATGAAAAATCTTGACAAAATTGCCAAATTTTCACTGGTTTTGTAAAGGCTTGATAATCAATGACTTGAAAATCCACCGAAGTTTGACCGCAAATTTCAAGGAGAAATCTTCAAGATCTCTCTCCTCAATCTTCAAGATTTCTCCCCGAAATTTGCGGTCAAGCCTTCCGGTGGTCAAAGAATTTTATGAAAAATCTTGACAAAACGGGGCCGCGAAATTTCACTCCGCCCTCTATAACTAAGGTTAAAAAAATAGGGGGCATTTGCACGTTTTGAAAATAATGCTTACCTTTGCAAGATGATAGGGATATTTCCAGAAAAACCCAGATGATTTAGAAGCCCTGGAAGATTTCTGGAGAATCTAAAAAATCTAGAGAATCTAGAGAATCTAGAATATCTAGAAAATCTAGAAAATCTAGAAAATCTAGAAAATCTAGAGAATCTAGGAAATCTAGAACTTCTAGAAAATCTAGAGCCTCTAGGAAAACCTCTAAAGAAAAAGCCGCAAAATGAAAATAAAAGTAGTAAACAAGAGCCACCACGCCCTCCCCCAATACGCCACCCCTCAAAGCGCAGGCATGGACCTGCGCGCCAACCTCGACGAGCCAGTGGTGCTCCACCCCCTGGAGCGCAGGCTCATCAAGACAGGGCTGTTCATAGCCCTCCCCCCGGGCTACGAGGCACAGGTGAGGCCGCGCAGCGGGCTCGCCCTGAAGCACGGCATAACGGTCATCAACACCCCCGGCACCATCGACGCCGACTACCGCGGCGAGATTGGCGTATGCCTGGTGAACCTCTCGGCCGAGGACTTCACCGTGAACGACGGCGAACGCATCGCGCAAATGGTGATAGCACGCCACGAGCAGGGCGTTTTTGAAGTGGTGGAAGAACTCGACCAGACTGAGCGCGGGGCAGGAGGATACGGACACACCGGAGTGAAATAAGAACACCATGCAGAAGACCACAACCACTTTCATACAGCTTCTCTTGCTGACCGCCACGGTGCTGCTGACGAATTGCGCACACACCCAGACGGCACTGAAGCCGGCCACCAGGGAAACGGCCACACAGGGCGTGCGCAAGAAGTTGACCTACAACGAGTCGCAGCGCCTGAAATACTTCTACTATGAGGCCATCAACCAGCAGGAGAAGAACAACTACAGCGATGCCTTCGAACTGCTCAGGCACTGTCTGACCATCGACCCCACGGCGCCCGAGGTGAACTTCACCATTGCCGCCTACTACGGCGCCATGAAAAACGACTCCATGGCCATGCAGAGCTACGAAAAGGCGGCGGCCATGAGCCCCGCCAACGCCACCTTCCAGGAACGGCTGGCACAGATGTACATCGGCACGAAGGACATGGAAAAGGCGGCGCAGGCCTACGAAAACATCTACCAGGCCAACCGCAGCCGCACCGACGTGCTCTACACGCTGATGAAACTTTACAACTACATGGAGGACTACGACCAGATGCTGCGAACCCTCGACCGCATAGAGGCCGTGGAGGGCAGCAACGAGGAAATAGCCATCTCCAGAATGGGCATCTACGAGGAACTGGGCGACAAGAAAAAGGCCCTCAACGTGCTGAAAAAGCTCACCGAGGAGCATCCGCTCGACATGAACTACCGTGTAATGATGGGCAACTGGCTGCTGCAGAACGGAAAGTCGTTTGAGGCCCTGAAGGAATACAACAAGGTGCTGGAGGCCGAACCCGGCAACCAGGAGGTGCGCATGTCGCTCCTCGACTACTACCGCACCGTGGGAAAAGACAGCACCGCACGCATGCTGCAAGAGCAGCTGCTCATCAGCCCCAACACGCCGTCGCAGACCAAAATGCAGCTGATGAAGAACGTGGTGGCCGAAAACGAGCAGCAGGGCGGCGACAGCACCAAGGTGCTCGACCTGTTTGCCAGGATTCTTCAAGAGCCACAGGAGAACGCCGACATGGTGCAGCTGTGCGCGGCATACATGTCTTTGAAGGAAATGCCGCAAGACACCATCAACGCCATGCTGGAGAAAGCCCTCGAGATAGAGCCCGACGAGGCGTCGGTGAGGCAGCAGCTCATTCAGGCACTGTGGGAGGAGAAAGACTTCGACCGCGTCATACAGGTGTGCATTCCGGCAACGGAATACAACCCCGAGGAAATGGTGTTCTACTACTTCCTCGGCATGGCCTATTTCCAGAAAAACGACAACGACAACGCGCTGGAGGCCTTCAGGCAGGGCGTGACGCAAATCAACGAGCAAACCAACAAGAACCTGGCCTCGGACTTCTATGCCATCATGGGCGACATATTGCACGAAAAAGAGAGAAACGAGGAGGCTTTCGCCGCCTACGACAGCGCCCTGCAATGGAAGCCCGACAACTCGTTCGCGCTCAACAACTACGCCTATTTCCTCTGCCTGGAGGGGAAAGACCTGCAAAGGGCCGAGCAGATGAGTTATAAAAGCATCAAGGCCGACCCCACCAACGCCAACAACCTCGACACCTACGCCTGGATTTTGTTCAACCAGGAACGCTACGAGGAGGCCAAGACCTACATCGAGCAGGCCATCGCGAACGACTCCGTGCCCTCATCAACGGTGCTGGAGCATGCCGGAGACATCTATGCCAATTGCGACGATATGGAAAAAGCCATGGAATACTGGCAGAAAGCCTATGAGCTGGGCGACGGCAGTCCCCTGCTGGCAAGAAAGATAAAACTGAAAAAATACATCAAGGAAAAGTAAAAAAGAACTATGAGCAAGTCATTTATTATCAGGATAATACCAGTGGTGACCGCAGCAGTGTTGCTGGCTTCGTGCGCCTCGAAGAAACACGTCGTGCCCGACACGACGCAACCGACCGTCAACCCCACGTCGGGCAACAACGACAGCAAGGCCGCTGAGGAAAGAAGGGTGCAGGAGGCCAACGCGGCATTCCTGAAAAAAGTGCATGCCAACGCCACCACGGCGCAGAACATCACGTCGAAAATAGACTTCAACCTGCAAACAGGAAGCAAGAACATCACCGTGAGCGGAAAGCTCATGATGAGGCGCGACGACGTCATTCGCATACAACTCTCGGTGCCCATCCTCGGCGTGGAGGCCGGAAGGCTGGAATTTACCAAGGACTATGTGATGATAGTGGACCGCATTCACAACGAATACATCAAGGGCGATTACAACCAGGTGGACTTCCTGCGCAACAACGGCATCAACTTCTATTCGTTGCAGGCATTGTTCTGGAACACGCTTTTCGTGCCGGGAGAGCAGGAGGTGAGCGAGCAGAAACTGAAAGCGTTCTCGGTGAACAGGGACCTGGGAAAGACGGAAAGCGCCATCAGCCTGAGCCGAAGCAACATGCAGTATGAATGGCAGGCGGAAAATGCCACGGGACTTATCAGGAAAACCGACGTCACCTACGGCAAAAACACCTCGTCGCCGTCGAAACTGACCTGCGACTACGACGACTTCAAGACGTTCGCCGGAAAGAAATTCCCCGCGAAAATAGTGCTCGACATGCAGACGGGCTCCACAAAGAAAGCCAAGAACATCAAGCTGGGCATCACGCTGAAAACCATGGGACAAGACAACGATTGGGAAACACGCACCTCGCTGTCGAAGAAATACAAGGCCGTCAGCGTGGAGGAAGTGATGAACAAAATCATGGCCCTCTGACCAAACAATCCGTTTTCACCATGACAAGACGAAAGACCATGGCCCTGCTGGCCGCTCTGATGATTGTGCTCTGCCCCGTCTGCGGGCAGAAGAAGCAGTCGGCCACCAAGCCCAAGGCCACCACGCAACAGACCACCAAGGGCAAGCAGACACAGGGCAAGGGAAAAACGACCACGGCCGGCAAGAATAGCAAAGGCACCTCAAACACCAAGGGGAAAGGCAAGCAGAAACAGCCCACTTACACCAATTCGGAAATAAAAAGGCTGCAAAACGAGCGCTCGGAGGTGCAGAAAAAGCTGAAAGAACAGCAGCAACTGCTCAACGCCAACAAGGCCGACGTGAAGAAAAAACTCGACAACCTGTTGACACTCAACAGCGAAATTCAGGAGTATCAGAAGGACATCGACAACATTCAGCAGGACATAGGGCATCTCGACGGGAACATCGAACTGCTTCAGACACAGCTGAAAACACTGGAAGAACAGCTCAAGGAACGGCAGCTGAAATACATGAAGAGCATGCGCTATCTGGCAAGAAACCGCAACATACAGGACAAGATGATGTTCGTGTTCTCGGCCAACAACTTCGCGCAAATGTACCGAAGGATGCGCTTTGCACGCGACTATTCGGCTTTCCAGAGGGCTCAGGGCGAAGAAGTAAAGGCAAAACAGCAGCAGATTGAGGCCAAGAAGAAAGAACTGCAGGGCGTGAAAACAAAGAAAAACAACCTGCTCTACAAAGGAAAAAAGGCGCAAGAGTCGCTACAAGCCAAGGAACAGGAGCAGAAAAAGGCCGTGGATGACCTGCAACGGCAGCAGAAAAACATACAGGGCCTCATTAACGAGCAGCAGAAAAAGGCGGCAAGGCTGAATGCGGAAATCGACCGCCTGGTGGCCATTGAGGTGGAAAAAGCCCGGCAAAGGGCCGCTGAAGAGGCCCGGAGAAAGGCGGCTGAGGCCGAAGCCGCAAAGAAAAAACGGCAGGAAGAACTGGCACGAAAGAAGGCTGAAGCCGAGAAAGCAGCACGCGAGAACGAGCGCCGCGTGGCCGAGGCAAGGGCTCGCGAGGCAAAGGCAAAGGCCGAAGCGGAAGCCGCGAAGAAGAAAAGCGCCGAGGAGAGTGCCAAGGCCGAGAAGAAAGCCCGACTGCTGCAGGCGGAGCGCGAAGCCGCCGAGCGCAAGGCAAAGGCCGACCGCACACGACACGACAAGGACGTAGCAAAGGCCGAGAAAGAATCGGAAGAGGGAATGCGCGTAAGCACCGACGACCGCAAGCTGAGCAGCAACTTTGAAAGCAACCGGGGAAGGCTGCCAATGCCCATCACAGGCAGTTACCGCATCGTCAGCCACTACGGGCAATATAACGTGGAGGGACTGAAAAACGTCACGCTCGACAACAAGGGCATCAACATCATGGGACAGCCGGGAGCACAGGCACGCGCCATCTTCAACGGCGAAGTGAGCGCCGTGTTCAGCTTCGACGGAAGCCATGTCGTCATGGTGCGACATGGCAGCTACATCTCCGTTTACTGCAACCTGAAGTCGGTAAGCGTACACAACGGGCAGAAGGTGAGCACCCGGCAGGCGCTCGGAACCGTGGGGGCCGACAACATCCTTCAATTCCAGCTGCGGCGCGAAACGGCAAAGCTCAATCCCGAAGCATGGCTCGGCAGGTAATCGCTCCTTCCCACCACCGTCCAGCATGACGCAATGCCATTGCTAAATCCTAAAAAAGCGCTAAATATTTGCAAAATAGAAAAGAAAAGCGTATATTTGCGCCAAAATAGAAACAGAGAAGAGCGATGAAGAAAAAATTTACCACGGTGGTCAACAGCCTTTTGGCCTCGGCCATCATCATGCTGGGGTTCGGAAGTTGCAAGACATCTTCCAAACTCGCCACAGACAATAATTCCACAAACGGCAAAGAAACCATCGACCCGGCACAACCCGACCCGAACAACCTGCCGTACATCTTGCCGACAAAGCCGAATCCGAAAATAGAACCGGCAGTAACCGTTTACGGGCCGCCACCAGCTCGTCGGGAAGTGGAAAAGTGAACAACAGCCGGCCGCCCCACCCTATCTTTTTCTCAAGTGGGACGGTACGGAAAAATACACCTAAAATAATGAAAAAGACAGCCCTCCTGCTGGCCGCCATCGTCGTGGCCGGCTTCGTTTCCTGCAAGAAAGAACAACAGGAACCACCAAAGAAAGAAAGAAAAGTAATACAGGCCGAAGCCGTCATCAACCCCATGGCACTGGCGGGTGAATGGACCGACAGCACCACCCGCGCCACCATCGTGCTCGACGGCGAGGGCGGAATGCGCGGCGGCGAGAAAGGCACCGCCTACACCCAATGGGGAGTGGCCCACGAAGACATGCTCATCTTCAAAGGAAAACGCGACGGCAAAGAGGTTTTCGACACCGCCATGCTCGACGTGAACTCAGTGCCCATCAGGGTGAAAGTGGACAAGACAGGAACAACATACGTAATGAAACAAATGCCTGTAAAAGACAAGTAACACAACTATTACACAAGAATGAAAATCCCCCGTCGGCTCGTTGAGCCAGCGGGGGATTTTTATTAAAACTTCTGACAATCAGCAGCTTATTCGCTCTTCATGGGAATAATATTCCCTTCTTCATCATACTCAAGCGGCATGATTTTCATGCTACGCAACCAAGTGCGGCCACCGCTGGGCTGGCTGTCGTGATGAAGCAGATACCACTTGCCTTGATATTCCACAATGCTGTGGTGGGTGGTCCACCCGATGACGGGGTCAAGGATTTTGCCTTTCAGCGTGAAGGGGCCGTAAGGATTGTCGCCCACGGCATAGCAGAGGTAATGGGTGTCGCCGGTGCTATAGCTGAAATAATACTTTCCGTTGTATTTGTGCATCCACGAAGCCTCAAAGAAGCGGAACGGATGGTCGGCAGCCAGTTCCTCGCCGTTTTCGTCGAGAATGAGCACGGGGCGTGCCTCCTCGGCAAACTGGAGCACGTCGTCGGTCATGCGGGCCACCCTTGAAGGAATGGCTTTCTCGCTGCCCTCGGGCAGGCAGGCGTTCTCCAAGTGCTTGCCGCGACGATCATAGCGTTGCAGCTGTCCGCCCCATATGCCTCCGAAATAGCAGTAAATCTGGCCGTCATCGTCCTTGAAGACGCAAGGGTCGATGCTATAGGAACCACGGATGGGGTCGGCCTGCGGCACAAACGGCCCCTCGGGGCTGTCGGCAATGGCCACGCCAAGATGGAATACATCGGTCTTGTCCTTCATGCTGAAGATAAGATAATATTTGCCATCTTTCTCCACCACGTCGTTGTCCCAAAGCTGGCGCCCGGCCCAAGGAATGTCCTCTACGGCGAGGATGCAGCCCAGGTCGGTGGCCTCGCCGTTGTCGGCATCGTCGAGGCGGAAAACGTGATAGTCTTTCATGTTAAAGTGGTCACCGTTGTCGTTCTCGGGAATACCGCTCTCCCAGTCGTGCGAGGGATAAATGTAAAGCTTGCCGTTAAACACGTTGGCCGAGGGGTCGGCCATGAAATCTTCTGGAAATAGATACCTTGCTTTCATGATTTGATATTTGTTATATTTTTGAGTTACAGGAGTTTAAAACCTAATGGGGGCAATCAATCAAGACTTCTTGTGGCGTGCCTCAATCTCCCTGTTGATTTCGTCAAGTCTCTCATCTGTAAGAGGATACTTGTAGATGAGGTATCCTACGATAACGAGAAGGATGGCAGGAATGATGGTCGTGAACAACAGAATTGCATTCTGAGCTATGTCCGAATAGTTGGCCAATTTGGGATAATAGGCGTTCACAGGAGCGCTGATAAACGATGCCAAGAACACCACGACAAAGATGCTCAGCACCAACTGGAGGCACTTGTTTGCCTTGAACTCCTGCCACATCTCACCGAAAGTAACAGGTTTCTCCGGTGTGGTGGTGATGTTCTCCTTACTGCCCAGGAAGCAAAGCATCAGGAGGACAAAACCTACGATTGCGAAGACACAAGTTACCGTAAACCAGGCACTTGGCTCAACGGGCAAGGCAGACTCTTCGTTGGTGAAGTTGAAGCCTATCATTCCCATGACCAGCGGAGTAATCCAACCGGCAATAGAGAAACCGGCCTTAAAGGCAACACCGGCAAGGGCATTGACGGTAGCGGCGGGCCTGTTTCCCGTGCGATACTCGGCCTCGGTGATGACTTCAGGAACCAATGCCCACATCAGTGAACCGACAAGCAGTCCGACACCGGTCATGACCTTTGCCGTCTGGACAAGCGTATTGCAGCTTTGGACATCAAAGAATTTACCGATAGAGAACAAAATGGCAAATCCTACCAAACCGATGGCGAGAAGCGTATAATAAAGACCTTTCTTGCCCAACCATCTCGTCAACCTGGGCATGGAAGGCAGAATGACGAACGCGGGAATTGTACCGATGGCCATAAACGTTGCCTGATTCCAGTCGATGGCAGTATGAACACACATTGCCAGTCCGATGGGGAAACCGGCCTGGACAACAATCTGACCGATGTTGGCGCAGACCATTCGCGTGGAGGTAAGGATAAGCACTTCATCGTTGTCGCGGGTCATACTGGCCATGATTGAGCCGTAGGGGATGTTCACCACCGAATAAATCATGCTCAGCACGGTGTAGCTGACCGTGGCATAAATCATCTTCATCGTCACAGACCATGTGGCGGCCTGGGGAAGCATCAACAGGCAGGCGGCAACGGTAAGAGGAATGCCGCCGTAAAGAAGGTAAGTGCGATACTTGCCCAACTTTGGATTGCGATTGTCGATATAGCGCCCTACAACGGGACTCCAGAAACAGTCAATGAGTCGGACCGTGAGAATCAGTCCACTGACGAAGGCAGGATTGATTTTCAATACCGTGGTAAGGTAAATCATCAAGTAGCAAGCCACCGTTTGGAAAATCAGATTCTGCGCCAGGTCGCCCGACCCGAAGCCAATGCGTTGCAACCAGGAGAGTTTGTAGAAGCCAGAGGCTTCCTGTGTTTCAATGTTTGCCATAATTGTTTTTTCGTTATTTGTAATAATTGTTGATAATTCGGTTGATTTAATGTTACCTCAGCACGTCGGCGGCGAAACGCCCCATCACTTCATATCCCTTCGGGTTCAGGTGGAGCCAGTCGTCAGAGTATTCTTCCTTTAGCATCTTGTTGTCGGCCTTGTCCATCACGGCCTTGTCGAAGTCGATAACGCCGTCGATGAGGTCGGTGGTGCGTATCCAGTCGTTCACCGTCTGGCGCGAAGCCTCACGGAAATGGTCGTAATAGAAGCTTTTTTTGAACGGCGTGATGGTGCCCAGATAGACTTTCAGCCCTTTTTCGCGGGCCTTGGCAATAAGCGTTTTGTAGGCTTCAATAAGTTTTTCCGTCTTTTGCTCCACACGGTTCTTCGACCCGCCGATGTCGTTCACGCCCTCAAAGATGACGAGGGTTTTCACGCCACGCTGGCCCAGAATGTCGCGGTCGAAGCGTTTCAGCGCCGGCTCGCTCAGTCCGCCTTCCACCACGCAGTTGCCGCCAATGCCCAGGTTGAGCACGGGAACGGTGCCGCCGAGGGCTTCGGCCAGGAAGTCGGTCCAGCGGTTCTGAAGGTTGGTGGTGCTGCCGCGGCCGTCGGTGATGGAGTTGCCAAGCACGGCAATGCCCGAGGGAGCGGAGCTGGTGGCCACGTCAATGGCAACGGCGTTATACCAATGATCCACTTTCTCGCCTCCGGCAAACGATGTCTTGGGCTTCGAGGTGCCGCTGATGATATAACTTGTGGTGCGCGAGCCGCGGTGGGAAGTGGCATTCACGGGTGTCACGGCACCATAGTTGATGGTGATGGAGAGGCGTTGTAAGGGCTTCAACTGATATTTCAAGGCATCGGAGAAAAGGGCCTCGCCCGGGGCAATCGTAACATTCTTGCGACCGCCGAAGGTCAGGAAACGGGCACTACGCACGTCGATGTTGCACGAATCGGCGGCGTCGGCAATATAAACCGACTTGATTTCCACGGGCTCACGGCTGAACTCGTTGGAAAATTGAACGCGAAGCACATCACCGCCTATCGACACATGAACGACCTGCCGGAGCGAGCGGTTCGACAAACTGGAAGCGGGCATGTCACCGGGACCGGTAAACTCGGCGGCGGTGGCCCAAGTGCCTGTCCACGACTCGCCATCCTTCAGCTGGGCACTGACGGACATGGCCACGCAAAGGAAAAACAAAACGATAGAATACTTACTACACATAGTTAATTAGATTGATGCTGCAAATTTAATGATTTGTTTTTATATGGCATAAAAAAATTATAACTTATTTTATTTGGGGTGTTTCTTTTTATCTCCAAACAATGTTATATTTCGCAAAAAACTTCAAAAAACGCCGATTTCATCGAGAATAAATCAATTTTCAAGGTAATGCTCAGACCATAAAGAGCATAGGGTTGCGAAAATTACGATGTGTGCGCCGAAACCTGTCTGGGAAGCAGGTGTTTTGGCGTTAGAAAGATATATTTTGCTTTGAATGCGCTGACTAACTGAGAATTCGTGGACATATCCACCTAGTCCTAACTCCACTTTTTTTGCAAACGACTGCAGTCCATCCCGCAAAAGGACTGCAGTCGTTTGCGGGATGGACTGCAGTCGTTTGCGGTTTGGACTGGCAGAAAATTGACATGCTGGCAAATAGTATCATCGAGATGGTTTTCGCCAGATTTGAAAGAATAGGTTTTATTGTACGTTTCAGCAACTTGCATAAGTTAATCGGAATTACGTTTTTTAACGCCTTCAATTAGGATTTTAAAGATTGTTGGTGTATATTTGCAGTAAAAACGTACCCTATAAAACCCTAAGACAGATGAAAACACTCTTAAAAGCCGTGGCCGCCACCGCCCTGTTGCTGGCCGCCCTCCATTCTTCTGCTGCCGACCAGTTCGTGAGTTTCAACGGCGGCGACATGCTGCTCAACGACCGCCTGAACGTTTACATCTATGTGGACCAGGGCGACCAGAAGGGCGTGGCCCGTGCCGCTCGCGACGTGGCTGCCGACATCACCAAGGTTTGCAACTATCCCAGCGAGGTGATTACTTCCGACGCACCCTCGGCACGCATCGTGGCCGGCACCCTCGGAAGCAGCAAAATCATCGATGAAATCGGCAAAAATGGAGGATTTGAGGTAAAAGAGCTGCGCGGAAAACGCGAAAAATTCATCATCACCATCTATAACAAACAATTGGTCATAGCGGGCAGCGACCGTCGCGGAACCATCTACGGCCTCTACGAGTTGTCGCGGCAGATGGGCGTGTCGCCATGGTATTGGTGGGCCGATGTTCCCGTCAGCCACCAAGACCGCATCTATTTCCTGAACGGCACCTATACCGACGGCGAGCCGGCAGTGGGCTATCGCGGACTGTTCCTGAACGACGAGGCGCCCTGCCTCACCTCGTGGGTGAAATACACCTGGGGCACCGACTACGGCGACCACCGTTTTTACGAGAAAGTGTTTGAGCTGATTCTCCGCCTTCGCGGCAACTTCATCTGGCCCGCCATGTGGGGCTGGGCCTTCTATGCCGACGACCCCGAAAATAGCAAAACCGCCGATGAAATGGGCATTATTGTAGGAACATCGCACCATGAACCCATGGCGCGCAACCATCAGGAGTATGCCCGTCACCGCAAGGACTGGGGCCCGTGGGACTATAACAAGAACCAGGAAAACCTGGACCGCTTTTTCCGCGAGGGCATTGAGCGCATGAAGGGCACCGAAGACGTGGTGACCATCGGCATGCGCGGCGACGGCGACGAGCAGATGAGTGCAGAGGCCGACACGCGCCTGTTGGAGAAAATCGTGAAAAACCAGCGCAAAATCATCCAGCAGGTAACGGGAAAGCCGGCCGCCAACACCCCGCAGGTGTGGGCATTATATAAAGAGGTGATGGACTATTACGACGCGGGGATGCAGGTTCCCGACGACGTCATTTTCCTGCTTTGCGACGACAACTGGGGCAACGTGCGCCGCCTTCCGCTGACGAAAAAGGAGAAATCGCACAAAGGCGGGTGGGGTCTCTACTACCATGTGGACTATGTGGGTGCACCGAGAAACTCCAAATGGCTCAACGTGACACCCTCGCAGAACATGTGGGAACAACTGACGCTGGCCTACCAGAACGGCATCGACCGCATGTGGATTCTCAACGTTGGCGACCTCAAGCCGATGGAATATCCCATTCAGCTTTTCATGGACATGGCCTGGGCACCGCAATCGGCGGCAACCATCACCGACAAGGGCGACCTGCCGGTGGCCGATGTCACCGCCCACACCCTTCAGTTCTGCCGTGCCACCTTCGGGGAGGATCAGGCCCGGGAAGCCGCCCGCATCCTCGACCGATGCTGCAAGCTCAACGGACGGTGTACGGCCGAAATGATGGACCAACGCACCTATGCCCTCGACGAATGGGACGAGGTGATACGCGAATACATGCAGCTGGAGAACGAAGCCCTCAACCAGTTCACCACACTGCGCCAGGAGCAGCAGGACGCTTACCGGCAAATCATTCTCTTCCCCGTGGAGGCCATGAGCAACCTTCACCAGATGTACCAGGCCGTGGCATGGAACCGGCACCTCTTTGACCAGGGCAACCCCGACTGCAACCTGTGGGCCGACCGTGCGGAACAGGCGTTCAAGCGCGACTCCGTTCTTTGCGCCCACTACAACACGACCATGTCGGGAGGCAAATGGAACGGAATGATGACGCAGAAGCACATCGGCTACCGCACGTGGAACGACGATTTCGGGCCGCGCGACATCATGCCCCGGGTGCGGCGAATTGACGAAACTTGCGGCGGCAACCGCTTCCGTGAACAAGACGGAACGGTGATTATCGAGGCACCCCACTATTTCGAGAAACGCGACGACGGCGACCTGCGCTGGACGCTCATTCCGGGCATGGGGCGCACACTCGGCGCCTTGAGCGTGCAACCCTACGACCGGCAACTCAGGCAAAGCGGCGGACCGGCACTCACCTATAAGTTCACCACCGAGAACAACGTGAAAGAGGTTTATGTTGTCGTGAAATCAACCCTCGACTTCCAGAACAAGGGCGGCCACTGCTTCCGCGTCACCCTCGACGGGCAGGAGCCGTTCATCTGCAACTTCAACCGCGACTTGAACGAGAAGAAAGAAAACATCTACAGCATCTATTACCCCACGGTGGCACGCCGCGTTGTGGTGGCCACCACGGGAATAAAGGCCCCGGCCGGCGAGCATACGCTGGTGTTGGAACCGCAGGACCCCGCCATCGTGTTTGAGAAACTAATGATCGATTGCGGCGGTTACCAGTCGCGTTTCCTCTTCGGAGACGAATCGCCCCGCTCGCAAAAATGAACATCACCCGAAAAATCCTTACATTATGAAACATAAACTGCTTTTTTCCCTACTGCTCTGCCTGACCACCGTGCAGGCCTCGGCAGAAGACGGCTCGCGCCTTTGGCTGAGAATGGCTCCCGCGGGCCAGGCCAAGGTTATCTGTGAAAAACAATCGCCCACGCTCGACATTGCCGTCAACGAACTGAAGACCTATTTCCGCGGCGCCTCCGTGTCGCTCATCAGCGACCCCGAAAGCGAAGGGGCCTACTATGGCCACGACGGATTCTTCATCGCCGGCGACTCCATCCTGGCCGCCACCGACCTGGGACTGCTCTACGGCACCTACGAATTGCTACGCCGGCAACAACTGGGACTCGACCACCATCATGTGCATACCTTCCCGACGTTTGACCTTCGCCTGCTCAACCACTGGGACAATCCCGACGGCACTATTGAGCGCGGCTATGCCGGAGAAAGCATCTTCCGGTGGTTCAACCTCGACCACGACCTCCTACGGCAATATGCCCGCGCCAACGCCTCCATATGCATCAACGGCTCGGTGCTCAACAACGTCAATGCCTCGCCGAAGATGCTCACCGCCGATTATCTCAACGAGGTGAAAACCATTGCCGACATCCTTCGGCCTTACGGCATACGCGTCTATCTGAGCGTCAACTTCGCGTCGCCCATGGCCTTGGGATTCACCAAGACCGCCGACCCGCTGAACGGCAAGGTGCGCACATGGTGGAAGAAGAAAGCGCAGGAAATCTACCGCCTCATCCCCGATTTCGGAGGCTTCCTGGTGAAGGCCAATAGTGAGGGACAACCCGGACCGGGCGACTACAACCGCTCGCACGCCGACGGCGCCAACATGCTTGCCGACGCATTGAAACCCTTCGGCGGCATCGTGATTTGGCGATGCTTTGTCTATGGGGCCAACCACAAGGGTGAGGACCGCGTCATGCAGGCCGTGTCGGAATTTAAGCCCCTCGACGGACAATTCCGTCCGAACGTCATCCTACAGACCAAAAACGGGCCGCTCGACTTCCAGCCGCGTGAGCCCTACAGCCCAATTTTCGACCAGATTACCAAAACCCGGAACATGGCGGAATTGCAAATCACCCAAGAATACCTGGGGCAATCGCGCCACCTCGTCTATCTGGCCCCCATGTGGCAGGAGTTTTTCGCACACATCCTGCCGCCCTCTCAATTCACGCCCGCCAATATGGAGCCGCTGCCCAACACCGACGACCAGCCGCCACTGGCCGGAGTGGCCGGAGTGGCCAACATCGGCAACGACAAGAACTGGTGCGGCCACCACTTCTCGCAAGCCAACTGGTACGCTTTCGGCCGCATGGCCTGGGACCCCTCCATATCGCCCGAGGAGATTGCCGAGGAGTGGCTCGCGCTGACCTTCTCCGACAATTATTTCTTCATAAGTTCCATGCTTCCGGTCATGATGACAAGCCGCGAGGCCTGCGTCAACTACATGATGCCGCTGGGCTTGCACCATATCTTCAAGTTCGACCACCACTACGGCCCCGAGCCCGACGGTTTCAAAGCCGATTATCCTTTGGAATGGTGCCCCGTCTATTATCATCAGGCCGACGAAAAGGGCGTGGGCTTCGACCGCACAACCGGCGGAACGGGAGCAGTGAACCAATACCGCGAGCCGTACGCTTCTATTTACAACAACATCGACTCCTGCCCCGAAGAGCTGCTCCTGTGGTTCCACCATGTGCCCTGGACGCACAAGATGAAGAGCGGCCGCAACCTCTGGGAGGAGCTGTGTTTCAAGTACAACGCCGGCGTTACCATGGTTGACCGCTATGTGGATGAATGGAGCCTCGTGAAAAACTATGTGGACCGGCAACGCTGGAACGAAGTGAACGACCGCCTGCTCCACCAGCAGATGAATGCCCGCGAATGGCGCGACACTTGCCTGAAGTATTTCCAAAAGTTCAGCCACCAGTCCCTGCCCGAGTAGAAATTTGATAGAAACAACCCGTAAAGTGCCGTTTCCCGCCGCGGAGACGGCACTTTTTTCGTTCTTTGGGTTCATAATCATCGGTGTAAAAAGTTTTTACGACAATAGTTTCGTCGATTATTGTAAAAATACGTATCTTTGCATCATGATTCCAAGAGTGAGAAAAAAACACCTGCCGGCCGCCGCCATGGCCTTGGCAATGCTGCTTTTCATGCCTTTGGGCCTGCAAGCACAGGGCAAGGCCGTCGATAACCTGTACATCCTCGGCGGCGAGTTGTCGAACTCGGCGGCCACAAGCGTGGCCGACATCGACGAAGTAATGCCGCGAATGGCCCGCCTCGGGCTCAACACCGTATTGGTGCCCGCCTATTGGGAATTTATCGAACCCATTGAAGGCCAGTACAATTTCACGTTGACCGACCGCGTGCTGGAGCAGGCGCGCAAGCACAACCTCAAGGTGGTGTTCCTATGGTTCGGCGCATGGAAGAACTCCATGAGCTGCTATGCGCCCGCCTGGTTCAAACTTGACACAAAACGCTTTCCGAGGGCGCGAACCCGTCAGGGCAAGCCGTTGGAAATAGCCAGCGCCTTCTCGGAAGAGGTGTTTCAGGCCGATTGCCGCGCGTTTTCAGCACTGATGGCCCACCTGGCCGAGGTTGACAACGCCGCGCACTCGGTGGCCATGATTCAGATTGAGAACGAAATAGGCATGCTTGAGGATGCCCGCGACCACTCGCCGCTGGCCGAGAAAGCCTATCGGCAGGCCGTACCCGATGTCTTACTGAAAGCCCTGGGAATCAAGCAGAAAGGCACATGGGCAGAGGTGTTCGGCACTGACGACTACGCCGACGAGCAGTTCATGGCCTGGCACTACGCCCGCTATGTGGAGCGCCTGGCACAGGTCGCCCGCCGCCTCTACGACGTGCCGCTCTATGTCAATGCGGCCATGAACTCGCGCGGCCGCCGGCCCGGCCAATATCCGTCGGCAGGTCCGCTGGCACATCTCGCAAAGATATGGCAGACGGCGGCGCCGTCGGTCGATCTCCTCGCTCCCGACATCTACGACACGGGATTCAAGGCGTGGGCCAAGCAATACGACCTACCCGGCAACCGTCTCTTCATTCCCGAAAGCCGTTGTTGCGACAATAGCGGAGTGCGCGCGCTCTATGTTTTCGGCGAGCACCGCGCCGTGGGTTTCAGCCCCTTCGCCATCGACCAGGCCGCACCCTCGGAGTGTGAGAATATCACCGCCGCCTACGACCTCCTAAAACAGCTAAAACCTCAATTTTTGCCGATTTCATCGAGAAAAACGGCTCCAAAGACGTGGGGATTGCTCTTCGACCAGGACGACCGCGAGCGCATCATCAGCGACGGCGACCTGGTGCTCACCTGCCGCCACAATTTCACCCTGCCATGGGACCCGCGGGCCACCGACGGCACCCCGTGGCCCGAAGGCGGGGCCGTGGTGATGCGGCTCAACAAAAACGAATATCTCATTGCCGGCAACGGCGTGGTGGTGGAGTTCAAGACGCAAACGGAGAAAGCCCAGGAGGAGCAAAAGGCGCTGGGCGAGGACGGCTTCGCCATGGCCGGGGAACAAAATAGTGCGAAAATCGCCGGACAACGGTTCACCGGCCGGCGTTGCGGCATCCTCTCGTGCGACCAGGTAAGGCTCGACGGCGACGGCAACCCCGTGTTCATTCGCCGCGACAACGGCGACCAGGACCACCAGGGCCGCCACGTCCGCATCGGCGTGGGCGAATGGAAAATCCTGCATGTCAGGCTTTACCAATATGAATAGGCCTAGGAAGCCCTAGGAAAACCTAGGAAGTCCTAGGAAAACCTAGGAGGACATAGGAAAGCCTAGGAAAAACCACACCCGCAAATTTTTCCCAAATCATTAATTATCATAACTCAAAAAAGATGAAAAAAGCATTATTTACCTGCCTGGCGCTCTTGCTGACATGCACCGCCGCCATGGCCCAGAACAGTGTCAACCTGCCGCAACCCGACAACAACCTGCTTAAAATGAGCCTTGGCAACACGCTCATGCAGCGCCGCTCGGGCCGCAGCTATGACGCCACCCGCGAAATCACCCAGCAACAACTGAGCACCCTGCTATGGGCAGCCTGCGGCGTGAGCGACAAGGCCAGCGGAAAAATCACCGCCCCCTCGGCCGTCAACATGCAGGACATCAAGGTGTACGTTTGCCGCAAAGACGGCGCATGGCTCTATGACGCCAAGGCCAACACGCTGACCCAGGTGAGCAATGCCGACCTTCGCCCCGACATGGCCGCCGGACAGCCGTTCGTCAACGATGCGCCCGTGAACCTCCTGCTCGTGAGCGACCAGAGCGGCCGCCGCAAGAACGATGCCTGGGGGAACATGGACAGCGGCTATGTGTCGCAAAACATCTACCTAGCCTGCACCGCCATGGGCCTGCAGACGGTGGCCCGCGCCATGATGAACAAAGACGCCGTGCGCAAGGCCCTCAACCTGGCCGATGGCGTTGACGTGATGCTCAACCACCCCGTGGGCTACGCGAAATAAGCGGAAAACCGCATAAAGTTGCACCGCCTGTAAAAGTTTTTTACTCCGTTTTTGTCGCAACAAAAGTTTGACCGCAAATTTCGGGGGGAAATCTTGAAGTTTTCTCCTCTCAAACTTCAAGATCTCTCCCCGAAATTTGCGGTCAAACTTATAGCCATTTTCAAGCCGCTGATTATCAGCATTTTACAAAACAATCGAAAAACCATCAATTTTGTCAAGATTTTTCAAATGCATAAGCCCTGCATAACCGTATAAATATTCTTCGCCATGAATTTCCCAAAGGCACAAGGTTGTAGTTTCTTCTGAAGAAAACAAAATTTCCTTGTCCTACTGGCTGATAATTCGGAAATTATATATAAATTTGCACACGAAAAAAAAAAGGAAAACGGTCATGGCAACACCTGTAAAAATCCCTGCAAGCCGGGAATTAGTAGCCCAAGGCATAGAGAAAGTGCTCCGGGAGGCAGCCCCACAAAAAGCCCAAGCCATTTTGTTCGGTTCGCGTGCCCGTGGTGATGCGCATGAAGGCAGTGATTGGGATGTGCTCATCTTGCTTGACAAAGAGCGAATTACGGAAGCCGACATGGACAACATTTCCTACCCCATCCGGGAATTGGGCTGGCAAATTGACGAGATGATCAACCCCATCATGTTCACTGAAAAGGAGTGGGAATCAAAGCATTTTACTCCATTCTACAAAAACGTCACCAAGGAGGGTGTGCCACTATGAGCTTGTCGAATGAGGAGCGACGGGCCGTTGTTGAATTCCGCATTGAGAAATCGCTTCGTGCCCTGGAACAAGCAAAGGGAGTGGTAACACTGAAATATTGGGAAACCATTGCCAACAGGCTTTATTACGCCGTTTACAATGCCGTCTCGGCACTGCTCATTGCCAATGGCGATACGGCACAAACCCATAATGGCGTCATACATCTTTTCGGGTTGAAATTCATTAAAACAGGCATTTTCCCTACTGAAGCAGGGCGGCTTTACCACAAACTGTTTACCATGCGGCAAACGGGAGATTACGATGACACCTACGGCCTGGCTGAGGAAGACGTGCTACCATACGTGGAACCAGCTGAAAAGTTCATAAAACAAGTCATTGAGCACACCAGGCAATTGATTGACAACAAACAACTTCACTCATAAAACAAATTGTAGAAAACTGGGCTCTTTTGTTTACGAATGAGAGGTTTTTTGGTCAAATATTTGCGTAATAAGAAAAAACGTAGTACTTTTGCACCCTCAAAAGAATAAAGATAAGGTTTGCGCGCGTAGCAGGCCGTTTTGTGTTTTTTTAATTTGATAGAACCGAGCGAAATGTTCAAGAAAATCACTATTATCATTGTGCTGGCATTGTCGGCCACATGCTGCCTTCATGCCCAGCTGCCGTCGGTATTGTTGAAGACCATCGACGGGCGCGAAGTGAAAACCGACACGCTGCACCTGCTCAACCAGGGCCGCCCCGTCATCATCGACTTCTTTGCCACGTGGTGCCATCCCTGCAACCGCGAGCTCGACGCCATTGCCGAGGTCTATGACGAATGGGTGGAGGAGACGGGCGTGAAGCTCATTGCCGTGAGCATCGACCAGGCCCACAACCAGAGCAAGGTGAAGCCGCTGGTCAACCAGCACGGCTGGGAATACGACGTGCTGCTCGACCCTAACAGTGAGTTTAAGCTGGCCATGGGCATTCCCGGGGCCATTCCCTACACGCTGATTATCGACGGGGAAGGCAAGATTGCCTACCGCCACAACGGTTATGTGGAAGGCGGAGAGGCTGAGCTCATTGAGAAAGTGAGGGAAATGGTGAAGAAGTGAGCGGGGGCTGATATTCTAGACTCTCTAGATTTTCTAGAGCTTCTAGAGTTTCTAGAGTTTCTAGATATTCTAGATTCTCTAGAGCTTCTAGAGCTTCTAGATTTTCCAAGCAATAAAAAGCGAGAGGAGGGCGAAAAAGTATGATAAAAAAGAAAGCATTAGCGGCCACCGCCGCACGATGGATGATGCTGGCCTGCGCTGCCGGCCTGCCCCTATTTGGCATGGCCCAGAGCGACAACCAGCGGGGAGTGACGGTGACCGGAAGCTGGCAGAGCGACATCCTCTTTCCTCAAGAAGACTCCGAAATAGGCGCCGAGAAGCCCGACCACAACACACTCTCGAACACTTATCTCAACCTGAACCTTCAGAGCAAATATGTGGATGCCGGCGTAAGGGCCGAATACTTGGAGCACCCGTTGCCGGGCTACGAGAATGATTTCGAGGGCAGCGGCTTGCCACATTTCTGGGTGAAAGGCAAGCTGGGGCAGACGGAGCTCACCGCCGGAACTTTCTATGAGCAATTCGGTTCGGGCTTCGTGCTCAGGGCTTACGAAGACCGCCCCATGGGCATCGACAACTCCATCTTGGGCGCAAAGCTGGTCACCACACCCGTGAAGGGCGTCCACCTGAAGCTGTTGACGGGCCGCCAACGCCGCTACTGGCATTGGAACAAGGCCTGGCTGACCGGCGCCGACGTGGAAATGAACCTTGACCAGTGGAGCCGCGCCATGCAGGAACGGGGGCTCTTCATGACCCTGGGAGCATCGTTCGTGAACAAACACGAAAAGAGCGAGGACATCATGGCTGACGAAACCCACAAGCTCAACCTGCCGGAGAACGTGAATGCCTACGACCTGCGCCTTAACGTGCAGAAAGGCAACGTGAACGTGCTGGCGGAATATGCCCACAAATCGCAGGACCCGTCGTTCGACAACGGCTACATCTACAGGAAGGGCTATGTGGCCATGCTTTCGGCCAGCTATTCGCGGCGCGGCATGAGCCTGCTATTGCAAGCCAAGCGCAGCGACAACATGGCGTTCAGGAGCAAACGGTCGATGAACGGAATGTCGTCGTTCATCAACCACCTGCCGCCCTTCGCCATGGAGCACACCTACGACCTGGCCGCCCTCAACATGTATGCCACACAGCCCATGGGCGAATGGGCCTACCAGGCCGAGTGGGGCTACAAGTTCAACCGCGGAACGGCATTGGGCGGGAAATACGGCACCAGCGTGAAGGTGAACTTCTCGCACATCCACTCGCTCGACAAGACGCAGAAGGACCTCGTCTTCAAGCAAACCTACGACGACGGCATGGTGGATGTATTCGGCCGAAGCGGGATGGGCACCGACGGCTACGGCTCGGCCTTCTGGAAATGGGGAAAGCAGACCTACTACCAGGACATCAACGTGCAAGTTGAGAAGAAACTGTCGAAACAGTTCAAGCTCAACCTCATGTATATGAACCAGTTGTACAACAAAACCGTGGTGGAGGGAGAAGGAGGCATGCTGCACTCCGACATCTTCATCGCCGACGGCAAATATACCATCAACAAAAAGCTGACCTTAAGGGCCGAGGCACAATACCTCTCGTCGAAAGACGACGACGGCGACTGGGCTTTCGGGCTGGTGGAGCTGTCGGTGCTGCCCAACTGGATGTTCACCGTTTCCGATGAATGGAACTGCGGAAAAACCGACCTGCACTACTACATGGCCACCGTGACCTACAACCGTGGCAGCCACCGCATTCAGGCCGGCTACGGCCGCGTCATGGAGGGCATGAACTGCTCGGGAGGCGTGTGCCGCTATGTGCCGGCTTACAAGGGCTTCACCCTTTCCTACAACTACAACTTCTGACGGCTCAAGACATGAAAAGAACAACAACATACAATACTGCGCGGCTGTTCGTGGCCTGCCTTTCGCTGCTCATGGCAACGGCATGCAGCAACATCGACGAAGACGAAAGGTTCATCTACGTGGAACCGGCGGAAGTGCAGAGGGCGGTGCTCATTGAGGACTTCACCGGCCAGAACTGCCTGAATTGCCCCAGGGCGCACGAAACCATTGCCAAGCTACAAGAGCAGTACGGCAAGGACCAGGTGGTGGCCGTAAGCATACACGGCGGCAACATGGCCGTTTGGACCAATAGCCGCATGCTGGGATTGCGCAACGACCTGGGCGACGAGTACAACAACTTCTGGGGATGCACGTCGTGGCCTACAGGCATGGTGAACCGCAAAGGCGGGTTGTCAACCGACGAGCAATGGGCAACCGCCGTATATAATGAAATTCAGAAGGCCCCTCCTGTGAGAATTTCCGTATGGACGATACAGCAGACCGGCGAACACAGCTACAGCGTGGCCGTCAATCTCCTGGCCACCGAAGACTATAGCGGCAAGCTCCAGCTATGGATTACCGAAAACGGCATCGTGGCACCTCAGCGCATGCCCGACGGCTCGGTGAACGCCACCTACACCCACAACAACGTGCTCAGGGCGGCCGCCAACGGCACATGGGGCACCGAACTGCGGCTGGCACGGGGCGAACACCACACGGACGTTTTCAACTTTGAAACCGACGCGGAATGGAAAACCGAGAACCTCAACCTCGTGGTTTTCGCCTATAACGGCGAGGGCGTGCAACAGGCACTCTGCCAACAGCTGGCACCATCGCCGACGGAATCGGAATAACAATCATTTTTCATTATCAACACCCAAGAATAATATGAAAAAAATACTGGCACTCACACTCCTGCTTGCCGCCATGGTGGCAACGGCCCACGCCCAGGATGTAGATGAAACGGCATGTTTTGCCGACCAAAACGGCAACATCATTCCAAACGGTACGGAAATCAACGCCTCAACGGTCTATGAAGACCTGATGGGCATTCAAATCAAATCGGGACTGTTTGTAAAAAACACCGGCGACGAGGACGTACTCGTGCGCATTGCCGTGCAAGTAACGGAGCTTTCGTCGGGACAAGTCCAAATCTGCTTTCCAAACATGTGCATTCCCATCACCGCGCCCGGCGAATTGGCAACCAATGCCGCGAACGTGGCCGCCGGAGCACTGACCGACCTGGAAACCGAGTGGAACCCTGCCGATTTCGCTTACGGCACGGCCCGCGCAACTTATAAGATTCAGTACTGCTCCTTCAATTCGCTCACTCAGACCTACAATGTGGTGGAAGAAGGACCGCAGGTCACCGTATGCTATAACTATCAGGACCCCAGCGCCATTCAGCAGGCGAAGGCAACAGAGGCCGCCACCGTAGCCACATACAATGCCGCAGGACAGCGCACCGGGCACGGACAAAAGGGCCTGGTCATCGTGAAAAAGGCCGACGGAACCACCAGCAAGCATCTGGCAAGATAAGAATCAATAACACAATATTTATTATGAAAAAAATCTTACTTTCATCCATTTTCGCATTTGCACTGTGCGCTCTCACCGGAGCCAATGCACAGGCTTTGCAGTATGCACCCGTCGGCGGTGACGACTACACCGAAGACGGCGCCGCCTTCACCCAGCAAAACATCAGCCCGGCTGCCAACCAGGCATGGTGGGGCTACTACAACGGCACCGACGACCGCACGTCGGTGGGCGTGGGCGGAAAAGAAATCTACGACCAGGCCATCTTCATCGCCGGCGACAAAGGCACGATGAAGGACAAAGTCATCAAGGCCGTGCGCTTCTACCTGCGCAGCAAGAACGTGCTGAAAAACGTCAAGGTGTGGGTTTCAACCACTCTTCCCGCCACTGCCGACGATGCCGACATCCTCGTGATGGACATTGAAAAGAGCAAGCTGCAGGCAGGTGTGGAAGCCGACAACCTGCCCGGAAAAGCCAACGACGTAGAACTGACCACGCCCTACACCGTGACCGAAAACGGCGTGTATGTGGGCTACAGTTTTGAAATCACCAGCGTCACCACCTCAAACGGCCAATATCCTGTGGTTGCCAGCAATCTGTACCCACAGGACAACGGATTTTTCATCAAGACCAGCCAGAGCCAGACGGAATGGCTGAATGCCACAGAACTTGGCAACCTGGCACTGATGGTACTGGCCGAAGGCGAATTCCCGCAAAACTCAGTCCAGGCAACGAGCCTTACCAACGCCCTCGTAGGCATTGGCGACCCCGCCGTCACAACGCTTACAGTGACCAATTCGGGCAACAACAGCGTGAACAACATCGACTTCACTATCAGCATCGACGGTGTTGAGACGGGGTCAAAGCACATCAACCTTCCCAATCCCATCAACGACATGTGCGGCAACGGGAAAATCACCATTCCCATGGGAACATTCGACGAAGTCGGCATCAAGAACATCTCCGTGACCGTGACGAAGGTCAACGGCGTGGACAACACCGACCCCAACAACAGCGTCTCGGCCATCATCAACGTGGTGGAAGAGCTGTTCCAGCGCGTTGTGCTGGTAGAGGAGTTCACCGGTGAAAGCTGCCCCAACTGTCCGCGTGCCGCCAATGGTTTGGCCACCATACTCCACAATGCCCAGTATGCCGACAAGGTGGTGGCCATCTGCCATCATTCGGGCTATTACAACGACGCTTACACGACATCCTTCGACAATGCATACGCCGGTTTCTTCTATAACGACAACACCACCTATGCACCGGCCATGATGTACGACCGCTACACGGGCAACAACAAGAACTATAATGGCACTGCCTTCTCGCCGGTGTACGGCGTTGGCGGAGCTGAGGACATCGGGCAGATGGTTGCCCTCCGCCTGACCGTTCCCACATCGGTGAAACTGCTCATCGACCCCGTGTGGAACAGCGATTACTCGAAGATTGAAGTAAAAGTGAAAGGCTCGCGCATGGAAGGCTACGACAATCCGAAACTGCGCCTGAACCTGACGCTGACCGAAGACAGCATCATGACCAACAACCAGTCGGGAGCCAGCGGAACATTCTGGCACATGCACGTGGGACGTGCCGTCAACTCCACTTGGGGCGATGCCGTGGAATGGAATGGCAACGAGTTCACCTACACCTACACCTTCGACGTGAAATCAACATGGCAGGCCAAGCACCTCAAGGTGGTGGGGTACCTTTACAATTACGACAGCAGCAATCCCAACAATTGCGAAATCGCCAACAGTGCCATTGCCAGACCCCATCAGGGTGACATCACCGGCATCAGCACCGTTCAGCCCAACGCCACGGAAGGCACCGTGCGCCACAACATCGGCGGCCAGCGCCTGAACGCACCCGCCAAAGGCATCAACCTGGTGAGGATGAGCGACGGCACCGTGCGTAAAGTTCTTGTAAAATAGAAATTTTCAGCCGATGAAGCGACTTAAAGCCATCATCTTCGCTGTCATAACAGGTCTGGGCTCATCTGTAGCCCAGACCCATTTTCATTTAAACGCGTCACACATCGACGGCAACGCCCTCATCATGCAGGGGCCGCGCAGCGAGGCCGGTGCCATGCAGCACCGCGCCCCCATGAAAGCCAATTTGGAAGACAACCAGCGCATCATGGGAGCCTGCCAGACCGACAACCTGTCGGAAAACGGTTTCGGACTGCCACAGTTCCCCGGAACCATGCGCATTGCAACGGTGTTGCCGGCGTGGATGTTCAGTAAATTCAACGGAGCAACCATCACCGCCATGCGCATCGGGCTGACGGCATCGCCGGGAACCGTCAAAGGCTTCGTGGCACCCATCGACAGCGAAGGAAACATCCTGCAAGACCTTACCACGGGCAGCACAGGGCAGGCACAGCTGGGCTGGAACCAGTTCAGCGTCACGCCTGCCGTTATCAACGCCGAGGGACTGGCGGGCTTTGCCATTGGCTACGAATATCAACAGCTGGGCACAAAGGCACAGGGCACCTTCACCGCCGACTGCTATCCCATCAGCATCGTAAAGACCACATTCGCCTGCAACACTCTGGCTTACGGGAACCTCGGCAACGGACTGCTGTGGTACGACCTGGGACAGCTCGACCTGGGAAACATTGCCGTGCAATGCATCGTGCAGTCGGACAATTTCCCCGAAAAGGAAGTCATCATCACCAACCTGCACACCGCAAAGCCGCTCTATAAACGCGGTGAAGAACTGGCATACAGCTTCTTTGCCGAAAACTTCGGAACGAAGCCCGTGGAGCAGACCAGCATCGACATCAGTCTGAACGGCCAGGTGGTGAAGAACATCAAGACCGGCCTGCAACCTTCGGAAATCTCTCTTGTGGAGGGCACCATCACCCTTGGCGACAACTATTCAACAGGCAATCTTACGTTGAGCGCAACCGCTTATCCGTTCAACGGAGAGGAGCTGCAAAACACCACAGGCCTGAAAAGCGCCACCGTGGCCGCCGGCCTGTATTCAGAGGCCGAAACCGTGGCAAGGCAGAAATACCTGGTAGAGGAAATGACCAGCGCAAGCATGGAGGAATCGGTACTGGCCGACAAAATAACGGCTCGAATGAAAGAACTCTACAACGACGTGGCCTTTGTGACCATACACTACAAAGGAACCTGGCCCGACCCGTTGGAAACGGAAGAAAGCTTTCCGCTGATGAACTTGCTCAACTATTACGCCCTCCCCACGGCAGCCCTCAATCGCATCTACATTGGAAACAGTCCCAATGACGGCAAATACGGCTTGAGCACCTACCTGGGTTACGCCCAGTACCAAAGCACCTACGCCAAACGCTTCTACAACCAAATGGAGGCAAGCAGCGTGGAGCCCCTGGCCACCCTCAGCATCGACGCCACCACCGCCGACAACCTGCTCACGGTGAAAGTGAGCGGAAAGGGAACCGACAAGGCACGCGCCATCATGGAGGGCCGCACAAGGCTCTCGGTATATATCACTGAGGACCAAGTGGTTTCAAGACAAAGGGAGAACGGGGCTTGGAACAATGAATACTTGCATAACGACGTGCTCCGCAAAATGCTTACTGCCACGCGCGGAGACATGCCGCAATGGACCGACGACGACACCTTCGAGAACACATTCTCGCTACAGGTGCCCGAACAATGGCAGAAAGACCGGCTGCACGTGGTGGCATTCATCCACCTCATGCCCAGTGCCGTGGAAAACAACTTCCGCAACATGGGCATCATCAACGCCGAAACCGTTCAACCCGTGGAAGCCACGGCCATCAGCACGGCAAGTGCCGACAGCCACCGCGTGGCCTGCTATACCATCGACGGCAGGAAAGTCACCGAGCCAAACGGCAAGGGCATCTACATCGTGAAGATGAGCAACGGACAAACGCGCAAGATATTGTCGAAATAACAGCCCGCAATTTCAACTGGCGGGGAAGGCGAACAGCTTTCCCCGCCTTTATGTTTTCTCCCACCCCATCCCATATATTGCGTTGCCAACTCAATAATACGCCGCCACCACCTTGACACTTTGTCACTATTTTCAGCAAAAGACTAAAAAAACGTCGGAACAATGGTGGATAATTGACAAAAAGGCCGTAACTTTGCAGAATAATCACACAAACTGTAGAGCGTGCCCCGCCACGCATCGACGGGAAAGGCGCTCCCCCACCCTTCTTACAAGCTCCGGCGCATACAAGACAGAAAAGACAATCACAACGAAAAAGAAAAAGAACAATGGCAAATCTAAGATTTCAGGTAGTAGAAGAAGCGTTTTCCAAGAAGCCGCTTGAAGTGATGGCCCCGGTGGAAAGGCCGTCGGAATATTACGGGAAATACGTGTTCACCCGTGCCAAGATGTATAAATACCTGCAGCGCAGCGTATATGACAAGCTTGTAGATGTCATCGACAACGGCGCACCCCTCGACCGTTCCATCGCCGACGCGGTGGCCAAGGGCATGAAGCAATGGGCCGACGAAAACGGCGTCACCCACTACACCCACTGGTTCCAGCCGCTCACCGAGGGAACGGCCGAAAAACACGACGCCTTCATAGAGCACGACGGAAAGGGCGGCATGATAGAGGAGTTCAGCGGAAAATTGCTTGTACAGCAGGAGCCCGATGCCAGCTCATTTCCCAGCGGCGGCATTCGCGCCACCTTCGAGGCCCGCGGCTACAGCGCCTGGGACCCCACTTCGCCGGTGTTCATCATCGACGACACACTTTGTATTCCAACCATTTTCATTTCATACACCGGCGAGGCGCTCGACTACAAAGCCCCGCTGAAACGTGCACTGAGGGCCGTGGGAGAGGCCGCCACGGCCGTGGCACGCTATTTCGACCCCGACGTGAAGAAGGTCATCTCGAACCTGGGATGGGAACAGGAATATTTCCTCGTTGACGAGGGCCTGTTCTCGGCACGCCCCGACCTGATGCTCACCGGACGTACCCTCATGGGCCACGACTCGGCAAAGAACCAGCAGATGGACGACCACTACTTCGGCACCATCCCCGACCGCGTGCAGTCCTTCATGAAAGACCTGGAAATACAGGCCCTGGAACTGGCCATTCCCTGCAAGACGCGCCATAACGAGGTGGCTCCCAACCAGTTTGAAATAGCACCCATCTACGAGGAGACCAACCTTGCCGTGGACCACAACATGCTGCTCATGTCGCTGATGAAACGAGTGGCACGCAAGCACGGCTTCCGCGTGCTGCTCCACGAAAAGCCCGTCGACGGCATCAACGGCAGCGGCAAGCATAACAACTGGAGCCTGGCCACCGACAACGGCGTGCTGCTGCATGCGCCGGGAAAGACGCCTGCGCAGAACCTACGCTTCGTCACCTTCATCGTGGAAACGCTGATGGGGGTTTATAAGCACAACGGACTGCTGAAAGCCAGCATCATGAGCGCCACCAATGCCCACCGCCTGGGGGCCAACGAGGCGCCGCCGGCCATCATTTCGTCGTTCCTGGGAAAACAGGTGAGCGAACTGCTTGAGCACATAGAGAAAGCCGACAAGGAGGACCTTTTCTACATGGCCGACAAACAGCGCATGGAGATTGACATTCCCGAAATTCCCGAACTGCTCATCGACAACACCGACCGCAACCGCACCAGCCCCTTCGCCTTCACCGGCAACCGCTTCGAGTTCCGCGCCGTGGGCAGCGAGGCCAACTGCGCCAGCGCCATGATAGCCCTGAACACGGCGGTGGCCGAGGCTTTGGTTGACTTCAAAAAGCGAGTGGACCAGAAAATCGCCGAATACTCGGAAAACTCCGAATACTCCGAGAATGCGAGCCACACAGTTCAGACAAGCGCCATCATCGACATCCTGCGCGAAGACATCCGCACCTGCAAGCCCATACACTTCGACGGCAACGGCTACAGCGAGGAATGGGTAGAGGAAGCCACACGCCGGGGACTCGACGTGGAGAAGTCGTGCCCCGTCATCTTCGACCGTTACCTCGACCCCGAAAGCATCGACATGTTCGAGAAAATGGGGGTGATGAACCGCAAGGAACTGATGGCGCGCAACGAGGTGAAATGGGAAACCTACACGAAGAAGATACAAATTGAAGCGCGCGTGCTGGGCGACCTCACCATGAACCACATCATTCCCGTGGCCACACATTACCAGACCCGGCTGGCCAAGAACGTGGGTGTGATGAAAGAGGTGTTCTCGGCCGAGGAAGCCGAAAAGATGTGCGCCAGGAACATAAAAATCATCCGAGAGATAGCAGAGCGCACGCAGACCATCGAAACCATGGTGGAAGAACTGGTGAACGCGCGAAAAGTGGCCAACCGCATTGAGGAAGAGCGCGAAAAGGCCATCGCCTACCACGACACCGTGGAACCCAAGATGGAGGAAATAAGATACCACATCGACAAGTTGGAGCTCACCGTGGCCGACGAGTTGTGGACACTTCCCAAGTACCGCGAACTGCTGTTTATCAGATAAGCGTTTGGGAGTTTACGAGTTTAAACCATACCAATGTCTAAACTCCTAAACTCCCAAACTCCTTTAACCAAAGAAAGAGGGTTACAGGTTTTCTATCTCCCCTATACTCAAGCCCGTAATCTCTGAAATGTCCGTTGCAGCAAAGCCCTTGGCTTTCATGCGGCGGGCATTTTCTTGATTGGCCGCCTCGCGTCCCTCCTCGCGTCCTCTCCTTTCTGCGGAATTTACAACGTTGCGCAGGTCGCGGTATTGCTTGAGGCTTTCTTCATAAATGCGCGACTCATCGGGAGTGAACCGCGCTATCTCGGCCTGCTCAAACAGGCGGGTGAAGATGCGCTCCTGAAGGGCGGCAGGACGCTCCATCAACCGTGTGAGGTTCTTCAGCACAAAGAGCCACTTGTCGTACATGGAAACCAGCTCCGACTCGGTCTTGTTGAACTTCGGCATTTCAAGATAAACGTATGTCAGTTTGTCGTAAAACACGTGCTTGTCCTCCATGTCCAAGAGCTTCACTTCATGGTGGAAGCAGTCTTTCGAGTATTCGTCGCCGGGAAAGACGAAGTTCAGGATGCCGATGGTGTAAACGCCGTTCAGGTGGAAGTCCCACTCGTCGCCCACTTTTCCCTGCTCGATGATGGGGAAAGCGGAATAGAACACGCTGCGGTCCTTGAAGAAATCCTGGCTGGCCTTCTGCATCTCAACAATGAATTTTTCGCCGTTTTCGCCCTCGCAATATACATCGAAGACGGCGCGGCGCTCACCGTAGGAGGCCATTTTCTCGGTGGGCAGATAGCGCAAATCCTTCACCACCTGCTTCGGCTCGCCCGGTGAGAACTGGGAAGAACGGTCGAACAAAGCGTTGAGAAGGCTTATCAGCAGGTCCTTGTTCAGCTCTGTGCCAAACAATTTCTTGAACCCGAAGTCGGTGTAGGGGTTCACATATTTCTGATGTCTCTGTTCTTCCATCATAGCTGCGAATTTGTTGAAATGAAGTTTTACAATAAGGAATTATTACAGGGGCCGGTCCACCGCGCGCCGCCTATTTCACCACTTTCCGCCCATTGACCACATAGATACCGCGGGGAAGGCGCGAAAGGTCGCTGCCCGCATAGGTGCCGTTCAGGCGGTAGATGCGGCGCTCACGGGCCGTGGGAGCGGGCTGTTCCACCAGGCGGATGGCCGTGCCGCCAAGGTACTTCACCATGATGTCGTCGATGAAGAAGCGGTTGCGCTGAGACGTGAAGCTCAGGCGCACGTTGTCGTGGACGTTGAACGTCATGGTGCACGGCGACCATTCCTTGTTGGAAAGATTCTCGGTGGTGAGCGTCTGAAGGGTGTCGCCACGGTCGGTGATGATGTCCACCACCACCTTGTTCAAATCATTGTCCCAGGGCGCGGCCTTGAAGGTGAGCTCATAGTCGCCGTTGAGGGCCATTTCGGGTGAGAGAATCGTGCCTTTCCTGGAGGCCACGCCGCCCTTGGCGCACTTATGGGCGCCGTAGAACGCATTGGCCGTCCACCCTTCGTTGTCAGGGGCGAAGACGCCGGTGCCGGCCGACCCTCCCCAGATGTTGTCGTTGCCGCCCTTGCCCGAGCACCCGTTGAAGCTCTCCCAAAGCACGGCATCGGTGAGGTCTATGGTTTCATCCTTGTCGGGCAAGAAGGTGAAGCCCATCAGCCCGTCGCCCTGTTGCTCTATCTCGGTAATGGAGAAGTCGGGCGTGCCCTTATACCAGAACAGTTTGGGCTTGCTATCATGGGTCAGCGCATTGTTGCCCCTGTAGGGATAGGGGTCGCCGGACTGGGAATATGCGCTCGAATAATTGTCGGCACACATGATGGCGAAACGCTCATGGTCGTTTGTATGCTCAATGTAATCTTCGTCCAAATAGGCTCCCTTGGAGTTCACCACGTTCCACATCCACACATTGGGGTCGTAGTCCACATGGTAGATGAGCATGCCTTCGCCGGGAATATCGGTGTCCCAGCCCACCTTCTGACGGTTTTCAAGGAGGTAATACTCGTCGCGGTTCAACTTGTTGTAAACAACATACGACTCTCCTCCGCTTGCCAACGGCCTCATGCCCTCTACGTGCAGGGTATCGTCGAGCATGGTCGGCGTATGCCAGCCGCTCACCCATCGCTCATAGCTGGTATAGCAGGCCGGGCGGTAGCCGTCGCCGTTGTAGCATCCGCTACACAACAGGTCGAAGTCGCCGGTGCCGAGAAGGCCCGTGTCCGACGTGTCGTACATGTCGGGGAGGCCCATGCAATGGCTGAATTCGTGGCAGATGGTGCCGATGCCGGTAAGGTAATTGCCGGAATAGACCTCGTTTCCGCAGGCGTAGGTATCTATGAACACGCCATCAAGCGTCAAGGCGCTGCCCCAGTCGCTGAAAACCAATTGCCACTCATGGGGCCAGATGGTGGCTTTGTCGTAGCTCGACGCCTCGCCCTCGCCGGCATAGAGCACGAAGACCTGGTCAACGACGCCGTCGCCGTCCCAGTCGTAGTCGGTGAAATCCACCTCGTCGTCAACGGCCATGCAGGCCTTGGCAACCATCTCTCCGGGGTGCAAATCGTTGCCGCGCGAGTCGTTCTTGCCATAATACTGGTAGGTGGTGTCCATCTGAACGGGGCCCACCACGTCGAAGGTGAGGTCGAACTGGTTGCGGCTTTGCGAAAGGAAATAGTCGTGGACACTGCCTACGAATTTCCCGTTATGGTAGTTTTCGCGGTTGGCAATGCTATCGAACAGCTCGCGGTCGTGGGTGGGACCGAAATGCTTGTTGGTGAAATCCACAAGGATGATGATGCCCTTCTTGGAGCCGTAATAGGCGGTCTTGTGCGGACCGGCGGCCGCACGGCGGCGGTTGTGGTTGGCGGCGCGTTGAAGGCGGCGCTCGGCAGCATATTGCTTCATGTCGGTGAGATTGGCAGGGGTGAAGGCGCCGTTTTCCTGCTCAACGAACTTGCGCCCGTCGGCAGCCAGCCAATAGTGGATGTGCTCATCGCCCACCAGCTGGACCTTTACTTCACTACCGTCGGGAAGGGTGACAACACGAGACATACCGCGTTTTACGGGAACGGCCATAGCAAGGGCCGATGAGAGGACAAGTCCCCAAAGGAGCAACATTTTCTTCATCTTGTCAAGAGAATTGGTAACAGTGTGCAAAGTTAATAATATTCTGCGACTAAATAGCAAATTTATGCAAAAAAGAAAGCGACAACCGCCAGTTTGACAAAAAAGAAACACAAACAGCCAGGGTGTTTATCGGCATCGTGCAAAGCATCGTAGGAAACAAATGAAAATGGAATGTTCCGACGCCAGGAAAGGCAGGTTCCTATGGATAGCGAAATAGGTAGAAATTGGTAAAAATATTTGACAAAATAGCGACTTTTGCGACGTTTTTATAAATTGTTGAAAATCAACGATTTAAAAATAGCGCCAAGTTTGATTGCAAATTTCGGGGAGAGATCTTGAAGATTGAGAGGAGAGATTTGGCACTTTGAGCCCCTCAATTTGCCGTCAAACTATTTCCGGGAAATAAAAATCATTGAAAAATCTTGACAAACCAAGGTGCTTCGCTAAATGATAAAGGAAGCCCACCCCGGCCCCTCCCGTAAGGAGGGGGGCTTATGGCCATACGTCCTCCCCCCTTTGGGGGGATGAGAGGGGGGCTTTATTCTTCACTAAAAAAGGCGCACCCGAAAGGTGCGCCTTTTTTTGAGGATATGTAACAAAAACGGGATTACTTCATGATGAACTTGCGGCCGTTCTTGATATAAATCTGTCCGCTGACGGGAGTAGCGATGCGCTGACCGGCCAGGTTATAGATGGCGTTGTTGGCCTTGCGCTCGGGAACGATGACTTCCTCGATGCCGGTTGCCTCGCTATTACCGATGACAACCTGGCGGATGCGCATGCCGGCAAACACGCTCATGACAACATAGTTCTTCTCGCCGGCCTGGTCGATCTTGATGGCGGCTCCCGACGGGATGGGCGACACGGCCGACACGAGCTGCTCGCCGTCGATGCTGGCCTGGGTGTCAACGCTGGTGCCGGAGCAGAAGGTCGGGGTCTGGCCTTCGGGCACGCCGTCGTACCAAATCTTCACATACTGGCCGGTTTCGAGGCCATAGACGCAGAAGTAGCGGTTCTGGCCCACGATGAGGCCGCCCTCGTCGAACTTCATCTCCTCGCACAAAGCAACCTGGCACTGGGCGGGCAGGATGGTGCCTGTGTAGTCCTTATAGCCACGGAAGTCGCGGTTAGTGCGGTCTTCCTTGCCCTCGCCCATGTTAACCTGGAAGTTCAGGTTCTCCTTGGTGAGTGTCTCTCCGGCCTGGCCGGCGGCCACGAAGTCGAAGGTGGTGTTTTCTTCCTTGTTGAAGTTGCTGGTGTCAACATCGCCCTGGATGACGTAGATGGTGCGGCTGGTGGTGCCGGTGCCGGTGATGTGGACTTCGGCATAGCGTCCGGTCTCGCCGGCGGGCAGGGGCTCAGCGGTGAAGAAGACGTAGGTGAAACCTCCGGCGTAGTCCTCGTCGTAACGGTCCTGCTCACTATAGCCGATTTCGGTGATCCACTCGGGAGCGTCGTCGATGTAGTAGTTGGTGTTGCCCTCCTCGTCTTCCCAGTCGAGGTAGGTGCTCACGTAGGCGAAGGTATTGGCTTCTTCGTCTTCAACGTCGAGCGAGGAGCCGCCGGCGGTAGGCACGGTGATGATGTTGAGGCCGTTGTACTCGGTGCCGTCGCTGCCCCAGAGGGTCTCGTGGACGGTGACGACGTCGGTGAAGGCGTTGATGCCAACAGGGAACAACAAGTCGGTATCTTGATCGAAATAGTATGCCTCACCAGTTGCCTGGTCGATAATGTGACAACGGGCGGGAATCACCTCTTCTGCCAAATCTTTTGGAGCGGCGCCAAGGATGTTGATGTTGACACCTTCATCCTGAAGTCCGTCGATGCAGATGAAGTGGTCTTCATTGACCGTACAGGGTATTTCCACCTCATTGCCAAGGAAATCTATCTCCTTATTGGAGAATACCACGGTTGCAGCGTTATCGCCGGCCAGGTAGATGTCGCTGGGCAGGGCTGTGAATGTTGCGAGGGTGTCACCAGGGACATCAATTTCTTCTCCCTTGCCATTCTTGCTTTTAACCGACTTGCAGATATACATTTTCAGTCCACTTTCAGGAATAGTCACTGCATCAGCCAAAGTATAGATATAAAGATTTTTGATGCTCATCGACTGTGCCGGTTTCTCAAAGAACTGTTCAACAGAGGTCATGAGATAAGTGCCCGGGTCGTCCTTGAATGTCACATTTGTAGTTCCGAATATGAAGCCACCGCTCTGGTATCCTGTCCAAAAATGGTCAATGACGTTCTTGACCACAGGCTCATATTCGCGAGCCACCATCATAAAGCCACCGTTCTCGGTATTGAATTCTCCCCATTCGTAGGAAATCTCACCCATGGAGATGGTGGGCACATAGTACTGGTTGCGCATGTTGGTGCCACTGGGCTTCTGGTAAGCCAGCTGTCCGAATGAGAAGTTGCCGTCTTCCTCGGCATCGTATTGGTTGCCGTTAATGGACCATACGGCCATGGCGGGCTTGCGGCACTGGTTGGTGAAGATGAGCTCATAGAGGGGGGGCACCATGAGCACGTCGGCAGCATAACTGCGCCAGTCTTGGTCCATGCCATACTTGTACACGCCGGTGGGGATGCCATAATAGACCCCATTTTCCTTGGACTTTCTTGGAGAGGGCGTCTTAGTCTTGAAAAGTGAGGGATTTTGGGGTGCAAGCTGGAAAGAAGGACTCTTGGTGGTCATGGCATTGACCTTCATCACTTCCTCTGCCTTGCTCTGCACGGGAGAGTCGAACTTTGATTGCTGGGCAAAGCCGCAAAGCGGAGCCGCAATCAGTGCTGCTGTAAGTAATAATGATTTCATAATTTTTATTGGTTTTTTAATGAACAATTAGTTTTCCCAAGTAATTTCGAACCACATGTCGGGGTCGTCGGCCGCCACGAGGCGCATGGTGCGCAGGTCGAAGTTGGTAAGGCTTGCACGGAAGTTGAATTTCTGGCCGAGGGCGTTGACAAGGTCGCTCACGCCGTCGTAGAGGGACATCATCTGTGTTCCGGCGGCATTGGTTTCCTTGTAGGCAAACGTCACGTCTTCGTCGGTTGTTGACCAGTCATAAACGTAATTGGTGGCGGCATTTCCGGTGCCGGCACGGTATTGCAGGCGCCAGGTGAGCACACCGTCTTTGTCGAGCACCAGCTTCAGTCCTCTGAAGGTTACTTTGCGTGCGCTCAGGCTGTTGGTGATGCGGTTGAAGATGCCGAGCATCTTGTCAGACATCTTGGCGGCTGGTGCCACATTGGCACCTTTGCCAGAGGTGTACTGGCTTAGGTAGGTGATATATTCGTTGAAGAAAAGTCCTTTGGGGAAACCTGTGATGGAAGCCTCAACGCCCTTTGCATCAACACCAACGAGGTTGCCTTCTTTCAACACAAATTCCTGGACAGTAGAGTCTTTGCCGATTTCAAACGGCTCGCGGAAACGCAGATATAATTCTGAATCGCGCATCGTCATGAGGAAGGGGTGGCGCGATTCGTCGGCGATGGAGTCGCCGTCGAACTTATAGATGTTGGGCACGGTGGTGTTTCCCTGAATCATGCGGAAGCGCTTGTCGCCCATGGTGAACAAAACGGGATTGAAGCTGGAGGGGAAGAGCAGGGTCTGAAGGAGCTTGACTTCCATAAGATACACATCCAGCTTTGTGTCTGCCGGAACCTTTGTCATGCGGGTGTAGGTTCCGCGTTTCTTGCCCTTGAGCATGACGAATTCTCCGTCTTCGGGCACGTCAACCATGACGAACTCATAGTCTCCGCCCACGCCGGTTCCCTGGTCGCCCACGGCAATGCCGCGGATGTAGGCCTCGGGGTCGGAGAAGGTGTGCATGCACTCATTATAGGAGTTGAAACTGAGCACGGGACCATTGTCGGTGATGACTTCCCACGGTGTGGTGTCCTCAAGATATTGGTTGAGCGAAAGCTCGTTGTTCATGCCCATGGTGACCGAATGGTCGGGGTTGAAGCGTGCCATGAGAAGATAGCCCTGTCCGCCGAAACCTTCGGTGTCGTTGGTGGGATAATATTCCATCACCCAGCCTCCGGGAGAAGCCTCCAGGCGCTGAGTATAGGTTTTGCTGATTTCGTTGAGTCGCTCTGCCGCCGACTTGTCGAAAAGATTCTCCTCTTCGCCGGCACATCCGGCAAAAAGTGCCGCTCCCGCAAGGAGAACCGAGAATAATAATATCTTTTTCATGTTATTCTAATTCTTGGTGATGGGTTATTGCTGAAGTGATTTGTACTTGTTGACCTCGTCGATGAGGGTGTCCATGAAGATGCGCCCGTCGTCGGTAGGATAGATGAGATGGTTGATGAGGTTGCCGCGGTTGTCGAAGATGAAGGAGCCATAGGGATTGGTGGCCCACTGGCGGTGCTGGACCTCATAGCGAAGTGCGTCGAGGTCGAGGTCAAAGCGCTCCTTGAGCCACTGGCGAGCCATTTCAACCTTCTTCAGGATGATTTCATTGCCATAGATGCCGCTTTCCTTGAGGAAGATGATTTTGCCTTCGGAGTCCACCTCGGCAAAGTCGTCGGCATTGCGCTGAATGCGCTTGCGCTGAATGTTGTATTGTCCGTCGTCACCGCCGCTGGCATCGGGATTTTTCATGTCGATGTAGCCCACGGAGTCGCGGTCGGCCAGGCCCTGAATGACTTGCCCGTTGATTTTGTTCCAATATTTCTTCGGTACGGAAACGCGCTCCCAGTCATAGTATGCGGTGTTGAGCATCTGGTTCCAGGTGATGCTGTCCTTCACAATGTAGTTGGCAATGACTTCCACCCAGTCCTCGCGGTCGGCGGAAGATGCGTAGTCGCTGACGAAGCCCTGCGAAACGGCGAGCGAGTCGGCGGTGTCCTGCCAGCTGATGGGGTTGTAGAGGCTTCTGGAAATGAGGCGGAAATCCTGAGGATATTCTTTCGTCTGATGGAGGATGTGTCCGAACTCATGGTGCATGGTCTTGAAGAACTTCTCGTTGAGGCTCTCAATGTCGTAGATGCTCATGTGGTTGGCGTTCATCAGTGAAATCTTCAGTCCACCCTCGGCATATCCGAGCGTTTCGGTTCCCGAAGCGGGGTTGTACGACGGCGAGCCTATGACATGGATGATGCGCGGGCTGTATTTCTTGAGAAACTCCGTTCCGGCGCATTTTTCATAGACGTCGTACCAAAGATACTTGGCAAGCACGGCCAGCTCCACGCTCTTTTCGTAGGAGCAGGGCACGAGGTTCTTCTGCAAGTCGGAGCCGATGTCCTGCATCTTGTAGAGGAAACGCATGTTGAACTTGTCCTGGAAGTTTACCTTAACGAAGGTGTCCAGGGGGAAGGTGTATGCCGACCGGTCGAGCGGGTAATCCTTTGTGTCGAAGATGGTGTCGGTGAATTCTTCGTCGGAGCACGAAAGGGTTCCCAGGCAGCCCAGTGCGAAGACGGCGGCGGCAAGGATGTTAAATACTTTCTTCATGTCAGTGGTCCTCCTTTCATTCTTGTTTTTTCCTTATTTCCGTTGTTGCTTGTTGCAATTCGCTGTAGTCCATGGGCGGTCTGGAGGGTTCCAGTCCGGCGGCCATCACCTCCTGCGGGATTTCGATGGCGCGGCGCGGGTCGTTCCATGTCAGCTTGTATTCAATGTTGTCCACGCCATAGAAATGCGAGTACTCAATTCCCCAACGTTTCAGGTCGAAGAAACGCAGACCTTCCCAGTTGGTTTCATATCGCCGCATGTCGTTGACGGCGTTCATATAGACCGTAACGTTGGCGGGCACCACGAAGTCGGGGCTCATGTTCTGAGTGAAGTCCCAGTTTTCGAAGCAGTTGTGGTTCTCCGTATCTTTGTAGTATTTTTCAAGCGCGTCCCTTGTAAGGTAGGTGAGGGCGCTGCCTGCGAAGAATGTCCTGGCATCGTCTTCGGTGAATGTCCAGCGGCTGGTGTCGTAGGCGATGAGGTCATCCACGGCACCGTCGATGTCGGGATTTTGCTTAAGCAGCTTGGCCTCAACCCTTTCCAAAAGAAGCTCAGTGCAGGTAAATTCCCTTCTTACGACGTGTGCGTAGCCGATTCCGGCCACCTTGTCGGTGTATTCAAAAGTCTCGCCCGACTTCATCGACATGAATCCGTAGTCCTGGTTTCCACGATAGAAAGTCATGCCACTGACGTATGCACAGGGAATGACGTACCAGCGCCAGTTGGGCCCGAAGTGATAGATGGTTGCCTGCAGGGCGGTTGAAATCTGTCCGTAGCGCTGTCCGGCGGCGCGGCGCGATGCCGTGGAGTAGGTGGCCACGAGCATGAGGTTGTTGTTCAGGTCGGCACTCTGCCATACGTTGGCGTAGTCGTCGCCGTAGGTGCAATTGTCGAAGAGGTCGTAGCGCATGAGCAGTTCGCCCAGGTTACCCGTTCCCTCGCCCAATACGGCGTTGGCATGCTCAATCACCTTTTCATAATTGCGCGTATAAAGATAGAAACGGGCGGCAAAAGCATGGGCGGCATTCACATTGAAGTGCCATTTGGGCTTCTGGTAATAGGAGTTAGACACCAGTTGGAGTCCGGCTTCCATGTCCTCGCGAATTTTATTATAAGTATTGGTCACGGTTCCGCGGTTGTAGTGCACGAGCACCTTGTCCTCGGGTTCAGTGACGTAAGGAATGCCGATGTCGTGGCTGCTGGCCTCGTCGTTCTTGTAAGCCTGCGAGAAGATATTGACGAGCACAAAGTGGTAGTAGGCCCTGATGAGAAGTGCCTCTCCGCGCACGGCCTTTTCCAGGTCGGTGGGGTTGTAGCCGTGTCCTTCAGCCTCTGCCCGCTCTTTTTCCTCTATCTGATCGAGATAAACGAGGCAGTGGTTGGCGGTGGCGATGGCGTTGTAGCAACTTTCCCAGATTTCCGACGGCGAGTCGGTGCCAGTCGATGATTTCACCTGCTCGAAGCGGAAGATTTCATCGTCCATGCGCTCGTAGGGGCTGAGATTATAGTGCACCAGCACGTCCTTGGAATCGGGGCTGGCTCCCTTGTGGGGGGCATTGTTGTCCATGAGGTTGTCGCTCGACAGTTCGCAGAGCCATCCATAGTTGGAGGCACCGTATGCGCTGGTGAGCATCTGCTGCACCTGTTCCACGGTGGTAATCTCAATGCGCTCGTCGGGTTCCTGGTCGAGGAAGTCATCGCCGCAGGACACCAGCCCCAGGCTCAAGAGTACTGCCGCTGAAAAATATTTGATGAGTTTCATATCATTTCTTGTTTAAAGATTAAACGTTGTTTCCCTATCAGATGCCCAGCCTTACGGTGAAAGTGAACTGCTTGGGCATCGGCGTAGCCACACCTCCTGAGTTGACGAACTCGGGGTCTTGTCCGTTGAGCTTGTCATCAGCATAAATCAGGAAGAGGTTGGTGGCATCGAGTTTCAGCGAGGCGGTGCTCAGTCCGATTTTGTTGGTGAACGACACGGGCACGTCGTAAGTGAGCGACACGTCCTTCATACGGATAAATCCGCCGTCGGCCACGCGGGCTGTCGAGTAGTTGTAGGCATTGTAGGCATATCCCAACTGGCTGTTGTTGTAGTACTGGCGCACACTGGCAATGGCCGGAATGTCGGTAATTTTTTCGTCACCTGGCGTCACCCAGCGGTTCTTGAATTCCTTGGGCATGGCGCTCATGTCGCTATAGCCGGCAGAGAACTGCGGGTCAAGGCGCACCTTGTTGCCGAAGGAGTAGGTGATAAACACGTTGAGCCTCCAGTTCTTGTAGGTCAGCATGTTGTTCAGACCGCCGGTGATGGTGGGCTCGGTGGGACCTTCATAGACGAGGAATCCCAGTTTCTCATATTCCTGGAAGTAGATGTCGCTCACGGTGTGCTCATCCTGCTCGTTGATGAATGTGGGCAGACCTTCGTCGTTCAGTCCCATGAACGGAATGCTGAAGAGCGCCGAGCGGGGATATCCCACGCGGAAGTGGTCGCTGCTGGTTCCGGTAATGAGGTTGATGACGTTTGAACGGCTTTCCAGGTCGGTGATTTCGTTCTTGGCGTAGGAGAAGGTGAAGTCGGTGCTCCAGTTGAAGTTGTTGCTCTGGATGTTCTTTGTGGAGAGGGTGGCCTCGTAACCGCTCGACTTCATGGTTGCCACGTTGGCATACTTGGTGAGCACACCGCCGGCGCCCTGCGTCTTGATGGTTCCGATAAGGTCGTAGTTGTCGCGCCAGTAGGCATCCACAGCCAGGTTGATGCGGTTACGGAAGAAACCAAGTTCCAAGCCCACGTTGAGCTCCTTCTTCTTCTCGTAGGTAAGCTCAGAGTTGGCAATGTTGCTCATATAGACGCCCTGCTCCTGCTGGTTGGCATCGGGTCGCCATGCGTTGTAGGAGTAGAAGATGGGCCTTGCGTTCGACACGAAGGAAGGCACGCGGTCGGCGGTGAGCGAATAGCTCAGTCGGAGCAATGCGTGCGAAATTTTGTACTCCGTTTTTTCCATCCAGCGTTGCATCCAGGCCTCCTCATGTGCGTTCCATGCGGTCGAAACGTTCCACGTAGGCAGCCAGCGCGAACTACGGCTCTTGCCCAGTCCGTTGGTTCCCTCGTAGCGGCCGGTCATGTTGAGCGTGTAGCGACCTTTGTAGGAATAGCTGCCGCTGAGGAAGTAAGCCAGGTTGCGCGTCCACGTCTTCGAACCGCTCCACATAGTTGTGCCTTCCTCCTTGGCCTGCTTGATGAGGTCGGGGTTGAGTGTCTGCAGGCGTGCTGCCTCGTAGTCCACGCCGTATTGTCCCTCGTATTCTGCCTCGCGTTCCACCTTGTTGGCTTCCATACCTCCGAAGAGGTTCATGATGTGCGTGTCGTTCCACACCTTATTAAATTGTGCCGTTGCGCGGAACTGCAGCTGCTCCATGGTGTTGTCGTCGCGGATGTAGATACCTCCGCTGGGCATCACCGACACCGGCAGCGAGTTGGGTTTGTCGGGGTCCTGATACAGATAGGGGTTGCTGTACATTTTGTTCGGGTCGTTCACACCGGCGCGGTAGGCCTCGGCCATGTTTGAATGGTTGAGGATGATGTGTTTCTGCACACTGGTCACCGTGCGGTAGGCGCCCATGGCATGGAGCTCCAGGCCCATGACGGGTTTCCACGTGGCCTCGGCCTGGTACTTCATGTCGTTGATGGCCAGGTCGATGTAGTTGTTGTCCAGCTCGTCGAAGATGTTGAACGGGGCGTAGTTGCGCGTGTAAACCTGGTTGGGGTCCAGTGTGCGCGAGGTGTTCATGGCGTAGCTGTAGGGGTTGATGTCGAAGGAGCGGTTCACCGAACCCGACACCACGTCGGTGCTCTGGCTCAGTGTTCCCGGAGCCTGCTGCTTACGCCAGGAGTTGTTGGTGAGCAGGCTGACGCTCAGTTGCTTCGACAGGTTGAAGGTGGCGTTCATGTTGGCGGTGTAGCGCTCCACCTTCGAGTCCTTGGTCCATCCGGGGTCGTTGATGACCGACACGGAGGCGTAGAGGTTGGCTTTCTCCGTACCGGTGGAGATGCTCACCGAGTGGTTCTGCATGATGTTGTCCTTGAACAGGAGGTCGAACCAGTCGGTATTGCGGAACTCGGCCTGCTGCAGGTAGGCGTTCATGGCTGCATCGGTGTAGGGCAGTCCGAACTGTCCGTTGGTCTCGTCGTACTGCGCAATGAGGTTGTACATTTTACCATAGAGTCCGGCGGTGCTGCCGTTGGCCAGGGCCGAGAACTCCAGCCATCCCTTGGCGGCCATTTCTTTGTAGATACCCATCTGCTCCTGCGAGTTCGAGATGTTGTAGTTGCGGTAGCTGGGCTTCAGGCGGTAGGTGAACTCGCCAGTATAGTTGATGGAGCTGCGCCCTGCACGTCCGCGCTTGGTGGTGATGACCACCACGCCGGCCATGGCTCGCGCACCATAGATGGAAGTTGCCGAACCGTCTTTCAATATCTGGAAGCTCTCGATGTCGTCGGCGCTGAGGCCCGAGATGGCGTTTGAAATCAGCGTCACGGCGTCGCCCGATGAGAGGTCGTCGGCGCTCACGTCAACGGCATCTTCCTGAATCACGCCGTCGATAACCCACAGCGGCTTGGAGCTGCCGTAGATGGAGGTGGCACCACGCACGCGGATTTTCGGTGCCGTGCCGAAGGTTCCCGACACGTTCTGCACACTCACACCGGCGGCACGACCCTCAAGGGCACGGCTCACGTCGGCCACACCGTCGAGCTTCGTCTTCTCGGCATCCACCTTCGTGGCGGCACCGGTGAACAGGCGCTTGTCCATTTTCTGCATACCCGTCACCACCACTTCGTCAATCTGCTGGGAACCATCCGACTGAAGGGTGATTTTCATGTTTTGGCCGCCTTTCACGGTCATTGTTTTCATTCCAATGTAACTCACCACCAGCTGAGGGTTCTTCTGGCTCGTGGTCAGCGTGAAGTGACCCTCCATGTCGGTGGCCACGCCCTGTTTGGTGCCTTTCACCACTACAGAGGCACCGATGACGGGCTCGCCGTCCTCGGCAGAAACGACCGTTCCCGACACTGTGGTCTGGGCAAATGCCGCTCCTATACACAGTAGCAGGCACGCCAAAGTAAAAATCAGTCTCTTTCTCATAAAAATATGTTCATTATTATTAATATTCCCACAAAAATCGACAGGCGGGTATAATTCAAGTTGCAAATTTACGCCTTTTTTTTGCAGTTTGCAAATAATTTCGACAAAAAGTAAAAAAAATGATAAAAAAGAACCAAAAAAACAATTAACTAATCAAAAGAAAGGCGAAATAATCGGATGCGGGTTCCACTTGTCATGGATTGAGAATGTAAAAAATCAACGTGGACTTCTTTCAATGATTTTGGTCTTCCCACAAGCTGTTTTGGGCAGGCAGGAAGAGGGGTAGCAGGATAGGTAGAAATTGGTAAAAAATCTTGACAAAAATTGTAAAAATTAGACAGTTTTGTAACATATTGATAATCAGAGGGTTTAAAAACGCTTGGAGTTTGACCGCAAAATTCGGGCAGTATCATTCGATGATACTCCGAGTATCAACGCATGATACTGGTCGTTTTCTTCAATGATACTCCTGACATGTTGCTTGATTTTTTGAAAAATCTTGACAAAATGATGTTGGTGCAGTCAGACATTTCACGCCTAAAAAACCAACCCGGGTAAAACCGATAAAACACCACATTTCTTCTTTCACTTTTTATTTTTCACTTTTCACTTTTTCCCGTGGAATAATTACGAACTAAAACCCAAAATGTCAAAAACTTATCAATTTGTTTGTATGTTTCAAAAAAAGTGTTTATATTTGCAGCATTATTAACAATATCAATATCAAACTATATGAATACCGAAATAAAAAACTTTAAAAAACTTGCAGTGCGGACAGCCTTGACGCTGCTCCTCGCCCTGACCGCCGCCGTGGTTCGGGCAGACGAGTTGACATCTCACATCGACATCTGCAAAGGCACCGTAGGCTCCGTCTGCATCAGCGGGTGGGTGTTTGATCCATATATGAAAAGCTGGGTGCTTGGCAAGGAGATGGACGTGAACGTCATCGTCTCCACGGCTCCTAACGAGAACGCACCCAATTACGAACAAGTAAGGGACGGCGATATGGAATACATCGTCAGGGACGACGTGAACACCGCGTACAGCCTTACCGGCAAACATGGCTTCCAGACGAAGATCAACATCTTCCCTTTCTTATTTTGGGATGAAGAAGCCGGCCCGATAACTATAAGAACCTTGACGAAACGCTTAAAGACATTCCCTACAACTTCAGCGACCACAACTACATCTTGCCGGGAGGTTACACGGTTTACCTGAACCATAGCAACCTTGAGGACTTCAACCGCATCGGCGTGCAGAGTGTTTATTACGGAGGTGACGTCTGTAACACAAGTGACATCGTGTGGTACGACATCAAGGACTTCGCTCCCGTCGCCACCGACATCGTTGAACATTCAGACCAGAAAGTGAAGAGCGTGCGCTACTACAACGACGCCGGAATGCCGTGTGACAAGCCAACAACCAGCGGCCTCTACATCGTCGTGAAGGAGATGGATGACGGGACGGTGAAAACGGAGAAAAGGAATTATTAAAGGGAAAGGAGTTCAGACAATCATTGATGAGCGACAAAAATGAAATTAAGCTTCAGAACTATCGTCTGAACTCCTGAACTCCTGAACTCCTAAGAAGCGATACCAAAATAAAATGAAAATAAAATGAAAACAAAACGGAATTTTGCTGTGCGGACAGCCATGACGCTGTTCCTCACCCTGATGACTACAACCACGGCATGGGCTGTCAATTATCCCAAAGGTCATCTGGACATTTATGAGGGGGTGGGCAACTCCATCCACATCAACGGATGGGCGTTTGACCCGGAATACCCTGCGGTTTCGATTTATGTCAGCATCGCTGTTTATACCAATTCTTCGTGTACAAACAGGCTGACGAGTCAGACTGTGATAACCGACGTTCCCAGGCCCGACGTGAACCAAGTTTACAACATCACGGGCGTTCACGGTTTCGACGTTTACATTCCCGTGGAAAACGCGGGAACCTACTATGTGAGTGTTTATGCAAATGGTGTTGACAACACTTTCGGTGCGGTTAATGACTTGAAAACAGTGACGGTGACACCTCTTCCCGGCGGCGGAACGCTCGGCAACCCGTACATCATCAGCAACACCCGCGACTGGGCGGCTTTCGCAGCCAACGTGCGTGTGGGCATCAAGGCCGACAAATACTACAAACTTGCCGACGGATTCAACAACAGCGACAGCCCTGTCACTCAGATGATTGGCTATGGCAACAACCCGTTCCGCGGCCATTTCCTCGGCAACGGACGGACGTTGCACGTCAACATGAGCGGTTCGGAGCAGGGAACTGCACCTTTCCACAACATCGACGGCGGAAGGATTGAGAACCTTACCGTCGAAGGAACAGTAACAAGCACTGCATATCACTGCTCAGGACTGGTGGGACTTTGCGGCAGCAGCCAAACCAACGTTGTCAAGAACTGCACTGTCAACGTGAATGTCAACGGCAGTTCCTATGGGGGCGGAATTGTCGGTCATGGCGGCGAAGGCATACTCAACATGGTGGGATGCGTATTCGGCGGAACCATCAACGGCTGCAACAGGTTTGCCGGTGGACTGCTGGGATGGTGCAACGAACTTGAACTTTTTATGTACGACTGCCTGTTCAAGGGGAACATCGTAGCATCCGGCGGAGGCCTTTATCATCCCATTGCCCTCAAATATGGAGTGAAGACGGTCACTGCAACCACCGGAAAACTCTATTACCTGAACACCGCCGCACCGTCGGAAGGACTGGGCGCCAACAGCATACCCGGTGCTGAGGGAACACCGGTGAGTTCCAGCATCGTTGACGGTATATGGGAAAAACCCGTGACGGCAGCCGACGGCATCACTTATTATGCCGCAAGCCCCAGTGGAATCAACCTGCCTTACGAATATGGCTTTGAAACCGCCCTCAACACGGAAGGATGGACAGTGGTGAACGGTATTGATGGAACAGGTATCTCCCAAGAAATCAAGCATAAAGGTGCCAACGGGTTCAAATTCATGAGTAACGGCAGCAATCAATATCTCATTTCGCCGGAGTTTAAGGGCATCAACGGCATGAAGGTGAGTTTTTATGTGAAGAATCTGATTGAAAACGGAATCAGTTATACTGCGGCTTTCCAAATAGGTGTCTCTGTGACGACCAAAGACATTTCGGCCTTCTCCTGGACTTCCACGATGACTGTCACTGACGGGAAATGGCTAACGCTTAACTGTGACAGCCCGAAAGGAACAAAATACATAGCAATCAAGGCAGTTGGCAACAGTTACAATATATACTTGGACGACTTCACTTTTACGGAATCCATTCCCCCGACAACTCCTCAACAGCTGACAACCACCGAGGTGGCTTCGACCAGGGCAAACCTTAGCTGGACGGGCGACGCCGAATCGTATAATGTCCGCTTCAGGCCCGCACCGCTGTTCTTCGACGACTTCGAAAAGGGCATTGACCACTGGACTATCCGACACAACGGACAAGGAACCGCAAATACCGACTGGAGAGTTCTTGACATTTTCCCATCCACCGGCAATTATCTCACAGCCCACAGCGGCGATTACGTCGCCTACGCAAGGAGCTGGGACCCCGATATGGCACTCTCCGGCGATGTTGACAACTGGCTCATTTCGCCACAGGTGACACTGGACGGCATTTTGAAACTATGGGCCAGAAACGACGGTGAAAACATCGAGCACTTCGAGATAATGGTATCCACGACGACCAATCAGACCAGTGCGTTCACGAAGATTGCTGAACCCAACAATGTTTATTCTCAGTGGAAAGAAGTGTCGGTTGACCTAAGCCAATACAACGGTGCTAAAGGCTATATTGCCATCCGCCTGAAAGACTTCGAGAAGAACTACATGTGCATCGACGACATCGGCATCTACCCGGGCGAGTGGACAACCGTCTCTGCCTCGGAAGAAAGCCTCATGCTGAACGGCCTCAACCCCCTCACTGCCTATGAGTTCCAAGTGCAGGGCATCAAGGGTGCCATTGCCTCAGACTGGTCTGACACTGCCACCTTCACAACATTGGCGCCCATCCCAACAGTCATCAACGATACTGCCCCGCTGAAAGACAGAGACGAGTACTACACTTTGGAAGGCGTACGTGTTGATAAAATCACAAAGAAAGGCATCTACATCGTCAACGGAAAGAAAGTCGTGGTGAAATAACTGTCTTTTGAAAAGAAGTTCCAAAAGTGAAAACGTGTAAAATAATTTAACAACTAAATTTAGGAAAATGACCTGTTGGAGGCCGCTGAAAGGTAGATAGTGACGAAGGTATAAATTTTGAAAAATCTTGACAAAATCGTCAAAAATCTGACAATTTTGTAACATATTGATAGTCAGCAGGTTTTAAAAAAAACAGAGTTTGACTGCAATTTTCGGGGAGTTTGACCGCATTTTTCTCATCGAAAACTTCAAATTTTCTCCCCGAAAATTGCGGTCAAACTTTTTTTCGTACAAAATATCTTTGAAAAATCTTGACAAAGCAATGTCGTTTCCGAAAAAATGAGTAATTTTGCAGCATAATAAAAAATATCAAACAATATGAAAACAAAAGTTAAAAATACCATCATGCGGACAGCCATGACGCTGCTCCTCGCCCTGCTCGCCTTCACCGGTGCACAGGCCACTGACTTCATCAAGGAAGTGATGGTCATCGGCGGAAACTCAGACGAGGTGGACCCCCTGAAAACCAGCCTCACGGCAGAGGGATGGACGCTCATCAACAGAGACCTGAACGCCGGCTGCGGTTCCAGCAGCGACTACATCTACCTGCTTTACAAGAGTGAAAGCAACCCTGAGGACACCAACCTCGGATACATCACCGATTTCTACATCAGCAACAGCACGGGCACCGCCCCCGCCACGCTCAGCCATAACGGCCGCACCTACTACCTGGTGTCCTTCGACGGCGGCGACCACTTCAAGCAGTTAAAGGGCGACCTCAACAGCAATGCCGGCGGCGACGACATCCACCTCTACTGCACCTGGGACGCCTTCCCCGACAGACGCGCCGTAACGGGCATTTCGTTCAACGACACACAGAGCGGTGCCTTGGGCGTGAATGGCACGGGCAGCGGTTACGACCTGAACTCGGGCTGCGGCGCCGGCACCGACTACATCTATATGCACGTCGCCACAGAATGGACCATTGAGTCGTTCTCAGGCACGGGTACCGATGCCGACCCATTCCTCATCAGTTCTCTCGACGACTGGTCACACCTGGTGAACAACGTGGCCAACGACCTGGGCGGCGGCAAGTGCTACAGGCTGACCACCGACCTCAGCGTCGCCACAATGGTCGGTGGGAGTGGACATCCCTTCAGCGGCACCTTCGACGGAAACGGAAAGACACTTACAGTCAACTTCGTCAGCTCGGAAACGGGCACGGCACTCTTCCGTAGCGTGACGAATGCTACGATTAAGAACCTCACCGTCAGCGGCAACGTCTATGCCGCCTCTGCCAACCATGCCTCAGGACTCATTGGCGGCTGCGGCGGCACCGTCGTCATTTCGGGCTGCACGGTGGCATGCAACGTGCGCGGTGCCAACTATGCCGGCGGCATGGTGGGACACGGCGGCTCAAGCACACTCACCATCGTGAACAGCTGCTACAGCGGCACCCTCGGCGGGTTCCAGAACTACGCCGGCGGGCTGGTGGGCTGGTGCGACGCCATGACGCTCACCGTCAACAACTGCCTGTTCAGCGGAACCTTCGAGCCTTACTCCGGCGGCAAGTACCACCCCGTCGTCTGCAAGAACGGCGGCAGCAATGTTTCTGCCATCGTCCTCAAGACTTTCTACCTGAAAGACTATGCTCCCACGGCGGGCGGCAACAACATTGTTCCCAGTGCCGACGGCACGCCCGTGAGCACGACAGTCACCAACTACGGTGACATTTATAATGTGGCTGTCAAGGCTGCCGACGGCGCCACCTACTATGCCCCGCCGACGTATGTCCACGTCATCAAAGAGGCTCCCGAAAGCCCGGCAAAAGGCTATATCCGCAGCGGCAATTCATACTACTCAACGTCTGTCAACGCAAATACCGAAGTGACCATAAAGGAACAAGGCGGACTGCTCGAAGTGGTGTACGCCTCCAACAACGACGTCTACCTGCGCGACCCCGTCTTCCCACTCATTCTAAACTCCTATGTCAAGGGTAAGCTCAGGGGCGACAAGATTGTTGTGCCCCTGCCACAGTACATCCATGCTTATTCAGAAAACGGCACAGGATACAAATTGGAACTGACATGGGTGGATGTCGATGACAGCGGCAGCCTCACCGTCGGCTGCGGCACACCCGACCACGTGACCACCGAGGCCGTTTACACCATCAACGACAATACCATCACCCTTGAGGGCAGCAGCAAGAACCATGTGCTGGGAGCTTCCGTTGACATCACAAACGGATGGGCTGGCCGCGGAGACTATGAAAGCACATATACCTCTTCTTCCAAGTATGTGACAATCACCCCGCCCGCCGGAAGTTCACCCGTGGACTACGAATTATGTTGCCAGAATTATCAGGAAGATGGCTCCCACTTCTTCCACAGAACGCTGAAAGTAGTGAAAGACGGAAACGATGTTTATATCCAGGGACTTGCCAACGGCGTCAACGACGCGGTCGTCCTGCCCAAAGCCTGGGCCAAGGGCACGCTCAGCGGAAACAAGCTCACCATTCCCATTTGGCAGTACATGGGGACGCTTTCATGTAGGCCCATTGTCTTGTGGGGTGTTACCGGTACCACCCTTACCGACATTACCTTCACCTATAATTCCGCTGACGACACCTTCATACTTGACAACAATTTCTTAGTCAGTTACGAAACAAACCCATATACCTACTTCTTCTCAACGTATGAACTCATGTTCAGCAGCACCATCTTCAAAACCGTGCCTACGCCCGGAGGTGAGCAGTACGACTGGATGATTAGCGGCATATACGAAGATAAAGATGAAGATGAAACAATCCGTGACATCAAAAAGCGGACCAATGTGGCCATCAACGGCAACAACATCTACATACAGGGGCTTTCCGACTACTTCCCGAAAGCCTGGATAAAAGGCACCATCAGCGGCAACACCGCCACCTTCCCCGGGGGACAGTTCATGGGATTTGAAGACACTTGGGCGGACTTCCTGACGGGTTCCGACGGCACGGAGATGAAAGACATTGTCTTCAACTACGACAGCGAAAACATGAAACTCACCCTTTCCACGCCGCGCCTTGTGGAAAACGACGGCAAATACGCGCTCAACGAAAAGGGCAGTTATTGGAGCCTTTCCGTTTACAAAATCCCCAGAGTACAGGTTCCCGAAGGTCTGGAAACCACACAATACAAATGGACCGGATGGAAAGTCTCCAGAGAAATGCAAAACGGGGAACTCGAGTATGTATATAACGAATACAAGAATACTTTGAACATCGGTTTCGATGGCAGCGACGTTTATGTTCAGGGCTTCAGCAGCGAGAATTTCCCCGATGCCTGGATAAAGGGAACGCGCAACGGCAACACCGTCACCTTCCCTAAAGGGCAGTTCTTAGGCCTTGACGACAAACACTACCTGTTCACAGGTGCATTATACCTGCACTATTTCATGGGCTTCAATAACAACAATCCCTGCGACATGGTGTTCAACTATAATTCCACGACCAATACCTTCTTCTCTGACACCTGGATGGCCGAAAACTATAATGACAATAATTACTCGCCTGTTGCCGCCTACGCCGGCAACGTGTGGTCCATTTCCGGCAAGGAATTGGTGGCGGTGCCGCCAGGGGTCAACATCGAGGACGGCTGGAGAATAGAAGGTACTTTCATATCAGGCTCAAACAGCTATTCTGTAAATAAGCTCGACAAGGTTGCCTTTAACGGCAACAATGTGTACATCAAGGGCATTTCCTACAATTGCCCCGACGCATGGATAAAAGGCATCATCAATGGCAACACGGCCATGTTCTCCTCAGGCCAATATATGGGCAAGAAAGGCAGCGGAGATGTCTTCATGACCGGTTATGACGGTTCGGAGATTGTCACCATAACCTTCACCTACGACAGCGAGGCCAAGACGTTCACCCTGATCACGCCGTATCTTGCGGAGAACAAGTCACAGGACACCTACGACCCATGGGGATATTATGATCAGCTCTCCGTTTCACAACTGGTGACGTTGCCACAAGGCCTTATTGCTGAGGACAACTGGATAATTGAAGGCGTCTTCCATTCAAACTCAAACGCCATAACCGTGTCAGGGAAAACCCAAGTGGCATTCGACGGTGACGACGTATATGTCAAGGGCATCTCCTACAATTTCCCCGATGCATGGCTGAAGGGCACCGTCAGCGGCAACACCGCCACTTTCGCCTCAGGACAATTCGTGGGCGAGAACAGCTCCGGCGATGTCTTCATGACCGGTTTTGACGGTTCGGAAATGTGCGACATCGTCTTCACCTATTCCAGTTCCAGAGAAACCAGGACATTTACCCTGGCCACGCCATATCTTGTGGAGAACAAATCATTTAGCACATTAAATGCGCAGGGATACTATCAACAGCTCACCATTTACACCAACACTCCCCCATTGGTGACAGTGCCCAAAAATATTGAAATTGAAAGCGACTGGACAATAGAAGGTTATTTAGATTATGATTTTGTTTTCCATAGTACCGACGTCGCTTTCGACGGCGATGACATCTACATCAAGGGCATCTCCTACCATTGCCCCGACGCATGGCTGAAGGGTACCATCAATGGCAGCACCGCCACGTTTGCCTCCGGACAATACATGGGCCAAAACGGCTCAGATAATGTGTACATGGTTGGCTTCAACAATAGTTGGGATACTGTTGTCGACATCGTCTTCAACTACGACAGCCAGGCCGGGAAGTTCACCCTTTCCACGCCACTTCTTGCGGATAACAAGACACCAGACACATACGATATAATAGAACAATACAGCGATCTCAGCATCTACAAGGGCAAGCCAATTCCCGATTTGGTGGAATTGCCCGAAGGGGTTGTTGCTCAGGACGACTGGACATTAGAAGGTCTGAATGTCTGTGGCAATAATCCATTGTATATTTGCAAAAGCACCGAAGTAGCATTCGACGGAAACGACATTTATATCAAGGGCATCCCCCTTTTTTTCTCTGACTCATGGATAAAGGGCACCGTCAACGGCAACACCGCCACCTTTGCCTCGGGGCAATATGTGGGTATAAAATCTACCTGCAAGGGATTCATGGTCGGCTATGACGGCTCAGGATTCACTGACATTGTCTTCACCTACGACAGCGAGGCCAAAAGCCTCACACTCACCACACCATATCTCATTGAAAGCACGGAACCCGATACGACCGATGATTTGTCATATTTCCTAAGCCTATCCGTCTTTAAAGGCGAACCAAACGTTCCAGAACAGGTGACAGTGCCGGAAGGCTTGGAGACCGAACAGTATTATTGGTCTGCCAACGCCGGAGAATACAAACCTAATTTCGATACCGGAGAAATAGATATTGTTTACACCGAATACATTAAAAAAGTCAACATCGGCTTCGACGGCAACAACGTCTATGTGCAGGGTCTTTGCGAAGACCTCCCCCAAGCATGGGTAAAAGGAACACTCAGCGGCAACACCGTCACCTTCGCAACAGGGCAGTACTTCGGCAATGACGAAAGTGATACCGATAATATTTATAAACATCCACACTACTTGGTAGGCAAAAGCGACATAAATGGAACCATCTGCGACGTGGTGTTTTCCTTCGATGCCACTGCCAGGAGGTTTACCAACGACACATGGCTCGTTGACTGCTGGTTGCCAGATAAAGTACAACGATTCACCTGCCACAACATCTACACCAACAACAAATGGCTTCCCATTACTACGGAACCCGCAATACCGGCCAATCCTTCTTTCAAGTCTTTTTTGTTATATTATAATTATTATTGGATAGTTTCCCTCTACATTCCCAGGTTTGATGTTGCAGGCAACATCATTGACAGCGACAAACTCTTCTACCGCCTGTACAGCGACATCGAAGGCGACATACAGCAGTTGGTCTTCTCGCCCGATGAATATATAAGACTTAGCGAAACGCTCTATGAAATCCCATACGCTTATAACGACCATTGGGACATTAACGTGGGCGGTTCTATTGTTTACCTGAACCAAAGCAATGTGGAGGACTTCAACCGCATCGGCGTGCAAAGCGTTTACTACGGAGGCGACGTGTGCAACACAAGCGACATCGTGTGGTACGAAATCAAAGACTATAGCACCCCCACCGGCATTGCAGAAAACTCAAACGAGGGTGTGAAGAGCGTGCGCTACTACAACGCTGCCGGAATGCCGTGCGACAGGCCAACGACCAACGGCCTCTACATCGTCGTCAAGGAGATGGAAGACGGGACGGTGAAAGTGGAGAAAAGAAACCATTAGAATAAGCCCCTCCCTTCCCCAAAAGGGGGAACCGTTGGCGTACTTCATCATTGTTGCAGCAAAGAAATCTGCCTGCCACCCATAACAACACTGCCACCCCGTTTGCTTGGGGTGGCAGTGTCGTTTGTATGTGTATAAGGGATTTCGTGGATTATTTCACCATGACCTTCTTGCCGTTCACCACATAGATGCCGGCGGGCAGGCCCTTGGTGGTGGCGTTGCGGCGGAGCAGCTGTCCGCGCAGGTTGTAGATGTCGCCCTTCACTTCCTCGGCCTTCGCGGTGGTTACGGCGGTGGGCTCGCTGAGTTCGCCACCGACGATATATTCCTCATATTCAGGCCATGCGTTCTTATAGGCATCCACACAACCGGCGGGCACATAGATGTGCGAGTCTTCAGAAAGTTGCCCAAAGCATGCCATGCCGATTTCGGCCGGCGACTTGCGGTCCACTGTGATATTGAGTTCGTATTCATCTGGTCCGCTGCTGAATGCCTCGTTGCCGATGGTGTGCAGCGAAGGCGGCAGGGTGAGCTCCCAGAAACCGCTGCCATAGAAGGCGCGGTCGCCAACTTCCTCGAGCTTGCTGCCAATGGGGATTTCAATGTACATGAAGCCCTTCAAGGCCTCGCGGCCCACCTTGCGCAGCGACTTGGGCAGATAGACGGACTCGCCGTAGCAACCATCGAAGGCGTAGTCGGCGATTTCTTCAAGGCCTTCGGGCAGGAACTCCGGATAAACGGCCGTGTTGGCAAAGGCGCTCACACCAATATATTTCAAATTATCACAGGTGAAATAATAAAGCTCGGAGCAGTTGTAGAAGCAGCGCATCGGTATGGAAGTCACAGAGAGCGGCAAATCAATGAATTGCAACGAACTGCAATTCGAGAATACGCCGGTGCCAAGAGAAAGCTCGACGCCTTCCTCGAAGCCAACCTCCGAAAGATCAGCGCATTGCAGGAAGTTTTCCTTGTTCAAATAAACATGACCCTCAGCCTTGGGGAAGAAGATGTTTGTAAGGCCACTCCTGGCGAAACACTGGGAATTGTAGTAAAGAATGCTTTTGGGCAATTTCAGCGTCTTCAGGTTGGTGCAGCTGTAGAAAGCCTTTTCGTCCAACTCACTGATACCTGTGAAATACTGGAATTCGGGGAACGCGGTGATGGTGGTGTTGCCCTTGAAGGCCGTGCCAACCGATGTCACCGCGGCTGCCTCAAAGATGCTGATGCCGCCATCTTGGTTGGTGTCCCAGTTGTTCACGCAAACCGTCTCCACATTGGAGTCCTCGAAGAGGATGTTTGTGCCGATAAGCACTTCGCCCTCCACCAATGATCCCCCGGAGGCAATGCCGTTGAGGATTCGGTCGAAAGAAGCGTTGGCGGGGCTCAGGATGCTGCAGCCCTCCAAGCTCACGTAGTTGAGATATGCCGCCACGGGTCCGCTGTCTCCCCTGGCCATGCGCACATTGGAATAGCCGATGATGAGCTCTGAATTTTGGGGTTCGGTAACTCCGCCGCCGGGATTGTAAAAACCACCAATGGCGGGATTATCCGTCGTGGTGACATCAAGATTGCATCCCCAAATTGACACGCCGGATTCATTAACGCCCTGAATGCCGCCATAACAGCTGTTAATGCGCAGTGAAGGCATCGGCACACCGTTTGCGGCCATAATGGTAAGTGGCTGGGAACGAGACATTATGCCTATGTAAGATTGGCAATCAATATGGCTGTCGCCAATGAGGACAATGTTGTGATCCTCATTCTCATTATTGAACTTTATGCCATAGTCGCCAAAGCTGCGCGTCCTGATATAGGCATTGTCAAGCGTCAGCGTGTAGGTGTCGTCGTCGAAGGTAACGCCCCTCACCTCTGTAGATCCGTCGTCCGGGTGGTTCAGGTCGTACATATTATCAAGCGTCACCTCCGTACCGGCGATGAACAGGCCGAAATCGCCCTCGCGTTCCCACTTGATATGGCTGATGGGTTGCGCGGAAGGGTCGCAGATGGTGTAAGGATAAAAGCTGTGTTCAGGATTCCAGAAATCCATAAGCTCGTCGTACCACGAGTTGTCTTCTATATATCCCACCAAACGATAATCATTGTTTTCGGGTATTGTGAGTCTGCATCCGTCGAGATGCAGATACTGGATGCCATAGACGGCAATGGCTCTCGTATCAATGTCGAGGGCGGAATTGGTGATGCTCAACACGGAATTCAACTGCTGGTCGTAGTCGAAGTTCCAGCCTTCTTCGGTATAGACCACTTCTGGGTCAGTACAGGCCAGGCCAACCCGAACATTGTCGATGGCCACCTTGGCGTTGTGCTCCAAGTAAAGGCCCTTGCCTACGGGAATGTTTACGGTGTAGTCCAAATGGGCGTTGTCACTTTGGGTAAGCCTCAGGCCCTGGTAGTTGCTGATATGTTCGCCGATGATTCTGATGTTGCCGTATTCAGCTCTTAGACAATGTCTCGAAAGGCCCTCTATCGTGGTGAGCTGGTCGCCCTTGACATTGATGACGAGGTCGCCCTTTCCATACCATATCATATCGCCCTGTATAGTGCCGCCGTTGAGGGTGACTTCTTTTGTAACCTCGTCATATTTCAGAATGCCGCCGGTGTTGAAATAGCAGATGTTGGAATAGGTTGTGCGGCTTCGGTGATTGATATATTTGCCTGTCATGCTGTCATAGTGGCCAAAGACGAGGGGATAACCGATGTCAACCACGGTCACCTTTGCTGCGCTGTTTTGGGTATTCACGAACTTCCCTTCCACCACATCGGTGTACTTGCTGTAAACACAATCTTTGTTCGACAGATCAACCCACGCCCTTGGACCGAGTACTTCAGCGCCGTAGGAATGAAGGCTCATCGTGGCATCGGTGGTTTTTACGCGGATGTAGGTACTTGAGGGTGCTCCGAAGACGCTGTAATCATACATGTCGGGGTTATAATAGGTTCCGGAACTCCACACGTTAAACGTGCAGCAACGAATGGCGAAAGTATGGTGTAATTCCATATACGAGCCACTGTTCATCCATACCACGGCCGGCGTTTCGCTGGTATGGCCGTAGGTACTGATGTCCAGCTGACCGGGGTTGTCGTAGTCCTTGCTCTCAATGGTGCAGTCGCGGCGCAGGCTGATGACCGGCTTGGCATATTTCTTACTGTTATACTTGAACGAGTTTTTGCCTATCAGTTTGATGGTGAGCGACGCATTTGAATTGAGGAAACTTATAAACGTCTCTGTGGAAGAACTGGTAACCTTTACATTCTCCAGTTCCAACGTGCGCGTAGAGGGATACCAGCGAATTTGTCCGCTGGTGATGTTGTTGAAGACATAATAGTTCTGGCCTTCAACTTTCGTTCCTGTCTGACCGAGGATTACCATGTCGGTCACCTCGTCGGCCCAAAGGGCGGCGGTAGAGCATAGCAGTGCGAGGACTGCCAGCCATCGTCTGGGTTTTAGTAATGAATGGTTCATAATTATGAGTTTTTGGGGTTAATAAGCTTTATGGTTACTGGCGCACCAGTACTTTCTTTCCGTCTTTCACATAGATGCCGGGCTTGGCGGGGCGGTTGGGAAGGCGGCGGCCGTCGATGCCGTACCAGCCCACTGAGGATTTTGCATCAGCCGACGGGGTGTCAACGGCGGTGGCAATGTCCACGCCGTCATAGGGTTCATACCAGGCGTCAAGGACTTTCCACCCTTTGGCCCGTGCCTTGTCGCAGTTGTACTTGGAGAGCACGTTGCCTTCGGTGTCGGGGTCGCCGAAGGCGCCGAGGATGAACTCAACTTCCCCGTTAAGAAGCCATGTGCGGTCGGGCAGGTCGTCCACTAGCGTGGTCATGGCGCCGGAGCCGATGAAATTGGAATAGCACCACAGCTCGGTGAGCCAGTTGCACTCCGACACGTCGAGGGCCTTGAGAAGGTTGTCCTCACAATGCAGGAAGGCCAACTGATGGCATCCGGAAAGATTGAGCGCGGTGAGGTAGTTAACTTCGCACCACACCTCCTCAATCTTCGGACAATGCGACAGGTCGAGTGTTCCCTCCAGCGAGCAATAGTCGCACGAAAGCCACTCCAGCTCAGGGTTTTGCGAAACATCAAGGCTGGTGATGAGGGAGCAGTCGTAGAGGCTCAGCTCTTTCAGCTTGGCGTTCTGCGACACGTCCACGCCGGTAAGGCTGTAGTTCTCGCTGCAATAGAGTTTCTGGAGGTTGGGGAACAGCCCGAGGTTCTTCACCGTGGAGTAGGAGCTGTCCCACCCGCTCATCATCAGCTCTGTGACGCCGTTCAGCTCGGCCTCGCTGAGAATGTAGTCGTTGTTGGTGTCGTAACTTGTATTTAGGAGAAAGGAGGTCAGCAGGTCGCCGAAATTATAGTCGTCGATGACATAGCCTCCCACCACCTCGCTGAACCAGTTGGTCCACGGCTCCTTCTGGAACGCCTCCACGTATTGCGGCGGCACCGCCAGCTTGGCCGAGGCGTGGATGTTGCAGAACAAATCGAGCTGGGAGTAAGACGACGCGAAGCGGCTGTTGAACATCGACACCCGTTTCAGTTTCGTGCAATCCAGAAAAGCTGAGGAAGAGATCGTGGTCACCGAGGGCGGAATGATGATTTCCTCTAATTTGGAGCCTGCGAAGGCCCTGACGTAAATGCTCGTCAGGCTCTCCGGCAACGGGCAGCGTGACAGGTTGGAGCTGGCGAAAGCGCCCTGCCCGATGCCTGTCACCCCTTCGGGCATCAGGCACGACCACAACTTCTTGGCGCCGTAAAAGGCGTAATTGTAGATATATGTCACGTCGTCGGGAACATGGAATATGCGAGTGTCCTTGGCTGTGGGGAAGCACTTGAGCGTTTTCTTGCCATCAGACCGCTTTTCATAGAGCACGCCGTCGATGGAGATGTATGTCTGATTGTTGGCGTCCACCGTGACGGATGTCAGGCTGGCCATGTCGTAAAAGGACGCATAGACTCTTTCCACGTTGGCCGGCAGGTGTATCGTGGTGATGTTGTTACAGCCGCTGAACGCTTCGTCTTGAATGGTCTTGAGCGTGGGAGGAAAGGTGACGGAGGTCAGCGAGCCGCAGTTCTGGAACGCGTTGCTGGAAATTCGCTCAAGGTTTTCGCCAAGTTCGATTTCCTGCAGGGCCGTACAGTTGGTGAAGGAGCCGTAGCCGATTTCGGAAATCGTGCTGGGCAGGATGACTTTCGTCAGCTTGTTGCAGCCGTAAAAGGCGTTGTTGCCCACTTTAATGACCGTCCAGGCCACGCCGTAATCGGGGTGGATGACTGCCGAGGGTACGGTGAAGGTGCCGGAAACGTCAGGGCTGATGCAACGGGAGTCGTAACCGATGCTGCACAGGCCAGGCGAATACTGTTCGGCAAACGTCACCTCATAGCCGTTGATAACAACGGTGAACTTGTCGCCCCAACCGGCATGGGCGGCGGAACAACAGAAAAGAAGCAAGAGGGCGGCAAACCAATGCTTCCTATGACGTAATGAAGGTAAAAGATGTTTCATGTTGACAATATGTTAAGGTTTTCGCTGCAAATATAAACATTATTTGGAATATTTGCAACTTTTTTATAAAATAAATGACGCCATGCATTCAAGATGATGAAATATTCATAAGAGCCGACGCATTGAAACCGACATAGGAGCCGACGCTGTAGGAGCCGACGCTTCCAAGCGTCGGAGTAATTAAACATCACCGAGCATGGAATACAGTTGTTCCGACGCTTGGAAGTGTCGGCTCCTAAGGCGTCGGTTCCAGTGGATAGTAACAAGGGTGAAAATTGGTAAAAATATTTGACAAAACAAGGTGTTTTTGCAACAAAATCGTAAAGCGTTGAATATCAGTAATTTGAAAAATGTTTTGAGTTTGACCGCAAATTTCGGGGAGAGATCTTGAAGATTGAGAGGAGAGATCTTGAAGATTTCTCCCCGAAATTTGCGGTCAAACCATTCCAATGAACAAAATTTCTATGAAAAATCTTGACAAAACCGATGCGCTTCGCTAAATGAAAAATGATAAAAAAACTCATCTTTCATAACTGTTGTATGAGCTCATGTACACCAAAAAGCCAAGAGAAACTTGTATAAATATAATAAGGTGGAAAATTCATGGGGAAAGCTCCGTTGCGAATAAGTGTAAAAAATGCAACAAAACGACATAAAAACGGGGATTTTGATTGCCCTTTGACAAGAAAAAGAATAAAAAAGCAACATTTTTTCAGTTTTTCTTTTGGTATTTCAAAAAATTAATTAATTTTGCAAACAATATCTAACTGAAACGCTCGTCACCGCACACTAATTCAGACACAGCGAGAAGGTTTTTATGAGAAAGATATTTACATAATAAATAACTAACGAGAGAGTTTTTATGAAAAGAAAATTAAGTATGCTTTTGGCATGCCTCTTCCTGTGTTTGGGGGGAGTCATTGCCCAGACACAAGTGAACGGCACCGTGGTGTCGCAGGATGACGGGCAGCCCGTTATCGGCGCCACCGTGCAGGTGCCTGGTACGAATGTTGGAACGGTTACCGACATGGACGGAAAGTTCAACATTACCGTCCCTGCAGGGAAATCGACCCTGAGGATCAGCTACGTGGGCATGCAGCCCATCGAGGTGAGCGCACGCCGCAACATGCGCATTATGCTCACCAGCGACCAGGCGGCCCTCGACGAGGTGATCGTGGTGGCCTATGGTACGCAGAAGCGTTCCGCGTTCACCGGCTCGGCCACACAGGTGAACTCCAAGAAGATTGAGTCGCACGTGGCATCGAACGTGATGTCGGCCCTGGCCGGTAACACGCCCGGTGTGCAGGTTATGTCGAGCAGCGGCGACCCCACCAGCAACGCGCCCACCATCCGCATTCGCGGTATCGGTTCTATGAGCGCCTCCAACACCCCGCTCTATGTGGTTGACGGCATGCCCTACGACGGCAACGTGAACTCCATCAACCCCAACGACGTGGAGTCGATGACGGTGCTGAAGGATGCCGCCGCCAGCGCCATCTACGGTGCACGCGGTGCCAACGGCGTGGTCATCATCACCACGAAGAAAGGCCGCGACCAGGACGCCGAAATCAAGTTCGACGCCAAGTGGGGCTCCAACTCCAGGCTCATCCCGCAATACGACGTCATCACCAATCCTGCGCAATATTATGAGCTGGCCTACCGCCAGATTTACAACTCGCAGATATATGCCAACAAGTCGCCCGAGGCCGCTTTCCAGTTTGCCAACGACAACATCTTCAACGTGGGCAACGGCGGACTGGGCTATCAGGTTTACACCATTCCCGAGGGCCAGAACCTCATCGGCACCAACTTCAAGCTGAACCCCAACGCCACGCTGGGCTATAGCGACGGACAATATTATTACACGCCCGACGACTGGTATGACGAAGCCTATCACAACTCGTTCCGCCAGGAGTATAACGTTTCGACCAGCGGCGTCACCGACCGCATCAACTACTACGGCAGCGCCGGCTACCTGAAGGACGGCGGTATCGTCAACAACTCGGGCTACCAGCGCTACACCAGCCGCCTGAACGTTGACTACCAGGTGAAGAAGTGGATCAAGCTGGGTGCCAACATGAGCTTCACCCACACCGACAGCGACTCGCCCTCTTATAGCACCGACAACTATATGAGCTCGGGCAACCTGTTCTACATCGTGAACAACATGGGCCCCATCTACCCGCTCTACGTGCGCAATGCCGACGGCACCATCAAGCGCGACGCAAACGGACTGGTGCAGTATGACGCCAACCAGACCAACCAGCGCCGTCCGAGCGTGGTGGGCAATGCCGTGCGCGACAATGAGGTGAACTCCTCGAAAGTCTATGCCGACCGTTTCAACGGCAAGTGGCAGGCCGTGCTCACACCCATTGAGGGCCTGACGCTCACCGCCAGCATCAGCGCCTACGCCTCGAACGCCCGCGAGAACGACCTTTACAGCAAGTTCGGCTCGTCGAGCGCCGTTGACGGTGCCGCCTACGCCCGCCACCAGCGCACGTTCGCCGTCACCAACCAGTACCTGGCCAACTACAGGACTTCGTTCCTCGACGACACACACCACCTGGAGGTGCTGGCCGGTTACGAGCAGTACAGGCTGAAGTATCAGAACATCAACGCCTACAACGACCACCTGTTCAACCCGCTGGTGGGCGAAATCAACAATGCCGTGGGTGCCGACAACAAGTCGCTCCACTCCTACACCGACAACTACATGACCGAGGGTTACCTCTCGCGCGTCCAGTACGACTACAAGGACAAGTACTTCCTGAGCGCATCCTACCGCCACGACGCTTCGTCGCGCTTCGCTCCCGGACACCGCTGGGGCGACTTCGGCTCGCTGGGCCTGGCATGGGAAATGAAGAAAGAAGCCTTCATGGAAGACGTCAGCTGGGTTGACATGCTGAAGCTCAAGGTGAGCTACGGCGTGCAGGGCAACGACAACGTGGGCAGCGGAGACCATCCCTATTATCCTTACGCCGACATGTATGAACCGTCGTACAACTCGGCCACCGGCAACTACAGCATCGTGCTCAGCCAGAAAGGTAATGAAGACCTGACCTGGGAAACCAACAAGTCGTTCAACGCCGGCGTGGACTTCCAACTCTTCCACAACCGCCTGAACGGTACTTTGGAATACTTCAACCGCAAGACCGAAGACCTGCTCTACAACAAGCCCACCCCGCTTTCGGCAGGTATCGTGACCGGACGCTATCCCATGAACATCGGCGCCGTGCGCAACGTGGGCTTCGAGCTCAGCCTCGAGGGAGTGGTGGTGCGCCAGAAGGACTTCGACTGGACGGTGAACTTCAACATCTCGCACTACAAGAACAAGATTCTGGAGCTTGACCCGAGCGTGGCCGAAAACGGCATCAAGGGCAGCTACTATATCTACACCGTGGGCGGAACGCTCTATCAGTCATACATGTACAAGTATGCCGGCGTGGACCGTGAAAGCGGCAAGCCCCTCTACTACTACAAGAAATACAAGATGAAGCAAGACGTTGATGCCGACGGCACCCCGTTGTGGCTCGACGAAGAAAAGACACAGCCCAAGATGGTGGCCGACCTCGACGCCGACGGCAAACTGCAGTACACCGGCGAAACCGGCACCACCGACGTGTTCTCGGATGCCGACCAGTTCGACTGCGGCACCACGCTGCCCAAGTTCTACGGCGGTCTGGGCACCACGCTTCGCTTCCACGGCTTCGACTTCGGCGCACAGTTGCAGTTCCAGCTCGGCGGAAAGTTCTACGACGGCACCTACCAGGCACTCATGCACACCAGCAGCCAGGCCATCGGCTCGGCATGGCACAAGGATGCCCTCGACTTCTGGGACAAGGACACCAACCCCAACGCCAGCCAGCCGCGCCTCGACACCTCCACAAGCTTCGCCGAGGGCCAGGCTTCCGTGGACCGCTGGATGACCAGCTCCGACTATCTGAGCATCAACAACGTCACCCTGGGCTACACCTTCCCCAAGAGCTGGATCAGCCCGCTCAAACTGGCATCGCTCCGCGTTTATGTGGCTGGCGAAAACCTTGCCGTCATCACCGCACGAAAGGGCATGGACCCCAGGTTCTCGCTCGGTATCGGAAGCTATGTCTATGGCTCGGGTTCCACCACCAACTACTATTCAACCATGCGCAACATTTCGGCCGGCCTGTCAGTGACATTCTAATAAGGAAAGGCGAAATCACAGATTATTGTCAACGATTTAAAGTATAAAGCAATATGAAAATATATAAGTTATTATCGATTGGCGTTGCAGGACTGCTGCTGTCGGCCTGCAACCAGATTGACGAGCAAGACCCGATGGGCGGCGAACTGACGGCGGCACAACTGAAAGACGTGAACCTCATTGAGCCGTCACGCGCCGAGGCCACCTTCGGAGGAATGTTCTCCATGATGGGCCAGCCATGCTACACCTTCGGCACCGGCCAGGGCCGCGCCGACGACTTCGGCTTCATTGCCATGGCCCTCTCGCAAGACACAGAAGGCCCCGACGCCACCAGCGACGATAGCGGCTACAACTGGTTCAGCACTTGCGGAGAATACACCTCGCGCCAGGTGACTTACGCCAACCCGCGCCTGCGTTACTCCATGCCCTACAACCAGATTAACATTGCCAACGAAATCCTCTCCCAGTTCGCCGACCGCGACGACGAGGACGCCATCAACAAGAAAGCACAGGCCCGCGCCATCCGCGCCTTCGACTACATGGCCCTGGCTCCCTATTTCCAGTTCAACTACCAGACTTCGAAGGACAAGCCCTGCGTGCCCATCGTGACGCCCGAGACTCCCGACCCCGCCACCAACCCGCGTGCCACCGTCGGCGAAGTCTATGAACTCATCATGAGCGACCTGAACTACGCCGTCGAGAACCTGACCAACCAGCGCTCCGACAAGAGCCGCATCAACCAGCAGGTGGCCTACGGTCTGCGCGCCCGCGCCAACCTGGCCATGGGCAACTGGGCAGAGGCTGCCGCCGACGCCGAGAAAGCCGCCGCCGGCTACACGCCCTACTCCATCGAGGAAGTGTCAACACCGTCGTTCTACGACATCAAGGACCACAGCTGGATTTGGGGCATCGACGTCACCAAGGACATGGTCATCGACTGGCCCTACCAGACCTCTTGCTCGTGGATTGGCTCCTTCTCGGCCAATGCCTACGCTGCCGCCGTGGCCGTCTATCTGCGCATCAACGTGCTTTTGTGGAACAAGATTCCCGAAACCGACGTGCGCAAGGGATGGTGGGTTGACGAAAACCTGCACTCGCCGCTGCTCTCCACCATCAGCTGGGCAGGCGTGACGGGCGACGCCATCTCAACACTCGAAATCGACGACGTGAAGATGGCCTTCCAGCCCTACACCAACGTGAAGTTCGGCATGATGTCGGGCATCGGTTCCGACGTGAACGACAACGACTTCCCCCTGATGCGCGTTGAGGAAATGATTCTCATCCAGGCCGAAGGTCTGGCCAAGAGCGGACAAGAAGGCCGCGCCCGCGAAATCCTTGAGAACTTCGTGAAGACCTATCGCGACCCCGAATACAACGCCAACGGCCGCGGACTCTCCCTCGAGAACGAAATCTGGTTCCAGCGCCGCGTGGAACTCTGGGGCGAAGGCTTCGGACTGAGCGATTGCATGCGCTTGCAAAAGCCCATCGTGCGTTTCCACGACGACAAGAGCAACTATCCCGCCGCCTTCAGGTTCAACATTCCCGCCGACGACCCGTGGCTGCTCATGCGCTTCCCGCAGAGCGAGACAAACGCCAACCTCTCCATCGTTGACAACAAGGGCGGACAGACACCCGAACAGGACCAGCATCCCGAGTTGCGCGACGGCGTGACCGACTGACCGGCTGCCTTTTAGGAAACAAGATTATTGAAAATAGAAACATATAAGCAACAACGAACATGAAAAAGATATTTCAATACAGCCTGCTCCTGCTGACTGCCATGCTGGGCTTCACGGCCTGCTCCGACAGCGACAACTACGAGCCGGGAACCGTTTCGGGCCAGCAGGTGTTCTTCAGCAATGAGCTCACTCAACTCATCAACGTGTCGAAAGACGCCAACCAGTTCACCATCCCCCTGAACCGCTACGTCACCGACGGCGCTCTCCAGGTGAACCTTTCCAACAACGACACCACGGGCATCTACAACATCCCCTCAAGCGTGTCGTTTGAAGGCGGAAAGGCACAGACCGACATCGTCGTGACCTACGATCCCGAAAAGCTGGTCTATGACGATTTCAAGACCATCACCATCACCCTGCCCAACGACGAGAACACGAAGACGCCCTACGGCCTGCAGTCCTATACCTTCACCGTGGGCATGCCCTCGCCCTTCGAGTCGCTCGGCAAGGGAAAATACAACGACACCTTCGTCATGGAAGAAGGCCCCTACACCGTGGAAATCATGCAAAACACGCAGCAGACCAACGTCTTCCGCATCATGAAGCCCTACGACCAGGCCATTCTCAACGAGAAGTGGGAAACCCAGGGAACACAGTCGCCCTACATTCAAATCACCATCCTCAAGCCCGGCGACAAGGTGAACGAAACCACCATCACCGAGGAAGGACTCGTGATCTTCAGCGACACCAACAGCGGTTACTACAACACCAGCAACGGCTACAACCAGGACATCATGCTCTACCATCCCTCCGATTTCACCAAGTATCAGCTTGAGAGCGACTGGGCGCACAGCCGCGTGCTGGAATGGCAGGAGAACGGACTGCCCGGACTCATTCAGCTGGCACCCTTCTACTACATGGATGGACTGGGCGGATGGAACTACAGCACCAACGACGGCATGGTGACCATCCTGTTCCCCGGCTACGACCCGAAGGACTATGAAATCGACTTCGCCTACACCGGCCGCTTCACCGACACCGACGACAACGACTTCGGCGAAGGCACCGTCACACTGGGCGCCGACATCACCAACGCCAAGTATGTGGTGACAAGCGAAAAGGACCAGCTCGACGCCATCGCCAGCGGACTGGGCAACGGCACCGTGGAAGGTGAGGAAATCAACGCCTCTGGCACCGTGAGGTTCCCGCTCACAGAGAGCAACACCTACTACTTCGTGCTCGTGGCATTCGACGGCGAAAAGGCAGTGGCCTCCGACGCATTCAAGTTCAAGTTCCAGGCCAGCGGCGAGACCGCCGAGACATGGACTCCCGTCTTTATCGGCACCTACCAGTACACCGCCAAGGACTACACCAGCGACAAGAGCGGCGGCATCTGGGAAGGCAACTTCGAAGGCACCCTCTACCAGAGCGACAGCAATCCCAACACCTACCTCATCAACCCGTGGGCCGACATCACCGAGGAGACGCCCACCCAGGGACTGGTGTTCACTTTGAACGAGGACAACACCCTCATCGTTGACCAGGTGTTCACCGGATGGGTGGAGCCCGACTACGGCGAGGTATGGGCCTCCGACCTCGTGACGGGCGAAATAGCCGACCTGCCCAGCTACTATGAGAACGGCGTGTTCTACTTCAACCTCGAGTACCACGTGGCAGCAGGTGCCTTCACCTTCGTGCAAGACACCTTCACCCTCACCGCCGAGGCACAGGCAAAGATGGCCGCCGCCATCAAGGGCGCCAAGCACGCCCGTAGCCAGAAGGCCAACAGGCAGCTTCAGAACCACATCAGCAAGAACGTGGCTCCCCTGAAGACCGCCAAGTTGCTCGACAAATAAGATTCCTTCTCATAAAGACAAATTGTTATTTTAAGGCTCCGCCAGACGTCGATGTCTCGCGGAGCCTATTTTTTTTGAAGGAGTTCAGGAATACAGACAATGGTTTTGTGAGAACATTTACGACCGTCAAAAGCCAAATGACTGATTGATGACTAATCAGTGAATGTCGATTTCCTGAAAAAACATGCATTTTACTTGGAGGTTTGGATGATTATTCGTATATTTGCAGCGTTAACAACCTAAACCTCAGAAAAATGAAACTAAAACAACTACCCCAACGCATTTTCTTTGCCGCCCTGTTTTTGCTGGCGGCTGTGCAGGCACAGGCCGTGAAACTGGATGCGGAGCATTTCCCCGACGACAATTTCCGCGCCCAGCTCATCTTCCAGTTCGGATGGACGAACAATGCCGAAATCACCCAGGCGCAGTTGCAAAGTGCCACCGTGCTCAATGTGGCGAATAAATACATCAGCTCGCTGGAAGGCATTCAATACCTTCGTTACCTCACGGAGCTCAACTGCTCCAACAACCTTCTCACCAGTTTGTCACTCGACGGACTGCACTATGTAAGAAAGTTAGTCTGCAACAACAATCAGCTGACAACGCTCAGCGTCACCGGTTCGCAGAGCCTGGAATACCTGAATTGCAACAGTAATAATCTTGAAACCCTTGACGTCAGCTACGCCCACCAACTTAAGACTCTCCTTTGTGCCAACAACACGAATTTGTCAACCCTCGAGACTTATAATCATTTTTTGCTGACCACGCTCAACTGCGGAAAGACCAAGCTGTCAGCCCTTAACACAAAAAAAATGCCCCAACTGCGGGAACTGACTTGCAACAGCACGAAAATATCGGCGCTCGACCTGTCAAAAAACGACTCCATCCGCACGCTTGATTGCAACTGGAACACCCTTTCCGAACTCGACCTGTCGAATCTGGAAAAACTCGAAAATCTTGACTGCTCGCATAACAACCTTTCCGGACTCGACCTGTCGGCTCAAAAGGAACTCAAATATCTTACCTGCTCACAGAACAGCCTTACAGAGCTCGACCTGTCGCAGCAAACCAAGCTCAAAAAACTTGGTTGCACCCACAACAAGCTGACGCGCCTTGTTCTGCCGGCTACCGACGAGCTATGGTACGTGGCCTGTAACGACAACCGCCTCAAGGATTTGCGCGTTGATAAACTACCTTACTTGGGAACCCTCCATTGCCAAAACAACTACCTTACCACGCTTGACCTGTCGGCCAACACAATGCTCAGTCCCTCAACAACGATTACCAGCCCCAACTCCCTATATAACATCTACAAAGACACCAACAGCAAGTACGCCATTCCACTCTATGGCGACGACGGATGTTTCCAGGCATCGCGCTTCACCGGCTTCAACCACGCAGGCACCAACTATCAGGCAAGCATCGCCGACGGATACCTCCAGCTGCCCACATTCAACAATTCCTACGACGTCATCTACTACTTCGACACCGGTAACAGCAAAATCGGCACGATGTTGGTAAAAGGGACGCCGACATATAAAGGGCTGCTGACCGCCATCAACGATGTTTCCATCTATGACTACACCTGGCCGCAGGACTTCGAGCCCGCCGACAACGAGGCCTCCTGCGACAACGGCATCGTCACGCGCGTAGGCTTCATCATGTACAATAAAATGTTCGACGAGTATGACGGAGTAGCCGGCGACGTGCTGAAAGTGGCCTTTGAGGTGGAACTCGACGAGGGGTTTATCTACGGCAGCTCCCCGGTGGTACATGTTGACAACACCTACAACGACTTGATTTACAGTCCTTTCAACAACCAGCGCAAGAAGAGGTTCGTTTTCAACTACACCGTCCCCGTACCCGAAGGCGGCCGCTACATCCGCACGGTGAGCGAAAACATTGCATTGCCAATAGAGGGTGCTATTCCCGAATTCCAGACAGAGTCGATGGCCAGTGCCCAAGCCAAAGGCAGGGCAAAGCCCCACGACCCGGTAAGTCTTTACACTGTCAACCAGGTGTTCTGGATAGAGGTTGACCCCGAAGGGGAATCTATGAATTTCATGACACCCACCGACAGGTTCAAGGGAGGGTATTACTACTACCTCATACTGGCAATGACACCCAATGACGGCTACCAGTTCAGCGAAAAGACGAAAGTCATTCTCAACAGTGCCACCTATTCTGAGACTGCCACCATCTCGCTCAACGCCAAGCAGGAAACCAACGGATTCATAGACATCGAAGGTCCTGTAGCAGGAGTCTTTTTCCACCTTGAAAAGACCACGCCCACAGCCATCCAAGAACCGAAACTCCAAGTGCGCGACTCCCGCTGGTACACTATCGACGGCCGCCCGCTCGGCAGCGAGCCGACAGCTCCTGGCATCTACATCAGAAACGGACGGAAGGTGGTGATTGGGAAATAAATTTCCAATGGGTCTCAATTTTATGATGCTCGGAGTATCACTGAATGATACTCATTGTATCAACGCATGATACTCACAGTATCATCGCATGATACTCCGAGTATCAACCAAAAGAAAAATGTGATACTCACTGTATCAACCCCAGGAAAATCGTGATACTCGCTGTATCAACCTTAAGAAAAAAGTGATACTCGCTGTATCAACCCTAAGAAAAAAGTGATACTCACTGTATCAACCCTGAGAAAATCGTGATACTCACTGTATCAACCTTAAGAAAAAAGTGATACTCACTGTATCAACCAAAGGTACAATCAGGAAAAATGACCCAAAACACATGAAATGAACTGTTTTTCAAGTTTTTTGTGAAAAAATTTGGATAATTGCCGCAAAAGCAGTACCTTTGCACCCGTTCAGTGGAATGAGGGACCCGCGAGAGGGTTCCTCATTCTTAATTTATATAACGCAACTGTATGATTGACAAGAACATCGTAAAGAGTTTTGTGGAGGAATGGCTCGCCGAAAAGGAGTATTTCCTCGTGGACGTTGAAATCAGCACCGACAACAAGATTGTGGTGGAAATAGACCATGCCGACGGCGTATGGATTGAGGACTGCGTGGAGCTGAGCCGATACATCGAGGACCGGCTCGACCGCGACAAGGAGGACTATGAGCTCGAGGTGGGCTCGGCAGGGCTCGGCCAGCCGTTCAAGGTTCACCAGCAATACGAGATACACGTTGGAAAGGAAGTGGAGGTGCTGGCCGCCGACGGCAAGAAATACAAGGGCGTGCTCAAGAGCGTGGAGGGCCGGCAGTTCGTGGTCACCGTGCAGGAGAAAGTTCACCAGGAGGGCAAGAAGCGCCCCGTGGTGCAGCCCGTGGACCACACCTTCAGCATGGATGAGGTAAAATATACAAAATACATAATAAGTTTCAAATAAGCTATGGCAGCAACAAAAAAGAAAGAAAAGGAAGAGAGCCTGATTGACAAATTCAACGACTTTGCGAAGGACAAGCAGATTGACCGCACCACGCTGGTGAGCGTGCTCGAAGAGAGTTTCCGCAACGTGATAGCAAAGATTTTCGGCTCCGACGAGAACTTCGACGTCATCGTGAACCCCGACAAGGGCGACTGCGAGATTTACCGCAACCGCACCGTGGTGAACGACGGCGAGGTGGTTGACGAAAACAAGGAGATAGCACTGACGGAGGCCCGGAAAATCGCCGACGACTACGAAGTGGGCGAAGAGGTGAGCGAACCCGTGAACTTCGAGAAGTTCGGGCGCAGGGCCATCCTCAACCTTCGGCAGACACTGGCCTCGAAGATTCTGGAGCTGGAGCACGACTCGCTCTACAACAAGTACAAGGACCGCGTGGGACAGGTCATCAGCGCCGAGGTCTATCAGGTGTGGAAACGCGAAGTGCTGCTCGTAGATGATGAAAACAACGAGCTCATACTGCCCAAGTCGGAGCAGATTCCCAACGACCAGTACCGCAAGGGCGAGACCATCCGTGCCGTCATCCATCAGGTGAACAACGAGAACAACAACCCCAAAATCATACTGAGCCGCACCAGCCCCGAGTTCCTGAAAAGGCTGTTGGAGGCCGAGGTGCCCGAAATCAACGACGGGCTCATCACCATCCGCCGCGTGGCACGCATGCCGGGTGAAAGGGCAAAGATTGCCGTGGAAAGCTACGACGACCGCATCGACCCCGTGGGAGCTTGCGTGGGCGTGAAGGGAAGCCGCGTGCACGGCATCGTAAGGGAACTCAACAACGAGAACATCGACGTCATTAACTATACCGCCAACACGCGACTCTTCATTCAGAGGGCACTCAGCCCGGCACAGGTGTCGAGCATCTCCATCGACGAGGAAAACCACAAGGCAGAGGTCTATCTCAAGCCCGAGGAGGTGAGCCTGGCCATCGGACGCGGCGGACTGAACATCAAACTGGCCTCCATGCTCACGGAATACACCATCGACGTGTTCCGCGAAATCGACAACGAGGACAACGAGGACATCTACCTCGACGAGTTCGCCGACGAAGTGGACCAGTGGGTGCTCGACGCCATCAAGGCCATCGGCCTCGACACGGCAAAGGCTGTGCTCAACGCGCCGAGGGAGATGCTCGTGGAGAAAGCCGACCTCGAGGAAGAAACCGTGGACCAGCTCATAAACGTGTTAAAGGCAGAATTTGAACAATAAGAAAAGAGGATGAATATAAGATTAAATAAAGCAATAAGAGAACTGAACATCGGCCTGAGCACGGCGGTTGAGTTCCTCGAGAAAAAAAGCGACCTTGGCGAGGTGCGCGCCGACCCCAATTTCAAATTGAACGAACAACAGTATAATGCACTGGTGGAGCAGTTCAGGAAGGACAAAGAGGTGAAAGGACTCGCCGAAAAACTTTTCCCCAAGCACCAGAAGGAAAAGAAGGCCGCTCCAGCCGAGCCTCAGAAGCCCGCTCTCGCCAAAACGCCCGGTGACAACAAACAACAATTCACGCCACTGGGGAAAATAGACCTCGACAAACTGGGGCGAAAGCCCGACAATGCCAAGAAGAAAGGCACCGAACCTGCCAAACCGGCAGAAAAGCCTCAGCCGGCGCCCGAAAAGAAAGCCGCTCCCGAAAAGAAGGCCGCACAACCCGCCAAGGAACCGCAACCGGCAAAGGAACCGCAGCCCGCAAAGGAGCAGCAACCGGTGAAAGAGCCCCAGCCCGCAAAAGAGCAGCCCAAGGCCGTGGAGCAGGCTCCCGCACAGCCGCTGCCCGAAAAAGAGCAGCCGGCAGAGCAGGCACAAGCCGAACAGCAGCCCGAAAAGAAAGAAGAGCCGAAGAAGGGGCCCGAGGTGTTCACACTGAAAAGTGAAACCAAGCTGGCACCGAAAGTCAACGTGCTCGGAAAAATCGACCTCTCGACCATCAACCAAAGCACAAGGCCCAAGAAAAAGTCGAAAGAGGAGAAAAAACGCGAACGCGAGGAAAAAGCCAAGCAGGCAGCTGGAAACACCGCCAGCACGGAGAAGAAAAAACGCCAGCGCATCAACAAAGAGCGCGTGGACATTGAGGCGGAAGGCAGAAAACCCCAAAACAACAAACCGGGCAACGCCAACAACAACAATGCCGCCAACAACAACGCCAGCGGCGGACAGGGCAAGAAGAAAAACAAGAAACGCGCTCCGCAGAAGCCCCTCGAGGTGAACGAAGAGGACGTGGCACGCCAGGTAAAGGAAACGCTGGCTCGCCTCACCAACAAGCAGAACCAGAACAAGAAGGGTGCCAAATACCGCAAGGAGAAGCGCGACGCCGTGCAGGAAAAGCTCCACGAGCAGATGGTCGAGGAGCAGGCCGGAAGCAAGGTGCTCAAGCTCACCGAGTTCGTCACCGTCAGCGAACTGGCCACCATGATGAACGTCGGCGTGAACCAGGTCATCGGCACCTGCATGTCGATTGGCATCATGGTGAGCATCAACCAGCGCCTCGACGCAGCCACCATCAACATCGTGGCCGAGGAGTTCGGATTCACCACCGAATACGTGAGCGCCGATGTGCAAAACGCCATCACCGAGGAAGAAGACAACGAAGACGACCTCGTGCCACGCGCTCCCATCGTCACCGTCATGGGACATGTGGACCACGGTAAGACATCGCTGCTCGACCATATCCGCAACACCAACGTCATCGCCGGCGAGGCCGGAGGCATCACACAGCACATTGGCGCATACATCGTGGAGCTGAAGGACGGCCGCAAAATCACCTTCCTCGACACGCCGGGACACGAAGCGTTTACCGCCATGCGTGCCCGCGGTGCACAGGTCACCGACATCGCCATTATTATCATTGCCGCCGACGACTCCGTGATGCCCACCACCAAGGAGGCCATCGCACACGCACAGGCCGCCAACGTGCCCATGGTGTTTGCCATCACCAAGATAGACAAACCGGGCGCCAATCCCGACAAGATTCGCGAAGACCTGGCAAACATGAACCTCCTCGTGGAAGAATGGGGCGGAAAATACCAAAGCCAGGAAATCTCGGCAAAGAAAGGCATCGGCGTGGACGAGCTGCTGGAGAAAGTGCTCCTTGAGGCCGAAATGCTCGAGCTGAAAGCCAACCCCAACCGCAAGGCCACGGGAAGCATCATTGAAAGCTCGCTCGACAAGGGCCGCGGATACGTCAGCACGGTGCTCGTGTCGAACGGCACGCTCCACGTGGGCGACATCGTGGTGGCTGGAACCAGCTACGGACGCATCAAGGCCATGTTCAACGAGCGCAACCAGCGCATCAAAGAGGCCGGACCGGCAGAACCCGCCATCATCCTCGGACTGAACGGCGCACCGACGGCCGGCGACTCCTTCCACATCATGGAGTCGGAGCAGGAGGCACGCGAAATCACCAACAAACGCGTGCAACTGCAACGCGAGCAGAGCCTGAGAACCACCAAGACACTGGGACTCGACGACATCTCGCACCGCATAGCACTGGGCGAATTCCACGAGCTGAACATCATCGTGAAGGGCGACACCGACGGAAGTATCGAGGCCCTGAGCGACTCGTTCATCAAGCTTTCAACAGAAAAGGTGCAGGTGAACGTCATCAACAAGGCCGTGGGACAAATCTCCGAAAACGACGTCATGCTGGCCAGCGCCTCCGACGCCATCATCGTGGGATTCCAGGTACGTCCGAGCGCCGACGCCAGGAAACTGGCCGAGCACGAGGGCGTGGAAATCAACACCTACAGCATCATCTACGACGCCATCGACGAGGTGAAATCCACCATGGAGGGCATGCTCGACAAGGTGAAGAAGGAGGTCATCTCAGGCGAAATAGAGGTCAAGCAGGTGTTCAAAATCTCGAAGGTCGGCACCGTGGCCGGCGGACTGGTCATCGACGGAAAGGTGCACAACAAGGACAAGGCCCGCGTCATTCGCGACGGCATCGTCATCCACACCGCCAACATCGATGCACTCAAGCGCTACAAGGACGACGCCAAGGAGGTGGCCACCGGACTCGAATGTGGCATCTCGCTGGTCAACTTCAACGACATCCAGGTGGGCGACATCATCGAAACCTTCACCGAAATAGAGGTGGAGCAGAAACTCTGACACCCGGATTTACCGAGAAAAAGGGCGAAACGTTTGGTCGTTTCGCCCTTTTTTCATACCTTAAACAAGGAACTGGTTTGCCGCGAACCCCGCGGCTACGTCATCTACGACCGCTTCCTCAACCTGTGGCTCAAACAGTTGTAAAAAAACAAAAATAAGAATCCTCCCGAAAAAAAATGCGGTTTTCATTTGTCGTTTGCGCTTTTTTCCCTATATTTGCAGACGAGAATGTTAACCCGAGTTTAGCAACCCTAAAAGAAAGGAGAAACAAGAAACAGACATACCGAACACTCCCCCGAGAGAGGCCACGGCGCAGCCACAGCCCCTCGCAGCGAATCTTTTTTACAAACATAATTATTCACACGGAGGAGCGTTACCACTTCTGAAGATATATATTATTGAGCTTTTAGCTCTTGTTCGTTGCATCCGAATACCGCCAAAAATTCAAATCCAACGTAAACAAGTGTCTGAAGGTTCACGTCCTTTGGGCGTGGACCATTATACTTGTTCGTTGGATGGGCCACTTGGCGGTAGCCTGGATGTGAAACAAGGAAAATGGTTTCACGCTCTTTCTTTTATCCAAATTCAAGAATGAAAAAACTCAGATTATTCCTTTCAGTTATTTGTTTCTTTGTGTTCTCTACATCATCAATGGCCTATAGCGGTTATGTCGGTGATTATATAGATCTTAGCGTGTCAACACCATCTTCCGATATTTACTCCATTGACTGGAAAGAGTGGAGTGGAAGTGTAGATTGTGTAACCCTTACCGCCAACTGGGGCAATGACGCAACTGTGCATATTGACTCCTATTTTACGGGAACAGTCAGAATACGTGCCCAATACAAGACCATGAGCAATGCCGTTAAGACCGAATATTTTGACATCACTTGTAATGCCGTTACATTGAATGTAAGCCCGAAATCCATGAGTTTGGGAAATATAGGTGATTCGGAGGCCATTACATATACCACATCACCATCTAACAAATGGCCGACAGTAACCTATTCGTCAAAAAACACCAGTGTGGCCACGGTCAGTTACGCTGGTGTTGTTAAGGCAACGGGCAAAGGCTCCACAACAATTACCGTCAGTAATAGTATGGGACCAGATGAAACTGTCAGTGTGAGTGTTGCCGGTGGTGGAGGTGGTGGAGGAGACAATCCTGACCCCGATCCCACCATTCAAGACGGAGATTATTTTCAGGATTACACCGCAGAAGGTGATTTGATGTTGTTTATAGCTGGAACATTCTGGGGGGAAATGGGATGTTACGTCGTGCCAAACAAATATGGGGGTTCATGTGTGAATTATGCAAATGGTCGCATAACGATACCAAGCAGGCCAAAAGGCATTCCAGTGCGTGTGATTCAAAGCTTAGCATTCCGTAACCTGTCAGGATTAACAGAATTAGTCATACCAAACACAGTTACTTCCGTTAATGCATTTATTGCTTCAAGTTGTAACAATCTGAAAGTTGTTATTTGTGAAGCCACAACACCCCCTTCTGTAATATTTGGCACCGACATTTTTGAATCTTCAACCTTGAACAACGGGACTTTGTTTGTCCCTAAAGGATGCAAGTCGAAATACGAGGCGGCCACTGGGTGGAAATATTTTAAAAACATTTCCGAAGATGACCCTGCAACTGTCAGCAGCGTCCTCGTCAATGAAGATGAAGACCGTCGTATGTTCAACCTTTCAGGTCAGAGGTTGTTGCGCCCCATGAAGGGCATCAACATCATTGGCGGAAAGAAAGTAATTGTGAAGTGATGCTTCTTTCATTGAAAACCGCGAGCTGAGAATACAGGATGCCACCGGTGTCCTATATTTCCCGAGGAAAAACAGCACGCCGCCCCTTTCTGAGGTCTCAAAGAAAGGGGCGGCGTTCTTTTTGGCATAAAACGAGAAAAAACGGTATATTGGAATATACCGACGGCAAAACAAAAACGACCTATCATTCCAGTTCCCGCAACAGGTCTGTCAAAATGTAGAGGTCGCTTTGTAGTTGCAGGCCGCTGTCAGGATTTTCCAACAACGCAAATGTACGGGAATTATAAAGGATGTCAAGGGCACGCTCAACATCGATGTTGAGGTGTTCTGCCAGCATCGTGGCAATCCTGGCAGTCTTCCGCCATAATACCTGGTCTCTCATGGCCTTCCTCCTTTCATCTCAACGGTTTCACTCATTTTGTGCCTCCTTCTTTTGCATCCCAATTGCGCAAAGCCTCCTGCACATTCCACACCACTCCGTCAATGCTCTCGGTATGCAGTGTGTCATAGCAGTCGAACAACAACCGCCTTATAAGGTCATGATGCTTTAGGCGGTTGTGCAACTCTGTAGTGGAGATGCCCATCTGTCTTGCCGTGGCCCCGATGGCCAATGTCACAAATTGAGTTTTTTGTAAAGCCGTTGCTTCCATATTCTTTCACTGCAAATGTTATACGGTTGCAAAGTTAAGGAAATCTTAGGAAAGGAACAAAGAAATGTAGATGATTTTCCGTTTGCAAATAATTATAAAAGAAAGGAAAACGGAAGAAAATGAGGGGAGGGGGAGCGGGTTTTCGATTATTTGTTGTAATTTTGCAGGGAAAAACGGAAAAGGAGACATGCAAGATACTGGAAACCAAGACAACGGAAAGAAGAAAAAGCTGACGGAAGGGAACGACAACGAGCTGGTGAGGCGCATTGCCGAGCAGAAATACGAGTTCGGGTTCACCACCGACGTGGCGACGGACATCATTGAGAAAGGACTCAACGAGGACGTGGTGCGCATTATCTCGAAGAAGAAGGGCGAGCCGGAATGGATGCTCGACTTCCGCCTTCGTGCGCTGCGCCACTGGCAGACCATGCGCCAGCCGGACTGGGGCCATCTCCACCTGCCGCCCATCGACTATCAGGCCATCAGCTACTACGCCGACCCGCTGGCGAAGAAGCCGAAGGGCGACGGAAAGATAGACCCAGAGTTGGAAAAGACCTTCGACAAGCTGGGCATCCCCCTGGAAGAGCGGCTCGCCCTGAGCGGCAACACCGCCGTGGACGCCATCATGGACTCGGTGTCGGTGAAGACCACGTTCAAGGAGAAGTTGCGCGAAAAAGGCGTCATCTTCTGCTCCATCGGCGAGGCCATCAAAGAGCACGGCGACCTGGTGCGCCAATACCTTGGCACTGTGGTGCCCTACCGCGACAATTTCTTTGCCGCCCTCAACTCGGCGGTGTTCAGCGACGGCTCGTTCGTATATATCCCCAAGGGCGTGCGGTGCCCCATGGAGCTGAGCTCCTATTTCCGCATCAACGCCCTGGGCACAGGGCAGTTTGAGCGCACGCTCATCGTGGCCGACGACGACAGCTACGTGAGCTACCTGGAGGGCTGCACGGCCCCCATGCGCGACGAGAACCAGCTGCATGCCGCCATTGTGGAAATTGTGGTGATGAACCGCGCGGAGGTGAAATACTCCACGGTGCAGAACTGGTACCCGGGCGACGAAAACGGGCGGGGCGGCGTGCTCAACCTTGTCACCAAGCGCGGCGACCTGCGCGGCGAGGGCTCCAAGCTGTCGTGGACGCAGGTGGAGACGGGCTCCGCCGTGACGTGGAAATATCCGTCGTGCGTGCTTCGCGGCGACAACTCCACGGCCGAGTTCTACAGCGTGGCCGTAACGAACAACTACCAGCAGGCCGACACGGGCACGAAGATGATACACATGGGCCGCAACACCAAATCGACCATCATCTCGAAAGGCATCAGCGCCGGCCACTCGCAAAACAGCTACCGCGGCCTGGTGCGGGCCACGGCGAAGGCCGACAACGCCCGCAACTACTCGTGCTGCGACAGCCTCTTGCTGGGCAGCGAGTGCGGGGCGCACACCTTCCCCTATATGGACGTGCACAACCCCACGGCCATCTTCGAGCACGAGGCCACCACGAGCAAGATTTCCGAGGACCAGCTCTTCTATTGCAACCAGCGCGGCATTCCCACCGAGCAGGCCGTGGGGCTCATTGTCAACGGCTACGCCAAGGAGGTGCTCAACAAGCTGCCCATGGAGTTTGCCGTGGAAGCGCAGAAACTGCTCAGCGTGACGCTTGAAGGAACGGTGGGGTGACTTGCAAGTTTTTTGGAGTTTAGGAGTTTAGGAGTTCAGGAGTTTAGACGATAGTTTTCTTCTCAATAAAGAATGTGGGTGGAAAACTATCGTCTGAACTTATAAAATGATAAGGCAAAACGGGCCTTCGTTTTGTCAAGATTTTTCAACAAATTTTGGTTCCCCCAAGAAGTTTGACGGCAAATTTCGAGGAGAGAATTGGCAAATTGAGGGGAGAGAAATGGCGTTTTTCTCCCCTCAATTTGCGGTCAAATACAACGCTATTTGCAAGCCTCTGATTTTCAGTATATTACAAAACCGTCGGAAAATCGGTAGCTTTGTCAAGATTTCTTACCAAAATTCCCCCATGTCCTTATCCATCACAAGCACAAAAAAACGGGACTGGCGCCTTTTACAAGCGAGTCCCGTTTTCTTATTATTCCTGTTTCTTTCAACGAGCCGTGTTATTTGTTTTTCTGCGCCTTGCGCTCTTCCTTTTCCCTGCGTCGTTCCTCCTTAGCCTTGCGCCGCTCCTCTTTTGCCTTTCGGCGTTCCTCTTTCAGCTGTTCGCGTTTCAGCCTCTTGACATCCTTGAGCGCCACCTTAGCCGCTTCCAGTTCGTTTTTTGCCTCATCCTTTTCATCGGCGGCCTTTTCCAGGGCCTCGCGAAGCATTTTCTTGTCGAACGTAAACACATGGCCCAAGATGCCCAGCGAGAGGGTGCGGTCGTTGCCGCCCTGGCTGATGTGCGTGGTGTTGAACAGGTAGTAGTTGTTCACCTGCAACTTGCTGTTGAGCGCCACCTCCACGGTTTTGTTCACGATGTTTTTTCCCAGCTTCGTCAGGGCATTGTCGCCAAATCCCCTGTTCTCAGCCTCTTCGTCCACATACGCTTTCACGGCTTCCATCATGGCGGCCTTGTGTGCGGCCTTGTCGGGAACCGTCTGTGTCATCAATACCGCCACCAGCAGCAGGATGACAATAACCAAAAGTTTTTTCATCTTTTTCTATGTATTGTTTGCGCGTGCAAAGATACAAAAAAAGAGAGAAAAGCCATTATGTTAGGCAAAAAAACATGCCTTTCGCCCGATTTCTCAGGGCTGCACGGTGGTGGTGAGCGGCGGCGGGGTGAGGGCCACGATGCGGAGCACCTGCGGCACCTGTTCCGCGGGTTTCCATTCGGCCATGCCGGGCATCCAGCATAGCGTGTCCTTGTTGAGCCTGTGGCTGAGCACCATTTGCGACAACTCGCGCTCGTCGAGCGGTCCCAGGGGTTGCCCGTCCACGGCCACATAGAACATTTCGGGTTGTGGCTTCGGCATGGTCTGAATGCTTCCGGGCACCTGCATTTGTTGCAACTGCTGGTTCATGCTTCCCACCATCTGGCGGGCTATCTGCATGCTCATGCCGAACTCCACGAGGCGGTCGAGCGAGAAGAAATTGCTGTCGTCCATATTGTTGATATTTATTTTTTGGGAGTTTAGGAGTTTGGGAGTTTAGGAGTTTAGACAATAGTGGAGGCGGGAGCGCCTATTCCCCGTGAGGGGCTGGTTTAGGTGTTCATCCCTTTTTCCTGAATTTCACCCACACCAGCGCACCGAGCACGATAAGCAGGACGGCAAAGATGCGCAAGCCCGTTCGCCAGGTGGTCTGGTCGTCTTTTTCCTCTTCCACCATTTTTTCCATATCTTCGGCGCCCTCCTTGACGAGGTAATATTTCGCTCCGTCGAGATAGAGCGAGGTGAGCGAGTTGCCCTTGATGCGGCCGATGACGGTAACGGTCTGCAAGGGGTTGACAACCCGGTACGACACGTCCACGTCGCCGCTGGTGTCGTAGTCACGATTTGAGGCGATCCTGAAGCCCCTCTTCGTCATTTTCAACGTATAGCTTTGGTCGTCGGTGGCGGTTTCCGCTGCCTTGTCAACTAAAGAGCCGTTTTGCTTGTTGTAGCCTTCCTGCACCATCTTGAACAGGCGGTCATAACCTTCTTGGTCGAGTTGCACGGAGGAGAGGTAGCCTCGGTCGTAAAGTTGCGATAACACGCCGTCGGGCAATTTCACGCCGTAGATGCGTGCGTCGGGCGAGTAGAAAGTCTTATTCTCCAAGGTCAGGAGAGGTTTGTTTTCGCGGCCGTGCTTCTTGTCGTCGGTGTTCGGTATGTCCACCCATTTTTCATCATAGTAGGCACTGTTGCCGTCCCTCATGATGTACTGGTAGTACCTTACCTCCCGCTCCAGAAGGCTGGACATTGCAGCGATGCCCAGTTCTTTGTCGTCGGCAGGTTTCACCACCTCGATGGGTCCTTGCAGGCAGACCACCTGTCCGTCGGCGAGCGTCTTCACTTGTTCGGCATTGCTGACCTTTGTGCACGTCTTGAGTATTTCTTCATAGATGCGGTTGTTCTTATTCACCCTGAAAAACGACAGGCCCGTGAGCACGATGCCCAATACCAGCAAGATAGTGCTTGTCAATTTTACTTTCATTGTGGCCGGTTTCTATAGTTGCTAATAGATATTGCTGAGAATCAACAACATACTGAACATAGAGCGATTAAGGCATGGGCGGCGGCATGGGCGGGGGAGTGGTTCCGGCCGGCGGTGAGAAAAGCGGCGACAATTCGGGTTGCATGGCGGCCTCGCCCCATTGCGCCATTCCCTGCCTCCATACGAGCGTCTGGGGCTTCAAGTTTCCGTTCTGCACCAGTTGCATCATTTGCGGCTGGGAGAAAGGCCCGGCCTGCTGTCCGCCGATGGCCACGAACCATTGCACGTTGGGCATGGGCGGCGGCGTGGGCTGGCTGCCGGGCATGGGCGGCGGCGTGCCGCCTTGTGGCTGTTGCCAGTATTGTCCCATGTTTCCCATCATTCCGGCCATTTGGTGTCCCATTGCTCCGCCCATCATCATTCCGGTCATCATTCCGGCGGCATTCATTCCTCCTCCGCCGCCACCGTCGCCCATCTGCCCCATTTGTCCGAGGCTCTCTGCGGCGGCCTTGAGCACTTCGGTCTGCTGGTCCAGTCCGTGTGCTCCGATGAATTGTGTTTCGGTCTGCAGGCGTTGTGCGCGCTGTGCCTCCTCCCTTTGAATGCGCAGGGTTTCCTCCATGTTTTGTCGGTTGATTTCCTGCGTATCCTTCAGGTTCTTGATGTTCACGTCGCGCTGAGCCTTCAAGGTGTCGGCGGTGATGCCGGCGGTGAGGTGCCTGAGCTCCTCGTAGTAAGGGCTTTCCTTGTTGATTTCTATGGCCGCAATGTCAATGGCCTTGAGGTTCACGCCGAAGTCGGTTTCAATCCTGGGCCTGAGTTTTTGCTCTGAGCGCTCGTTCACCTCCATAATCATTCGCTCCACTTGCACGAGCGGCAGACCCGTTTCTTGCGGCAGGTTGGCCACGATGCCCTTGATGTTTCGGCGCACGGCGTCCTGAATCTGCTTAATGAGATTCTCGTGGCTGAAGTTCACCAGCCGGTTGAGCTTGATGAACTGCTTGTAGTCGGTAATGTTGAACGTCATGGTTCCCCTTACGGCCACGGGCACGCCGTGGTCGGGCAGGCGAGGGTCGAAGACGTCGAAATAGGGTACGGCGAAGCGCACCTGGTTGTTCTGCTGAAGGTTGATGAAATACACCTCGGCCTGGAATGGCGAGTCGCCGCCGTAGGCCAGTCCGATGATGTTTGTCAATACGGGCAGGTTGGCCGTGGTGATGGTCTGCTCGAAGGGCCCCTCAATGAAGTCCTGCATGGTGCCGTCTTTCTGCTGATAGACGAAAACCGCCACCTCGCCGTCTTTCACGCGCAGGGTGCTTCCCCAGCGAATGCTGTTCTCACGGCTGGTGCTGTTGGCCTCCTGGTTCCTGGGCCTCCATTTCCACACGATATATTCTTGCTCGTCGCAACGGATGACGTTCATGATTCCGCCTCCGCGTCCTCTTCCGAAAAGTCCCATTATTTATAAGTTTAAAAGGTGAAAAATTGGAAAGGTGAAAAAAAGAGCTATTCGCTGACGCTGGTGTCGTCTTCCTCGACTTCGCTGAGGTCGTAGATTTCGTGTCCGCAATACTTGTCAATCTCTTTCTTGTGGGTCACATAGAACGTGGAGAGCTGATTGGTGTAGTTCTTGAACAGCTTGTCGAATGTTTCCCTCTTTGTCTTCTCATAGCTGGAATATTCGTCCACGGTGGTCCAGATGATGTCCATGGCGGCGTTTTTCCTCTGCTCAAAGTTCTCGATGGTGAGGGGAAGCGCCTTCAGGCTGTCGAGTTGTCCCACCAGGGTGTTGTATTGCTCGTCAACTTTCAGCTCGGTCTGTGAGTCGGAGCACATGCCAATGAAAGTGAGAATGGCGCCGATGATGAGTGCCACGAGGCATCCGGTGTAGCAGCCTTTGTTGTTTTGGTAGCTCAGGCTGTTTCCTCCGCCCGACCCTTTCAATGCCGCAATCCTGGCCTTCTCCTCCATTTTCTTCATTTCGGCCTCTTGCTTGCGTCTTTCGGCTTCCTGCTTCTTCCACTCAGCAACCTCCTGGCGTATTTCTTCAAGCAGGACCTTCACCTTCGGGTTTTCGCCGTAGAGTGTCATGGCCTTGCGGCGGTGCTCCTCAAGTGTTGCCACCACCAGGGGTGCGTTGACGGTTCCGGCCTTCAGCTGTGCCAGTCCGCGGTTCATCTGCTCAATGAGGAAGTCGAGTTCCTGGTTGCGGCTGTCGTTGCTTACCACGCTTCCGCATGAGGGGCAGATGCCGGTCAGGGCCGGCAGGATTTCGCCGCAGGCGGGGCACTTGAGCAACTTGGGCTGGGCGGCCTGCTTCTGCTGGCGTATTTTCTGGACTTCAGCGTCGAGCAACAGGTTGACCTCGTCGGGGTCGTTGCCTTCGAGTAGTGCGCGCTTCACGATGATGGCGCGTTCCTCGGGGGTGAGCATGCCGTCAACAAGCGAGGCGGCAATAAGCTCTCTTAGGGATTCTGAGAACATGGCGTTTATCTGTTTTAGTTAATATTTAAGGTGGATGATGATATGGAAAGAACCTGCGGACAGGCCGCCGGATGTTTGAAGGGGGGAGTGTTTACATCATTGTCTTGGTTTGGGGTTAAAGTGGAAAGTAAAGACTGGAAATAATAGTGCCACAAATTTATAAATAAATTTTCATTTACGGTCGTTTCGGGTTGAAAAATAAACATCTGGTAAATATTTTTTAACTTCGTTAACAACACAACAGACAGCTATCCGGGTGGATAGAAACTGTCAAAAATTTTGACAAAAACAAAGAAAACTGCCGACTTTTGTAACATGCTGATAATCAGGGATGTTTAAATCAGTGAGAGTTTGACCGCAAATTTCGGGGAGAGATTTTGAAGTTTGAGAGGAGAAATCTTCAAGATCTCTCCCCGAAATTTGCGGTCAACCCCCGGCCCCCTTGAAAGTTTCCATGAAAAATCTTGACAAACCTCGCGCTTCCTGCCCTGGGCGGGCATTGTGAAAAAACGTTTTCGCGAGTAGATGAACAAGCCACTTTTTCGACACTTTAGCAGCGAAGATAAACATTTCTTCCTCAGAGTGGCCGATAATTCGGCTTTTTTATGTAAATTTGCACTCTTAAAACAATTATCAAAGAAAAAAGCACCGATGTTAGAGATAAGAAACCTGCATGCCCGCATCGACGGGAAAGAGATACTTCGCGGCATCGACCTCACCGTGGGCGACGGCGAAACGCACGCCATCATGGGTCCCAACGGGTCGGGAAAGAGCACGCTGAGCGCCGTGCTGGTGGGCAACCCCCTTTACGAGGTCACCGAGGGCGAGGCGTGGTTCAACGGCAAGAACCTGCTGGAAATGAAGCCCGAAGACAGGGCCCACGAAGGGCTCTTCCTCTCGTTCCAATATCCCGTGGAGATTCCCGGCGTGTCGATGACCAACTTCATGAAAGCCGCCATCAACGAGAAACGCAAGTACCTGGGACTGGAGCCGATGAACGCGGCGGAATTCCTCAAACTGATGAGGGAAAAGCGCAAAGTGGTGGACCTCGACGCAAAGTTGAGCAACCGCTCGGTGAACGAGGGGTTCAGCGGCGGCGAGAAGAAGCGCAACGAGATTTTCCAGATGGCCATGCTGGAGCCCAAGCTCAGCATCCTCGACGAAACCGACTCGGGGCTCGACGTTGACGCCATGCGCATCGTGGCCGAGGGGGTGAACAGCTTGCGCACGCCCCTCAGCTCGTGCATCGTCATCACCCACTACGACCGCCTGCTCGAAATGATCAGGCCGCAACAGGTGCACGTGCTCTACCAGGGACGCATCGTGAAGACGGCAGGGCCAGAGCTGGCAAAGCATATTCAGGAGAACGGGTACGACTGGATAAAGTGAAACAGGGAGCCCCCCTCTAATCCCCCCAAGGGGGGGGAAGTTTTGGCGTCACTCCCCTGGGGGATTAGAGGGGGCTCCCCCAACAAATTGAAAACCAATCAAATGGATAGCGAGAAACAATATATTGCCCTTTTCAAGGAGTCGCAGGAAGTGATTCAAAGCCATAGCGCACCCGTCATGAACGCCGTGCGCGACCAGGCGTTCCGCGACTTCCAGGCCGCAGGGTTCCCCACCAAGAAGGTGGAACGCTATAAATATACCGACGTCGCCGAGCTCATGGCACCCGACTATGGGCTGAACCTGAGGCGGTTGCACATACCCGTGGACCCCTACGAGGCGTTCCGCTGCGACGTGCCCAACCTGAGCACATCGCTCTACTTCGTGGTCAACGACGCCTTCTATGAACAGGAGCAACCCAAGGGGCGGCTGCCGGAAGGAGTCATCGTAGGCTCGCTCAAAGAAGAGGCCGCAAGGAACCCGCGGCTCGTGGAGAAATACTACGCACGCATTGCCAAGACCGGCGACGACGGCATCACCGCACTCAACACCATGCTGGCGCAAGACGGGCTGCTCGTGTATGTGCCAAAAGGGGTGAAAGTGGACCGCGCCATACAGGTTATCAACATCTTGCGTAGCGACGTGGACCTGATGGTGAACCGGCGCGTGCTCATCGTGGTGGAAGAGGGGGCGGAGGTGAAATTGCTGTTCTGCGACCATGCCGCCGACGACCGCAACTTCCTGGCCACACAGGTCATAGAGGCTTTCGTGGGGGCCAACGCCGCGCTGGACCTCTATTGCCTGGAGGAAACCCACGCACGCAACGTAAGGCTCAGCAACGTCTATCTAGAGCAGCAACGCGACAGCCGCGTAAGCCATAACGTCATCACCCTGCACAACGGCATCACACGCAACAAAACCGACCTGGTGATGGCCGGGGAGGGGGCCGAGTACCAGCTCTGCGGAGCCGTCATCGCCGACAAGCAGCAGCATGTGGACAACAACACGCTCATTGTTCACCAAGTGCCACATTGCACCAGCCGCGAAACCTACAAATATGTGCTCGACGGACAGGCCACGGGAGCCTTCGCAGGAAGGGTGCTTGTGAACCCCGGCGCACAACAGACCGACTCGCAAATGACCAACCAGAACCTTTGCGCAACGCCCGAGGCAAGGATGTTCACACAACCCATGCTCGAAATCTATGCCGATGACGTGAAATGCGCTCACGGAAGCACCGTGGGGCAACTCAACGCCGCCGCCATGTTCTACATGCAACAAAGGGGCATCAGCCAGGAGGAGGCCAAGATACTCCTACAAAACGCATTCATCAACCAAGTGGTGGACCAGATAAAATTGGAACCCCTGCGCGACAGGCTACACCACCTCGTGGAAAGGCGGTTCAGGGGAGAACTGAGCAAATGCGAGGGATGCAAACTGTGCAAATAAAAACCGAAAACCTATAACCTAAAACAATATGGCAAAGAAAATCAGAATCGACGGTACACCCCATCACGACGACCTTCCCAACATCACGTTGGACAGAATGCAGAATAAAGACCGGACATTCATGGAAAGCCTGGGCATCAAGGACACCGACCAGGCTTTTGAAATGCTGGAAATGATGGGCTTCGACATCCCAAAATTAAAACAAGCCATTATAAATGACGAGCAGTTTCCCAATTCTGAAAAAGAAATGATGGAACGTTTCTACAACCCGGAAAATGACCTGATTCGGAAAATGATGGAAAAGATGGAAAATGATGACGAGGACGACGAGGACGACGAGGACGGCGACGAGGATGAGTGGATGGAAGAAGAAGACTTTGGAACCATCTCAAAACTGATGCACGACGTGAAGCCGCAGGAATACCTTTTGCGCATCTCGCTGAAAGACAGCCCCGTACCGGTGTGGAGGGAAGTGAAAGTGCCCTCGAACCTCTCGCTCGAGGCGCTCGCCGTCATTCTTGTACATGCCATGGGATGGAACAACTCGCACATGCACCAATTACGCTTCAAAAACAATTATTACCTGAGCAGCGAGGAAGATATCAACGACTTCGGATACAACGGTCCAAGATTCATCAACCATAACGCCAACGACTTCCACGTGGGACAACTTTTCAACGAGAAAGGCGTGAAAATAGAATTGGAATACGACTTCGGCGACTCGTGGAAACACAACGTGTGGATGAAAAGCGTAAGGGACTATGAGCCAGACGAAAAGCCCACCGTAGAACTGGTGAAAGGCAAAGGAGTGTGCCCGCCCGATGATTGCGGAGGAGTATGGGGTTACGAAGAATTGTTGCTAATAAACAAGAAGAAACGGAAAACTTCCGAAGAAAAGGAACGGCTGAAATGGCATTTCATCGATAAAGACTACGACCCCGACTACTTCGATTTTGAGGAAGAAAGCTGGTATCTGAATGATGTATGGGAGGCAATGCAGGAATACTTTGAAAACAAAGGCAAGGAATAGCCTCTGCACTTCAAACATCCTGAAAAAGAAGATATTACAATGTACGACATAAAGAAAGTGCGCGAGGCATTCCCCATTCTCTCGCGCATGGTCTATAACAAACCGCTGGTTTACCTCGACAACGGCGCCACCACTCAGAAACCGCTCTGCGTGCTCGATGCCATGCGCGAGGAATATCTCAACGTGAATGCCAACGTACACCGCGGCGTTCACTATCTTTCGCAACAAGCCACCGACCTTCACGAGGCGGCACGCGAAAAAGTGCGGGCTTTCATCAGTGCCGAAAAGACCGAGGAAATCGTGTTTACGCGCGGCACCACCGAAGCTATCAACTTGGTGGCCAGCAGTTTCTGCGAAAGTCAGATGAAGGAGGGCGACGCCGTGTTGGTAACCGACATGGAGCACCACTCCAACATCGTGCCGTGGCAACTACAGGCCTCACGCCGCGGCATCATCGTGAGCCACCTGCCCATTACCGATGACGGGCAGTTGTGTATCAACGACTTCGAGGCGTTTCTCACCGAGCGCACGCGGCTGGTGAGCATCACCCATGTGAGCAATGTGCTCGGCACCGTGAACCCCGTGAAAGACATTGTGAGGATGGCCCACGCCCGCGGCATTCCCGTATTGGTGGATGCGGCACAAAGTGCGCCGCATCTGAAGCTCGACGTCAGAGACCTGGACTGCGATTTCCTGGCGTTTAGCGGCCATAAGATGTACGGCCCCACGGGCATCGGCGTGCTCTACGGAAAGGAGGAATGGCTCGACCGGCTTCCACCTTATCAGGGCGGCGGAGAGATGATTGACCGCGTGACGTGGGAGAAAACCACTTTTGAGCGGTTGCCGTTTAAGTTTGAGGCCGGCACGCCCGACTATATCGCCACCCACGGCCTGGCGACGGCCATCGGCTTTATGGAAGACCTGGGCATGGAAAACATTGTCAGGCACGAGCAGATGCTCACCGCCTACGCCCTCAAGAAGCTGAAAGAGGTGGAGGGTGTCCGCATCTACGGCTTGCAAGAATGCACGTCGTCGGCCCCACGCGACGCGGTCATCAGCTTTAACGCCGGCAACATCCACCACCTCGACATCGGCACGTTGCTCGACCGCATGGGCGTTGCCGTGCGCACCGGCCACCATTGCGCCCAGCCGCTCATGGCACGCCTGGGGACGCAAGGCACCGTGAGGGCGTCGCTCGCCCTTTATAACACTTGCGAGGAAATCGACATCCTTGCCGATGCCCTCCGCCGCGCCATAAGAATGTTTTGAGTTTTTTTCTAGATTTTCTAGACTTTCTAGATTATCTAGATTTTCTAGATTTTCTAGACTTTCTAGATTTTCTAGAACTCTATATAAAAAGTAGAAAAAGCGGAGATGAGCCGTGGGGTTCATCTCCGCTTTTATTTATGCCTTTGTCTAAAGCCTATTATTTGACGGGCTTAGAAATCCAGATGGTCGAGGGCATCGCTGAAGCCTTTGGGCTCATGCTCGGCCATGGGGTCGTGATATTCCTGGTCGTTGGGACGCTCGCGGTTGAAGTTCTTCGGCATGCGGTCGCCGATGCTATTGCCGTTTCCGCGCTCGTTGCGCTGGCGGCGCTCACCGTTTCCGCGTCCGCCCTGACGGCGTTCTCCGCGCTCGGGCCTCGGCCTGCGTTCGCGCTCCACGTAACCCTCGGGTTTGGGAATGAGCACGCGGTGGCTGAGCTTGTACTTGCCCGTCTTGGGGTCAATCTCAAGGAGCTTCACGTTGATTTTGTCGCCTTCCTTCAGTCCGGCTTCCTCAACGGTTTCCAGTCGCTTCCAGTCAATCTCCGAAATGTGGAGCAGACCGTCCTTTCCAGGCATGATTTCCACGAAGCATCCATAGGGCATAATGCTCCTGACGGTGCCTTCATAGACCTCTCCCACCTCGGGAATGGCCACGATGGCCTTGATTTTGGCAATGGCGATGTCGATGCTCTCCTTGTTGGGAGCGCTCACCTGCACCTTTCCTACGCCGTCAATCTCGTCGATAGTGATGGTGGCACCGCTATCCTCTTGCATCTGCTGGATGATTTTTCCGCCCGGGCCGATAACGGCACCGATGAACTCCTTGGGAATTTCGAACTGCTCAATTCTGGGCACCTGGGGCTTCATTTCGGCCCTGGGCTCAGCGATGGTGTCGGTGATGCAGTTAAGGATGTGCTCCCTGCCGGCCTTGGCCTGCATGAGGGCTTTCTCCAAGATGTCGAACGACAATCCGTCGCACTTGATGTCCATTTGTGTGGCGGTCAGTCCGTCGCGTGTTCCGGTGGTCTTGAAGTCCATGTCGCCGAGGTGGTCCTCATCGCCGAGGATGTCGGAGAGCACGGCATATTTGTCCTCGCCGGGATTTTTAATCAGACCCATGGCAATGCCGCTCACGGGCTTCTTGATGGGCACGCCGGCGTCCATGAGTGCCAAAGTACCTGCGCAGACGGTGGCCATGGAGCTCGAGCCGTTGGACTCGAGGATTTGCGACACGAGCCTTACGGTATAGGGGAAGTCGGCGGGAATCTGCCCTTTCAATCCTCTCCATGCCAGGTGTCCGTGACCGATTTCACGGCGTCCCACACCGCGCTGTGCCTTTGCCTCGCCGGTGCAGAAGGGCGGGAAGTTATAGTGCAGGAGGAAGCGCATGTATCCGCGCTCCAGCACGTCGTCCACGAGTTTCTCGTCGAGCTTTGTTCCCAGTGTGCAGGTGGTGAGGCTCTGCGTCTCGCCACGGGTGAAGATGCTGCTTCCGTGAGGCATGGGCAGAGGCGACACCTCGCACCAGATGGGCCTGATTTCGTCGCACGTGCGTCCGTCGAGCCTGATGCCCTCGTCGAGGATGCAGCGGCGCATGGCGTCGCGCTCCACGTCGTGGTAGTAGCGGTCCATCATGG
>JAEEGL011963075.1_pt1 | contig 114163 bp, 101 predicted proteins | sample 9134231 | NCBI WGS metagenome assembly JAEEGL01 (sample SAMN16246548, study PRJNA631951) | gut metagenome | biome: gut microbiome; feature: rumen; material: fiber-attached | host: Bos | place: Iran: Karaj | collected 2018-10
CAACAGATCAAGGAGGCTTTATGTACACACTTTTCAAGAAAAACGGCAGGGCAAGACGCGGCCAGTTCGAGACCGTTCACGGCACCTTCCAGACACCGTGCTTCATGAACGTCGGGACTGCCGCCGCTATCAAGGGCGGTATCTCGTCCGTTGACCTCAAGGGGCTGAAAACTCAGGTCGAGCTCTGCAACACCTACCACCTCCACCTCCGCCCCGGCGACCATATCATCAAGCAGATGGGCGGTCTGCATAAGTTCATGAACTGGGCCAAGCCCATTCTCACCGACAGCGGCGGGTTCCAGGTGTTCTCCCTCGCGAAGCTCCGCAAGATAAAGGAGGAGGGAGTCTACTTCGCGTCGCACATCGACGGGCGCCGCATTTTCATGGGTCCGGAGGAGAGTATGCAGATACAGTCGAACCTCGGCTCTACTATCGCTATGGCGTTCGACGAGTGCGTGGAGAATCCTGCGCCATACAAGTACGTCAAGGCTTCGGTCGAGCGCACGACGAGGTGGCTGATTCGCTGCCGCGACGAAATGGCAAGGCTCAATTCCCTGCCGGACACGATAAACAATAAGCAAATGCTCTTCGGCATAAATCAGGGCTCGACCTTCGACGACCTGCGCATACAGCACATGGAGGAGATAGCTAAGCTCGACCTCGACGGCTACGCGATAGGCGGTCTGGCGGTCGGTGAGGCGACGGAGGAGATGTACCGTATCATCGACGTAGTTGAGCCGTTCATGCCAGAGCACAAGCCACGCTACCTCATGGGTGTGGGTACGCCGTCGAATATAATCGAGGCTGTGGCTCGCGGCATTGATATGTTCGACTGTGTCATGCCGAGCCGCAACGCGCGTCATGCGACGGTCTTCACATGGAGCGGCATAATGCACCTCGGGAACAAGTGCTACGAGACCGACCCGCGTCCCGTGGACGAACAGTGCGACTGTCCGACGTGCAGGAATTTCTCTCGCGCGTACATACGTCATCTGTTCAAGGCGAACGAACAGCTCGCAGGACGCCTTGCGGTGCAGCACAATCTCTACTTCTACAACACACTCACCGAGAAAATACGCGAGGCTATCGACGAAGACAGGTTCGAGCAGTTCAGAAACAAATACTCGGAGCTGCTGGCGACAAGGATATAACGGAGGTGCGGTATGAGACTTGACGGATTCGGGTTATTCGTGGAAGATATGGGCGCGATGATACGCTTCTACCGCGACGTGCTCGGGTTTGAGATAAAGGAAGCTGAGAACGCGGCGAACGTGTACCTCATCAAGGACGGCACGCTGTTCATGCTCTACCGCAGGAGCGATTTCGAAAGCATGACGAGCCGGAAATATGAGTACGTCCGCGGGCTGAACGGTCACTCTGAGCTTGCGTTGTACGTCGATACCTTCGCGGAGGTGGACGAGCAGTTCGCGAAAGCAGTGGAGCTCGGTGCGGAGCCTGTCCTTGAGCCGACAACGGAGCCGTGGGGACAGCGTACCTGCTACATCGCCGACCCCGAGGGGAACCTCATCGAGATCGGCTCGTTCGACCGTCCGTTTGAAAGGAGACAGCCATGACGCTCGCGATTTTCGACCTCGACGGCACTCTCGCGGATACTCTCGCTGACCTTGCGGACGCGACGAACTACGGCCTGCGGGTCATGGGCTGTCCGGAGCACACATACGACGAGTACCGGTATTTCGTCGGGAACGGCGCGATGAAGCTCTGTGAGCGTGCGCTCCCCGAAGGCAGGAAGCACGAGGCTGAGCGCCTGCACGGGCTGTTCAGCGAGTACTACGGTGCACATTACCTCGACAAAACATCGCTTTACGACGGCACACGCGAAATGCTGGCGCGGCTCGCGGAGGGCAAAGTTACTCTTGCTGTTGCGACCAATAAGCCGCAGGTCTTCGCGCGGGAGATCGTCTCTGCGCTGCTCCCGGAGGTGCAGTTCGTGAAGGTGCTGGGCGGGTGCGGGGAGCGTCCGAAAAAACCGGATACCGCGATAATCCGTGAGATAATGATTGGGCTCCCGGACGTGGGGAGTGCGTTCATGGTCGGTGACAGCGCCGTTGACATCATGACCGCGCAGAACGCGGGGCTGACGTCTGTGGGGTGCGTCTGGGGATTCCGCGGGCGCGGCGAGCTGACGTCTGCCGGGGCGGACTTCCTCGCCGAAAAGCCGGGGGATATTGCTCATATTGTTCTTAGTAAATGAAAAAGCTGACCTTGACGGTCAGCTTTTATTTTTGTATGAGGGGAATGTTGAGGGAGCGTCTGCCGCTGGCAGCGCTCAAATTAAGTTGTACCCACTTGCGGTTCCCGGAATCTCCTGCGCCTTCGCTTGGACATTCCGACCGCTGCGCAATAAACGCCTCGCTCCTCCTGCCGCCGGCAGCGCTTCGGCGTTTATTCCCACTCCACCGTTCCGGGCGGCTTCGAAGTGATATCGTACACTACGCGGTTGACGTGGTCGACCTCATTACACAGGCGGTTCGACACACGCGCCAGCACGTCGTAAGGTATACGCGCCCAGTCTGCGGTCATGAAGTCGTCGGTGGTCACTGCGCGTATCGCGATAAGGTGGTCGTAGGTGCGGTGGTCGCCCATGACGCCCACGGTGTGTACGTCCGGGAGAACCGCGAAGAACTGCTTCAGCTCGCTCTCGATGCCGCTCTTATGTATCTCGTCGCGGAAGACTGCGTCAGCCTCCTGAAGTATCTTGATCTTTTCTTCGGTGATTTCACCGATGATACGAACGCCGAGACCCGGTCCCGGGAACGGCTGTCTCCACACCAGCTCGTGCGGTATGCCCAGCTTCTCGCCGACTGCCCTGACCTCGTCCTTGAACAGATCCGCGAGCGGCTCTATCGTGCCCTCAAACTTTATGTCGTCGGGCATTTTTACCATGTTGTGGTGGGTCTTGATGACAGCTGTGCTGCCCTGTCCTGCCTTCGCGCCCTTGCCGGACTCGATACGGTCAGGGTATATCGTTCCCTGCGCGAAGAAGCCCTGAGCGCCCTCCTCGCGGATCTTGTTCCAGAAAACGTTGTAGAACTCTGTACCGATTATCTTTCTCTTCTGCTCGGGGTCGGTCACGCCCTTGAGCTCCTTCAGGAACTTGTCCTTGCAGTTCACGCGGACAAAGTTCATGTCGAACAGCTTCGTGAAGGTCTCCTCAACGAAGTCTCCCTCGTCCTTGCGCATGAGTCCCTGATCCACGAATACGCAGGTCAGCTGCTTGCCGACCGCGCGGCTGAGAAGTCCCGCCGCTACGGACGAATCCACGCCGCCCGACAGTCCGAGTATGACCTTCTTGTCGCCTATCTGCTCGCGGAGCTTCGCGACCGTGGTCTCGATGAAGTCGTCCATTACCCAGTCACCGGTGAAGCCGCATACGTCATAAAGGAAGTTATGGAGTATCTCGCGTCCGAACTGGCTGTGTGTCACCTCCGGGTGGAACTGTACCGCGTGGAGCTTTCTCTCCTTGTTCTCGAACGCTGCACACGGGCAGTCGTCCGAATGTGCGGTAACTGTGAAGCCCTCGGGCAGCTTGCTGACATAGTCGGTATGGCTCATCCATACGACGCTCTTTTCCGGCACGCCGCCGAACAGCACTCCGCTTCCGCTGTGCGTTACCTCTATCTTTCCGTACTCGCTCTTCTCGCAGCTCTCGACCGCTCCTCCGAGGGTGTATGCCATGAGCTGGCAGCCGTAGCAGATACCGAGTATCGGCACGCCGATGTCGAATATCTCCTTCGAGATGTGCGGGGATGTCTCGTCGTAAACGCTGTTGGGTCCGCCGGTGAAGATTATTCCCTTGGGGTCGAGCGCCTTTATCTCGTCAATGGGGGTGTCAAATCTCTTGATCTCACAGTAAACGCCGCACTCACGCACACGCCTTGCGATGAGCTGGTTGTACTGTCCGCCGAAATCAAGCACGATACAGAGCTGATTTGCCATAATACCTCCTTAATTCGCCGCATTTACGGCAGCGGCTGCCGAGTTCTACGTTTTACTCTCTTATTATGCCACATTTCACTGTTTTTTGCAAGTGCTTTTGAGTGAAAAAAGGAGTCCAAAACGGACTCCTTTTTTGTAATTACTTTACATAGCCGGACAGACCTGCTATCTGCTGGTCCTTGACTGCCTTCGCGACGAGTCCTGCGACAACGTTCGCTCCTGTCTCGCAGAAGTGTGTGCCGTCAGTCGAGCCCTCGACCACGCCGATGAGGTGGTAGAGCTTGGCAGCGTCGTAGCCGATGCTGTTGTAGTGGTTCACCATGATGGTGTTGAGGTCGATGCAGGGAATGTAATACTTCGCTGCGAGCTGCTTGCAGGCGTCGCAGTAGTTGGTGTAGCTGTTCACGAACTTGCCGTTGGAGTACGCCTTCATGCCGATGACTGTTGTCACGAGTATCGGGGTCGCGCCCTTGGAGATAGTATCCTTGATGAAGGAGGTCATGTACCACTCATAGGAGCCCTCGGCCGGGTTATTGACATCGCCGCAGACGGGAGCATAGCGCTCCTCCTTGGAGTAGTCGGCGTCGTTTATCGCGAACTGTATCATAACGTAGTCGCCAGGCTTGAGATTGTCAGTTATCGCGGCGAATCTTCCCTGATCGTAGAACGACTTGGAGCTGCGTCCCGCGATAGAGTGGTTAGCGACCGTAACGCCTTCATTGAAGTAGTCGCCGAGGTAGCAGCCCCAGCCCTGCTGCGGCGCGTAGCTCTCCCTGTAGGTCTGTACTGTTGAGTCGCCGGCGATGTATATCACGCGGTTATCAGTTTCAGTGTTCAGCGGGTCGGAGCTGGGATCGTATATCTCTGCGATAGGCTCGTCGGTGAGCGCGAGTGTGATGTAATCGAAGTTGGGTCCGCCCTCGGATACTGCCGAGACGAACTGTATGGTGTTCTGTCCGGCTCTGAGCGGGAGGACTATCCCCACCTGCAGCCATGTAGTCCAGCTGCCTGTGCCTGTGAACGACTGGAGCCAGTATTCCTGCGTATTGCCGTTAACATAGACTCTCGTCTTCCTGTCAACTTCTGAGCCGTTCGCAAATCCGATGGCAGTGTAGTAGTTGCCGTCCTGTTCAGTCTCGACCGTGAAGGTAATGCTGCTGCCCTCGACGTTATTGAGGTTCACGAAGCCGATGTTGTCTGTCCTGCCCATTGAGGCTTCGGTCTTGGTGAAGCCCTCGTTGTTGGACTCAGCCCAGCCGTCATCCCATGTCTGGTCTACCGCGAAGTAGTAACCTGCATAGGGGTCGGCGGATGTGGTGACTGTGGTCTCGGTCGTTGTAGTCTGGGGGGCGGTGGACTGGGTGGTGATAACGACGGGGTCGTAGTATTCAACGGGCGGGAGCTCCTCAAGTCCTGCCTCATAGCGCTGGATAAAGAGCGCGTCAGCATTGGTGACGCCGTCACTGCCGCCTGTTACGTCGGCGTTTATCCTGCCCTGCTGAGTGAGGAAGTAGCTGTCGGGGTCTGCCTGTGAGCGCATGATCGCTACGGCGTCAGCCATATCGACGTTGCTGTCCTCATTGGCGTCTCCGGGACGCTTTTTCAGCTTGGGAGCCTCGGTCTGCACGGTGGTCTCATAGGGGGAGGTCAGCGTGGTGTCGGGGAGGGTCGAGGAAGTCTCAGCCGCGGTAGTCGTCGTAGTGGTCGTGGTGGTCTCGGTGGTGGTGGTGACTGTTGTGGTGACGGTCTCAGCCTGCCATACCTGACACTTGCTGTAGGTCATGCCCCACTGCTGTACGTTCGCGCCGTTAGATGTGCTTGCTGAATCGACCTCAACGAAGCAGGCGTCGCGCGAGGAGCGGGTGGAGATGTAGTATGAGCCGTCGCCAAGCTTCGTGAACTGGAACAGCATCATGCTGTCTGAGCCGGAATAAGGGACGATCTCGATGTTGCCGCCGTTGTCGCCGCTCATAGCCTTGAGGACGTAGTTCGGGTCAGCAACGGAATGGACGTAGTAGTAGGTAGTGCCGTTCGCGAAGGGAGCGAGCGTCCACTGCTGGCAGGAGAGGTCGTTCGAGCCCCACTGCTGGACGTTCGAGCCCTCAGCCATGTTTCCGTCAACGATGTCCATGACCAGTCCGCTGTTGGAGTTCTTGAAGGTGTAGACCTTGGAGGTGTCCATCTCGGTGTCGCCGATCTTCATCAGGCTCTGGATTATCTCGGCGTTTTTCTGGGCGCCGAGCTTGCTCTGGTGGAGATCGTCGTCAGCAGCATAGTAGGAGGTCATAGCGTCGTAGCCGCCTATCGAGAGACCGAAATCCTGCCATGCATTGAAATCGTCGATGACAGTGACGTTCTGCTCTGCGCCTATCTGGTCGAGCTGACCGCCGAACCAGCGTCCCTCAAGGAGAGAGCTGCGGCTGAGGTCGCCGTGTCTTCCCTGCTGCTTGACAAGGATAACGTTCATGCCCTTGTTCTTGGCAGTCTTTACCATGTCAGTAACTACAGCGTAGTACTCATCGCCGTTGGAGTAGTTGGTATCATTTATGCCGATCGAGATTATATAGTAATCTCCGGGCTTGCCGTAGTACTTGATCGCGTCGAACTGTCCGCCGTCCACGAAGCCTTTGGCGTACTGTCCGCTCGAGGCCTGATTTCTGACCTCGAAAACGTTCGTGTTGACGTAGTCGCCGAGGAACTGTCCCCAGCCGTGCTGGGCGGTGTCGGCGGTGTTGTAGTAGTTCGCGACGGTCGAGTCGCCGCAGATCCAGATAGTCGGCTTCATCTCGCCGGTAGTGTTGAGCTGGGTGATCTCTATCGCGGAGATTGAGAACTGCGTGTTCGCTCTGCCCGCAACTGCGGAGATATTGAGCTGACCGTCAGTGACAGGCACCTGAATGGTCTCAACGGCGTTGTTGCCGGTGAGGTTTATCATCTGGAGCATACCCTCGACCATTATCGAGGTGCGGGAGACATTTCCCGTGGTTACTGTGAGCTGGTACAGTCCCGTGGGGAGATCAACATTGAACTGTCCGCCCGTGAACTGCACGGCGTCGCTGAGAGCGCCCGAGCCGCCTGCCGCGACGTCCGCTACGCTGCCAGAGAAGCCGTAGCCTGTGCCGGCATTGTAGCCGTTAGAGGCGCTGACTCCGGTGTAGCCGCCGGCCGTTCCGCCGCCTCCGAGGTCGAACTTCCAGTTTGCCGTCGCAGCGCTCGCCTCAAGCGTCCGCACGGGACTATTCAGTCCGATACCGGCAAAAGCAGTCAGAGAAAGAGCGAGAGAGGTCAGTCCGCTGACTATTTTTTTGAATTTCATTGCCATTTCCTCCAAATCAGATAAATTAATTAAACAAACTCCGTACTTTTTATCACATTTAATTTTATCATAAAAAGTTTGCAAAGTCAAGACTGCACATATTACATTTTGAATCATTTTTATGTCTTTCTGTGTACTTTTCGGTGCATTATATGTACAATAATCCTTTTCCAAAAGGAATATTTATACATATTTCCATAAATATCATTGAAATTTTCATAATTATACGGTAGAATCAGAATTGGGAATATTCTACGGCAAACGATCAGGACGTGATAGAATGGACAAAAAGAATCTGCACTGCGGACACCGCGACAGGATCCGCAAAAGACTGCTCGAGACCGGCGGGCGCGGCTTTTGCAGCCATGAGCTGCTTGAACTGCTGCTGTTTTACGTCCTCCCGAGGGTCAATACAAACGAGCTCGCGCACGGGCTGACTGAGCGATTCGGCTCCCTCAGCAGCGTGCTCACCGCCGACCCGGACGAGCTCACCAAGGTCAAAGGCATCAGCAGCTCCACTGCGGGCTTCCTTCAGGTCGTGTACAGACTATGCACCGCGTACACCTCCGAGACGGGCAGTGTCATGCGGTTTTCCGGCACCGGCGAGATTTGCAGCTACCTCGTCTCGTACTTCGCCGCTGCGGCTCCGGACGTCTGTCTTATACTGAATCTAGGACCGCAGCTCCAGCTGCTCAACAGCGTGAGCTTCCCTGCCGCAGACCTCGCCGACGGTACGGTCACTGCGCGCGAGCTTGCCGAGATATCGCTCAAAAATCGCTCCCGCAGGATAGTCGCCGGGATAAACCACGCCGGACGTCTGCCTGTCCCGACGGAAGAGGATTTCGTCCTCGCAAGACGTCTCGCGGAGCTGCTCGCACCGCTCAGCATACCGCTTGCTGATGTCATTATCTGCGGCTGTGGACATTCATTTTCAATGCGTGAAAAGGGAGCTTTCAGCTTCGGGGAGGTCTGAATGGGCAGGAACGACGAAACAAGGAGTCTGCGCGAACAGCTGCTGCGCGCCTTCGCGGAGGGCTCAGATATGGGTGACGAGGAGCTTCTCACGCTCGCGCTCACCTACTCCGAGAAGTGCGATGTGCCGCGGACTGTCCGGCAGCTTCTCGATACCTACGGCAGCCTCGCGGCGGTCTGCGACGCTGACCCGCGCACCCTCATGCGCAGCTTTGATGTGTCCGAGAGCACAGCTGTGCTGCTGCGGCTGGTCACCATAATAAGCCGGGACATCGCTATGGAGCGCCGCAGGATAAAGCGGCTCGATTCTCCGGAGACCGCCAAGCGCTATTTTTCGAGCTATTTCATTGGTGCGTCCGCTGAGCACTTCGCTGCGGCGGCGCTCGGCAAAGATATGACTATCAAGGCAGTGCGCACGCTCGCCGTCGGGGACTACACCGGCGTCGAGGCTTCAAACAGGGATATCGTGGCATTCGCACTCGACAGCGGGACAGACGTCCTCATCATCGCGCACTGCCACCCGCTCGGCTCGTGTGAGCCCTCTGACCGCGATATATCCGCGACTGCGGCGCTCATAAGGCTGCTCGGCGGGCTCGGCATCACTCTCGCCGACCATATAATCACCGGCGCTGAAAAGTCCCTCTCCATGCGTGAGCGGACGGATATCTTCCCCGAGCTGCCGGAAAAGCTCTGCGGGCAGAGTGCAAAATAATTGCAAAATATCGAAAAATCCTTTGACATATACTGAATTTGCTGATACAATTATCTTAACACAAATTCTTCGTATCGAGGTGCGTTATGATAAATATTCTCATCATCGAGGACGACGTCAATATCGCGAAAATGATAAAGGCGACCCTCTCTATCGTGAACTACTCCGGCTTCTGCTGCTACGACGGAAAGTCCGGCGCTGAGGAGGCTCTGAAGGGCAGTTACGACCTCATTCTCCTCGACGTCATGCTGCCCGAGATGAACGGCTTCGAGGTCATGGAGCAGATACGCTCCTGCGGCACGCCGGTCATCTTCCTCACTGCCATGCAGGACGTCGCGGACAAGGTCAAGGGGCTCAGGCTCGGCGCGGAGGACTACATCGTCAAGCCGTTCGAGGCGCTCGAGCTGCTCGCGAGGGTGGACGTCGTGCTGCGGCGCTCCAACAAGACTCAGGACACTATCGACTACGGCGACATCAGCGTGGACATGGGACGCCACATCATCACGCAAAAGGGCGAGCCTGTCCAGCTCACGCCCAAGGAGTTCGACGTCATAGTATACTTTTTGCAGCACCAGGACATCGCCGTTTCGCGCGAGAGACTGCTCTCGAGCGTCTGGGGATATGAGTTCGGCGGAGAGAGCCGCACTGTGGATATACACGTCCAGCAGGTGCGCCGCAAGCTCGGTCTCCGGGATAAGCTCATAACCATCCCCAAGCTCGGCTACAGACTTGAAAGCCAGGATACAGTATGAAGCTCTGGCAGAAGATATTCCTCAGCTCGCTCTTTCTCATCATCGCGGCGGTAAATATCATCTCGATAACGCTCCTCAGCAACAATCACAAGCTCCTCATCGAGCGCGAAAAGGAGCACGCCATCAGCGAGTATGAGTATTTCACGCTCACGCTCTCGAACACCGTGATCTACGAGCGAATGACCTCCAATAAGCTCATGCTCAGCGACACCGAGATAGCTGCCGTCATGGACCGTATCCTCAAGCGCGGCTCCGAGAACGCGATGGGCTCAACAGTCAATGCGTACACGCCGGCAGGCAGGGCGGCAGGCACTGAGGCTGCCGTTTACAATCTCGCGAACAAGCAGCTCATCAGCAGCTCCGGGATGAGCGGGCTGTATGAGCTCGATGATTTCAACAGCTACATCAGCTACCTCCTCGGGCTGGACGCCGGCTACCAGAGGGAGAACTTCCTCACCCACACCTTCACCTGTGATGACGGGAGGCACCTCATGGCGGTCAGCTCAGTCATCTCTTTCGAGGGCAAGGACTGCCTTGTCATCGCCGCTGCGGACGTCACGGACATCTATGCCCTGCGCGACAGGCAGACACGGTTCGTCCGCCACGTCAGCATAATCTCGGCGGCGCTGATATCCTTCCTGCTGCTCGCGACCACCATTATCCTGCTGCGTCCGCTCAGCCGCCTGAATACCTACACCAAGGCTATCGCGGAGGGCAACTACAAGCTCCGCATACGCAAAAAGGGCAGTCAGGAGTTCCGTGAGCTCGCCGGGAACATGAACATCATGGCGGAGTCCGTCCAGCAGAACGCCGCGCGCCTCGAGAAGGTCGCGGAGGACAGACAGATATTCATCGCGAACCTCGCGCACGAGATGAAGACTCCCCTCACCTCTATCCTCGGCTTCGCTGACCTCCTGCGAATAAAAAAGACCGTCTCCGACCGCGAACGTGCGGAATATGCGGGGACTATCGTCGAGGAGACGAAGCGTCTGCGCTCGCTCTCGGGAAAGCTCATGGAGCTCATCTCTATCGGCTGCACCGAGACCGAAAAGAAGCCCGTCAGCCTCCCCGAGATGATACGCGAGACCGAGACCGCGCTCTCGCCTATCCTCACAAAAACGTCAGTTTCGCTCAACTGCATGAGCGAGGATATCACTATCTCCGCGGACGAGGAGCTGTTCAAGTCGCTGCTCTACAACATCATCGAGAACGCCGTGAAGGCGTCCGGAAACGGACAGCAGATAGACCTCGTCGCTGCGATGTACGGCGGGAATGCCGTGATCTCCGTCACTGACCACGGTATCGGAATGAGCGAGGAGGACGCTGAAAAGGTCTTCGCGCCGTTCTATATGGTCGATAAGTCACGAAGCAGAAAGGCAGGCGGTGCAGGTCTGGGACTCGCTCTCTGCGTGCGCATAGCCGAGCTCCACAACGCCAAGCTCTCCATAGACAGCAAGCTCGGAGAGGGCACGACTGTCTATATCACGATAAACGGGGAGGAATGCCTGTGAAGCACAACATCGCTTTCGTGCTCTTCCTCACGGCGATACTCCTTGCGGGATTCTTCAGCGTTGACATAGCCTCGGCGGTGTTCAGCGAGAAGGAAACTACCTCGGTCCGGACGCGCAGCACTCAGCTTGCGGACAGCGGCAGCAGCAGTCAGGAGTACACGTTCGGGTTCGACCCGATGAGCCTCGTGCGCGGGGACAGCTCCTCCCCTGCTGACGGCGAATACGCCGGGGCTGCGTACATTGCCGCCTCCATGATGAAGAACATGAGCCGCAGCTATATCGACTGGGAATTCCGCGACGATACCGCTTACCGGCTCCTTGACGAGATGAAGATAAGCGACAGCGGCTATGCCTATGCCGAGCGCTTTGAGTATACCTCCAAGCGCGGGAACACTGAGCTGCTCGACTTTATGGTGAACGTAACGAGCCTGCGTATCGTTTACATGAGGTTCTACTCCGCCGCTGACCCGGAATGCGACGATAATGCAGTTCAGAACGCGACGAGAGACCTACGCACGATGTCCGAAAGATTCTACGTCACGGATTCAGTGAACAGATTCTACAACGTCGCCTCCGATCTGCTGTACTACAGCGACTCATCGGACGAGTTCTGCCTCGCTATCAACGGAACAGACAGCTTCGAGGAGACTGACAAGGTGTTCTCCTCTGCATATGACCTCGGCACCCGCACCGCAGATGAATGCGGCTTCAGCGAGCTTGGCACGTTCTGGTGCAGGGCTACCGCAATGTCGATGGTCTACTCCGAGGAGGAGTACTTCTGTGCCGAGTCGTCCAACTATATCCTCTCCGCGGTGTACGAGGACGGCGTAGACGAGTGTACATATACCGTCTACAAGGGCAGGATATACCAGTGCATCGACTTTGGTCCGAACAGACTGTTCGTGATATACAATATCACGGACGGCAGACCGGAGGGCTTCTTCGCGAAGCCTTCGCTGTAAAGGAGGCGCAGAATGAAGCATAACATCATTTTTGCGTCGCTCCTCGCGGGGATAATCGCGCTCGGTATGACCGGATCAAAGCTCGCTTTCTCGTTCATCGGAAGAAGCGACAAGAGCAGCGACGTTTTCCAAAAGAACACAGTCAGCACGGACGCGCTGTACCTCAGCGACGACTCCGATTTCGTCTTCGAACCAATGTCGCTGGTGAGCTCGAATATCCGCGTGCGCGTCACGCCTGACAGCTACGATCAGGAGTACGTCGGCTCATGCTCCTACTACGAACTGGTGCTGGCTATCCTGAAGGAGCTCAGTCTCTACTCGGAGTACACCGCGATAGTCTCCTTCGTCGGGGAGCCGGTGGTGTACAGTACGCCGAACGGCTATCAGTACTACATTCAGGGAGCAAAGTACCTCAACAGCGCCGGTACAGAGATGACAGCGGAGCTGATAATCAGCAACCAACTGGAGGTGCTGTACGTCAGGTTCTACGAGGACAGCAGCTTCGTGCTCTCCCCTGACGAGACCGTTCAGGGCGCCCAGCAGCTCGGGAAGATGACCGACAGTCTCTTCAGCAGGAATGTCTGGGATATCGACTCGGGGACGTATGACGGGTACTTGCTCTACGACGACCAGATACGCCTTGACACTGCCGACTCCGTTGATACCGCCGCAGAAATATCTGCTGCGTTATCCGCCGCCGGTGCCAGAACTGACTACATGAGCAAGTTCAACGAGACGAGGTCCCCGATAGAGAATATCTTCCTGCACACGAGCTCGCTGTGCAAGGTAACGTTCATCGTAAATGTTCCGATCACGGAATTCGACGGCACTACCACAAGCTACGAAGAGGAAAGGACGGTCTATTCGACGGTCTCCCTCACCGATATGCTCCTATTAGCGGAGGACGGCGCGCCGAAGTATTCGTCTGGGATGGTCGCCTCCGACGGACGTATCTACGAGACCCTGCGTATCAGCAACGGCTACTACATCACGAACATCACCGTCATCTACAACGTCCGCATGAACGTCATCGAGGGTATCTGTACCTCGTCGGAGTCGATGATATGGTAAAAAAGCTCCCTGAAAGACAGCTTTCAGGGAGTTTTCTCATTGTACCGTTTTAGTGCGGGTTATGGTGAATTCGGTGTGCCCCTGTCCGGTCGAAAGGGAGACCTTCACGCTGCCGAAGCCGTCTATCACCTGCATCAGCCGGTAGACAGTCTCGCGGAGTATCTCGCGCTGGCTGCGCATGAATACCCTCCCCGCAGGCGACTCCGGGTTGCTCTCGAGGAGCGCGTAGAACAGGCTCAGCACCTGTTCGCAGGTCTTCGGCGGCTCAGTAGGGTCATTCAGCCGGAACCGCATATCTATCTCGCCGCTCGGCGAGATGAACGCCGCCATTTCGCTGTTTTCGGCGTAATGGCTGAAAATGTCTATGAGGATCGGGTTCGTGAACCTCAGCTCCGCACAGCCGTTCTGCTCTGCCATGGCTCAGTCAAGGGCAGCTCTGAGAGCCTCGATGCGGTCGGTCTTCTCCCATGCCACGCCGAGATCCTCGCGTCCCATGTGACCGTATGCGGCAAGCTGTCTGTACTGCGGCTTGCGGAGGTCAAGCATATTGATTATCGCAGTCGGGCGGAGGTCGAATACCTTCGATACTGCTGCGGAGAGCTTGTCTTCGTCTACCTTGCCTGTGCCGAAGGTCTCAACGAGTATCGAGATAGGCTGCGCAACGCCGATAGCGTAGGAGAGCTGCACCTCGCACTTGTCTGCAAAGCCGCCTGCAACGATGTTCTTGGCGATGTAGCGGGCTGCATATGCTGCACTGCGGTCGACCTTCGTCGGGTCCTTACCGCTGAATGCGCCGCCGCCGTGACGTGAGTATCCGCCGTATGTATCAATGATGATCTTTCTGCCCGTGAGACCGCTGTCTCCCTGCGGTCCGCCGACAACGAACCTGCCTGTCGGGTTGATGTAGATCTTGGTGTTCTCATCGATGAGGTCTGACGGGATAACGGGTCTGATGACAAACTCCTCGATGTCCTTGCGGAGCTGGTCGAGGGTGATGTCTGCGGAGTGCTGCGAGGAAACTACCACTGCGTCAACGCGGACGGGTGTGTTGCCGTCGTACTCGATAGTGACCTGAGTCTTGCCGTCGGGACGGAGATAACGCAGGGTGCCGTCCTTTCTGACCTCTGTGAGCCTGAGAGCGAGCTTATTTGCGAGCGAGATCGGGAGCGGCATGAGCTCAGGGGTCTCGTTGCAGGCGAAGCCGAACATGATTCCCTGATCGCCGGCACCATTGGAGAGACCGTCGGACTCGTTGTTCTGCTCTCTGTACTCAAAAGCCTCGTTTACGCCCATTGCGATGTCGGGGCTCTGCTCGTCGATAGAAGTGAGGACTGCGCAGGTGTGGGCGTCGAAGCCGTACTTAGCGCGGTCATAGCCGATATCTGTGACTACCTGACGGGCGATCTTGGGGATATCCACTCTCGCGGAAGTCGTGATCTCGCCCATGCAGAGTATCATACCGGTGGTGACACAGGTCTCGCAGGCGACTCTGCCGAGCTTATCCTGCTCGAGGATAGCGTCGAGGACTGCGTCCGAGATCTGGTCGCATATCTTATCGGGGTGTCCCTCGGTAACTGACTCTGATGTGAAGAAATGTCTGCTCATTAAAAAATACCTCCTGAAAATTAAAAAGAGCGCACCTGCCGGAGCGCTCTGAGTTTGTTAAGGCTCCTCATCTTCCGGATAAACCGCAGGAATTAGCACCTTGGCTGCTGCCAGTCAGGTTGCCGGGCTTCACAGGACCTGTTTCCTCCGCCACTCTTGATAAGGTCATGAGACAATTATATATCATTTCCCGCATATTGTCAATAGGGGTCGGGAAATATTTTCATATCCTACAAAATTCATCGGAATACAATGCTTTGAATTGTGCTGTTTGGAGTACACTCCGGTAACATCCGACAAAAAAGTACAGTTTGTAAAATAATTTGTGAACAACCGTCATTTTTCGCACATGGGGTGCATAAAACAAACGAGCCTCCTGTTAAGGAAGCTCATCTGCCATGATATAGGGATTATTGGGGATTGAATAATTTAATGTTGGGGTAAACATTAAACTACCATGAAGATGCATCGGGACAACCTCCCTTTGCAATTATATTATACCTATACTGTGTGTAAAACGTGTGAAAAAACTGTTAATATTCATCGAAAATTTTCTCAACATTTATTGAACAGATTCAGTGGTTATGTACAAAAATCAATTATCACTTATCTTGAACCAGAATGTCGAGCCCTTGCCGAGCGTCGAGCGCACGCCGTAATCGTACCCGTGCAGCTTCAGCACCGCCTTCACTATCGACAGCCCCAGTCCCGTGCCGACGACCTCGCGCTTGTGGTTCTCGGAGCGGTAGTACTTGTCGAAGATGAGCTTTATCTTGTCCTCCTCGATACCGTCGCCGGTGTCCTCCACCTCTATCAGCACGCCGTCAGGCTGGTTTATCTGCCGCACATAGACCTGTTTGTCGTCGCCGGTGTAGTTTATCGCGTTGTTTATGAGGTTGTAGATGACCTGCTCTATCTTGCCGACGTCCGCGGTGACAAGGCGCTCGCTGTCGGGCGTGAAATGGATATTATACCCCATTTTCTCGGATATGCCCTTGAACCGCGCGATGATCGCGCTGAGCCTGTCCCTTATCTCGAACTCGGTCGGCTCGAGCTTCTGTCTGCCGCTCTCGAGCTTGGAGAGGTCGAGGATATCGTTGACCATTGCGGACAGACGGTCGGTCTCGTTTATGATTATCTCGAGGTGCTCGTTGCGCTTCACGGGATTGTCGCCCGAGAGGTCACGTATCATCTCTGCGTAGGCTTTCAGCATGGTGAGCGGTGTGCGCAAGTCGTGGGAAACATTCGCGACAAGGTCGCGCTGCATGGTGTCCACGCGGGAGAGCTCACGTTCGGCGTAGGTAAGCGTGTCCGCGAGTTTCTTCGCCTCGAGGTATCCCCTGCCGTCGAACTTCGTATGGAAGTCGCCCTTCGCAAGCTGCTCGGCAGACTTCGTGATACGGTCGATAGGTCTCGCGATCCTCCGTGAGAGGTACAGCGAGATGACGAACGCCAGCAGTATCAGCACGACAGTTATCACCATGAGCTGACGCTTGATGATGTTGACCGTCGAGCCGACCGGCACCAGCGCTGAGTTTATCAGCAGATAGCCGTCCGGGTACTCTGTGCTGCCCAGCACGCAGCCGTATATCAGCATTTCAGTGTTGGTGCGGGGGTTGCGTATCTTGTGGAAGATACGTCCGTCGTCGTCGTTGTTTATGCTCTCGATGAAGATGTGTATACCGTTCTGTCTGCCGTGGATAAGGCAGTCCCCGATCACTTCCTTGGAGTAGACCTCTCTGCCGTAGCGGTCGACGATCTCGATGCAGAGGTCGTGGTCCACGGCGAGGGAGGATATCATGTCCTCGTCCATCTCGCCGCTGCCGGAGCCTGTGTACGACTCGACTATCTTCCCGGCGCAGTTATAGACCTCGGAGGTCTTCATGCTCTTGTAGAATTTTTCAAGGAAGAATATCTGGCAGAGCCAGAGCAGCACGAATACCAGTATCGTGAATGCCATGAAGTACATCCAGATCTTGAGCTTCAGCGGTATGCGGCTGTTCAGGCTGTCGAGCTTCTTAGAGAGCTTCAAACTTATATCCCATTCCTCTCAGGGTGACGATGAATTTCCTGTATTCGCCGAGGCTGTTGCGGAGCATTTTTATGTGGGTATCGACTGTTCTGTCGTCGCCGAAGAAGTCATATCCCCACACCTCCTCGAGCAGCCTGTCGCGGGAGAGCGCAATGTTCTTGTTCTTCACAAGGAAGAACAGCAGGTCGTACTCCTTGGGAGTCATCGAAGCCTTTTCGCCGTTGACGTAGACCTCTCTTCCGGAGATGTCCACCTCCAGGCCCTCGAACTGGAACTTGTCCGGTGCAAGCGGGTCCTCGCGGTGTGTCCCGCGCTTCAGGACTACCTTCACTCTCGCCATGAGCTCCTTGGGCGAGAAGGGCTTGACCACATAGTCGTCCACGCCTATCTCGAAGCCGAAGAGCTTGTCGTACTCCTCGCCTCTTGCAGAGAGCATGATGACGGGGATATTCTTGGTCTTGTGTATCTCCTTGCAGGCGGAATAGCCGTCAAGGCGCGGCATCATGACGTCCATGATGATGAGGTCGTAGTCGTTCTCCTGGCAGAGGGCGACGGCTTCCATGCCGTTGTCCGCCTCGGACACCTCATAGCCCTCGAACTCGGCGTACTCGCGCACGACCTTCCTGATGTTCGATTCGTCGTCAACTACTAAAATGTGCGGCATATCTATGCACCTCCGTTGTGTTTTCCTTTGATAAACATTGTATCATAAAACTGCTGAAAAATCAACCGCGGCACGAAATTTTTCCCTGCTGTCACAATTTCAACACCGCCGTCACAGGTCTTTCTCAAAGCTCCCGGAATAAAAAAATTACCCGTCGATTCATGGAATATTCACAAATTTTATAGATTTTGTCGTCTGAGAACAAAATTATGATTGACATTTTCGGTAATAATTGCTATAATAGTTTTGGTATTTTATGTTCCGGAGAGGAGGAGACGCTTTATGAGGATCGATAACCCGCTTGCTGCCGCGATAGTCATCGCGACGTCTACGGCGCTGATAGTTGCATACTGCTACTTCAACCCGTCGAGTGCTCTGCTGACCCTCATCATCTACATCTCCACCCTCGTGCTGCTGTCCATAATCATGGGCATCGGAAGCTGGTTCTACCGGAAGCACCGCAACTCTATCGACGCCTCAGACATCGCAAGCATCTCCGAGGAGATGAACACCGAGATGATGATCTGGACCGACGACCTCTCCGCTATCTACCTCAACAAGCGCCTGAGGAACCTCCTCGGGGTGCATTCCAATGACTTCAATCACTCGAACGTCTTCATGCGGGCGTTCGGCATAGATAACCTCACCAAGGAGAACCTCACCGAGATAATCCGCAACCACTCCTTCGAGGCGTCCTTCCGCAACGACGAGGGCACCATGACCACTATCGCGTGGAGCACCTCCCTCATGAAGGAGCGCAGGCACAACGCCCTCTACCTCAGTACAGGCTTCAACCTCACGGAGCTGAGGAAGATGAGGGTCAACCTCGCGAGCGCGAACGACTTCTTCAACTCCTCCATGGAGCTCGCCGAGATCGGCGTTATAATGAGCAGCGACAAAGTCAATTACCGCGTCTCCCCCGAGATGATGCGTATGCTCGGTCTGAAAAAGAACAGCATAACTATCCGCGAGTTCCGGTCGCTCGTCCACCCGAACGACCGAATGCAGTTCGACAGCGCAGTCAAGGCTTCGTGCTCAGGCGAGGTCGCGGAGGTGCGCAGCGTCGATATGCGCATACGCTCCGCGGACAGCGTCTACCGCTGGTACTCATACCGCTATAAGTCCATCAAAGGCACCGACAACACCCTCCCGCTCTACGGCGGCGCTATCATCGACACGACTCAGGAGCACGAGAAGGATATCCTCATCGAGCGCCTTGCGTATATCGACGAGGTCACAGACATCGCCAACCGTAACAAGCTCATGGGCGTGGGTCAGGAGACCTACGAGATGTGCCAGTTCCTCGGGCATTCCTACTGGATAATCGTGCTCGATATCGACAAGTTCCACATCATCAACGACACCTGCGGTTACTCCAAGGGAAACAAGCTCCTGCGGGACTTCGCGCATATACTTTATAAATTCGTGACGCCCGGAGGTCTGGCAGCGCGCATGGGCGGAGATAACTTCGCGCTCGTGCTCCGTGACTACGGCGACGAGGACCTCCCCAAGCGAACGCTCATGACCATCCAGGAGGAGCTCCAGAATCTCTCAGTGGACGAGCTCGCGGCTATCAACCTCAGCTGCTCGGCGGGCTACTCCAAAATGCCCGAGAACGGCGGATCCTTCCTCGAAGTCCTCGAGCACGCGGAATTCGCCCTCAAATCCGGGAACGGCTCACGCAGTCTCTGCGGCTACGAGCCGAGTATGCATGACTCTATCATCGGCAGGACGGAGCTTGAGAAGGCTCTCGCCCTCGCTATCGACAACAACGAGCTCCAGCTCTTCTACCAGCCTAAGATCGACCTCGCGACCGGCAAGATCATGGGCGTCGAGGCGCTTATCCGCTGGATAAAGCCCGACGGCACTATCGTCCGCCCGGATTCGTTCGTGCCTGTCGCCGAGAGCTCGCACCTCATCGGCAGGATAAGTGAATTCGTACTCAACGAGGGCTGCCGCCAGAACAAGATGTGGCAGAAAATGGGCTACCCGAACATCGTTATGTCCATCAACTTCGCATCGTCCGACTTCTATCAGAACGACCTCAAGGAGAAGGTCTTCGAGGCGCTCGTCAAGTCACAGCTCGACCCGGAATGGCTCGAGGTGGAGCTCACCGAGACCCTCGCGCTGAGCGACATAGACTTCGCCGTATCGCAGATGAACAAGCTGCGTGAGCTCGGCGTGAAGCTCGCCATGGACGACTTCGGCACGGGTTATTCGTCGCTGAGCTATTTGCAGATACTCCCAATTACGCTTCTCAAACTCGACCGCTCGTTCATCACCGACATCGAGCACGACAATATCGCCTACGAGATAGTCTCCGCGGTCATCAGGATAGCAAAGTCCAAGAAGATCGAGACTATCGCGGAGGGCATCGAGAACGAGAACCAGGAGGATATCCTACGTCTCGCAGGGTGTGACTACGCGCAGGGCTACCTCTACGGCAAGCCCATGCCGCCCGACAAGATAGAGGAGTTCTTCGAGAAGAACTCGCTGGGAAAGAAATAGTTTAAGAACAATATATTTCACTAAAACGGAGGTATAATACTATGAGCAAACGAAGGATCGGTATTCTCACCAGCGGCGGCGACTGCCCCGGACTCAACGCTACTATCCGCGGCGTGGCAAAGGCCTGCTACGAGCGCTTCGGCGAGGACAACGTCGAGATAGTCGGCATCTCCAACGGCTACTACGGACTCATCAACAATCTCTGCAAGGATATGTCCCCCTCTGCCTTCTCGGGTATCCTCACGCAGGGCGGCACGATCTTCGGCACGAAGCGTCAGCCGTTCAAGATGATGCAGGTCATCGGCGAGGACAACGTGGACAAGGTCAAGAACATGAAGGAGACCTACAAGAAGCAGAAGCTCGACTGTCTGCTCACCCTCGGCGGTAACGGCACCCACAAGACCTCCAAGCTCCTCTCAGACGAGGGTCTGAACGTCATCGGTCTGCCCAAGACTATAGACAACGATATCTACGGCACGGACGTCACATTCGGTTTCCATACTGCTGTTGACATCGCTACCGACGTCATCGACCGTCTCCACACGACCGCTGCGAGCCACTCTCGCATACTCGTCTGCGAGATCATGGGAAACAAGGCTGGCTGGCTCACGCTGAACGCAGGTATCGCGGGCGGTGCGGACATCATCATAATCCCCGAGATACCCTACGACATCGATAAGGTCTGTGACGCTGTCATGGCGAGAAGCGCATCCGGCAAGACCTTCTCCATACTCGCTGTTGCTGAGGGCGCATTCGACGTCACCGAAGCAAAGATGAAGAAGAAGGAGCGCGCAAAGAAGCGTGCAGAGGCTGGCATTATAACAGCTACGAGCCGCATCGCTGCCCAAATACAGGCAAATACCGGCATGGAGGCGCGTGTATGCGTCCCCGGACATATGCTCCGCGGCGGCGCTCCGAGTGCTTACGACCGCGTGCTCTCGACGCAGTTCGGCGTTCACGCTGCGTACATGATCGCGCAGGAGAAGTACGGACGCACCGTCGCTAAGATCGGCAACAAGATAACCTCCAACAAGCTCGCTGATATCGCCGGAAAGACCAAGTTCGTCGATACAAATGACCACATCGTCATCGCTGCACGCGACATCGGTGTTTCCTTCGGCGACTGAACCCTTGTAAATATTGACAAAAAAAGCCGCGCCCGCTGCGGCTTTTTTTATGCAATGACGAAAATCAATTTTAACCGTTTTTTAACTTTCCAAATCGGGGAAAATGTGGTATAATACTTATATATGTTTCTTTCAGGAGGAATTTTTATGTCAGAAATGGAACTTTACGAGCTCTGGTGCGAGAATGCCACACAGGACCCCGACCTTCAGGCAGAGCTCAGCAGCATCAAGGGCGATGATGAAGCGATCAACGATAGATTCTACCGCGACCTCGAGTTCGGCACAGGCGGTCTCAGAGGCGTTATCGGCGCGGGTACCAACCGCATGAATATATACACCGTAAAGCGCGCTACACAGGGCTTTGCGGACTATCTCAACCAGGAGTACACCGATCCCAGCGTCGCTATCTCGTTCGACAGCCGTATCAAGAGCGACGTCTTCTCAAAGGCTGCCGCTGAGGTCCTTGCTGCGAACGGCATCAAGGTACATATCTACAGCGAGCTCATGCCTACTCCCTGCCTTTCGTTCGCTGTACGCGCACTGAAGTGTCAGGGCGGTATCATGGTCACTGCGAGCCACAATCCCGCCAAGTACAACGGCTACAAGGTTTACGGTGAGGACGGCTGCCAGATAACTCTGCGCGGCGCCGAGATAATCCTCGAGAAGATAAACTCGCTCGACATCTTCAACGACGTCAAGACTTCGTCCTTCGACGAGGAGCTCGCAAAGGGCAACATCAGGTACATCGGTGCGGACGTCATCGAAGACTTCTACAAGCACGTCCTTGCTGAGGGTATCAATACAGACCTCTGCGCTTCGAGCGGTCTCAAGGTCGTTTATACTCCCCTCAACGGCACCGGCAACAAGCCCGTCCGCGAGATACTCAGGCGTATCGGCATTTCGGACGTCACTGTTGTCAAGGAGCAGGAGAACCCCGACGGCAACTTCACTACCTGCCCGTACCCGAACCCCGAGATACGCGAGGCGCTCGAAGTAGGTCTGAGGTACTGCAATGAGGTCAAGCCTGACCTCCTCCTCGCGACTGACCCCGACTGCGACCGCGTAGGTATCGCAGTTCCCGACGGCGACGGCTATGCGCTGTTCTCCGGCAACGAGGTCGGCGCTATGCTGCTCGAGTACATCTGCGATCAGCGTATCAAGAAGGGCACCATGCCCGCTGACCCGATTGCTGTCAAGACTATCGTTACCACCGACATCGTAAGCCTCATCGGCAAGGAGTACGGCGTCAAGATCATCGACGTGCTCACAGGCTTCAAGTTCATCGGCGAACAGATAGGTCTGCTCGAGGCTAAAGGCGAGGAAAATCGCTATGTTTTCGGCTTCGAGGAGAGCTACGGCTACCTTTCGGGCTCGTATGTGCGCGACAAGGACGCTGTAAACGCCTCAATGCTCATCTGCGAGATGGCTGCTTACTACCGCACCAAGGGCATTTCGCTCATTCAGGCGCGTGAGAATATGTACAAGAAGTACGGCGTATTCTACCAGACGCTCTACAGCTTCACATTCGAGGGCGAGAGCGGCATGAACAAGATGTCCGAGATCATGACCTCCCTCAGAAATGCTCCCCCGACGGAGATAGCGGGTCTGAAGGTCGTGAAGTTCGAGGACTACAAGACCAGCGTTGCCAAGGATATCCTCACCGGCGCTGAGACCGAGATCACGCTGCCGAAGTCGAACGTGCTCGCGTTCTACCTCGAAGGCGGCTCGAAGTGCATCGTTCGTCCTTCCGGTACAGAGCCCAAGATCAAGACCTACATCACCGCAAAGCAGCCCACCCACGAGGAAGCTCACGCTCTCGAGGCTAAGCTCCACGACGATTTCTCCAGATACTTCAAGTAAGAAAAAGGCGGACGATGTCCGCCTTTTCAGGTTTCCGCCGTCAGAAAGCAGAATTAAAGTTAAATCAAAAAAATATATGCGTGATTCCTTGACACGCCTGCGCAAGTATGATATAATTTATTACTGTAATGTATAACGGCACTACTGTCTAAAGTAACTGATGGGCTGCTCGGATATAAATAATATCTGAAAGAGGTGAAGATCGTGAAAGAGGGTATCCATCCTACACTGTACAAGACCACTATTACCTGCCACTGCGGTAACGTGATCGAGACACTGTCCACAAAGGAGAATATCAAGGTCGAGATCTGCTCTAAGTGCCATCCGTTCTATACAGGCAAGCAGAAGCTCGTTGATACAGGCGGACGCGTTGACAGATTCAAAAAGCGTTTCAATATGGACAAGTAATCTACAGCCGGTCTATGACCGGCTTTTTACTTATAAGGTTTGAGCTATGAATTATTTTACTATTTCCGGACCGGCTAAGGCTTCCTTTGTGGAAAAGCGCTCCGAGTTCATCGGGCACATCTCCCCCGTCGCGACCAACGACGAGGCTGTGTCTTTCGTGGAGAAGATAAAGTCCGAGCACCGCAAGGCAAAGCATAACGTCTATGCCTATATCCTGCGGCACGACAATATTTCCCGGTATTCCGACGACGGCGAGCCCCAGGGCACTGCCGGCGTTCCCGTCCTCGACGTGCTCAGAAAGCGCGGGCTGACGGACGTCTGCGTGGTAGTCACTCGGTACTTCGGGGGGATACTTCTCGGCGGCGGAGGGCTCGTGAGGGCGTACTCCCATGCGGCATCGCTGGCGTGCGATGAGGCTCACATCATGAATATGTGTATGTGCCGCGAGCTGCGTATCACCGCGGACTACGGTATGTACGGCAAGATAGCCTATATCCTGCCCAGCTTCGACACTATCACCGTTGGGTCGGATTTCGGCTCTGACGTCACCCTCGATATACTCGTACTCACCGAGAAGCTCGACGCCCTCAGAAAAGAGATAACCGAAGCCACCAACGGCTCGGCAGTCATCGAGGAGCTCGGGGAGCAGTTCCGGGATTTTTCCTCGGTAATAAAAAACCCGTGAAAAATTAGAGGGTTTTTGTCATTTCCGGAGTATAAATATATAAAGGTATTTTAGGGGGGATCACCATGACTGTCCGTGAGCAGACTGAGATAATCGAGAGCGGTACGCTCAATAACTTCGCGTGCATGAGCACCGACGAGGAGATGACCCGCAGAGCGCGTGAGGAGGACAAATGCCCGTTCAGGACGGCTTTCCAGCGCGACCGTGACCGCATTCTCCACTGCAATTCGTTCAGGCGCCTCAAGCGCAAGACGCAGGTGTTCCTGTCCCCTGTCGGCGACCACTACCGCACCCGCCTCACCCACACCCTCGAGGTCGCGCAGATCGCCCGCACAATCGCCCGCGGTATGCGCATGAATGAGGACCTCACTGAGGCTATCGGTCTCGGGCATGACCTCGGACACTCGCCCTTCGGTCACTGCGGCGAGAAGGTGCTCAATTCAATTTGTCCGCACGGCTTCAAGCACTACGACCAGAGCGTGCGCGTAGCGGAATTTCTCGAAAAAAAGGGCGAGGGACTGAACCTGACCTTCGCGGTCAAGGACGGCATCGCCTGCCATACAAATAAGGTCGCTGCGACCAAGGAGGGCAATATCGTCCGGCTCGCGGACACTATCGCCTACATAAACCACGACATCGAGGACTCGATCCGCGCAGGTATTCTTCACCAGCGTGACCTTCCCGCGGACTGCGTCCGCGTGCTCGGCGACACCAAGACCAAGCGCATAACCACGCTCATCGCTTCGGTCATCGCGCACGGTCCCTACGACATAGACTTCGCGCCCGATATTCGCAAGGCGCACGACGACCTCAGGGCATTCATGTTCGCAGAGGTCTACACCAACCCGGCCGCCAAGCAGGAGGAAGCCAAGGCTGAGCTCCTCGTGCGGAAGCTGTATTCCTACTTCATCGAAAATACCGCCAAGCTGCCCGAGGAGTACCGTGTCATCATGAAGAACTCCGACGCCGACCGCGCGGTATGCGACTATATATCCGGAATGAGCGACGAGTACGCCGTTGATCTCTACACTGAACTTTTCGTCCCCAAGTTCTGGAAATAACGGAGGTAATCATGCCCCGAAACGACGAATTCCTATACAGGCTGAGAGCTGCGAACCCAATAGAATCGGTCATGGGCGGATATGTCAACCTCATCAGGCGCGGACGCAACTACGTCTGCAACTGCCCGTTCCACTCCGAGAAAACGCCCTCCTGCACTGTCTTCATCGACTCCGACCCGCACTTCTACTGCTTCGGCTGCGGCGCGGGAGGAGACGTCATAACCTTCATAATGAAGATCGAGAACCTCGATTTCTCCGAGGCTGTCAAGCTCCTTGCGCAGCGCTCCGGTCTCGAGCTCCCGCAGGACAGCTACGGCGACAGCAGACTCGCTCAGCGAAAGACACGCATCTACGAAATGAACCGCATCGCGGCGAATTTCTTCTATACCAACCTTGTGAAGGGCGCGGACAAGTCCGGTCTGCAATACTTCATGGAGCGCAAGCTCACTCCGCAGACTATCAAGAAGTACGGGCTGGGCTACGCCTCGGACTCGTGGGACGAGCTCACGAAGCTCCTGCGCAGCAAGGGCTACTCCGACGACGAGATCGCCGACGCATGGCTCGGCGCACGCTCAAAGAAAAACAACCATGTCTACGACATCTTCCGCAAGAGGGTGATGTTCCCTATCGTTGACCTGCGCGGCAACATAATCGGCTTCGGCGGGCGCGTCCTCGACGGTTCCGTGCCGAAGTACCTCAACACCGGCGCCACGCCCGTCTTCGACAAGGGCAGCAACCTCTTCTCGATGAATTTCGCGAAGAACGCGGACGTCAAGCGGCTGATACTCTGCGAGGGCTATATGGACGTCATCGCGGTCAATCAGGCGGGCTTCGACAACGTCGTGGCGACGCTCGGTACTGCCATTACCCCCGATCAGGCGCGGCTCATCAGCCACTATGCCGAGGAGGTCGTGGTCGCGTATGACAGCGACGGCGCGGGTCAGAAGGCTACGCAGAAGGCGATAAACCACTTCGCGGACGTCGGCGTGCGCACAAAGATAATCCACATGGAGGGCGCCAAGGACCCCGACGAGTACATAAAAAAATTCGGCGCGAACCGCTTCCGGATACTGCTCGACAGCTCCAACGACGCGACCGACTTCATGCTCGACAAGTGCGAGGAAGGTCTCGACCTCAAGACCGAGCTCGGCAAGGTCGAGTTCCTGAAAAGGGCTTCAAGAGTTCTGGCGGGGATAGAATCTCCCCTCGAGCGGGAGGTATATATTTCCCGGACGTCGAAAAAATGCGATATTTCGGTGCAGGTGCTCAAAGCGCAAATCGACACCATGCTCAGAAAGAACCGCAGCGCAGAGCGCAAGTCCCAGTGGCGGAACATCACCACCTCCGTGGCTTACAAGCGCGACGCGATAAATCCTGCGTCGGAAAAACTCAGGAAAGAAGCGCGCGCGGAGGAAGCTATTATCTGCTACCTGCTGAGACACCCCGAAGAAGCCAAAGACATAGCCAGCGAAGCTCCGCCGGAGATATTCGTCACCGAGTTCAACAAGCGGGTCTACTCCGCAATGCTCGATAAGATGACGTTCGGGGAGAAATTCTCCCTCGCTCAGCTCAACGGCGAATTTTCGCCCGATGAAATGGGCAGAATAAGCGGTATCGAAGCCAAAAACCGTGAATTCAGCATAAACCGCGAGGCGCTCGCAGACTGCGCCGGCGTACTCAGAAACAATAAAAAAACCAGCGCGTCAGACGGCGACCTCTCCGGCGACGACCTGCGCGAGCTGTTCAAGTCCAAGAAAAAATAGGAGGAAGTTTTATGGAAAACAAGAAAAATACCATCGAAGCTCTCATGGAACAGGGCAAGGCTAACGGAAAGCTCACCACAAAGGAGATAACCGACGCCCTCGAGGAGCTCGATTTCGACGTCGAGCAGCTCAATACCTTCTACGATAACTGCGAGAACCTCAATATCGAGATAGTCGAGGACATGAACGTCGATGACCCCGACCTGAAAATAGGCATGGATTCCAATATGACAGACGACCTCGAAATGGCGCTCTCCACCGAGGGTATCGCTATCGACGACCCCGTCAAGATCTACCTCAAGGAGATAGGACGTGTTCCCCTCCTCACCACCGAGGAGGAGATAGAGCTCGCTCAGCGCATGGCTAAGGGCGACCCCTACGCAAAGAAGCGTCTCTCCGAGGCGAACCTCCGTCTCGTAGTTAGTATCGCGAAGAAGTACGTCGGACGCGGTATGCAGTTCCTCGACCTCATCCAGGAGGGAAATCTCGGTCTCATCAAGGCCGTTGAGAAGTTCGACTACACCAAGGGCTTCAAGTTCTCAACCTACGCGACATGGTGGATACGTCAGGCTATCACCCGTGCTATCGCCGATCAGGCAAGAACTATCCGTATCCCTGTCCACATGGTCGAGACTATCACCAAGGTCAAGAAGGTCTCCAGCCAGCTCCTCCACGAGAACGGTCACGACCCCAGTCCCGAGGAGATAGCTGAAAAGCTCAATATGCCCGTCGATAAGGTGCGCGAGATAATGCGCGTCGCTCAGGACCCCGTCTCCCTCGAAACACCTATCGGTGAGGAAGAGGACAGCCACCTCGGCGACTTTATCCCCGATGACGACGCTCCCGCTCCCGCTGAGGCTGCCTCCCGCACCCTCCTCAAGGAGCAGCTCAACGAGATACTCGCTACCCTCACAGACCGTGAGGCTAAGGTACTCAAACTCCGCTTCGGTCTCGAGGACGGTAAGTCCCGTACCCTCGAGGAAGTGGGTCAGCGCTTCGACGTCACCCGTGAGCGTATCCGCCAGATAGAGGCGAAAGCCCTCCGCAAACTCCGCCACCCCTCCCGCAGCAAAAAGGTCAAGGACTTCCTTGACTGATACATAGATGTATCTCCGATGGATCAAGAATGGGGACGCTGTCCCCAATCCCCTGCCAAAGGGTACAGGTACCCTTTGGAAACCCACTGTCAAAAAATCCCATACCGTATCCACATAGACTTTCAAATGGATACGGTATGGGATTTTTTCATAATGGGATTCTAAAGGGAATCTATTCCCTTTAGCGGGAGTTTGAGGGCAGAGCCCTCATTTTTAATGCGTCGCAGACTCCTCTATGCACCGGTCAGGGGAGTCAATGCTTTTTGCGGAACTTGGGCATAAGGCGTTTTTTGTAGGTCGAATAGCAGAGGTCGAGGTTGAGGTCGTAGAGGACGAATATGACATTCGCCAGACCGAGCATGATGTAGGAACCGTACCTGCCGTAGTCGCTGAACTCGTCGAGCATTTCCTTCAGTCCGAAGATGTAGACAGTGATGTAGAAGTACGATATCACACAGATGTTGCAGACCGCGAGCTTGATGAGGATACGCAGCAGGCGGAGCTTTATCCGCTGGATATAGAAGCGCAGTATCGGGTAATGTCCGAAGAGGAGAATGAATATCAGTGCGGCTTCCTTGTCGGCGGTGATGAGCAGCGAGAGAAGGCTCACTGCGATGTATGTGAGGAGCGCCCACGGGGTGTTGACCTCGACCGCGATTATCATCATCAGCACGCCCGCTATCATCGGCAGGAGCAGATACAGCGCGGGCATGACCCCGGCGAGGAACATCGTCACGAGGCACAGCGCCGACACGATGCCCCCGAGGGCGACTCTGTAGCTTATGCCCCTCATTTATCGCCTGCCGGCCGCTTGGCTTTCTGAATGCCGTAGACTATCGCTGCGAGCATTTTGTGCGGGAGAAAACGCTGTCCGAATATCCCCGCCTGAACGCCGAGCCCCGGGATAGCGAAGAGCTTGCCCGCGAAGGTCTTTTTCAAGGCATAGTGGGCAGCGTACTCAGGGGTGATAGGCTTCACGCTGAACGTCACGCCCGCGCGGTCGTTGAAGTGAGTATTGACCGGTCCCGGACACAGAACTGTTATCGAAACGTCGGACTTATCCCTGCGCAGCTCCTCGTAAATGGCTATGGAAAGGCGCAGGACGTAGTTCTTGGAGGCGTAGTAGGACGAGAGCAGCGGTCCGGTCATAAAGCCTGCTGCGGAGGCAACATTGAGTATCCAGCCGCTGTTACGCTTCTTGAAATCGCGCAGGAACAGCTTCGTGAGGATATGCAGGGCAGTGATATTGACGTTTATCATGTCGAGCTCGTCATTGAGGTCGGTCTCGTCGAACTTGCCGAAGATACCGTACCCGGCGTTGTTCACGAGCAGATCGACGTCCCTGCCGCGGCAGAACTCGTAGACCTTGAAGACCTCCTCGCGCTTCGAGAGCTCGGCGGGGATAGTCTCGGCTCGGTCGCCGAATTCCTCCTTGAGCTGCGCGAGAGCCTGTTCATTGCGTCCTGTGAGGATAAGCTCCCAGCCGCGGATATAGAGCTCGCGGGCTATGCATTTTCCGATACCGGAGGTGGCTCCTGTGATGAGTGCTTTCATTTTCATCGTCCTTTCTTATTCGTTTATCAGGTCGAACATACCGCTGCTGCCGAGATCCTCCACGCCGAACAGGAAGAGCGTCTGCTCGTAGCCTGAGACGTCGATGAGGTTGCTGAGCGGGACTGTGAGTTTATCCGGCGAGACTATCGTGATCTCGCTGTAGTGCTGCGTGAGGAACTGCACGAAGCAGTCCGCGTAGCTGTCCTTGATGAGAAGCAGACGGCGCTCTGTGTTGACATTCGTCGTAATGCGCATGATAGGAGCTTCGCTGCCGAGGTACATACCGTATTTGTCGTCGGAACTGAGGCGGCTCTTGTCATAGAGCGGGCAGCTGCGCGAGATACCGCTGTTGTCGGTGGCGGTACAGCTCAGCACCTTCGCCCCGGAGGCGTACTCGTAGACGTCGAGGATATCGGGCTTGGTGCCGGAATACCTGCTGCGCTCGTAGAGATTTCCCCTGAAATCGCCCGAGACGTGCTCTATCGTGTACTTGTCATACGCGACCGCCTGAAAACCGAGCTTCTGGATCACAGTGCGGTATACACAGTATGCCCCGTAGCCGGTCCATTTAGTATCGTTGCGGTAGTAGATATAGTTGTCGCTGAGGGTCTTGAGTATGCTGAATGCGTCGATATGCCTGATGCCGGTATCAAGCGACTCGTAGAGCTGTGAGATCTGCTGCTCCTCGGTGTTGACAAGGAGGTATTCGGGGAGCTTGTCGCTGTAGACGCCAGACGAGGTCGGCACCGCTACGAAGCAGACCGCCCCTTCGTACTGCTCTGCGAACCGGTTTATCCCCTCTGCCGAGCCTGACGGCGCGGGACGCTGGGCGATGTCCGCGTCGAGGAGCATGGTGTCCGCGATGTAGACACCGTTCACGATACGCTCTGATATCTGCGGGGCGAGCTTCGCGTTCGCGGAAGCCCAGAGGTCGTGCCCGGCGAGATTGTCGGTCATGCAGGAGCTGAGCTCACTGGTGTAGCTGCCGTCAGCGACCGCTGAAAGGGTCGGCTGCGGGAGCTCTCCGCTGCCGGAGGGTCTGATGAGGGTCAGCACTGCGACCGCCGCGATGAACAGGAGCGTGAGGACAGCCGTTATCTTGCTTGTGAGCTTTGACATTCTATCCCCTCCTTACAATTCGATCAGCAGCGGCGCAGACGTGCCGCTGTGCGCGATGAGCGCCGTGCATACCGTGAGCAGCAGCAGCACCGTCACGGGCGTGACAGCTGAAAACGCCGTCTGGAGCTTATTCTTGCCGGAGCGTATCATCATGTTGCGGAAAAGGTCCGTGGAGGCGTACATTCCCACCAGTAGCACGACCGAGTAGCACCTGAGCAGATAGACGGTCAGGGTGTCCGCAATGACTCCGCTGCCGCCGAGCATTGCCACGAGGTAGTGCATGGAGTCCACGAGGGTCTCCCCCGCGAAGAACACCGTGCACACTATCGTCAGGAGGAAAGTGTATATGATACTGGTCGTTTTCAGGAGCTTCATGCGGCTGATGTAGCGCTCCGCGATAACTGCGGAGCCGATGAGGAGTCCCCAGACAAGACCGTTCGCGCTGAACGTGTACCACGCGCCGAGCGTTCCCCATGCGATGATGTAGATGAAGCGCCTGTACCACTTTCCTGTTCCGAGCGAGTACAGGGGCTTGGTGACGTAGCGCCTGAACCACTGTACGGGCTGGATATGCCACCTTGCAGCGAAGTCGCGTATGCGCGTGCTGAGCAGCGGGTAGTTGAAGCTCTGCGGGAATCTGAATCCGAAGCAGTAGCCGATCCCTGTGCCCATGTCCGCGACGCCGGAAAGCGTGAAGTAAAGACACAGCAGATACGCGATGACGCCGATCCATGCGTTCACTGCCGCGAGGCTCGCGATGTTCTGGCTGCACACCGCGGTCCAGAGACGGTACATCGTGTCGGCGATGATGATCTTCTTGGCGAGCCCCTTCGCGAACAGCGTGAAGCCAACACCGATCTCGGCGAGTCCGCCGCGGCGCTCGCGGAGCATCTTCGAGAAGCCCTCAAAGCGCAGGAGAGGTCCCATGAAAAGGCGCGGGAACATCATAATGAACAGCGCGAATCTGACGATATTGCGCTCCGCGCGGTGCTTGCCGGAGAAGATGTCCATGAGCGCGCCCACGGCTGAGAGCGTGAAAAACGATATCCCCACTGGGTAGAAGCTATCCGGCAGGGGAAGACGTTCCCGCAGGGAGCCCAGCAGCTCAGACCTGAACAGGAATATCGCCACAAAGTCGAACGTGAACCCCAGCACGAACGGCAGCACGGCAAGTCCCGGGTGTTTCGTTCGGATCCTGTCCGTGAGCAGACAGAAGACGTAGTTCACCAGAGTGTATGCGGATATCAGCACCAGAAAATCAAGGCTGACCAGCGCACAGAATACCATGCTCAGCAACAGGAGCACGCCGTTTTTCTGCTTCGCCGGCGTGATATAGAACACCAGCAGCGATACCGGCAGAAAGCCGTATATGAACAGCAGACTGCTATATGCCATCTCTCTCCTCCTTGATCTTTTGTGTGCGTTCGGACAGCTCCGCGCTGTCCATCATGGTATTGAGCACCTCGACGAGCGCTCCCGCAGACATCAGCTGCGGAAGTCCGAGGCTCTTTTGCAGCTTCAGACGCAGTTCACGGCTGTTCTCGCCGCCGCTCAGCCCGAGCTGATAAAGCGTGAGCTTGGTGATGTCGGGCTCGTGAGTGCGCTCGGAGGGCGTTATGCCTGCACGCTCAAACGCTGCGAGCAGTGTCTGCACATCTATCCCTTCCACACCGAGCTTCCCCTCTGCGGAGGGCTTGAGCTTGCGCTTTTCCTTGCCGAAGATGTCGGGGATATAGACGTTCTTCACGCTCCCCTCGCCTACTGCGCCCTTGATGTAGCCGCGGATACGGCGTCCGGCACTGTCGGAGTCCGTGAGTATCACAATGCCGGTCGTGCGGGCGTAGTACCTGATGAGACCGAGCTTCTCCTCGTCCTTGAAGATGCCGAAACCGTTCGTGACTATCACCACGGCGTCGATGACCGAGGCAAGCTTTATCTTGTCGTACTTTCCCTCGACTATGACCGCTTCGTTTATCCTTATCATCGCGAGCCTCCGGTGCCGGTCATCAGCATTTTCACGACCGCCTCCTCGAGCACGGTCTTTTCGTCTATGGAGGTGGAATTCAGCGTGACTGCCGTGTCGCGCAGTATACGTATGCACGCACGCAGACGCTCGAGGGTTATGCGCTGATTGAACTTGTAGAGCCGCTCGATCGCAAAGCCGCGCTTGTAGTAATCGAAGTCGTGGATCACCGTATCTGCGCCCTTTGCGGCACGCTTTGCGAGCAGTACGCGGTAGAGGTCGAGGAAAGAATTCGTTATGCTCATGAGGACGCCGCCGCGGTTGTCCTTGTCCTGCATGAGCTCATTGAGCGCGTCGAAGGCAGACCTGCGGTCAAATGCCGCAACTGCGTCCGCGAGGTTGAAAATAGTCACGCTACTCTGCCTGTGGACGAGCTCACGGAGCATATCGGAGGTTATCTCCCTGCCCTGTGCATAGGCGCAGAGCTTGTCGATCTCATTCCCGATGAGGAGGGTGTCCGAGAGGCACATCTCAGCGAGCTCGCGGGCAACATCAATGGACATAGCCCCGCCACGTGCCGAGACCTTCGCGGAGATAGCCTTCGCGAGCTCCCCGGAGGTGGGCACGGCACACTCGCAGAGGACGCCGTACTTCGCGGCGTGATCGGCGAGCTTCTTGTTCTTGTCGGTGATCTTGTTCGCGCCTGCCTTGCGGTCGAACTTGGTCTTGACCTCAAATCCGGTGACGTTGAACACGACGACGGTCTGCGGGGGGATATCCTTCAGCGCGTCGAGGAGTGACTTGGTCTCGTCTTCGCGGTGCTCCTCGCAGTTGTAGTCGTTCACGAGTATGCAGTTGTACTCCGACATCATCGGCATTATCTCGATCATGTCGCGCAGTGCGGAGATGTCGAGCGACTTTCCCGCGAGGCGGTTGAGGGCGAATTCCTCATTGTCTCCGACGGCAAGGCGGACTATCTGCCGGGTGAGGGCTGTAACGCTGCTCACGTCCGCGCCGAAGATGTAGTAGAGATTGCTCAGCCCGCCCTTTTTGAGCTGTGCCGAAAGCGTTTTTTTATCGGTCTGTGGCATTACAGCCTCCTTATCTCGCAGCCGCTGCTGCCGAGCGTTATCTCGAAATTACTGCCGCTGCCGTCCAGGCAGAGCACTCCCCTGCCGGTCACGGGCTGGGCATCCTTGGGGAGATCTCCGTAGAAGACCAGCAGCTCGGCGTCAGGGATATCCTCTGTGCCGGCAGGCAGGAAAGCGACCTTGGTCCCGCCGAGCTCTGCGGTGAAAGTCCCGCCGCAGCAGTAGACACGGCTCCCGCCTATCGCGATGTCCGACTCGCTCCCGACCGCGGTCTGCGCGATGTCAAAGGCACTCAGCTCCTGCGCGTAAGCGCTCCTCACGGAGTCGGAGTTTCTGTCCACGGACAGCAGTGTGACCCTCTCCACGCCACTGCGCGAGAGGTATTTACGGACGTAGTCGGGCGTTTTGTAGTTCCCGGTGAGGTCGAATACCAGCGTATTTCCCTGATATTCGACGACCGCCGCGCAATTGCTCCCTCTGCCAAGCGAGGCGACAGTGAACGTGTCGAAGCTGCGCAGCGAATGTATCCCCGAACCGAGCATAAGCGCAGCAACGGACATCGCCGCAGCGAGCGCGGTGAGCTTCCTGCTGCGGAAAACTATGCACACCAGCACGGTCATCGCAGAGCACGCAAAAGCAGTCACCATGAATGTATGGCTGCCGCAGGAAAAATGCGTGAAGCTGAGCCGTGAGACGCTGTCCGAAATGCGCAGCACGAGCTCAATGGGCAACTGTGCGAGCGGCAGCACCGGGAGCAGTCCGCCGGTCAGGACGTATATGAGCCCTATGACCATAGACAGCGAACAGAGCGGCACAAGAAGCACGTTCATCAGCGGCGCGATGAGCGAGCTTTCGTCGAAATACCGCATACACAGCGGGGTGATAGTCAGGGTCGTGCAGAGCATGATGAGGAACGCCTTCACGAACCTCCGGAGCGGAGCATCAGCAGGTATGTCCTTCGTCATATAGGGCGCGAAGACCGCTATCCCGAACGTTCCAGCGGCTGACAGAAGGAATCCGCTGCTGTATATCACGAACGGATCCGAAATGCATATTAGCAGCACCGCCCACGCCAGCGAGTTGAATGAGTCGCCCTGCCGCCGGAAGAGCCGTGCGGAGTACGCGAACTCCAGCATGAGCGTGGCGCGTATCGCTGAAACGGGGTAATTCGCGGCAGTTATCAGCAGTATCAGCAGGACGTTCATAAGCCCGAATGCTGCAAATCGGTTCACGCGCAGACGCCGCATGAGCAGCATCGCGAGCGCGGCGATGACCGTGACGTGCAGTCCCGAGACCGCCAGTACATGACCGATACCAACACGGTAAAGCGAGGTGCGGACGTTGTCGCTGAGCCCCTGCTTCTGCCCGAATAGCATTCCCGCAAGGAAGTCGCCGCAGTCCGTGCCCATTTCGATACGGAAGCGTGATATCATGCGCTCACGGTAATCTGCAACGGCATTGCGCAGACGGTGAGTTCCCGTCCTTTCAAGGGAAACGCCCTTCGCGCTCTTCGCCTCGAGGTACACTCCCGCGGACTTGTAGTAGGTCACGCCGTCGAAGAGATAGTCGCTCGACGGGAGCTCAAATCTGCACTCCCCAAGCGTCACGACGTCGCCGTACTCTGCACTGAGGTCTGTTCCATAATACGTTATCTTTGCCGTAACATCGTCGTTTATCGTGCCTTTGAGCGTATATGCGGAGTTCTCACCGTAGCGGCGTATATCGGTGACCTCGCCGGAAAACGTCCCCGTCTGTCCGGCGTAGACGGTGAGCTTTTCGTACTCGAGGGTCTGCTTCAGGGTGAATGCGCTGAACGCCGCCGCAAACGACAGCGACATCAGGGACAAGTCGCGGAGGGTGAGTCCCTTGCGGAGACCGATGAACGCGACCCCTGCCGCAGCCGCCGCGAGTATCAGCAGCTCCGGCAGACCCGTAAAAAACGAAGCGAAAAACGATCCGAAAATATACGCTGCCGCTATCCCTGTCATTTTTCGCTTCATATTTCACACCTTATTTGAAGAAAAGCGGGAGCTTTTCAAGGAAGATTATGTCGTCGCGGTCAGCCGCATCGCCCTCGGCGAGGACCGCCGCCCTGCCGGTGATGTTTCCGCCGGCTGCCTCTGTGAGCTTCTCGAGCGCGTTGAGCGACTCGCCCGTGCTGATGACGTCGTCAACGATGAGCACGCGCTTCCCCGTGAGCATATCTGCCTTCTCGCGGGAGAGGATCAGCCTCTGCTCGTTCGCCGTGGTTATGGACTTAACGTCCACGATGAGCGGGTCTGTCATATAGAGCTTCTTTGACTTACGCGCCACGACGTAGGTCTTCCCGGACTGTCTTGCCATTTCGTATGCGAGCGGTATGCCCTTGGACTCTGCTGTGAGTATCACGTCGAAGTCCGGGCACTTTTTCAGCAGCTCCTCCGACGCCTTTACGGTCAGCTCAACGTCGGAGAACATGATGAAGGCTGCGATGTCTATCTTGTCATTGAGCGGGCAGCGGATAAGCTCGCGCTCCAGCCCGGCAATAGTCATTCTGTAGGTCTCAGGCATGGCAGTCTCCTTATTCGGTCCTGCCGAGAGACTCCGGTCCCCAGCCCATTTTCACGCCCGCGAGGAAGTGGAAATGCATATGCTTCACGGTCTGACCGGCGTCGTCGCCGCAGTTGTTGATGATACGGTAGCTCTCGATGCCCTCAGCCTTTGCGATGTTCGCAGCAGCCTCGAATACCTTTGCGACGAGCATGGAGTTCTCCTCTGTTATCTCGTTCGCGGAGGCAATGTGTGCCTTCGGGATTATGAGGTAGTGAACGGGTGCGATGGGAGCGATGTCCTTGAACGCGAAGACGAATTCGTCCTCGTAGACCTTGGTGCTCGGTATCTCGCCGTCGATTATCTTGCAGAATAAACAATCCATAGTGGTTCCTCCTTATTTGATGAATTCGCCGACTACCGCGCAGACCTCAGCCATTGCGGAGTCTATCTTCGAGATATCGCCTACGCCTGCCATAGCGCTGTCGGGCTTACCGCCGCCCTTGCCGCCTGTGAGCGCGGATATCTTCTGTACTATCTTTCCGGCGTTAGCGCCCTTATCTACCGCGCCCTTGGTGCAGACGCAGAAGATAGTTCCCTTTTCGCCAACGGTTCCCGCGAATACTGCAACGACGTCGCCGCCCTTGTCCTTTACGCTGTCGCCAAGCTTGCGGAGCGCATCGGGAGCTGTGCCGTCGAGGCGTGCCGAAACGACCTTCACGCCGTTCACGTCAGCTGCATTGTCGAACATAGCTGCGGTCTTGGCGTTGGCTATCTGCTGGTTCAGTGACTCGAGCTGCTTGTCCTTGTCCTTGATCTCAGCCGCAAGAGAAGCACACTTCTCGGGGAGCTCATTCACGTTGGTGAGCTTTATCGCCTTTGCGGAACTGATGATAGTGCTCTTGTAGCCATTGAGGAGCTCGAGCACGCCCAGACCCGTTACAGCCTCGATACGTCTTACGCCGGCTGCTACGGAGCTCTCGGACACTATCTTGAAGAGCCCTATCTGCGATGTATTGGAGATGTGCGTACCGCCGCAGAACTCAACGGACGGTCCCGCTGTCACAACGCGGACAGTATCGCCGTACTTCTCGCCGAACAGTGCCATAGCGCCGAGCTTCTTAGCCTCCTCAATGGGCATTTCCTGCATAGTTACGGGGATAGCGTTCATTATCTCGCCGTTCACGATAGCCTCGACCTTTGCGATCTCCTCCTCTGTCATCGCGGAGAAGTGGTTGAAGTCGAAGCGGCAGGCTGTCTCGTTTACGAGCTGACCAGCCTGATGAACGTGGTCGCCGAGAACTGCGCGGAGTGCGTTCTGGAGGAGATGTGCGGAAGTGTGGTTGCGCATTATCGCAAGTCTGCGGGACTTGTCTATCTCAGCAGTCACGGTGTCCCCCTTGGAAACGCCGCCCTGCTCAACGAATGCGATGTGGAGGAAATGTCCCTCGGACTTGATAGTATCAGCGACGTAGAGTGAGGTCTCGCCTGCCCTGAGGTAGCCTGTATCGCCGACCTGTCCGCCGCTCTCAGCGTAGAACGGGGTCTTGTCGAGGACGATGACTACGTCCTCGCCCTCGGACGCAGACTGCACCTCGGCGCCGTCCTTGTAGATAGCGAGTATCTGGGCATTCTCGGCGGTGAAGTCTGTGTAACCGGTAAATACGGTCTTGGGCGCGTCTACCTTTATGCTGTTGTCAGCCCACGACGAACCAGCCTTTGCGGCGTGATCAGCCTTAGCGCGCGCACGCTGCTCCTTTGCGAGCTCAGTGAAGCGGTCGCGGTCAACTGTGTAGCCCTTCTCCTCGCAGATCTCGACTGTGAGATCTATCGGGAAGCCGTATGTATCGGCAAGCTTGAATGCATCGTCGCCAGAGAGGACGGTCTTGCCCTCAGCCCGGAGAGTATCCATAAAGCCGGTAAGAAGATCTGTACCCTTGTCGATAGTCTTGGCAAAAGCTTCCTCCTCGACGCCGATGATCTTCTTGATGTACTCGCGCTTCTCTGCGAGCTCAGGATATGCGCCCGCGTTCTCGTTGATGACTGTGTCGCAAACCTCGCAGAGGAACGGACGTGTGATGCCCAGGAGTCTGCCGTGGCGTGCTGCACGTCTGAGCAGACGGCGGAGAACATATCCCCTGCCCTCATTCGACGGCATGATACCGTCGCCGACCATGAAGGTCGTGCTGCGGATATGGTCTGTGATAACGCGGAGGGAAACGTCCTTCTTCGCGTCGGTCTTGTAGTCAACTCCTGCGATGCGGGAGATGTGCTTCATGATATTCTGGACGGTATCGACCTCGAAGATGTTGTCCACGCCCTGCATTGCACACGCAAGACGCTCCAGACCCATACCTGTGTCGATGTTCTTGTTCTTCATCTCAGCGTAGTGACCGTTGCCGTCACTGTCGAACTGGCTGAACACGAGGTTCCATATCTCGATGACGCGGTCGCAGTCGCTTGCCTGCTCGAAGCTCTCGAACGGACCGTAAGCCTCGCCGCGGTCGAAGTGTATCTCGCTGCAAGGACCGCACGGACCTGAGCCGTGCTCCCAGAAGTTGTCCTTCTTGCCGAGGCGGATTATCCTGTCGTGCGGGATACCGATCTTGTTCTCCCAGATCTGCTCAGCCTCGTCGTCGCTCTCAAAAATGGTTATCCACAGACGCTCTGCGGGTATCTCGAGGGTCTTCGTGAGGAACTCCCACGCCCACTCGATAGCCTCGTTCTTGAAGTAGTCGCCGAACGAGAAGTTGCCCAGCATCTCGAAGTAAGTACCGTGACGCGCGGTCTTGCCGACGCTCTCGATGTCGGGAGTACGGATACACTTCTGGCAGGTAGTCACTCTCTTATTGGGGGGAGTAGCCTGTCCGAGGAAGAACTTCTTCAGGGGCGCCATGCCCGAATTGATGAGAAGAAGGCTCTTGTCGCCCTGAGGCACGAGCGAAGCGCTCGCCATTCTCGTGTGGTTCTTGCTCTCGAAGAACGAAAGGTACTTTTCGCGTAAGTCGTTAAGACCTGTCCACTGCATAGATATATCTCCTTTGATAATTAAAATTGTTTGCTGCGGGCGTATAAAACAAAAAACACCTCCGCCGCCAAATGGGACGAAGGCTCTCGTGGTACCACCCAAATTCAAAAGGACAAGCTGTCCTTTCCTCATTCTCCTTAACGCGGAACACGCTCCGGTTTCCCGGAGAGGCTCAGGGGCAGCACCCGCTCCGCACGCAGGAGCTCTCACCTGCCGCTCCCTCTCTGCGCCGTGCCGATAACGGTCGATCCCGTCAATGCCGTACACTGTTATTATAGTCCATTCCGCGCCGATTGTCAATGGTTTGGGGGAAATTTTCATAAAAAGAGCGAGCCTGCTGAATGCAGACTCGCCTGTAGGTCATATCTTTGTTATATCCACCAGCTCGACGTCGTTTATCGTCCTGCCGGATTCGAGTACCTTCACGAGCGAGCGTGCGGTGTCTATCGCCGTAAGGCTGCATATCGAGCGCTCTATCGACTTACGTCTCATCTTTACGCTGTCACGCTCGGGAAGTCTTCCCTTCGCGGACGTCGAGATGACGTAGTGTATCTTTCCGCTCTCGAGCAGTGTCACGACATTCGGCTCGCCGTCGGATATCTTCCGCACGAGGTTCGCCGCGATCATGTTCCTGTGGAGCACGCTCTGCGTACCGGAGGTCGCGTACAGCTCGAAGCCCATACGCTCGAACTTGTCCGCTATCGGCAATATCTCCTGCTTGTCCGTGTCGCGCACGGAGATGAGCACTCCGCCCTCACGCTTGAGGTCGAAGCCTGCCGCGATAAGTCCCTTGAGGAGCGCGTCCTCGAGGTTTCGTCCGATACCGAGACACTCGCCCGTGGACTTCATCTCAGGTCCGAGCATGGTGTCAACGTCCGTCAGCTTCTCGAAGCTGAATACCGGCACCTTGACAGCAACGTAGTCGCCTGCGGGGTAAAGTCCGCTCTCGTAGCCCATGTCCCTGAGCTTCGCGCCGAACATTATCTTCGTCGCGATGTCCACCATCGGTATGCCCGTTACCTTGCTGATATAGGGCACAGTTCTCGACGAACGCGGGTTGACCTCGATGACATAGACCTCGTGGTTGTATACGACGTACTGGATATTCACCAGTCCGATGACGTTGAGCTCCTTCGAGAGCTTGCGGGTGTACTCAACGATTATGCGCTTGATACGGTCGGAGAGGTGCTGTGCGGGGTAAATGGAGATAGAGTCGCCGGAATGCACGCCCGCGCGCTCGATATGCTCCATGATACCGGGGATAAGGAAGTCCTCGCCGTCACAGATAGCGTCGACCTCGACCTCAGTTCCCATCATGTACTTGTCGATGAGGACGGGGTTCTCGATGTTGTGGCTCATGATTATGCCCATGTACTCCTTGACATCGGCGTCGGAGTGGGCGATTATCATGTTCTGACCGCCGAGAACGTAGGACGGTCTCAGCAGCACGGGATAGCCGAGGTCGTTGGCTGCCTTCAGAGCCTCCTCGGTGTTCATGACTGTATGTCCCTGCGGACGCGGTATGCCGCATTTTTCAAGTATCTCGTCGAAGCGCTCCCTGTCCTCGGCAGCGTCTATCATATCAGCCGATGTACCGAGGATACGCACGCCCATGTCGGAGAGGTGGCGGGTGAGCTTGATAGCGGTCTGTCCGCCGAACTGTACTACTACGCCGTAGGGCTGCTCGGTCTCGATTATAGCCTCGACGTCCTCCTTGGTGAGCGGGTCGAAGTAGAGACGGTCGCCGGTATCGAAGTCAGTGGAGACGGTCTCGGGGTTGTTGTTGCAGATGACAGCCTCATAACCGAGCTGTTTCAGTGTCCACACGCAGTGTACCGAGCAGTAGTCGAACTCAATGCCCTGACCGATACGGATAGGACCGGAGCCGAACACGATGACCTTCTTCTTGCCCGTGTCGGTGCGCTCGATAAACTGCTTCGCCTCGTTCTCCTCGTCGAAGGTGGAGTAGAAGTACGGTGTCTCCGCCTTGAACTCGCCCGCGCAGGTATCGACCATCTTGAATACGGCGCTCTTGTGCTTGGGACACTTCTGTCCGGACATACGCTCGATAGTGCTGTCGAGGTAGCCGTACTGCTTGGCGATGTCGTACTTTTCCTCGGTGAGTTCGCCCTCCGCGAGCCATTTTTCGAGCGCCGCGAGGTTGAGCAGCTTGTAGAGGAACCAGTTGTCGATCATGGTGATCTCGTGTATCTCCTCGGGGGTGATACCGCGCTTGAGCGCCTCGAATACCACGAACGAACGCTCGTCGTCGACGTCGTGCAGCTTCGCGCGGATCTCCTCGTCGGTGAGCTTTTTCAGCTTCTTGAGGTTCATGGAGTCCATGCCGAGCTCTATCGAGCGGACAGCCTTCATCATCGCCTGCTCGAAGCTCGTGCCGATAGCCATGACCTCGCCGGTCGCCTTCATCTGCGTACCGAGGGTGCGCTTTGCGTATACGAATTTATCGAATGCCCACTTCGGGAACTTTATTACGACGTAGTCCAGTGCCGGCTCGAAGCACGCATAGGTCTTGCCGGTGACCTGATTGACGATCTCGTCGAGGGTGTAGCCGATAGCTATCTTCGCAGCGGTCTTGGCGATAGGGTAGCCTGTCGCCTTTGAAGCGAGCGCCGAGGAGCGCGATACACGCGGGTTTACCTCGATTACTGCATACTCGAAGCTCGTCGGGTGCAGCGCGAACTGACAGTTGCAGCCGCCCTCGACCTTCAGCTCCTTGATGATGTTGATAGCCGCAGTACGCAGCATCTGGTACTCGCGGTCGGAAAGCGTAACGGCAGGCGCGATAACGATACTGTCGCCGGTGTGTACGCCGACGGGGTCGAAGTTCTCCATGGAGCAGACCGTTATGACGTTGCCCTTGGCGTCACGGATGACCTCAAACTCGATCTCCTTCCAGCCGCTGATACACTTCTCGACAAGTATCTGTGTGATAGGAGAAAGACGCAGACCGTTGGTCGCTATCTCGTGGAGCTCTGCCTCAGTCTGTGCGATACCGCCGCCCGTACCGCCGAGCGTGAACGCCGGACGCACGATAACGGGGTAGCCGATGACCTTCGCGAAGTCCATTGCATCCTCGACCGTCTCAACGACCTTCGAGGGTATGCACGGCTCGCCTATCTTTTCCATCGTGTCCTTGAACGCCTGTCTGTCCTCCGCCTTGTGGATAGTCAGCGGGTCGGCGCCGAGGAGCTTTACGTTATGCGACTCGAGGAAGCCCTCCTCCGCGAGCTGCATGGAGAGAGTGAGTCCGGTCTGTCCGCCGAGCGTGGACAGAAGGCTGTCCGGCTTCTCCATTTCGATTATGCGCTTTACTACGTCGAGCGTGAGCGGCTCGATGTAGACCTTGTCCGCCATAGCCTTGTCGGTCATTATGGTCGCGGGGTTGGAGTTCACGAGGACTACCTCCAGACCCTCCTGCCTGAGTGCGCGGCAAGCCTGTGTTCCGGCGTAGTCGAACTCCGCAGCCTGTCCGATGACGATAGGTCCGGAGCCGATGACGAGCACCTTTTTTATATCCTTTCTCAGCGGCATATCAGTCACGCTCCTTTCCCATAGTCTCCACGAACTCATCGAACAGGTACGCCGTATCGAGCGGACCTCCGTGAGCCTCCGGATGGAACTGCACTGTGCGGGCGTTCACCGCGGTATAGCGGATACCCTCACAGGTCTTGTCGTTCGCGTTTATATGGGACACATGACCGACGGACGGGTCAAGGCTGTCGCCGATGACCGCATAGCCGTGGTTCTGGCTGGTAACGTAGGTAAGTCCGCTCTCGAGGTCGATAACGGGCTGGTTGGCGCCGCGGTGACCGTACTTGAGCTTCTCTGTCTTTGCGCCGTTTGCGAGCGCCATGAGCTGATGTCCGAGGCAGATGCCGAATATCGGTATGCCGAGCTGCTGTATCTCGCGGATATTCCCGATTATCTGCACGTTCTCCGCAGGGTCTCCGGGGCCGTTCGAGAACATGATACCATCCGGCGCGAGCTCCTTCACCTGCTCAGCGGTCGTCTCTGCGGGAACTACGATGACCTCGCAGCCGCGCTTCACAAGCTCCTGACGGATATTGCGCTTGTAGCCGAAATCGAACAGCACCACGCGGAAGCGCTTCTCGGCGGGGAGATAGGTGCGAACCTCGGTTCCCGTTACTGCGTCAACTGCGCCGCGCACCGCGAATGCCTTTATCTGCGCGAGGAGCTCGTCCTTCTTGGCATAGACGTCCTCGGTGGTGATAGCACCGTTCATTACGCCGACCTCGCGTATCATGCGGGTCAGGCAGCGGGTGTCGATGTTGTTGATACCGATGATATTATGCTCGATGAGGAAGTCATTGATGTTGCCCTCGCAGCGGAAATTCGACGGTGCATTGCACCACTCCCTTACGATATAGCCGCTGACATACGACCTTGCGGACTCGCTGTCCTCGCTGTTCACGCCGTAGTTGCCGATCAGCGGGAAGGTCTGTGTGACGATCTGGCCGTAGTAGCTGGGGTCAGTGAGGGTCTCCTGGTAGCCGGTGAGACCGGTCGTGAAGACGACCTCGCCGATGACTGTGCCCTTCGCGCCGAAGCTCCTGCCCTCGAAGACCTGCCCGTTGGCAAGCAGCAGATACGCTTTTTCGCTCATGTTGAATAAAGACATTGGATCATTCCTTTCGCATTATTCGTGGATATATGACACTTCTGCACGCCGTTGTGCAAAAGGCTCTATGCATTGCATTATGCGGGACGCCATGGGCGGCGTACCCTACAGGGTCACTTGAGATTGATGTACTGGCAGATATCGTCCCTCATGCGGATTGCCTCGCGGCGCGCTGCCTTTGCGAAGTCGCGCTCGTCGCAGCCTTCCTTCTTGTACGCACACATAACTGCACGGGAGGAGTTCACGATAGCTCCGAGACCGTTTGCGTCGAAGCCGCCCTTCAGACCCTCTGCACCGCCGCCCTGTGCGCCGTAGCCCGGCACAAGGAACATCGTGTGCGGAAGTCTCTGGCGGAGCTCTGTGAGCATTTCGGGATATGTTGCACCTACTACCGCGCCCACGCCAGAGTAGCCGTACTGTCCGACAGTATCAGCTCCCCACTGCTCGCACATATCTCCCATTGCCTCGTAGATAGTCCTGCCGTCCGCAAGCTTCATGTCCTGGAGCTCACCGCTGGAGGGATTGGAGGTCTTTACGAGTACGAATATACCCTTGTCACGCTCGCGGCAGACCTTCAGAAGCGGGTCGATACCGTCCGTACCGAGGTAGCCGTTGACTGTGAGTGCGTCCGCGGCGAAGGGCTCTATCTCATTCTCACCGACCATAACAGTGCCGAGGTGAGCGTTTGTGTAAGCCTCCATAGTCGCGCCGATGTCGTTGCGCTTGCCGTCTGTGATGACGAACATACCGTTCAGCTTGGCGTAGCGGATAGTCTTTTCAAGCGTCTTTATGCCGTAATGGCCGTACATCTCATAGTACGCAGCCTGCGGCTTGATCGCAGGGACAACGTCGTGTATCTCGTCGATGATCGCCTGATTGAACGCGAATATCGCCTTTGCGGCAGCCTTGAGCGTCCAGCCGTCGTCGTCGAGGTAGCGGCGCTGGATATATGCGGGGACGTACTCGAGCTTTGGATCGAGACCTACGACGGTCGGGTTCTTCAGTTCGATGATCCTTTTGATGAGTCTGTCGAATGACATAGATTTTCCTCCTTATTCGTTGCGTGCGTCGTATCTTATTTCGCCTTTTGATATGGTGACTAAGGGCTTGCCGGTGAGGGTCATGCCCTTGAAAACTGAGTTGTGAGACTTTGAATGCAGCTTTGCGGGGTCTACCGTCCAGCGCCTGCCGAGGTCAGCGATGAGCAGATCAGCTGTCCTGCCGGGCTGTATCGCGGGGATCTCGAGCCCCAGTATCCTCCTCGGGTTCACGCACATCAGCTCGATGACCTTTTTCAGCGGTATCTCGCCGGTATGGTAAAGCGCCGTGAGCGTAGCCGCAAGGGAGGTCTCCAGACCGACTACGCCGTTGGGCGCGGTCTCGAAGTCTGCCTTCTCCTCAGCGGTGTGCGGAGCGTGGTCGGTGATTATGCAGTCTATAGTGCCGTCCTTGATAGCGTCTATTATCGCGCGGACGTCCGCGGGAGTACGCAGGGGCGGATTCATGCGGTAGTCGGCGTCGCGCTTGGCGAGGAGCTCGTCGGTGAGCTGGAAGTAGTGCGGGGCGGTCTCGCAGGTGACCTTCACACCGCGCGACTTCGCAAAGCGTATCATCGCAGCGCTGCCCTCCGTGCTGACGTGGCAGATGTGGATCCGCGCGTTTACGGACGAGGCGAGTATCATCTCGCGGGCGGTTATGTAGTCCTCGGAGGCTCTGTCCATGCCCTTGACGCCGAGCTTTTCGGACATCTCTCCCTTATTCATGATACCGCCGGCAATTATCTTCAGGTCCTCGCAGTGCGAAGCGACGAGCAGTCCGTTCTCATTAGAGAGCTCGAGAGCCTTTCTCATCTTCTCTGCGTCCTCGACGGGGCGTCCGTCGTCGGAGATACAGATGCAGCCCGCAGCCTTCAGCGCGTCGTAGTCGCAGAGCTCCCCTCCGGTCATGCCCTTGGTTATGCAGCCGACCGGGTAGACATCCACGCCTGTGTCCTTCGCCTTGTCGATGATGTAGCGGATGGTCTCGGGACTGTCGCATGGGGGCTTGGTGTTCGGCATCGCGAGCACACCTGTGACTCCTCCCGCGAGCGCAGCCGCACAACCCGTGAGGACGTCCTCCTTATGAGTCTGACCGGGGTCGCGGAAATGGACGTGCATATCGAATATCGAGGGCATGAGCACGAGGTCCGTGCCGTCGATGACCTGATCCGCACCGCAGTGAAGATTGGTCCCGACCTCGGCTATCCTGCCGCCGTCTATCAGTACATCAGCTACGCGGTCAGTTTTTGTATCTACCGCGCGGATATTCTTTATAAGTATTGATGACATTATTCCACTCCTATCATGTCATTCGGTGTCGTAGATACAGACGCAGTCGCGCCCGTCGAGCTCCTCGACGTATACCTTCACTATCTCGCTGTGAGCCGTGGGGAGGTTCTTCCCGACGTAATCCGGGCGTATCGGGAGCTCCCTGTGGCCTCTGTCGATGAGGACTGCGAGCTGTATCGAGCGTGGACGTCCGCGCTTCATTAGAGCATCTATCGCGGCTCGGCAGCTCCTGCCGGTGAAGATGACGTCGTCCACGAGGATAACGTCCTTGTCCCTTACGTCGAACGGGATATCGGTCTTTTCGGGGTTCCCGTCAGTTCTTGCGTCGTCTCTGTAGGGAGTGATGTCGAGCGAGCCGAACGGCACCTCCGTGCCCTCGAGCTCACCGAGCTTCCCGGCGATACGTCTGCCGAGCGGCACTCCGCGGGAGAGTATCCCGACCACGCACAGCCCCTCCACGCCCTTGTTCCGCTCGATGACCTCGTAGGATATCCTTGCGGCGGCGCGCTGTATCGCTTTGTCGTCCATGATCATACGTTTCGTATCCATGAGTATTCCTCCAAAAAGCCGGTGAAATAACAAAAAATGCTCCCCGCACACGGCAGGGAGCATACCTATAGTTATAACCATTTACAGCTATGACACAGCTATAGCAGAAACACTCGCCTTGCCGACCTCACGGGATCGGATTAAAGGACATTTCCAAAATACCTATAACATTATATCACATCGCTGAGCATTTGTCCAGTGATTTGCAAAACTTTTCAGAAAAGTGCTTATTTTTTCTTTGTCAGGCTCAGCACGATCCCCAGTATCCCGCTGAGTACCGCACCTATGACGAATATCAGCCAGCTCATTGCCCAGTTCGACGTGATGAAGCTGTATGCTAAGTAGACCGCCACCACTATGAGCCAGAATATCCCCATAACAGCGCCGGATACGTCCTTGCTGTCCGGGTCTGCGGAGCGGTTCTCATTGAGCAGAGCGCCAAAACCGTCACTGACGATCGACGACGACACTATCATGTAGACCCCCGCTGCGACAGTTCCCAGCAGCAAAGCCGGTGCGAGCGAATCCCCGAGCCAGCCCTCCGCGCTGAAAGCGTCTGTCAGTATCACGGGCACGATCGAGAGTATGCACAGCGCAACTCCGACCGCTATGCCGCGGATGTAGGCTGGCTTGAACTTCTCCTGACGCTCGCGCACCATGCCCGATACGCCGTACTCAGTGTCTATCCTGCCGTCGGTTATCTCCCTGAACGGCTTGACGAGGGAGGCGCTGTATATGAAAAGTGCTACTGCCGCGCTGATTATGACGAATATCATCGTGGCGCCGAATGCGTTAGCCAGCCTGCTGTCCAGCTCCTCGAGCAGTATCGACGGGACAGCACAGATTATGCACAGCGCCACGCCGAGTGCCGTGAGACCGGAGTGTCTTCTGTTCGCCTCAAGGAAGCTGTTCGCCTCCTCCATTGATACCCTGTGGAGCGGCTCGGACTGCGAGGCTGTGCCGTCCGGGACCACCGTCTCCGGAGCCTCGGCGGCTTCGAGCTCGTCCTTTAATAAGTAGTCCGTGCTCACGCCGAATATCTCCGACAGCTGCAAAACCCGTGCGAGGTCAGGCGTGGACTGCGCGCCCTCCCACTTCGAGACTGCCTGACGGCTCACGTTCATTTTCTCCGCGAGCTCCTCCTGAGAGAGCCCCGCTTTTTTTCTCAGATCAATGATCTTGTCTGCAAGTATCATAACTGTACCTCCTGTTGTGTTTTTCACTGTGTACAGTATACCATTTCCCGCGATTGCAGGCAATAAAGTCAGCCTTGCAATTTGTCAACCAGCGGTTGCATCGACTGTATTTCGCGGAAAATCTCATTTGCGTCAGGGGTCAGTCGTCCTTCTTTTTCTTATTCTTCACCTTATGCTTCACAAGCACAACAGCCGTCAGCGCGGCAGCCTTGACTGCACTTTTCGCGATAGCTTTTTTGTCGTGCTTTGTGCGGACGCCCTTCGGCGCGGGCACAGCCTTGCTGACCTGTCCCGCTCCGGCAGTCTTCATCGAGCCGAATCCGAAGGAGAACTTGTCCCCGATATTTTTCTGGAACTCCATTACTCTACCTCCCTGATCGGCTCCGCAATGAGGAACTTTATCTTCTTGCCCTCGTCCGAGAACATCTTTTCATGCTCGGTCACGAAATTTTCGATGCCGGTCTCGCTGTGAAGATCATGCGTGCTGAACTTTATCCTGAACCCAGCCTCCTCGAAGTACGCGAACGACTCCTCGAAAAGCTCGTCATCGTCCGTCTTGAACCACAGCTCCCCTCGCAGGAACTCTTTGTAGTTCACGAGCTGACGGGTGTGGACGAGGCGGCGCTTCTTGTGCTTGGGCTTCGGCCACGGGTTGCAGAAATTGACGTAGATACGGTCTGCGCGGTCGTTCTCGTCCCATGCGAGCTCGAGCCGCTCGATGTTCTGTATCGCCACGCGGACGTTGTCCGGCTGGAGACCGGCTTCCTCGTATGCCGCCTCGAGCTTGCGCTTCGCGAGGACGAGCATCTCGTTCTTGATGTCCATAGCGATGAAGTTTATCTCCGGGTGCGCGGGAGCAGCCTGCGATATGAAGCCGCCCTTGCCGCAGCCGAGCTCAACGTACAGCGGACGCTCCGGGTGCGCGAAAAGCCCGGTCCAGTTCCCCTTCTGAGCCTGCGGGTCGTGTATGTAGAACGGGCAGGCCTCAAGCTCGGGCTTTGCCCATGGTTTATGTCGGATCCTCATGTTTTACCTCCGGTAGTTTATGCTACAAGTATAACACATCTCCCCGGAAAAATCAACCGGCTGACGAAATTTTCCCCGCTATCTCCCGGAAGACCGGCGCTGCGGAGTCGTTGCCGTAGCCGCCGTCCTCGATGAGCACGGTCACTGCATAGCGCGGCTCGTCCGCGGGGAAAAATCCCGTTATCCAAGCATGACACAGCTCCTCGCCGTCCTCGCCGAAGCGTCCGGTCTGCGCGGTCGAGGTCTTCGCACCGACTTCCACATTTTTCGGCGCGGCGTTCGAGCGGGGGTTGTCCGCGACCGCCGAGACCATCATTCCGCGCAGCTGCGAAGCGGTCTCCCCGGACATTACCTCCGAGAACTGCGCGGGCTTCTCGTTGGGGACGCACTCCCCATCCGGACTGATTCCCCGTATCAGGCGAATCACAGGCATTTTACCGCCGTTTGCTATCGCGCAGGTCAGTTGGTTTATCTGGAGCGGCGTCGCGGAGAGCTTTCCCTGACCGAACGAGAAATTTGCCAGCTCCGCCGGTACGAGCAGCTCGTTCACCGTCGGCAGCACGCCCGCAGAACCTGCGATCCCCGCGCAGAGGTACATCTCCCGCCCGAAGCCGAGCGAGTAGGCACATTCCCGGAATTTCGCGATATCAAGGCATTTGCTGAGCTCGATGAAGTAGGTGTTGCAGGAGTTCGTCATCGCCTGCTGCATGGTCTGGACGCCGTGACCGTCGAGCTTGTGGCAGTTGAAGACCTGCTCCCCCACCGAGGTACTGCCGTCGCACCGGCTCACGAACCCGCCGCAGCCCTGGTCTATCGCGGCGCAGGCGGTCACGAGCTTGAATATCGACCCGACGCTGTAGGAGTACAGCGCCCTGTTTATCAGCGGGCAGCGTTCGTCGGTCAGGGCGGCGGAAATGTCCGCGGGGTCGTAGCCGGGGAAGCTCGCGAGCGCCAGTATATCACCGTTTTTCACGTCCGTCACAACTATCGCCCCGCGGTCGATGTCCCGCCCGGCGCTCTCGCAGATACGCTGTATCTCCTCGTCGATAGTCAGCACCACCCCTCCACTTGCAGCTCCGCTGCGCACAACGCTCTTCCCGCCGCCGATGAGCACCCGCCCGAAGCCGTCCGCGGTGTAGGTCACGCTGCTCGCGCCGGAAGGAGTCCGGAGAATGCGGTCGTAAGCGTACTCGATGCCCGAAACGCCCACGCCCTGCGAAATATAGCCGATTATGTGCTGCGCGCACATATCCCCCGAATAGCGCACAGGCAGCTCGAAAACGGTCAGCCCGTCCAACTCGGGAGTGTCCGCGCGGCAGTCGAAAACGAACGGCTCTCCACGGTCGAAATCCTTGTAAAATCTGGCTTTGTCCTCGGCATAACGGGCAGTCTCCTCCCTGTCGAGCGCAGAGGGCACTGCCACCGCCGTGAAGCGCGTCCCGGCGTTGGTGAGCGGACGCATCTCCTGGTCGTAAATCGTCCCCTCGCTCTCCCCCGCATTGACCGTCACCACCGCCCCCGCCGTGGCTGCCTCGACGTACCTCTGCTCCCGCGCGAGACGGTAATAATTCAGCGATATGCCGACGAATGCCACGAAAAACAGCGTCGTGAGGACTATCACCCCATGCTCTCCGCGTCTGCGCATAAAAAATCACCTCAGCCGTATTATGTCCGGCTGAGGTGCGATTATCCTATTTGTCGGTGTCAAAAACGAGGGTAAACGGTCCGTCGTTCAGAAGGCTGACCTTCATGTCCGCGCCGAATTCTCCCGTTTCGACGTGCTGACCCTTGCTGCGGCAATAGTCCGTGAAATAGCGGAAAAGCCTGTCCGCCTCATCGTGCTTGGCAGCCTGAGTGAAGTTCGGGCGATGACCCTTGCGGCAGTCGGCATAGAGCGTGAACTGAGGCACAACGAGCAGCGCCCCGCCGACGTCCGCAAGTGAGAGATTGATCTTGCCGTTCTCGTCGGAGAATATCCGCAGACCTGTTATCTTGTCCGCGAGGACGCGGCAGTTTTCCTCTGTATCGCCCTGTCCTACGCCGAAAAGCAGCAGATACCCCGTATCTATCCTGCCGACGTTCCTCCCCTCCACAACGACCTCCGCAGAGCTCACTCGCTGCAAAACTATCCTCATGCGGGCCTACTTTCTCACGATGTCAAAGCCGAAGGGCTTGAGCTCTATCTTGTCCTTGCCGATGGAGTCCATAATGCTGTACATAGCCTTCGGGAGACCTATCGACGCATTCTCGGCGGAGTTGTTGAAGAAGATGATGTAATCGTCCAGACCGTTCGTGCGGGTGACTACCTCGACGCCGCGCGGAAGTCCCTTCAGGCGCGGAATGCCGGTCTGCTTCATGATGTTCCCCGCGAAGCTCTCGTAGAAGTCCATTTTGCACACCGTCCCGACGTAGTACGCAACGCCCGAGCAGTAGCGGTTCATGGTGACTGCCGGGCAGCAGCGGTAGAAGTTGTCGTTGTACTCAGCGTAAGCCTTTGCGGTGGTGAGGCTGAGCACGTCGCACCACTGGCGGCAGGTGAACTTGTTCCCCGCGAAGTCCACGATAGTCTGTTCTTCCCAGCCTATCGGGTCGTATTCGGTTATCTCCGCGCCGATGAGCTCCTTGTAGACAGTCGGGAGCTGATCCATAATGCAGTTGTTGTTCTGGTCCTTGACGCCGCTGCGGTTCGTGAGAACGAGCGTACCTCCGTTGATGACGAAGCGGTAGATGTTCTCCGTTGCGGACTTCTTATTGACGTACATCGCCGGCGCGATGACGACCTTGTACTTGGAGAGGTCGGCGTCGGGCGAAACAACGTCTATGTTCGCACCGTAGCGCGAGAATGCCGCGTGGAAGTACTTGAGCTGCTCGAGGTAGTAGAAGCCCTCGGTCTGAGGCTGTATCCTGAAAGCAGCGTCGTTCTCGGGCGAATAGAGTATCGCGATCTCGGAGACTATGCGGGTGTTGTCGAGGACGCCCAGCTTTGAAGCCGTTTTGCAGAGCTCGGAGAACTCGAAGAAGCGGCGTCCTGGTACGTTGCTGTGGTCGATGAGACCGTGCCAGTGCATCTCAGCGCCGTGGGTAGCAGTCCTCCAGCGGAAGTGAACGACCGTCTCCGCGCCTCTTGCGAGAGCCTGCATGGAATAGCCGAGTATCATGCCGGGTCTCGGTGTGGGAGACATCGGCGCCCAGCTGCCAGTCGGACCGCTGAGCTGCTCCATTACCCAGAACTTATCCTGCCTTATGCCGCGCATGAGGTCGAGGTGGAAGGCGTGCGAGTAGAACTCGTCGGGGTCTGAAGGTATGCGTATCGGCGGGTAGTTGTCGTAGGAGACGAAGTCCATGTCCTCGAACAGCTTGTAGAAGTCGGGAGTGTTCTCGCAGAACCATGTATTCGTGGTTATCTTAGCCTTGGGAGACTCGCGCCTGATGACCATTGCGAGCTCCTTTGCGTAGCGGACGGTATTCTCCGACGTGAAGCGGTAGAACTCCAGACAGAGGGCAGGATTCTGCCACGCCTTGGGGTAAGCGGTCGGGGGCTGTACCTGTGTGATGTCGCTGTAAACGCCGCTCCAGACGCTCGTGCCGAACGCCGCGTTGATGTTCTCGAGGGTATCGTGCTTGTCGAGCAGCCAATGACGGAAGCTGTCCTTGCAGACGTCACAGCAGCACGGGTAAGCCTCAAGCTCGTTGTCTATCTGCCACGCGATTATCGACTGCTCATTGCCGTATCTGCGCACGAGCTGCTCGGTTATGCGCTTTGCGTAGAACATGAACATCGGCGCATTGATACACCTGTGTGCGCGGATACCGGTCTGGATGCGCTTTCCGTCGGGACCCACCTGAACGATATCCGGGAACATCTGGTACATCCACTGCGGCGGGCAGTTCGTCGGCACTCCGAGAACTATTTCCAGTCCGTAGCGCGAGAGCGTGCGCAGCACCTCGTCCAGCCATGTGAAGTCGAACTCGCCGTCCTTTGGCTCGATGAGCGACCATGCGAATTCTGCCACTCTCACGACCTTTACGCCGGTCTTTGACATCAGCTCCGCGTCCTTAGCCCATAAGGACTTATCCCATTGCTCGGGATAGTAATCAACACCTATTTTCATAAACTCCTCCTGTTGTCTGTATCGTACTCGATTATCTGACAGTTGCCCATGAAGAAGCCGGCGAAACGCTCGGTCGTCATGTCGCGGAAGTAGGTGTCGATGACCCTGCACACTCCCCCGTGGCTGACTATCAGTATATTTTTGCCGTTATATGCTGCGATGATGTCGTCGAGCGCTGCGTAGACCCTGTGTGCGAGCTCAAGCAGCGACTCTCCTGTCTTTCCCATTTTGACGCCGAAATCGACCTTATTCTCCGCGAAGCCCTCCGTGAACCGGGACTTCATCTCGTACTCGCCGTAGTCCCACTCTCGCAGCCGCTCGTCGGTAACTATCTCCAGTCCGCACCTCTCCGCAGCGAAGCGTGCAGTAGTCTGTGCGCGGTGCATGGGCGAGGCGATTATGAGGTCAACGTCGCCGAGCTCCGCGACCTTTTCAGCCAGCTCAGCCGCCTGCGCGAGACCGGTCTCGTTCAGCGGGACGTCAGTCGTCCCGAGGATAATATCGTTCTTGTTGCAGTCGGTCTGACCGTGCCTTGTCGAATAAATCTTCACATTCACACCTCCGCAGCCCTGCGAAGCTCCTCGCGGGCGGTGTCGAGCATGAGCTCGCTTGGGTCGTCGCCGCCCATGATACGGGCTATCTCCGCGACTCTGCCGTCCATGTCGAGCTGCGTAACGTGTGTCTCTGTGCGGTCGCCGACTATCCCCTTCTCTATCATGAGGTGGTTGTCCGCCATGACCGCTATCTGCGAGAGGTGCGTCACGCAGATGACCTGCCGGACTTTTCCTATCTCGCGCAGCTTTATGCCTATTTTCTGGGCAGCCTTGCCGCTGACGCCGGTGTCGATCTCGTCGAATATCATCGTGGGTATGCTGTCCTTGTCGGCGATGACGCTTTTCAGCGCGAGCATTATCCTCGAGAGCTCGCCGCCGGACGCTATCTTCGATATCGGGCGGGGCTCCTCGCCCTTGTTCGCCGAGATGAGGAACTCCACGGAGTCCATGCCGTTGACGGTGAGCTTGCCCTTTTCGTGGCGTACAGCTATCACGACGCTCGGCATATTGAGGAATTCAAGCTCCTCAGTAACACGCTTCACGAACCTCTCCGCAGTCTTTTCGCGGTAGTCGGAGAGCGCCTTTGCCTTCTCGGTGACGCTGTGCAGGAGCTCCTCGCGGTGCGCGGAAAGCTCCGCTATCTCGCTGCCGGAGCTCTCGAGCTGCATGACCTCGCGGCAGGCGTCGTCGTAGAGCTTGACCAGCCCCGCACAGTCCGCCGCATACTTGCGTTTGAGCTTGTTTATGGTGTTCAGGCGTGTGCCGAGATATTCAAGACGCTGCCCGTCGAGCTCTATCCTCTCCGCAGTATTTTCGAGCTCCGCAGCGATGTCCGCAAGCTCTATCTCCGTCGCGGACAGCCGCTCGTAGAGTGCTGCGAGCTGCGGGTTGATCTCCGTGAACCTGGAAAGCTCTCCCTCCGCGAAGACTATCATATCGTTGGCAGCGTCCTCGCCTATTATCGCCGAGATCGCATTTTTCACGGCGATGAGCGTATTCTCCGAATTCTTGGCAGCCTCGTATTCTTTTTCGAGGGTCTCGTCCTCGTCGGGCGAGAGCTCAAGCCCGCCGATATCGTCAATTATCTCATTGAGCGTGCGTGTGCGCTCGATACGGGTCTGCTCGAGCTTTTTCAGCTCACCGAGCCTGCGTGCGGTCTGCTGGAGCTCCCGGAACGCCTCCCGGTACTCGCGGAGCAGACCATCGTCCCCGCCGAAATCGTCGAGTATCTGCAAATGGCGCTCGCTGTCGAGCAGTATCTGGTTGTCGTGCTGACCGTGGATATTTATGAGCAGCGCGCCTATCTCGCGCAGCAGCGACGCCGAAGCCGTTCTGCTGTTGATACGAGCAACGCTGCCGCCGTCCGCGCTTATCTCGCGGGTGACGGTCATCTCCTCGTTGTCGTGCGCGATACCGAGCTCGTCGAGCTTCGCACAGACCTCTGGCGAGAGGTCCGTGAACAGCGCCGTGATGACCGCCTTGTCGCAGCCCGTGCGGACGATGTCCTTCGTGCAGCGCTGACCGAGCACGGCATTTATTCCGTTTATGAGTATAGATTTTCCCGCGCCGGTCTCGCCGGTGAAGATGTTGAGCCGCTCTGTCAGCGGTATCACAGCCTCCCTGATGACGGCGAGGTTCTGAATATAGATCTCCCTAAGCATTCGCTTTTATTTACCTCCCGGAAAAAGCTCGCTTCGGAATTTCTTCGAGAGCTTTTTCGCCTCCGCCTCTGTCCTGACGAGAATGAATATCGTATCGTCGCCCGCGATCGTCCCGACTATCCCCTGGTGATCGACCGCGTCGATAGCGGCGCAGGTGCCCTGAGCCATTCCCGCGCGGCATTTGAGCACGATAGTGTTCATCGCGTAGTCCACCGACAGCACCGCCTCCGAGAACAGGCTTTTCTCAGCGGCAGCCTCCGCGGGGAGCGCATAGCAGTTGATCCCGTCGGCGTTGCGTCTTTTCACGAGCGAGAGCTGCTGTATGTCCCTGGAGAGCGTCGCCTGAGTCGCCTTGATATCGCGCTCCGCGAGCAGTCCGATGAGCTGCTCCTGCGTGGTGACCGGCTGCGACGTGATTATTTCAAGAATTATATCAAGTCTGCGGTTTTTCATTATCCTCTGAATTTCCCCCGAAAGCTTATTTTATGGGCTTGCACATCTTCCTGCAAAGCGATTCATGGAACGAATTTCCAATAAGATCGACGAAGTTTATATTGTTGCGTCCGCGGCAGATCTCAATGGATTCGCCCTCCGCGAGACGTATATCCTGCTCGCCGTCCACGCTCACGATGAGGCAGTCACCCTCGCGGGCGGTGGTGTTGAGGAGCCTGAGTCTGCGGTGCGACGAGAACAGGGTCGCCCTCGAAAAGAGCGAATGCGGACAGATAAGGGTCATCTCGATGCACTTGAGGTCAGGCTCGATGACCGGTCCCCCCGCGGACAGCGCATAAGCCGTCGAGCCGGAGGGCGTGCTGAACAGCACTCCGTCCGCGCGGTGCTTACCGACGAGGTAGCCGTCCGAGAAGACCTCGAAATCCGAGATGTGGAAACTGCCCGAGCGTGCCGCGACGTCGTTGAGGGCGGTGTAGACGACCTCCCTGCCGTTCTCGCGGAAGGTGACATCGAGGGTCATTCGCTGCGAGACCTCGTAATCGCCCGTAGTGAGCAGCGGGAGCTTGTCGAGCTGGTCAGCCTCGAGACCAGCCATGAAGCCGAGAGTACCCGTATTTATGCCGAGGAGCTTGGTCTCCTTGCCGATGAGAAATTTCGCGCAGCGCAGGATAGTTCCGTCGCCGCCGATAGCGAGGACGATGTCGGCAGTCTCGGCAGATTCGCTTATCTCCTCAAACTGCACGAACTTCTTGTCCGCAAAGTCATCGCGGAACTTGCTGCTGACAGTCAGTTCCACTCCGGCGTCATTGAGCACGTCGCAGACCTCACGAGCGCACGCAAGCGCGTTTTTCTTCTGGAAATTCGGATACAATGCCGCCTTCATAAAAGCACCCCTCAAAGCATTCTGAAAGCGCTCCCCACGAGCGCATGAAAATCATGTATTACCGGCGTTCCCGGCTGTTTTACGAGCTTCACGAGATATTCGATGTTCCCGCTACCGCCGCGAACCGGCGAATAAGTATAAGCCTGTGCAGTGAAGCCCAGCCCCGCCGCAAAGCTGTCGATATCGCGGAGGATACGCTCATGCACGCGCGGATCCTTTACTATCCCGCGCTTCCCGACGTCTGAGCGTCCCGCCTCGAACTGCGGCTTGATGAGCAGTGCAGCGCACGCGCCGTCCCGCAGGAGCTCGTATATCTTCGGCAGTATTTTAGTGAGCGAGATGAACGAAACGTCCGCACAGACAAAGTCCGCCTGCCCGCCTATAGTTTCCGCGGTGACATCGCGGATATCCGTCCCCTCAAGGACAGTCACCCTCGGGTCGTCACGCAGGCTCTGCGCGAGCTGACCGTGCCCGACGTCCACCGCCGCGACCGCCGCTGCGCCGTTCCTGAGCATATAATCGGTGAAGCCGCCCGTCGAAGCCCCGATGTCGAGGCAACGCAGCCCGGTGAAATCTATCCCGAACTCCTGCGCGGCTTTTTCGAGCTTCAGCGCACCTCTGCCGACGTAAAGCTCCTCCTCTGCGGACACTATCTCGTCAGTCTCCGCGACCTCGAGTGACGCCTTCGACGCGCCTGCGCCGTTGACCGTGACGCTCCCCGCGCGTATCATTTCCTTGGCACGCTCGCGGCTCCGCGCGATACCGCGCCTGACGAGCTCACTGTCAAGCCTTGGCATTTTCCTTCACCTTTGAACAGACGAGCTCCACTATCTTGTCGCAGGTCATTCCGAGCTCCGCGAGCGCAGACTTGACCGGCGCCTGCTTCTGGAAGCCGTCCGCAGTCACGCGGGTGTAGTCGCCTGTGTAGGAGAGCTCCGCGAGACGCTCCCCGAATTTCTCGGAAATACTTCCCTCGCTCATGGACTCCTCTATGAAGATCACCCGCTTGTATGTGCTGATCTCATTGGTAAGCTCATGGCTGACGGGGAAGATCTTGGTGAGCTTGAGCATATCGCAGCTCACGCCCTGTGCGGTCAGTTCCTTGTGAGCCTTGTAGACCTCGTTGTAAAGCCGCCCGTAGGTTATGAGCAGCGTATCACTGCCGTCGCTGCGGTTGAAGAGGTACTCGGTGTTGAGCACGCCCGTGTTGAAGTCAGCCTCCTCCGAGCCGCGCGGATAGCGTATCGCGGTGAGGCATTTATTCGCGTATATCGCCTTTTTCATGCAGAGTCTGAGCTCCTCGTAGCACGACGGCGAGTAAATAACGGTATTGGGTATGGTCGTGAGCATAGGCACGTCGAGCAGCCCCTGATGTGTCTCGCCGTCCTCACCGACGATCCCCGCGCGGTCGATGCCGAGCACGACGTGCAGCTTCCCTATCGCGACATCGTGGACGAGCTGGTCGTAGGCGCGCTGGAGGAAGGTCGAATACACGGCGAATACGGGTATCTGTCCCATTGAAGCGAGACCGCCCGCGAAGGTAACTGCGTGCTGCTCTGCGATCCCAACGTCGTAGAAGCGCTCCGGGAACTGCCAGTTGAAGAACTGCAGACCCGTGCCGTACTTCATTGCGGCGGTTATCGCGCAGATACGGTCGTCGCGCTCAGCAAGCTCAACGAGCTCCTTGCCGAAGACCGTAGAGTAGCTGTCCTCCGCCGAGACCTCGGGGTTGCCCGTAGAGATGTCGAACCGCGAGATACCGTGGTACTCGCCGGGGTTCTTTTCTGCCGGAGAATAGCCCTTTCCCTTGACGGTCTTTGCGTGAATGAAGACGGGTCTGTGGTAGGACTTGGCTGTGCGGATAACGCTGTCAAGCTCCGCGATATTGTGCCCGTCAACAGGTCCGAGATATATGAAGCCCATGTCCTCGAACATCGTGCTCTGCTCAAGGATATTCGATTTCACCGAATCCTTGGCGGTCTTGATGCCCTTTGCGACGGTAGTTCCCACCACCGGCACCTTCATGAGCGTCTTCTCTACGGCACGCTTGGTGTTGAGGTACTTCTCCGTGCTGCGAAGGGACGTAAGATACCTCGCGAGCGCTCCGACGCTCTTGGAAATGGACATATTGTTGTCGTTGAGAATGACGATGAGGTTGCTCTTCTGATCCTTTCCGGCGTTGTTCATCGCCTCGTAGAACATACCCCCGGTCATTGCGCCGTCACCGATGACAGCGACCGCGTAGTTGTCCTTGCCCTGGAGCTTCATCGCCTCGGCGATACCGCACGCCACCGAAACGGACGTGCTGCTGTGACCGCTGATGAAGCTGTCGTGCTCGCTCTCCTCAGGCTTCGGGAAGCCCGAGATACCGCCCTCCTGACGGAGCGTCTGGAATTCCTTGAGGCGTCCGGTGAGTATCTTGTGTGTGTAGGACTGATGTCCGACGTCCCAGACTATCTTGTCCTCAGGCGAATTGAAATTGCGGTGTATCGCCATTGTAAGTTCGACTGCGCCGAGGTTGGACGCAAGGTGTCCGCCGGTCCTTGAGACCGTGGAGATGAGAATGCTCCTGATCTCACTGCACAGGTACCTGCACTGCCTCGGCGAAAGATTTTTCAGATCATCGGGGAGGGTGAGCTCAGAAAGAGTACATCTTTCCTCTGTATTTTTGTTTTCCTTCATTTTATATCAGGCGGGAACGCTCCCGCGGCTCCTTTTCGTTTTTTACGTCGTCTGCGGCTGAGTGCCGGCGTCCTCTGTGATTTTGATCTGCGCCTCACCGAGCTGCTTCTTGCACGCTGCCGAGAGCTTCACGCCCTCGCCGTAGAGCTCTACAGCCTTATCCAACGGTATATCGCCCTTTTCGAGCTCTGCCACCACCGCTGAAAGGCGCTGCATATTTTCCTCAAAAGTCGTTATTTTATCCATTTCTCACACCGTTTTCGTTATCTCGGCTTCAGCGCTGCCGCTCCCGAGCCTGAGAGTTACAATGTCCCCGGCATTCAGGCTGCCGGAGCTTTTTATGAGCTCGCTCCCCTTGTAGACGAGCGAGTAGCCGCGCGAGAGCACCTTCAGCGGGCTCAGCGCTTCAAGTCTTGCGATACTGCCGTCAAGCTGCGAACTCAGACGGTCGAAGTGACGCTCCATAGCTGTTCTCAGACGCTTTTCAAGTCCGACGAGCTGCTCAGAGCTGAGCTTCATGCGGTTCCCGGGAGACTGTGCATTGAGCCGCGCATTCAGCGTGATATAGTTGTCCGAAGCCTTGTCAAGGACGCTCAGAGCCGCTCTTTCCGCACGTCTGCCGAGCTGGTCTATCCGTTCCCGGAGGGACTCCACCGACGGCGAGGCAAGCTCTGCCGCAGCCGAGGGAGTGGGGGCTCTCATGTCAGCAGCGAGGTCAGCGACCGTGAAATCGGTCTCGTGTCCGACCGCCGAGATGACCGGCACCGCGCAGTTGTAGACCGCATACGCGACCTTTTCCGTGTTGAAGGCACTCAGGTCCTCGGAGGAGCCTCCTCCGCGCCCGACGATCACCACGTCGCAGCCAGCCTGCTCCGCACGGAGTATCCCGCGGCAGACGGAATCCGGCGCGCTCTCGCCTTGCACGAGCGCATTCACTGCATACACCTCGCACAGCGGATACCGCCGCGTGAGTACATTTATGACGTCGCGTACTGCCGCGCCGCTCAGCGACGTGACAACGCCTATTTTACGGGGCATTTCCGGCAGGGGACGCTTGTGCGCCGCATCGAATATGCCCTCCTTTGCGAGCTTCTTTTTAAGCTGTTCGAGCGCCGCACCGGCTTTTCCCGCGCCCTCGGGGATAATGTCGCTGACATAGAGCTGATATGCTCCGTCGCGCTCGTAGACGCCCACGCTGCCCGATACCACGACGGACATACCGTCCTCGGGCTCGAATTTCAGCCGCTGAGCCGCCGACGCGAACATCACCGCCTTTACCGCACTATCGCTGTCCTTGAGCGTGAAGTAGACGTGTCCGCTGCGGAAATGCCGCACATAGTCCGAGATCTCGCCCTTGACCATGACGCCCTGCAAATTGCGGTCGCCCTTGAGCAGGAAGCCGATGTATTTGTTGACCTGTGTGACCGTTATCACGGGCATGGGATCACCCCTGTGCTTTTCATATAGCCGAATATCGCCGCTCCCGCCGCGTTGTCGCAGGAAAACTCCGGCGCAGCGAAGCTAGCTCCCGGAAATATTTCCGTAATGCGGTCTCGGATAAGCCTGTCCGACATCACCCCGCCCGCAAAAACAAGCGGCAGATCGCCGTACTTTCCGACCGCAGACTGCGTCATAGCGATGACCGTCTCCGCGATGAAGCCGAGGCAGTACCCCGCGATATTCTCCGGCTTTTCGCCGTTTTCAAGCATTGCCCGGCACTTGTTCTCCACGCCGGACAAACAACAGCTACCGTCCTTGATGACGGGTCTGACTTTCACTTTTTTGTCCGCACGGACGGCGAGCTTCTCCAGCTCCGCGCCGCACGGGAAATCCAGCCCCAGCATTACTCCGACCCTGTCCACAGCCTGTCCGGCTTTGAGGTCGAGCGACGTGCCGAGCTCTGTTATGCGTATGATATCCTCCGCGTCCGGCTCGCACAGCAGGCAGTCCGTCGTACCGCCGCTGACGTGGAAAGCGATGAAGCGCTCCCCCGCGAGGTCAAGTCTCCCCGCAGAATACAGCGCTGCGAGGATATGTCCCACCTGATGCGAGGTCGTGAAGACCGGTATCCCCTGCACTGCCGCAAGCGACCTTGCGAAACCCTCGCCGCACAGGAAGCACGGCATATACGAGCCCGCGAGGTTGCGCGGTCTCGCCGACGCACACACCGCCGCCGGAGCGCCGAGCTCATTCTCCGAGTAGAGCCGCTCTATCATCTCCGGGAGCTGCTTAGTGTGGTGGAAGACTGCGTCGCTCTGGCGCAGACCGAGCTCGCCCTTCCGCACCGGAAGGAGCTTCTTCGTATGGACTATCCGCCGCTCCTCGCTGATGAACACCGCCGCCGAGGTCGTGTAGTTGCTTGTATCTACGCCGAGAAACTCAGGCATCAGCGTTCTCTTCCTTCTGCGAATCCCTCGAGAACGCGCCGAGCACGCCGTTGATGAACGAGGTATCCTCCTGGTATGTATACACCATCGAGAGCTTGATAGCCTCGCTGATAGCCGCGTTCATTGGCGTGTTGTCGTCGTATATCGACTCATAGAGCGCTATTCTCAGTATCGCGAGGTTGAGCTTGGAGATACGCGAAAGCGCCCTCGACTTGCTGTAGCCGGCGATAATCTTATCCAGCTCCTCAGCATGCTCGAGCGTACCCTCGACTATCTTCTTCACCTCGTCGTTGACCGTTATCTCGTCTATCTCCTCAGCGATATCATAGAGCTCATTGATGTCATCGTCGCGCAGGAGCTGCTCGAAAACCAGCTTGAATGCGCTGTCTCTTATTTCACGTCTTGTCATTTGGACTCTCCTTACCGAGCGCGCAGGCTCATTCAAAAACTACTCCGCTGACTGTCACGTTCACCCTTGCGACGGTGACGCCAGTCATATTCTGGACGTTCTCCTTGACCGCGTTCTGCACGTCCTGTGCAACAGTCACAGCCTTCTCGCTGCTCTTGACGACTATCTTCATATCGATAGCGGCAACGTCGCCCATCATGGAGATCTTTATCGGACCGCTCTTCCTGAGCTTATTCGATTTCTTTATCTCTCCGCCGAGCCCTGCCACTCCCTTTACGTCGAGAGCGGCAAGCTTCGCAACGGTAATGATGACGTCATCGGATATTTTAAGTCTGCTCTTTGCAGGTTCTTTTGAAACTTCCATTTTGTACCTCCGCCGGCATTATTTGAGTGTATCTTTTAATCAATCGACCGTAAACACTCTTACTTGTATATTATATCAGAAAATGCAGCTGATTACAACTACTTTACCTCAAAAATTCTGATATTTTCTGCCGAAACGTCAGTTTCCCCGAGTATTATCTCCTTTATCGCGGCAGCCTGAGCCTTGTCGAGCCCCTCTGTCTTGACGACTATCTTCGCAGATTCGCCGTCGAGGTAGGCAACGCAGTCCGCAAATCCCTGCGCCTTCACGAGAGATTCGATAGTTCCCTCCGACTCTATCAGCTTCGAGACCTGCACCGCGTCGAGCGCGTTCACGACCATCTCGTCGTTGCTGACATCACCGCCGCCTATCATGGTCTGGAGGGTCTGAACGGCTTCGTCACGGTTGTTCATGCGGTCGAGACGCGCCTGTGCGAAGTAGTCCGTACCGGCAGCGTCTGCGTTCACGAACTCCGTATCGCCGTAGCTCACGATGTCGTTCATCTCGGACGCCGCAGCAGCCTCGCTCCTGTCCGAGAGCTTGGGGGCTGTGGTATAGTTTATGTAGACCGCGATCGCGAGCATGAGCGTGAGACAGGTCATGATTATCTGCTTCTTCCCGATTATTACCGATGGCTTTTTCATAGTTATTCTCCTTTTAGTTTAGTTACGAAGATATCCGCAGTCGGCAGGCCCAGCGCCGCCGAGACCGTCCTGTATATCTTCTCCTGCACAGCGGGACTGTCCGCACCCGTGCAGGCGACCACCGCCCCGACTATCGCCGGAGCCTGTACCGTTTCTATCAGCGCAGACTTGTCGCTGCCGTTCCCGATCATCACATATTTCTCCTCCTCCTCTGTCTTTGATTCGGAACGGCTGAGCTTGCCCTCGGTCGCGTAAACGTACCGGAGGTCTGTCCCGACAGTGAGATACACGCGCACCCTCCCCGCGCCCTCGATCTGCGAGATAAAGCCCTCGAGCCGCTGCTCGGTATCCCGGCAGTACTCCTCCGCGCTCACCGAAACAGTCTGCGCAGTCTCATTTCTGACCTCGGACTTCTTCCCCGGCAGCACCGACGACAGCAGTATCAGCAACAGTCCGCCGATCCCGAGAGCAGTTATCGCGGCGGTCAGGCGCTTTTCGGACTTCATGCCCGCAAACCGGTCAAGTATCCCCATTGCACACCTCCGTCCCGCTCCCGAGACAGCTCCGCACTATCTCCGCAGCCGCGGCAAAATCCCCCGCGCTGACAGTCACCCTACTAATAGATATGCTCATATCCTCTGAAATATTAACCTCCGCTGAAATTTCCCCGCAGCTCACCCCTGCGGCTTCGATCTGCCCGCGAAGAACCTCGCAGACGTTCTCCGCAGTCTGCCGCGCGAGCTCCTCCCGGTATATCTCCTGCGACCAGCCAATGTCCACGCCAAAGTCCTCCGCCCCGGGGAGCTCAATATCTATCCCTCCGCGCACGAACGGCGTGATGACGGTCAGCATGAGCACAAGGCTGAGCAGCAGCCTCATCTGTGTTTTCAGTCCGGTCCCCGCGATGAGGTTCTCCACAGCGCATATCGCGCCGGAGACCGCGCACACCGCGACGACGGATGCCTTCAGTCCTTCCATTCAATTCACCGCATTCATCAGTATCCCGGTGCAAATCACGAATATCACCGAGTAGCAGACCAGCACGCTCTGCGCAACAGCAAGCCCGCTGTCGAGCCCTTTGAGCAGCTTCGAGAGTGGCGCGACGGAGAAAACGTCCGCAGCAGCCGCTCCCGCCCACATCGCCGCCCGGAACGCCATTATCTCAAGTATCGGCGGTAGCATGATGAGCACCACAGCGACCGTTCCCGCCGCACCGATAGTCGTACGCATGACGTCGAGACTGCTACGAACCGTCGCGTAAGCGTCCGAGACCGCGCTCCCTACGACCGGCACAAACCCCGATATCATGAATTTTGCGGTCTTTGTGGCAGCACCGTCAGCCTTTCCGGTGAGGGTGCATTTCATAGAAACGAACCCCGTGAAAAGCGTCATGGCGACGGTAAGTCCCCATGTCACGAGCTTTTTCAGCAGTACCGAAATGCTGTCGAGTGAGGCGTTCGGGAAGACGCTCCCCGATATCGCGAGGACAGTAGTTATGCTGAGTACCGGCATAAGTAAGCGCACCGACAGCTGCACCACGACCTCTGACACTGCAAGTATCAGTATGTCATAAGCGCTCCCCGAGGTGAGCCCGCCAGCCGCAGCGGTCACAGCTGCGAATATCGGCACAAACACTGAAATAAAGCCTCCCGTGCGTGTTATGGCGCTAAGTGAACGCTCGTAGACCGTGAGCAGCGGCGGCGTGATGACAGTCACCGCAGTGAGCACACAGATCATGTTGAAAAGGCTTGAATTCGGGCTTTGCGGGATAAACGAACCGCCCGCGCTCTGTAATACCGCCGTGAACAGTACTACCGCAAACAGCGTTCCCAGCATCTGCACGGGCGCCGTCAGCCTGTCCGCGGCACGAGCACGCACATTCCCAAGTATTTCGCTGAATGACAGCCCGCTAACCGACTCCGCAGAACCGCCGATGTCGTAGTCCCCGAGGAGCTCATCGACCTCCGAAACGATCTCCGACTGCGCCTCTCCCCAGTCCTCGGCAGACGCCGGAAAAGGCTTGACAGCGAGAAAAGTGAGCACAACCGCGATAATAATAAAAATTTTTTTCATACTTGTCCGCCTTGAATGAGTTCCGTTATTTTTTCGAGCAGCGCGCTAAGCACGGGCAGGCTCATGAACGTGACAGCTGCCCGTCCCCACATCTCGGCGGCGGACGCGATAGCAGTCTCGCCGCTGTCCCGGCAGATATCGCAGGTCAGCTGAGTGATGAAGCAGACCGCCGCAGCCTTAAAGATCAGCGAAATATATGCATCTGACACGCCCGCCGCTGTGAAAAGGTCGCCGAGCTCGCCGATGAAAGTACTCAACAGCACGATGCAAGATCCCCCGACCGCACAGCTTGCCGCAAGCGCCGCCATGAGGGACTGCTCACGGCTGTACTGACGCAGGAGAACAGCTACGATCGCCGAAACTACGCAGAAAACCGCGACCGTGAAGCAGCTCTCTACCATAGCCCGAATACGGTCTTGACCGTCTCAAAGAGGTCGCCGATCTCCTCTACGATGACCACGAGTACGACGATCAGCCCGGCGAGAGTGGTCATCATTGCCTGTTCTTCGCGCTCCGCGCGCTTCAGCACGAGATTCAGCACCGCAACGATGATCCCCGTCCCCGCGATCTTGAAAATGAGATCAATGTCCAATCCTGCCCCTCCTAAATCACGAGAATGCCCGCCATTAAGCCGAAAAGCGCCCATAAACTGCGGCAGAGCCGTCCCCGTTGAGCGTACTCCCCGGAGCGCCGGCAGGTCAGTTCATCCGCTTCCGATAGAAGCACTGAGATCGCGGAGACCTGCCCCTCGATGTCGGTAGTTCCCAGTATTTCGCCGAATTTGAGCAGCAGCTCCCGCTCCTCGTCCATGAGATCGTTCTGCCCCTCGACCGCCTCCCGCCACTGCAAATGGAAGTCGCTCCCCTGCCGGTAGACCGTCGGAACATCGCTCAGAAAGCTCAGTTTAGCAAGCATTTCCGAGCATTTCAGCGCGCCCGCGAGCTGGTAGACGTTCAGCGCCTGACACCTCAGCAGCGCACAGCTCCGTCGCAGCAGCTCCGCTGTCTGGCGGGAGACTTCGCGAGCGTCACGCAGCTTTTCCGCCTGTTTTACGCCGATCAGCGCCCCGGCTCCGGTTATCATGAGCGCCGCGGACAGCCTAAGAAGCATGGGTGAGCCTCCTGATCTCCGCGATCTTCCCGGGCGCGTGAGACCCTGCAAGAATGACCGCGTACCCGAACACGCCCGCGTCGATGAGCTCCGCTGCGACCCGACGGCACATCAGATCCTCGTACGATCCTGCGTGGAGCGTCGCCGCGAACCGCACTCCGCACCCATGTCCCTGAATGATTGCGCTACTGTCGTCAGGCGTTGATATCTCATCGCAGAAAACGAAGTCGGGGGAAAGCGTCCTTATCGACGAGATCACGCCGTCCGCTCGGCTCGTCCCAACGAGGACGTCAGTGTTCAGACCGACATCATACGTCGCTGTACCGGCGACCGTTGCGGATATCTCATTGCGCTCGTCTATAAGGACGCACTTCCTTCGGCCTCCGAAAAATCGGCATAGATCACGCAGAACGGTCGTCTTGCCGGAGTTGACTCCTCCGCAGATGAGCACTCCAGAATCCAACCCAACACGTTCCGCAACAGCCTCAGCGCAGCCGGTCACGCAGCGCGATATCCTGAAATTCAGCGAGCTGATGTCGCGAAGGGTACGCTCGTCAGTCCCGGAGGCAGTCCCCGCGACGCCTACCCTCACCCCGTTTTCGAGCATGAAATAGCCTTCCCTGAGCTCCCGCGCGCAGCTGTGGACTGAGTACCGGCACAGCGCGTTCACGATAGAATTAATCTCCTCCGCCGTGACCGTTACGCACGCCGCGCCCGGATTGTCAGCGAGATTCCCCGCCTCGTTCAGATAACGAATCCTGTCCGGGTAGACCAGAGAGACCGCACGTCCGCTGCGAATCCTTATCTCGGTCAGCCTCTCACATGCGGATTGCGGCACACTCATCAGCACCGCACGCAGCCGCTCATTCATATACGCCGTCGCGGTCTCATAGCTTGTACTTCCTGTCATTGAATCACTCCTCGTTTTCGTCTGATTAATAATATTCAGCCGCGGACGAGGTTAGAACAAAAAAGGGCGCCCGCGCGCCCATAAAAAAACAGCACACCGAAGTGTGCTGTTTGATGTACTATTATTCCTTTACACCGCCGAGTGCAACGCCGGCAATGATGAATCTCGAAAGGAGAATGTAAACAGTTACGATAGGAAGAATAGAGAGTGCTATCGCGAGGTAGATCGCACCGTAATCAGTGAACTTATCGGAAGCCTGAACGGCAGAGATCATCATCGGGAGGGTCTTCTGCTTGAATCTGGACGAGATAAGGATCATGTTAGGTGTATAGAAGTTGTTCCAGCTTGCGATAAAGGCGAAGATAGCCTGAACCGCGATAGCGGGCTTCATCATGGGGATCGCGATAGAGATGAAGGTTCTGAACTCATTACATCCGTCGATACGAGCTGCCTCGACGATGTCGAGCGGGAACGATGACTTCATGTAGGAACGCATGAAGTAAACGACCGCGGGAGCAGCGATAGCGGGGATGATAAGAGGCCAGTATGTATCTGTCAGACCGAGCTTTAACATGAAGTTAACGAAACCGGCAGATGTTACCTGTACAGGAACCATCATTACGAGGAGTATGATCGTGTAGGAGATCTCCTTGAGCTTGAAGTCATAGACATGGATGCCGTATGCAGTCATAGCCGAGAAGAAAACCGTGAACACAGTCGCAAAACCTGTAATGGTGAAAGAGTTCTTATAACCTATACCAACATTGTAAACGGTATTGTAGTTAACGTTGTGGAAAAGGGTGTTAAAGTTCTGGAATAAGCTCTTACCCGGTATAAAGGATATACCGTTCGCTATTTCCGTAGAAGAACGGGTAGCGTTGATGATAAGAATGTAGATAGGGAGAAGACAGATGAAGGTCAGGATCACGAACCAAGCAACGAGGATACCGGACTTGAGTCTTACCTTAAGGGTATAGTTATCCTTTGCCTGACCGTATACAGATTTCATATTGCTCATAACGAAAGACCTCCAAACTGCTTGCTCTTAAGCTTATTCTGCTTTTCGATCTTCTTGCGCTGCTTCTTCTTGGCGATCTCGTCCTTGTCACGGGTGAGATAGAACGCGATGCAGCCGAGGAACAGAGTTACGAAGAAGAGCAGAACGGACGCAGCGCCTGCAAAGCCCATCTTCGGGTCAGTCTGATCGTAGAAGTACTCGTAGATGTAGACCGCAATGGTCTTGAGGTTGTCGCTTCGATGATTCGGGTCATTGTGGTAGAGGAACGGAATATCGAACATCTGGAGACCACCGATCATGGAAGTAACGAGAGTATAAGCCATGATAGGGCTGAGGAGCGGGAAGGTGATCTTTCTGAAGACCTGTCCCGAGCTTGCGCCGTCGATAGCAGCTGCCTCGAAGAGAGACGGGTTGATACCCTGGATACCGGACATGAGCATGATCATGGTATTACCGAACCACATCCATGTCTGGATAAACATAACTACTCCACGGGACTGCCATACACCAGTAATGAACTTTATGGAGTCGTACTTTTCCGAAACAGGATCCTGGCTTACAACACCGATCTTATGTAAGAAAAGGTTGAGGGAGCCCGGAACGTTCTCCGCCTCGCCGCAGAGCTGGAGGAAGAGTACAGCAACTGAAGCTGCCGTGATGATATTCGGAAGGTACATAACTACCTTGAAGAATCCCTTTCCCGGGATCTTGAGCTGAGCGTCCGTGAACCACACAGCAAGAGAAAGGGACAGAATTATCTGAGGAATGAAGTTTCCAAGCCAGAGGATAACAGTATTACCAAAGGCATGGAGGAAATTCTCGTGGATTACTCTTGCGGTTCTGTCACCGATATTGAAGGAAACCTCGCCGTTGTCACCCATTACCTTGGTGCCAACGCCTCGGAGAAGAGCCTTGTAGTTAGCAAGACCAACAGTCTGATCACCTGTATAATCCTTAAAGCTAAGAATAAAGGTGTTGATCAGAGGCCATAACTGGAAAAAGAAATAAACAACAAAGAAAGGGATTATGAACAGGTATCCCCATTTAGCATAGCTGATGGATTTGATCCTACGCCGAGCACCTGATGCCATAACGCACACACCTCTCAAACTGGAATAATATAGATAAATATACACCTACGGAATACCGAAGTATTCCGTAGGCATACATATTACGTTGTTATAGTGAGTCGATCAGATGGATCAGTCAACGTTGATTGCAGTTACCTGCTCAGCGATCTTGTCCTTGAATGCCTCAACTGTGTCATCCCAAGACTTGCCGCCATCGAGGTAGTTATCCTTAACAGCCTCGATAAATGCTGTCTTGATTGTAGCATCGTAAGGAGTGATAAGACCGTTGAAGTTGATGTTCTTAGCGTTCTCAGCGAGCTCAGCGTAGAAGTTCTGACCGCCGAGGTTGTTTGTGATTGTCTCGTTGAATACTGTGTTGGAGCTGATAAGGCTATCCATTACAGCGCTGTTGTTTACATACTCAGGCTTAGCAACAGCGTACTTGGACATCTGGTCCTCGTTAGATGTTGCAGAGAGGATGAAGTCACGAGCCTCTTCGCCGTTATCAGTCTTCGGGTTAACAACGATCCAAGTACCGCCCCAGTAGAAAGGAGTCGGGCCCTGGCATACTGCCCACTTGCCGTATGTCTCGCCCTCGATGCCTGCTTCCTCATCGTGACCAGTTGCCTGGAGAGCGAAGCCGCCGAAGCCCCATGTGGATACGAAGTAGCCCATGCAAGTGTCGTTTGTACCAGCTGCTGTCCACTCAGGTGTCCACTGGCCGTTCTTTGTGATACCGCCGCAGTCCCAGAGCTCCTTAGCTGTGTTAGCGAACTCCTCGCAGAAGGAATCGATCTGGAGAGTGTTGTCCTTAACCCACGGAGTTGTACGTCCGCAAGCGTAAGCCTGCCAGAGACCACCGAGAGTATCAGCAAGAGCTGTCTTGCCGCCGGACTGCTCAGATACTGTCTTAGCAGCGTCAACGAACTTAGTCCAGTCACCGATCTTCTCCTGCATCTCAGCGGGAGTCTTTGCACCGAGGTACTGCTCAGCGAGGTCAGATCTGTAGTAGAAGCCGCCTGCTGCTGCCTGCCAGGAAACACCCTTGCGGATACCGGAAGAAGACTTACCGATCTCCTCAGTGTACTTGTACATGTTAGCGAAATCAGAATCGCCGAGACCGAGGTCTGTGAGTGCAAGTGTCTTGGAGTCATCGTTGATATACTTGAGTGCCCAGTCAGCCTCGCAGAAGTATACGTCAAGGTCATCACCAGAAGTGAAGAGGTTGTCGTACTTCTCAGCTGCGTCGCCGCCGCCTACACCGAAGTTGATGAACTTGATACCGGAAACCTTGTCGTTAGCGAGGTCGTCCTTGATAGAATCAAAGCTGAGGCCCTTCCACTGAGCGATAAGGAACGGAACGTCATCTGCGTTCCAAGCAGCAACTGTGAATGTGTCGCCGCCCTTACCAACAGAATCAGCGATCTGACCTGTGCTCTCAGCAGGAACGTCAGGTGTAGAGTTGTCGCCGGAATTTGCAGCTGTGTTGTCGCTTGTAGCAGCAGAAGAATCGTTCTTGTCGCCGCAGGAAGCGAATGCAGTAGCAGCCATAGCAAGTGTAGCTACTAAAGCTAATGTTCTCTTAAGTGTGTTCATTAGATTTTTCCTCCTTAAATATGTATATTATATCTCTCATGGGATATAATATGTATGGATAATTTTGGCGGATCGCCGTGCGCTTGTTTCAGCAGTGCGAATGTGCTCGCAGCGCCTATCCCCGTGCAGGGCTTCACCGTATCTGGCTTGTGGATCCGGTCGCCCGGAAGCCTGACTCACACCCTCAGCCTTGGATAGTCGCTCCGGCTGATGCCGCAGGACGTGCAGACGGGCAGACGGTGTTCGTCTTTGCAATTAAAAATATACAGCATTTTTTGTGCAAAGTCAATGCTTTGAATCGTTCTTTAATCTTTTTTGAGCACCTTGTACATTTTCAACAGTTATTCTTCGGTAATAATTACATAAATCCAATGGTCAAAACCAAAAAGTTACAAAACGGTAAAAGTCATTTTCTCTCTATTTTCACGAATTATACACTTCCGTTTTATACCTATTGCCCAACTGTTACAAAATTGACGATCTCAGCGACCTCTTTTTGTTCAAGTTCATCAATGTACAAAAGCTCGTAAACATGGCTGTAGCCGCCGATCTCCTCACGGAGCCGGATAATATGTTCTGCCGTCGCCTCATCGACGTGCGGCAGCAGCATGAGCTCCTCCGCAGTCGCTGTGTTGATGTTTATCGGAGCGACCTCTTCAAGCGTGGGAACGTGCTCCGTGACGAACTCTGTTTCGGGCTCTGTCGTTTCAGGAGCGGATGTTTCAGGCGGGGCAGCGGTCGTCTTGGGAGGCTTGGTCGTCGTCACCTTGACCGTCGTCTGCTTCGGCGCCTTTGTCGCCGCGGGAGCCTTAGTGACCGCAGGAGCCTCCGTCACTTCGGGAGCAGTCGTCTCCACGACGGTCATCACGGGCACAGTCTCGGAGCGCCGCCGCGAAAATACCGCGATCCCGGCAGTAGCACCGACTATGACCGCCGCTGCCGCAATGATCAGTATATCTTCCTTTGCTCTCACTCCATCACCGCCTTCAGATCACACCGCGAGCGTATCCGCATCACGAATTGTTTGCATTATAAATAAGTATAAGGCTCGCGTCGATCGGGTCGATCAGACCGTCGCCGTTGTAGTCCGCCCGCGAAAGGAACTTCTCCTCTATCGGTGAGGGCTCGCCGTTCGTCGCGTTGGCATTGTGCACGAGTATCAGCGAGGCGTCCACGCCGTCCACCATGCCGTCGTTGTTGACATCGCCCACGAGCACGCCCCCGCTGAGGGTCATTATCGTCACCTTCGACGCAAAAGCCGTGTCCGTCGCGGCGTACCGCACTGCATATAGACCCTCACTGTCGCTCGCCGTGCTGCCGAACTCTCCCCCGAGGAGCGCCGACAGGTACTTCGTGTCGTCAGTCCCGAACATTGCCGCAGCGAGCACCCCGAACACTTCATCGTCGCTGAACGCATACATCTTTGCAAGCTCAGCGATATCCGTGCCGCCGCCGGACAGCGCCATGATCTCAAAGTCGAACCCGATCATTTCCAAACCGTCAGCGATCACCATGATCTCCGGCGTTATCTCCGGCAGTTCGGGTGCCGCGGGGACATTTACCGTCAGCGGCAGACTGGCGAATTCGTCCTCGCCGGCTGCTATCTTAAGCGAGAGGGTCTCCCCCGGGATAACGCGCACCGCATAGTTCATCGTCATGCCGGAGTTTATGAATTTGCCGTCGATGAGCCTCGGAGCCGCACTGACATAATCAGCCGAGCCCTCGGTGAGTATGAGCAGACGCCCCGTGTCGTCCTTCGGGATGAATCCCAGTGTCTCGCTGTAGTAGTCGAACTCCAGATCTGGCAGCACCGCCCTCTGCGGTACCTCGACGCTCACGTTCGTCTGGTCCAATCTCACCGTAATGGTCTGCCCCGCATACTCGCCCACGCTGCCGCCTTGCGGTATTTTCGTCCCGTCAGGAGCGTAAGCCGCCACGCCTTGATAGTCGATGGTCTCGTTCTCGAGGTCTATCGTCGCAGGACTTTTGACCACAGTAAGGGTCACGGTGCTGTCGGGGTCAGAGGTGCCCGTCAGCTCAAATGTTATCGTTATCACGTCACCGTAGTTTTCGGGTGCGATGTGGTCGGTGTAGGTGTAAGCCTTTATCGGGACGCCGTCCATAGTGATGTCCGCCGCCGTCTCCGGGTAGAGATCGACGCAGTAATCCGACGGTCCGATGTCGATGCGGTATTCATTCTCGCCCACGCGCTTAGCCTTCCCGTAGACCGGATTAGAGTATATCCGCTGACCGTTCGAGCCGTTCACCATATTCGGGTACATTCTGTAGGAAAGCACATTGAACCCGCTCCTTGCCGGGGTGAACGTCCGCTGAGTAAAGGTGCTGAAGTCGGTCGTCGCGGAGACGGTCATCTTCTCCGTCACCTCAATGGGAGCGGAGTACAGCTCGTACTCCGAGCCGTTGACCGACACATAGATATCGCTGCCGTCCTTGACTGACAGTTCAACGCGCTCGCCGGCGTGTATCTCGCCCGATATATGTGAAAAATCAACGGTATTCACGGGATTTCCGAAAGCCTTCAACGAGATGTTGCCGATGACCATTTCGAGGTCTCCCGCCGAGAACATCGTCCTATAGAGCTGCAAGGCGTTCTCCGCGTTCGCGAGCTCCTCCGTGTCCTCCGGCTCCAGACCGTCGAACAGCTGATCCTCAACGCTCTGCAGCAGAGCGTCCTTCTCCTCATCTGTGAGCGTGTAGCTGAAATCAGCCACGTCCTCCCAGCTCACGCCGTCGCCGCTGTAGAAGCTCTCCCCGGGGGCGGTGTGCGCGGAGACCGTATCATAGTCCTCATACGCTCCCAGACTGTACAGCACCTCGCCGGACTCCGTATCGTTCACGGTGTAGCAGCCCTCAAGCGGTATAACATACGGATTGTCCGCGCAGTAGAGCTTCACCATAACGCCGAAGCTGCTCCCTGCGTCAACGTAGACGTCCTCGTCGAGCTCAAGGGTCATATAGCCTGTCATATCGCACGTTCCCGAGCTCACGCCGGATGGCTTTCCCGAGGTCGGGACAGCGGGGTCGGTGAGATCAGTATAGACAGTCACGTCGTAGGATGTGCCGGGTGTCATGATGTAGGTGGAGACCGCCTCTATCTGCATGGAGCTGCCGGCAGTGAAGACGTTCGCCATATATGAGGGCTCGGGATCGTCGGAGGGGTCATTGCCGCTCATTATCTGGAACGGTATGCAGTTGTCGTGCTGGAATATCTCGGCATAGTTGTCCGCCGAACCGAGCTCATACACGCAGAACTCCCCTATCGACATATCGTCGTAGGATATCCAGATACAGCCGTCCTTTCCGGAGCTGATCCCCCAGCTGTTCTTGACCAGCCAGGCGCCGTCGTGCTCGGGCTCGTTCTTGAAATTCTCCTTGGGGAAGCTGTCGTCCCAGCCGATAATAGTTATCATGTGGTTGGCGAAGCGCGGGGGCTTGCGGGTATACGACGAGCAGTACACATAGCTGTAGTTCTTCGAGGTATTCGAGTAGAACGAAGCCTCCACTGCAAGCCCGTCGTACACGAACTGCTTGATCTGCGAGTTCACTTCGCCGCAGTTGGAGCGTTCAGCGTCGTAGTCGAACATATACGCATTCTCGAGGTGGAAATCCGCTTCATAGCGCAGCGCCTCGGTCTTCTCGGCGTCCTCGAGGATATCAATGCGGTCGTAGGGCAGCTTGTCCTCCATGATCGGTCCCGACCACTGCGCCCACAGATTCGCCGTAACGCCTGCCATAGCGCCCGCGTCGAGAATATCCCCGACTGTCTCACCCTCAGCGTGCGGAACGGCGTACTCGCCCGTGTAGGACATATAAGCCGTGTGCAGCTCAGAGAGATCGATACCGGGTACTCTGCCGATGAGGCTCGATTCAGCGCACGCCGCCGCCGAATGCGCCCAGCACGTCCCGTACTGACCCTGATCCTTTATCCCGGTGATCGTGCCCTCAGTGCGCATATCGAAGCTCGCGGGCAGGTCAGATGAGCTCTCCGAGGCGCTTTTGTAGGGAGCATACGGAGCAGTCAGACCGTACTCCCCGCCGGACTGTCCCCCGATCTTTTTCAGCTCAGGCACAGCGAAAGCAGCCGCCGGCGAGGAAAACCTGTTCAGTGGCGAATCCTCCGGCAGATACACAGCCTCCGCAGCCGCCGTCGCACACCACGCCCCTGCAATTACCGCAGCCGACAGAACAGCCGCAGCTCTCTTAAATGATCTTTTCATACAAGACCTCCGAATCATCGTAATCACATTAATTCTAACACAATACACGCCAAAATGCAAGGATATACAAAAAAAGCACCGCACAAACCAGTGTTTGTGCGGTTTTTGTATCAAGCAGTAACGATGCTGTCTGCCTTGTGGAGCGCGAGCTTCTCAACAGCCTGCTCTCTCATCTTGTACTTGAGTATCTTTCCGGCAGCATTCATCGGGAAGCCGTCCACGAAGTCGATGTATCTCGGGCACTTGTGCTTAGCCATGCGCGCGAGGCAGAAGTCCTTTATCTCCTGCTCGGTAGCGTTCTCACCGGGCTGAAGAACAATGCAAGCCATTATCTCCTCACCATAGTCCTCATCGGGAACGCCGATGACCTGAACGTCCTTTACCTTGGGATAGGTGTAGAGGAAGTCCTCTATCTCCTTGGGGTAGATGTTCTCGCCGCCGCGGATTATCATATCCTTTATGCGTCCGGTTATCTTGTAGTAGCCGTCGGAGGAGCGTCTGCGGGCGAGGTCACCGGTATGGAGCCAGCCGTCTGAGTCGATAGCCGCCGCGGTAGCCTCGGGCATTTTGTAGTAGCCCTTCATGATGTTGTAGCCGCGCGCAACGAACTCGCCGTCAACGTCGTCCGGCACCTCCTGATTGGTCTCAGGGTCAACGATACGGCACTCAACGCCGAAGATAGGTCCTCCGACAGTATTGACGCGCTGCTCAATGGAGTCGGTGGTCTTGGACATAGTCGTCGCGGGTGAAGCCTCAGTCTGACCGTAGGTAATGCATATCTCGGACATATGCATCTTCTCGATGACCTCCTCCATGGTCTTTATCGGGCAGGGCGAACCCGCCATGATACCCGTTCTCATGTGGGAGAAATCAGTCTTCTCGAAGTTCTCGTGACCGAGCATAGCGATGAACATGGTCGGAACGCCGTGGAAGCAGGTTATCTTCTCGCGGTTTATGCAGTCCAGACCCTTTCTGGGGGAGAATCTCGTGATAGGCGACATAGTAACGCCGTGAGTGACGGAAGCCGTCATCGCGAGCACCATGCCGAAGCAGTGGAACATCGGCACCTGTATCATCATGCGGTCAGCAGTGGAAAGATCCATGCAGTCGCCGATAGCCTTGCCGTTGTTGACAACGTTGTAGTGCGTGAGCATAACGCCCTTGGGGAAGCCTGTCGTACCGGACGTATACTGCATATTGCAGACGTCGTGGATGTCGATAGTGCGTCTTGCCGCCTCGACCTCGCTGTAGGGGACGTTCTTGGAGAAAGCCATAGCCTCCTCCCATGTGAAGCAGCCAGGATTCTTGGAATCGCAGGTGATGACGTTCTTGAGGAAGGGCAGACGCGCGGACTTGAGCTGTCCGGGCTCGCAGGTATCGAGCTCGGGACAGAGCTCCCTGATGATGTCTACGTAATTGATGTTCTTTATACCGTCTATCATTACGAGGGTCATGGTATCAGACTGACGGAGCAGATACTCAGCCTCGTGGATACGGTACTCAGTGTTCATCGTAACGAGCACAGCGCCGATCTTGGTGGTAGCCCAGAAGGTTATGTACCACTGCGGGACATTGGTCGCCCAGATAGCGACGTGGTCGCCCTTCTTGACGCCCATAGCGAGCAGAGCGCGGGCGAACGTATCAACGTCGTCGCGGAACTCGGGGTAAGTCCTTGTGTAGTCGAGCTCAGTGTAGCGGAAAGCGTACTGGTTCGGGAACACCTCGCAGATACGGTCGAGAATGTCAGGGAAGGTGTAGTTGAGGATACGCTCCTTCGGCCACGGATACTGACCGTCGCCACGGAGGTTGGTCTGCATGGCGTGCTTGTGGCTGGTCTTGTAGGGAGCCATATAGTCGGCGAACTGCGGTATAACGATACCCGCATCGCTGAGGTCAGCAGCCCAGCGCTTTACCCACTCGAGCGTGATGTAGCCGTTGTAGTTGATAGTGTCGAGCGCCGTGAGCATATCCTTTACGGGGATATCGCCGGTGCCCATGATACGGTACTCCACAGTGCCGTCGGGGCGCATTACGCTGTCCTTGACCTGCGTGTACTTGATGTACTCGCCGAGGTTCGCGACAGTAGTCTCCGGGGACTCGCCGTTGAAGCGGTAGGGGTGGTGCATATCCCAGAGGGCAGCCACCTTGCGGCTCTTGACAGCCTCGAGCACCTTTGCAAGACGCGCGGAATCAGCGTAAACGCCGTTCGTCTCGACGAGGAGGGTAACGTTGTACTCCTCCGCTATCGGCACGAGCTCGATGAGCTCAGCGATTATCTGCTCGTCGTCGATCTCGTCCACAGCCTTGGGGTTGAGGTCGGCGAGTATCCTTATGAATGACGTACCGAGCTTCTGAGCGAGCTGTGCGTAAGCGAGCACCTCAGCCTTGGTCTCGTCGAATTTATCCCTGAATTTCAGACAGGCGCCCGACGACAGGCAGGGTATCTCAAGTCCGAGGGAGCTAAGCTTTTCAATAGTAGCGGGAAGCTGCTGCTCAGTGAACGGCGGAGCCTTGACCGAAAAAATGTCGTTTCCGAGACCTCTTATCTCGATTCCGTCAAACCTGAAGTCCTTAGCCATTGAGTAGATGTCCGGCCATGACCAGTCCGGACAGGCCAGTGTGGAAAATCCAATCTTCATTTTTATCATTCCTTTGAATAATTTCGAGTATTATAATCCATAAACGCCGCTTTTTTTATTTACGGCACAGATGTCAGGAGATCAGAGAGCGCATTTTTTCACCTTCCTTTGCCTGGAGCGATAAAAAACAAAACCCGTCCCAAAGCGTAAGATTACTTTGAGACGGGTATTATACAATACTCGCGGTACCACTCAAATTGCGGATATAAAAAACCGCCACCTCTTCGAGGTCTATCAACCTCTATGCACTAACGCGGCATTCACGGGAACTGTCTACTGGGTGTTTGAACCTTTGGGAGCTCCGGCTCAGAAGGGAGAAGTACAGGTTACAGGCATTACTGATTCGCACCAGCCATCAGTTCTCTGAAATGCTTTCGCCCTGACTATTCTTCGTCACAGCCTATATTCAGGATTATATCACACAATGATCCGTTTGTCAATACCTTTTTGAAAAGTATTTTTTATCATAGGATAGTGTTTTTTGTCTTCGCTATGTTCCGAATAGCTCCCGTCAGGCAGCTCGACCGCCGTCAAACCTGAAGTCCTTAGCCATTGAGTAGATGTCCGGCCATGACCAGTCCGGACAAGCGAGCGTTGAAAAACCTATCTTCAAAATTATTAGGTCTTTGCAACCGCGATTTGCGCAAAAAAACAAGTATCAGCGTGAAATCTCTTTTCCGCCGGGGAAAAAATTCCTCTCCACGCCGCATGATATCCCCCCGCTGGAGATCATTTCCCCCGCTCTATCCTCAGCGAGCCCGCAGACCTCCCAGTCAGCGGGAGCCTCGCAGGAGGCGGTAATGTAAGCCTTCGCCTGCTTGGCGGACTTGAACCTCCGCGCGAAGACGTCCGTAAAGACCGTCATGCGCTTTGACGCGAGATACTGCCCCGATGTCCTGTTCCTGATGACCCATGCCATGTCCCTGTTATCCTCCTATCGCGCACCACGCCACGCCGAACCACTCCCGCACCCAGTACGTCGGTGCGAGCCACCACGGCGTCCGAGCACTGACGCTAAACGTCTCCGTGCCGAGCCGCTTGGCTATCATTCCCGCCCGGAGCTGGTGGAAGCCGTCGGTAACAGTCGCGACGCTGCCCGGAAGTCCCTCCCGCCTGATGATGTCCAGCGAGAACCGCAGGTTCTCCTCGGTGTTGGCGGACCTGTCCTCCATGTAGATACGCTCCGGCGCGATGCCCATACTCACGAGCTCGTCCCTCATGCACTGCGCCTCACTGATGAGCTCGTCGCTGCCCTTTCCTCCGGACACGACCGCGCAGGACTCAGGGTGTGCCCCGAGGTACTCATACGCCGCGCCGATACGCCTTGAAAGCATGAGCGAGGGAGCTCCGTTCTTCACCTTGCACCCGAGCACGATGAGCGTCGTGCTGTTCCCGGGCGGAGGGGCGTTCGCCGCACGGAGCATGAATACGCTGATGACCGCCGCCAGTATGACGCCTACCACGGCAGCAGCTGATATCGCGCACACCGCTGCCCGTCCGCCGGGAGTCATCCACAGCGCAGACACCGCACCGCAGAAGCGTCCGAAGAACACGAATATCAGCGTCAGCGCCCCGCAGACCGCCGTCCCTGCGGCGTTCCCGACGTTCACGATCCCGTGAAACGCCGGAACTATGAACAATACCGTTCCTATAAAAGAAACGAGAGCCGGGATAGCTCTCATTTCAGGTCTTTCGATAAATAAACTCATTCAGTCACATCTTCCCCGCGAGCTTGATTATCCTCTCGAGGTTTTCCTTCGTGGTGATCTCGCTGCCGAGGTGGGTCGGCACCTTATTATAGAGCCCGTGGAAGTCCGAGCCGCCGGTCTCGATGAGCTCATAGCGCTTTGCGATAGCCGAGAGCTCGCTGCGGTAAGCCTCGTCCGCGGAGTGATGCCCGATCTCGACGCCGTCGATCTTGCCCTTTTTCGCAAGCTCCTCGAGCAGCTCGATATTGTCGTACTGCGCGGGGTGAGCCATGACAGCCACGCCCTTTGCGGTATGGATAAGGTCGATGACGAAATTTACGTCCGGGTACTCACGCTCAACGTAGCAGGTACCGGTCTTATGGTTGAACAGCTCATTATCGAGCTCACCGTAGAACTCCAGCGCGTAGCCGTAGTCGATGAGCGCGCGCATGATATGCTGCTTGAAAATGCTCTTTGAAGCGGTGGTGTGCTTGAGTATGCTCTCGAGCGTTATCGGGAACCTCTCCATGACCTTCTCGATCATTTCCTTGGAGACCTCCTTGCGTATCTCGCAGCTTTTCAGGCAGAGACCCTCAAGGCGGTCAGGCTTCTTTGGAGCGTAGCAGAGTATGTGGACTTTCTGTCCTCTGTCCTTGTCGTACGCCGAAAGCTCGACGCCGTGCAGTATCTTTACGCCGGCTCTCTCGCCGAGGACGTCCGCCCTTGAAAACGAAGCCATGGTGTCGTGGTCCGTGATCGAGAGCCAGTCGATTCCTGTACGCTGAGCCTGAGCGATTATGTCTTCAATTCCGAGCGAACCGTCGGACAGCTTGGTGTGGCAGTGCAGGTCGCAGATCATAGCAGCCTTCTTTCCCCGCCGGAGCGGATCATGTAATTACAACGAACAGTATTATATCACATCTGCGCACAAATTTCAAGTATTTTTGTGCAATTTTTATTTTTCAGCGCAGTACGCCGCATACAGCTCGCTCTTGCGCAGACCCGTCAGCTTGGCGACCTCCTTGCAGGCTTCGGTCGGCCTTTCGCCCTTTCCGACGAGCTCCCTCACCTGTCCAAGCGCCTGTTCTACGGTCACAGCCGCTCCCTCGTCAGAAGTCCTTCCCTCCACGACGAGGACGTACTCCCCTCTCGGCTCCCGCTCGGAGTAATACTCCTGCGCCTCATCGAGAGTCATTCGCAGCGTCTCCTCGTAGACCTTGGTCAGCTCACGGCAGAGCGCGATCCTGCGCTCCCCGCCGAACGTCCCCGCAAGGTCGGAGAGGGTCTGACGCAGCTTGTGCGGAGCCTCATAGAATAACATCACAGCAGTTTCGCCGCGCAGAGCTTCAAGTCGCTCGCCGCGCTCCTTCTTCTGTACGGGCAGGAAGCCCTCGAACGTGAACCGGCTGATGTGCATACCCGAAAGCGCCGCCGCCGAAGCCACGGCAGTCGGTCCCGGCACCACTTTCACATCGACCCCGCTCTCATACGCCCTCCGCACGAGCACCTCGCCCGGGTCGGAGATACACGGCATACCCGCGTCCGTCACGATACAGCCGTTCTCCCCCGCCGCGATACGCTCGATGATACGGGCAGCATCTGCCGCGGAGCTGTGCTCGTGGAAGCTGACGAGCGGCTTCTTTATCTCGAAATGGTTCAGCAGCTTTGCCGTCACGCGGGTGTCCTCCGCGCAGATGAAGTCGGTCTCCTCAAGGGTGCGCAGCTGCCGGAGGGTTATGTCCTCCATGTTTCCGATAGGTGTGCCGACGATGAATAACGTTCCGCTCATTTTTCTTCCTTTCCGGTGTCGTAGATCATTTGCAGCTCCTCCGAGAAGCCGTCCCCGCTGCGGATATAGAGCTGCGGCTCGACGCGCATGAACGGCTTGGAACCCTTCTTTCCCTCTATGAGGAAGAGCCACGGCGCGTCCTCCGGGGACTTCGACACCATGCGCAGCCGCTTGGGTTCGATACCATTCGACTTCATCGCGAAAATCACGTCGCTGAGCCGCTCGGGGCGGTTGCACACGCAGAGCCTCCCCCCGAATTTAAGCAGCTTCGCCGCAGCCGCACAGACGTCATTGATGTCGCAGAGTATCTCATGGCGGGCTATTTTCTGGGCGGTGATGACGCTCTCGAAGCCTGCTCCCGCGACCTTGTACGGCGGGTTGCACGTCACGAGGTCGAGCTGTCCGAGGGGCGCGCCGTCCCAGAGCACCTTCAGGTCAGCGCACACCGGCACTATCCCCGAGGTCTCGCTGCGCTCCAGACCGAGCCGCAGCTGCTCGATCGCGCCCTCCTGGATATCGACTGCGTAGATGACCTGCGGGGGCTTGGATTTCTGCATGATAAGGGGGATTATCCCGCAGCCCGTGCCGAGGTCACAGACCTTATCCTTCATTCGGTACTGCGAGAAATACGCGAGGAGGAAGGCGTCCGTGCCGAAACGGTGGTCGCTGCTCGCACAGACGTATATTTTCTCAGTGAGTTTTTCGTAGCTGTATTCCATAGTTTTCCTTTTTTCAGTCCAGACTGTCGATGAATTCTCTGATGATCTTCCCGCACTCGTCGGGCTTCTGCTCATATATCAGGTGATCGCCGGGGAGGTTTACCAGCTCACAGCTGCCGAGCTTTTCAAGATACGGGAGCAATACCCTCTCCTTGTAATCACGCCCGATCTCAAGGTAGTCCTCTAGCGCCATCTGACGGCTCTCTGCCTGCGATTTTGGCAGCTCCGGAAGGAGCTCATTGTATTTTTCCTGCGATATTTCATCGTTTTGGTATTGCTCATCAAGCTTCTTTTTCAGCTCCCTGCGGACATTCATCAGCTCTCCGATCAGTTCATCTGTCAGAATGCCGTCCGCTTCAATATCCTCCGCTGTGAAGTAAGCCGTGGAGATGTATATTTTGGGGATATCGTTCGTCACGATAGCCTCCCACGCCGTATTGATATTCCGGGCTTCCTGTTCATCCTCGGAGAGGAGCGCGCGGGAAGCGTAGGTCATAAGAGCCAGTGCATATTCCGCTTTTTGTTCATCGTCAGACAGCCATTCCTTCGGCGGAAGGAAACGCTTCAACAGAAGATTTCCCGTGCCGCCCAGACCGAGCTTGTCGAACCAGTGATACAGACGCACCTCCGCGGTATCATCAGCGCCCCATTCCCCGGGAGATACCGCTTCCAGCTCTGTGCCGTCAATGATCGCAACGGCTTCGACTTCCTCAGGGTATTTGCTCTCCCAGTAGGTCGCATAGACGCCCCCGATAGAATGCGGCATGAGCACATACGGTGCCTTTATCCCGGCATTTTTCAGCGCAGTCCTGTACGCCTCCACGATATTCTCTACGGTCATGTCCTGCTTTGTGTCGTCGCTGACGCCGTACCCCGCGCGGTCAATGAAGACCACCTGATGATCAGCTTCAAGCGCGGAAGTCATTCTCCGCATTGTGACACAGATGTCCGGAATGCCGTAACCTGCCAGCGCGATGATACGGTGTTTCCCGTTCTCATTACCGTATGAAAGGACATTCACTGAATAGTCCCCGGCGGACACAAGGCTGACGTATCCCCTCTCCTCCAGGAACTCCCTGTCACGTTTCATCCTTATCCTGCTGCTGATAAAAATGATGAGCCACAGCACTGTCAGAACGACAAGTATTATCAGCAGTACCTTAGCTGTCTTTTTCAGTATCCTTTTCACTTTCATTTTCCGAACTCCCATGCAGTCCCGCGTCAGATGTACCTCACGCCCGCCTTTTCGAGCTTTGCCCGACCCTTAGCCTGCTTCTTTTCCGGGAAGACCGTCGCTATGCCGCTGCGGACGATGAAAGCCTTTATCCCGCGCTTTGCAGCCCCGAGGGCAGTCGAGGTCACGCAGCCGAATTCGTCGAGTCCGCAGAGGTGCAGCTCCTCGTAGCCGTTACGCGCGATGAGCTCACGCAGCTTTTTGTTGGAGAGAGCGTCCCCGACCAGCTTGTCGAAGCAGTAATCGGAGACGATATCCAGCCCGGAGTAGAGCTCCGCGCCCTCGGTCCCCGCGATAGAATAGCCGAACAGCAGCCTGTTCGTGGGGAGGTTCTGGATAATGTGGCGGATATAGATGACATCACTGCCGGAGTCGCGGTAGCTGTGTATCAGCGAATTTACCGCAGCGACCAGCTCCGCAGTGTTGTACGCGAACTGCGGCTTGCGCTTGTCGTAAAGGTAATCGTTCTGCATATCAATGACTATGAGTGTCGTTTTCATGGTAATTCCCCCTATTTTATCGTTCCGCCGCCGACTACCGTGTCCCCGTCGTAGAGCACGACCGCCTGCCCGCTCGTGACAGCTCTCTGCGGCTCATCAAATTCCACCAGATACTCCCCGCCCCCGAGGTACGACACGACTGCCGGCTGCTCGGTCTGGCTGTAGCGGGTCTTCGCGGTCACGCGCATCGGCTCAGTCAGCTCCGCGACGGAGATGAGGTTCACGTCCTGCGCGACGAGGGTCTTCGTGTAGAGGTCGGCTTCATCGCCGAGGACGACCGTGTTCGTCAGCACGTCCTTTTTAACAACATATGCGGGCTTCCCGAGAGAAATTCCCAGACCCTTCCGCTGACCCACAGTGTAGTTTATTATGCCCCTGTGGCGCCCGAGAACGTTCCCCTGCATATCGGTGAAGTCACCCTCAGGAACGTCCGCCCCCGTGAACTTCTTGATGAAGCCCGCGTAGTCACCGTCCGGGACGAAGCAAATGTCCTGACTGTCAGGCTTCGCGGAATTGACCAGCCCCGCACGCTCCGCAAGCGCCCTGACCTGCGGCTTTTCGAGGTCTCCGAGCGGGAAGAGCGTGTGTGCGAGTTGCTCCTGCGTGAGCGCATACAGCACATAGGTCTGGTCCTTGCTCCTGTCCTTCGGACGCTTGAGGAGATACCTCCCCGAATCCTCGTCGAACTCTATCCGCGCGTAGTGACCCGTCGCGATGTAGTCGTACCCGAGCTCCTGCGCACGCAGAAGCATTTTCCAGAACTTCACGCGGCGGTTGCACTCAATGCAGGGATTGGGCGTCCTGCCCGAAAGATAGCTCTCCGCGAACTGCTCCATGACGTATTCGCGGAACACCTCCCTGAAATTGAAAACGAGGTGCTCAAAGCTGAGCCGGTACGCGACGCTCCGCGCGTCCTCCACGTCCGAGAGCGCACAGCAGGTCTTGCCCTCCTTCTCAGCCTGAACGATATCCTCGTCCGAAAACATTTTCAGCGTCACTCCCGTGACGTCGTAGCCGCTGTCTCTCAGCAGCATAGCAGCGACGGAGCTGTCAACTCCGCCGCTCATACCAACCATAACTTTTTTCATATCAGTGCCTCAGAGATCATAGTGATTACCTCCGCAAGCGACGGATAATACCCGTCCGCAATGCGTTCAATGTCCGCGCGGTCGCAGTCAGAGAGCTCATCATAGACCCCGGCCGTCATAAATCCAGCAGATACCGCGGTCTCGATACAGTGCAGTGAATCCTCGATGACGAGTATCTCCCCGGGCTCCGCGCCGAGCCTTTCAGCAGCCCCGAGGAAGATGTCCGGGAATCGCTTCCCCTGCGGATAATCCGAATCCGCAAGAATGAACCTGAACCTCCCGATTATCCCGCAGCGCCGCAGCACAGCCTCCGCGAGCGACCTGTATGTAGCCGTCGCGATGCCGTATGGTATCCCGTGCGAGTCGAGCAGATCGAGCAGCTCCATGACGCACGGCTTCAGCGGTATCTTCTCCTCATACTGCACCCGCACGAGCTCCTCGATGCGCCGTATGACCTGCTCCTGCGTGCAGCTCAGCCCGAACCTCGTAACGAAGTGCTCAGCAGCCTGCTCGACGGTCATTTTCTTTATCTTTTCGGAAATATCAGGCGGAGGGTCGGTCACGCCGTTCTCCGCGAGGAATTCCCTGTCCACCCTGCTCCACACGGTCATGGAGTCGATGAGGGTGCCGTCGAGGTCGAAGATAACGCCCTTAATTCTCTTCATTCTGCTCCTCAGCCGGTTCTGGCTCTACGCTTTCTTCCTGCTCAGTCAGCCCCTGCTTGGCAGCCTCCTCCTCGAGGTACTGCTTGCGGGTGTGCATGGTAACTGACTTCTCCGCCTCAGTGGTCGTATGGTGACCCGCCGAGGAAGCGTCCCCCGCGATAACGACCGCCTGCTTGCCCATTATCTCATATATCTTCGCGAACGTTTCAATTGGGTAGGTCGTATTTCCGACGAGCGGGTCAGCCGCATAGACTATCCCCTGGTCGAGGTCGTAGCCGTAGAGGGTTATGCAGTGCTGATACCAGTCGAATATGAAGTCCTGACCGTTTCCGGCAGTCCAGACGTACTCCGGGTACGACACGCGCATACCGATCGTGACCCACACGATGACAGGTCTGCCGGCAGCTATCTGATACCAGAGGTCGCTGTACTCAGTCCCGGTGAGGTCAACACCGTAGCACGGCGAATCCACCGAAGCGAAGTACATATCCGCAGTCTGCACGATTACGTTGGCATTGCAGCCGAAGCCGTCCGTACGCGGGTCGCCGATGTAAGCCTCGTTCATGAGAACGTACCCGTTGTAGTCGATAGGCATGAACTCGTCAGCTATCGTTACCTTGTCCACGTCGAAGCCGAGGTAGTTGAGTGTCTCCGTGAGGGAGGTCGCCTCGCAGCCTGACGGGAACTCCGGCTCCTGAAGCACAGTCTGGAAGCCGTCGAGCACGGACGATAACGGCAGCTCGAAGTCCTTGTCATAGACGTCAACGGTCGTCGGCTCGGGCTCTGTCACAGGCTCAGTCTCGGAGGCGGAGGTATCCGTCTCCAGCGGAGCTCCTGTGGTCGTTCCGGACGCCGCACCCGCAGTGCTCTCGATAGCAGCAAGCTCCGAGGAATCGCCCATGAGCCTTACTGTCTCCCCGCAGGAGCACAGCACGGTCAGTGCCGCAGCCGCAGCGGTGATCTTCATTATCCTACACATCATATATCTATCATTACTCCATATCTATAGTTATCTTGGCGCGGTAGTCCTTCTGCGCCGAGGTGACTGTCTCCAGCGCGAGACCGTAGAGGTCGGAGGCGCGGGATTCGAGCTCCGCGAACCTGCGTGAGACAGCATCGTTCTGCGAGAGCTTCGCGAGTGACGCCGCAAAGGGCAGAATCGCCGTGTTCTTAGCCTGCGCGAGTATCTCGCGTCCCTTTTCGTTGAACGCAAGGATACGTCCATACGGCGGGAGGTTCTTCATATCGTCCTTGTGGATGCCGATGAGCAGTGAGAGCATTATGCGCCTGATACGCGCCATAGTGTAGCGCTTGGTCTTGACAGTGAAGAAGAGCTCGTCGAGCGACCCCGCCATACGCGCTCCGAATATCCTGTGCTCAAGCCCCTGCCCGACATCGCAGACCTGCGCTATCTCATCAGCAGTAGTCGTGCGGAGCTTGTAGAGCAGCACGCGCTCGAGACGGCTCAGCGAAGCGGTCTCCCCTCTTGCGATAGCCGTGGAGATAGCCGCAGCCCAGTCGGGGGTAGTGTAGCCGCTTATCGAGGCAGCACTGTGCTGACCTGCGATACGGTCACGGATAAAGGACGCGCTCGCAAAGCCTTTTTCTGCCTCGTCAGCGTCGTGGGAGATGCCCACGCGCTTCACGGTGAATGGATTCATGCGCGAGGTGAACTTCTTCATCGCACGCAGATACTCTATCGCGAGGAGGTTGTTCGGCTCGGCGAGTATCTCGGCAGTCTCGGGGTCAGTGCCGTTGATGACTGAATTCAGCGCGCGGGGGTATGTATAGCCCTTTTCCATTATGGAGCGTATCTCGTCCGCATGAGCCATGGCAGTCAGCTCGACGGTCGTAAGCGCCTTTTCGAGCTTTTCGATGTCACCGCACTCGCTTCCGAAGGAGATCTCCTCGACAGCACCGAGCGACTCGAGCAGATAGACAGCTCCCGTCGCGAAATTCTCCGCTGAGGACAGGCAGTACTGCACAGGCAGCTCGATGACAAGGTCCGCACCGGAGCGAACCGCGAGCTTCGCACGCTCGAGCTTATCCATAACGGCAACGTCGCCGCGCTGCACGAAATTACCGCTCATCACGGCAACGATATGAGTCGCGCCGTTCTTTTTAGTCTCGCGGATATGGTAAAGGTGTCCGTTGTGGAAGGGATTGTACTCACAGATTATTCCGCTTATTTTCATGTTTATGACCTCTTTTCTTCTGTTTGTTTATTTATATTTGACCGCAGCCGCAGGGCGTCTGCGATAAATTTTGCAAAAAACACTTGCAATTTTATCCGAATGGTAATATAATTATATGTGCAAATAATATTTGGAAAGGAATCTGCACATTATGTTAATCTTAGTTGTAAATGCAGGCAGCTCTTCGCTCAAGTACCAGCTCATCAATATGGACGATGAGAGCGTTCTCGCAAAGGGCAACTGCGACAGGATCGGTATCGACGGTCACATTTCCCACAAGACAAGCTCCGGCAAGGGCTTCGAGGCTGACTGCTCTTTCCCGACTCATACCGAAGCATTCATGAAGCTCGTTGAAGCACTCACCACTGGCGACGCAAAGGTCATCGACAGCATGGACGAGATCTCCGCTGTAGGTCACCGTATCGTACAGGGCGCTGACGTTTTCGACAAGTCCGTTCTCGTTACAGACGAGGTCATCGACAAGATCGACGAGCTCCGCGAGCTCGCTCCCGTACATAACCACGCTCACGCGCTCGCTCTGAGAGCCTGCAAGAGCGTTATCCCCGCAAACGTACCTCAGGTAGTCGTATTCGATACAGCCTTCCACCAGACCATGCCGCCCAAGGCGTTCATGTTCGGTCTCCCCTACGAGGACTACGAGAAGCTCCACGTAAGAAAGTACGGCTTCCACGGCACATCTCACCGCTTCGTATCCAAGGCTCTTGCTGAAGCAATGGGCAAGGACGTAAAGGACCTCAAGATCGTGTCCTGCCACCTCGGAAACGGCTCCTCCATCACAGCAGTTGACGGCGGAAAGTCCGTTGATACATCTATGGGCTTCACTCCCCTCGACGGCGTCGTAATGGGCACAAGAACAGGTGCAGTTGACCCGTCCGCAGTTACATTCGTAGCTGACAAGCACGGCTTCACACCCGCCCAGATGAGCGAGTACATGAACAAGAAGTCCGGCTTCCTCGGCGTATCCGGCGTAGGCTCGGACAACCGCGACGTACAGGCTGCTGCAAACGAAGGCAACGACAGAGCACAGCTCGTATCTGATATGCTCATCTACGAGATCAGAAAGTACATCGGCTCCTACGCAGCTGCAATGAACGGCCTTGACGCTGTCCTCTTCACAGGCGGTATCGGTGAGAGCTCCTGGGAGGGCCGCGAGGGCGCCTGCACAGATATGGACTTCTTCGGCATCAAGATCGACAAGGAGCTCAACAGATCCATCAGAGGCAAGCTCACAAAGATCTCCACTCCCGACTCCAAGGTCGAGGTATGGATCGTGCCCACCAATGAGGAGCTGCTCATCGCAAGAGACACTCTCGAGCTCATCTCCAAGTGATCGGTCATTACACATTATAACATATAGCGCAGAAAAATGCAACCGTCACGGCTGATATCTGCGTAATACAAGCTGAAACTGACTGCCCGGAACACCATCCGGACAGTCCTTTTTCACGCATTTCTACTGTAAGTATTGCACAAATACCTCTAAACTATTTGTATATAACTGAGTATATCGCCGATTTATCAGATTATTACCGAATTTTAATTATTCTGTAATTGACAAGAAGATAACAAGGGTATAAAATCTAAGTATAGTTAGGACATTTAACGTCCGAATGGAGGCATTTTTGATGAGCGATCTCGCTTACAGCAATGATTTCTGGATAGCCGTTTCCGCGTTTCTGGGAGTGGCAGTATCTCTCGGCGGTCTGCGGAAAATGAAGGCTCCGACCCGCAGAGGTATGGGCAAGGAGGCGCGTAATGACAAGGACAACAGTTAAGATAGAGGGCATGATGTGCCAGAACTGCGAGAGACACATGACCGAAGCGTTCAAAAAGGCATTCAAGGTCAGGGAAGTCACAGCCTCGCACGAGGACAAGCAGGCAGTCATCCTATCGGACTCAGCTCCCAGCAGCGAAAAGCTCAGGGAGACCGTCGAGGCAGCCGGATATAGATTCATCTCCGCGGAGTCCGAGGAAATAGAAAAGAAGGGCTTCCCCTTCTTCAGAAAAAAGTAAAAAAAAGCCGCACAGTTCCCCTGTGCGGCAGTTTTTTTGACATCATGCCTTGCGCAGATAGCGCGAGGTCTTTTTCTTTTTCTTCTTCTCGTACATGATCGAGTCAGCCTGCGTGATGAGCTTGAAGAGCGTCACATCAGGCGAAACATCGGTGATTATGGTACCGATACTCGCGTCGAGGTCATACGGCTTGAAGATGACGCGGTTCATGCTCTCGAGCTGCTTGCGGAAGGTAGTCTCCAGCGTGAAGACGTCCTTTTCGCCGGACGCAGTACCCAGTATCAGGAACTCATCGCCGCCGAATCGCGCGCATATCCAGCCCCTGCGGCAGCACTCGCTGATGACGGAAGCCAGCCTCTGGAGCGCGAAGTCGCCCTCCTTGTGACCGTAGTTGTCGTTTATCATCTTGAGACCATCCATGTCGATGAAGGAGATGAGCAGCTTCTCGCCGGTCTCTCTGCACTGATTGAAGATACCGTCAGCCGCCCTGATGAAGCCGTTGCGGTTGTAGATATTGCAGAGCTGATCGTTGACATAGAGGTTGTCGAGCTCGTGAATCATGCTGTTCAGGCTGAGCAGCTTGCGGATATTTTCGATCGAGTTGGAGATATTGAGCATGATCGAATGGCAGATGAGGCTCTTTATCGGGAACTCGGTGTTGGTGAAGATATAGTAGCCGAGGCAGCGCTCACGGTAGTGCAGCGGCAGGTAGTAGCTGATATTGCCGCCGTGCTCGTAGGGCATGGGGTTCATGTCAGCGGTATCGAAGAGGTCCACAGCCTGGCAGCCGTCCCTGCTGAGGATAATAGGAGCGCTCATCTTCTCGGTGTAGCCGTTGACAGTCATCTCATCCGCGGAATCTGTATGCCAGCTGTCCTTGAAGGAGCCGTCCCAGTTCATGCACAGGCAGATGCAGAACCTCTCGCAGTTCAGCTCGCGGATATAGCGGATTATCGAGTCGAGGTTATCCTCCACAGTCTCCGTCTCGGCAAGACCGGTGGTCATGCGGTTGAGGAGGGAGATATCCCTGCGGCACTCATTGATTATCCTGTACATATCCCTGCGGTAGACGATAGCGTCCTCCTCGCAACTGCCGGCGCAGCCGCAGCTCTCAGTGAAGATCGGAGAAGCCGCAAGGCGGGTCTCCTTGTCGTAGTCTTTGCCAGCGATGATATTGACGAGCATCTCGCACGCCTTGAAGCCAGCCTCGTCGAGCGGACGTGATACCGTCGTGAGGACGGGATAATGGTGACGCGCGTTGTATGTATTATCGAAGCCGGTGACGATGATATCTCCCGGCACGCTGTAGCCATAGAGAGAGAGCTCCTCGATAGCGGCGAGCGCCATAGCGTCGTTCGCGCAGATGATAGCTTCCGGAGCGGTCAGTCCGGACTTCATGAACGCCTGGATAGCGAGCTTGCCGTCAACAGCCCTGAACTCGCCGAAGTGGATGCGCTCCTCTTCCACGGTGAGACCGTGCTCGTGCATTACATCGAGGAAAGCATGGTATCTGTCGGTAGCCTCGGGATTGGCGAGCGGTCCGGAAATATAGTTGATACGCTTGGCGCCGTGCACCTCGATGACGTGCTTGACGATCTCGCGCATAGCGTTCGTATTGTCGATGCTTACGTTATAGAACTCCGGGTAGTCGTCGCAGTCGAGCACGACCGACGGCAGCTTGGACTTCCTTACTGACTGGATTATCTTTTCCTTCTCGTCTGGGTCGCTGATGGTGTTGGTCAGCAGTATTACGCCGTCGAGCTTTTCGTAGTTGATGAGGTTGTATATGTTGTATTCGCCGAGGTCGTACTTGTTATTGGAGATAACTCCGCCGAACGCAGCAAAGCAGGATACATTCACGTCATGCTCCCTTGCACACGCGATTATACCCTCGATGATACTGTTCTGGTATTCCTCGTCGATACCTGCGACGATCACAGCGATCTCAGTTATCCTATTCATCGTATTTCCCTTCCGGGCTGGCTCGAAGCAGCTGCCCAGTTATCAGAGTATTACCTACTTTATACATTATAGCACACTTCGTGTGTGTTTTCAAGACAGCATTTTGTTGATTTTCCCATATTTTTTTTGTTATTAACATACAAAAACGCACTCGCGTGACTGGTATTTGTCACGAAAAAACTGACTGTCTGCACAAAAAACAAGGGCACCGTTCGAATGAACAGTGCCCGCTGAGAGCTTACTTGGTGAGCTTGGTGAACAGGTGCTGGAGCTTCTTCATTCCGAGGGTCAGGTAGCGCATGAACGGCTCAGCGATAATGGAGAAGTTTATGCACAGGAGGATACATCTCGGCGACATTGTCGAGATATCGAAGAACTCGCTCACGAACACCATGCAGAACGCCAGTCCCACGGCGCAGAACAGCCACAGCCACATCTTGTAGACGTCCATAGGCTTGCTTATCTCCCAGACGATCATCAGTCCGACGATACCGAGGAGAATGGTCGAGGCTGTCGCGATATCGGAGGCGTCAACGTTGAAGATATTGCCGAAGTATACCATCGCCGCGACGATGATAGTGTCGGTGATCCCGGCAGGGAGCGCCTTCAGCAGTATATTCGTTATGAATCTTCCGTTGATGATGTCCTTGTTGGGCATCTGCGACAGGAACAGCGCCGGCACGCCGATAGTGAACAGGCTTATGAGCGATACCTGCGACGGCAGCAGCGGATACGCTATGCCGAAGTAGATAGACATTATCGAGATGAACAGCGAGAAGATGTTCTTCACGAGGAACAGGCTTCCCGAGCGCTCGAGGTTGTTGACGACCTTGCGTCCCTCAAGGACGACATCAGGCATCTTAGAGAAGTCGGACTCGAGCAGCACGAGCTGTGCGACCTGCGCGGCAGCGTCGCTTCCCGAAGCCATAGCCACGGAGCAGTCGGCGTCCTTGAGCGCGAGCACGTCGTTGACGCCGTCTCCGGTCATCGCGACGGTCTTGCCCGCCTTTTTGAGCGCACGCACGAACAGCCGCTTCTGGTCAGGCGTAACGCGTCCGAAAACGGTATACCGCAGCACAGCCTCATTTATCGCGGATTCAGTGGTGAGGGTCGAGGCATCGACGTAGTGCTCGGCGTTCTTTATGCCGGCACGCCTCGCGACCTCGGAAACAGTAACGGGGTTGTCACCCGAAATGACCTTTATCTCCACGCCCTGCTCAGCAAAATACCGGAAGGTCTCGGGAGCGTTCTCACGTATCGGATTTGACAGGATTATGAAGCACAGCGGAGTGAGCTTCCCCGTGAGCGCCTTGCCGTCGGGACGTCCGCTGTAGCGCCCGAAAGCGAGCACGCGGTAGCCCTTGCGGCTGTTGGACTCGATGAGGTTCCTGTGCTCCTCGGAGGGGTCAGTGAGTATGAAATCCGGCGCACCGAGGACATACGAGCCGCTCGCGAGGGTCACGCTGCTGTACTTGAACTCAGACGAGAATCCGGTGCTCGCGACGGCAGGCATACCCGACGGTGCCTTGAAGCGGTTCTTCATTGCCTCCATAGTCTGGTTGTCGGCGGACTGCGCGGACGCGAAATCGCTGAGGAGAGTATTCAGCGACTCCACAGGATAAGCCGGGTCCGCAGGTATCACCTCGTGGACGTGCATACGGTTCTCGGTGATAGTACCGGTCTTGTCCACGCAGAGGACATTTACGCGGGCGAGGGTCTCGATACATTTCATGTCGTGAACGAGTACCTTGCTGAACGCGAGTCTCATAGCGCTGACCGCGAGGGTCGTGCTGGCGATGAGGAACAGTCCCTCGGGTATCATGCCGATTATCGAAGCGACCATCGACTGCACGCTCGCCTTGATAGTGTCATGCGCGACGATATACCGCTGATAGAAGAGCGTCCCGCCGATCGGTATGATGATTATTCCGGCGATCTTTACTATCTTGTTGAGTGAGCGTATCATCTCGGACTGCTCGCCCTTCTTGGACTTTTTCGCCTGAAGCGTGAGCTGCGAGATGTAGGAATCCCTGCCGACCTTCTCGAGCCTTGCGCGGCACGAGCCCGACACGATGAAGCTGCCAGACATAAGCATATCGCCGGGCTTCTTGGCTATCTCGTCCGACTCACCGGTGAGCAGCGACTCGTTGACCGAAACGCTGCCGTCAATGACTATCGCGTCGGCACATATCTGGCTCCCGGCGCGGAAAACGACGATATCGTCGAGCACCAGCTTGTCCGAGTGGACCTTGAGCTCCACACCGTCGCGGATAACGTGAGTGACGGGCGCATTGAGCATTGTGAGCTTGTCGAGGGTGCGCTTGGAGCGCAGCTCCTGCACGATACCGATACAAGCATTGGCAATGATTATCGGCATGAAGGTGAGGTCGCGGTAAGAGCCCGTGACGATGAGCAGCACCGAGATTATGAGAAAAAGGAAGTTGAAATATGTGCAGAGGTTGCCCTTGAAGATCTCCCCCACCGTCTTGGAGGGCGAATCCACGGGCTTATTGTCATAGCCCTCACGTCTGCGCTGCTCGACCTGCTGGCTGGTCAGACCCGTATGGCTGTCAGCGCTTATGCGCTTGGCAGGCACGCGGAAGAGGTCGCCGCGGTCATCGACGAATCCATTTTTCATATATCTTTTACCTTTCAGAATAAAAATACACACTTATTATATCATGTCCGCAGACATATTTCAACACTAACTGAAAATTTTTCCGTCAACCATTTTGTCGATTTGGGTTGACAAGTGACCGCAAAGGTGGTATAATGTATCTCAGCAACTAAACGGAGGAAGCAAAATGACAGAAGCAGCAAGCAAAAACAAACCATTTTTCACCACCCGCGAGCTCGTCCTGACCTCGCTCTTCGCAGTACTCATCGCAGTCTGCTCGTGGATATCCGTCCCGACGGAGGTCCCCTTCACATTGCAGACCTTCGCTATATTCCTCACCCTGCTCGTCCTCGGCGGCAGGTGCGGAACGTTCGCGGTGCTCGTGTACCTGCTCATCGGAGCGGTCGGAGTGCCTGTGTTCGCGGGCTTCACAGGCGGCATCGGTATCATCACCGGCACGACAGGCGGCTATATGCTGGGATTTATCCTCATCGGACTCATCTACTGGGGAGCGGTCTCCCTACTCGGCGAAAAACTGTGGGTACAGATTCCTGCGCTCATCATAGGTCTCGCAGTCTGCTACGCATTCGGCACTGCATGGTTCATACACATCTACACTAAGACCGCCTCGGTCACCCTTGCGGAAGCACTGAAATGGTGCGTAACGCCCTTCATACCGTTCGACCTGCTGAAAATGGCAGCCGCATTCATCATCTCCGCGCGGGTGAAGAGATATGCAAAAACCTGAGCTCCGCCCTCACCACGCCCTGTGCGTGAGGTTCTTCCGCGGGCTCGGCTACAGCGACGGCTTCTGCCACAATATGACGGCTGTGATAGCCCGCCTCATGACCGAAGACCCGCTCCTCACCGTCACCGACGGCGCCGACATGATATGCTCCGGCTGCCCTAACAACATCTCAGGAACGTGTACGGGCAGCGAAAAAGTCTCCCGCTACGACCGCCGCGTCTCGGAGCTCTGTGGTCTCTCCCCCGGCATGACCGTCCGCTGGAGCGAACTCTACGCAGCAGCTTACGCCAATATAGTCCGGAAGGGACTGCTCACCGAGGTCTGCGGGGATTGCAGCTGGCATGATATATGCAGCCAGAGCGCTCTGTAAGAATTATTACAGGGCGCTTACAATTATGTTAGGATGATGAAATTTCGCGCAGATATCTTGAAAATCGTCGGGAAATGTGTTATTATTGTGGTGTAGTATAGGGATCACTACAAATAATTGTAGAAAGGGGGAACCACCTTGGAAGTACTATTCTGGGCAATAGTCTTCGTGGTATTCATCATTGCCGAAGTATCGACGGTACAGCTCGTTTCGATATGGTTCGCGGTCGGCGCTCTCATAACGCTGATAAGCACATATTTTTTCGCGGACATAACTATCCTCGGGCAGCTTGGCATATTCATCGTATCGTCGAGCCTCTTCCTCTTACTGAGCGTTCCTTACCTCAAAAAGAGGCGGAAGAAGGGCCATGTATCCACGAATTCCGAGCTTGATGTAGGGAAACACGCCGTGGTCATCGAGGAGATAAACGTTGACAGCGGCACAGGGCGCGTCACTCTTAACGGGGTAGACTGGAGTGCCGTACCCGATGCAGCCGGAGCGGTCATTGCTGTCGGAAGCATAGTCACAGTCAAAGAGGTGCAGGGAGCAAAGCTCATAGTCGGGCCGGTCTCCTGAGCCGAACAACAAAAAATTCATTTTGGAGGTAAACTACCATGGATCCGGTATTAGGAATCATCATCGCAGCAGTTGTTATATTCATGCTGTTCGTATTAGTAAGAGGAATCAGGATCGTTCCGCAGGCGCACGTTTTCGTAATAGAGCACCTCGGTTCGTTCAAGTGCGAGTGGCAGACAGGTATCCACTTCCTGTGGCCCTTTGTTGACCGCATCGCAGGACGCGTATCCCTCAAGGAAAAAGTCGTTGACTTCAAACCCCAGCCTGTTATCACGAAGGATAACGTTACCATGCAGATAGACACCGTTGTGTTCTATCAGGTAACTGACGCAAAGCAGTACATCTACGGCGTTGAGAGACCTCTCGCAGCTATCGAGAACCTCTCCGCCACGACTCTCCGTAACATCATCGGTGAGATGGAGCTCGATGCTACCCTCACCTCGCGTGACATCATCAACACCAAGATAACCTCGATCCTCGATCAGGCAACTGACCGCTGGGGTATCAAGGTAAACCGCGTAGAGCTGAAGAATATCCTCCCGCCGCGCGAGATCCAGGACGCAATGGAGAAGCAGATGAAGGCTGAGCGTGAGCGCCGTGAGAAGATCCTTCAGGCAGAGGGTGACAAGAAATCCCAGATCCTCGTTGCAGAGGGTGAAAAGGAATCCCAGATCCTCCGCGCAGAGGCTAAGAAGGAAGCACAGATCCTCGAGGCAGAGGCTGAGAAGCAGGCAATGATACTCCGCGCAGACGCCGTAAGAGAGCAGAAAGTGCTCGAGGCTACCGGTGAAGCGCAGGCTATCGAGCTCGTTCAGCAGGCTCTCGCGGATTCGCTCGTAAAGCTCAACGAAGCCGCTCCGAACGAGAAGGTGATACAGCTCAAGTCGCTCGAGGCATTCGCAAAGGCTGCTGACGGCAAGGCTACGAAGATCATAATCCCGAGCGAGATCCAGGGCATCGCAGGTCTTGCAGCAGGTCTCAAGGGCGTGCTCGAGACAGACACCCACAAGCAGTAAAAATAATACTCACTGATAACGCAGGCACCCCGCCTGCGTTTTTTTTGCGTACTTTTCAATGTCAATATTTAAACAATTAATCCACACAAAAAGCGCCCGCAATATATGTCGATTTTTGTCGGTTGATACGATTTTTCCTGAAACTGCAAAAAAAAGGAAAAACCTTGATCTTTCCTCTTGAAATCCGACGTTTCTTAGTGTATAATGATAGTTGTGATGTTGCATGGTTTTAAAATTATGATCTGGTTTATGTAATTTGATTTGTCAAATTCATGGAAATAGAGAGATATCAACATTCGTATACGCTGTTTGTGAAGCGAAACACATCAGATGAGCTTATTTGCCGCCGTTCTTTTTCGCGGACAACCGACGGGACAGAGATAAAATAATCCCGGGAACAACAAAACGATCCAGGACGGTCACGCTAAATGATTTTTTCAAGACTATTTTTCATATATTGCTTCCTGCCCCTTTGCCTCGCCGCATACGCGCTCGTCAAAGGGACGGATAAAAAAAATACGGTGTTGATAGTTTTCTCACTGATATTCTACGCCTGGGGAGAGCCGCTCTACGTCTTTCTCATGCTGTTCAGCGCTGCCGTCAATTACTCAGCCGGCATAATGCTGAACAATCTCAGAGGACAGAAGGCAGGCACGGCGATCGCGGCATCTGCCGTCATCTATGACCTCCTCATGCTCGGGATATTCAAGTACAGCGGTTTTATCGTTGAAAACATCAACGCCCTTTTTTCGTGCTCACTGCCTGTACCCGACATCAGGCTCCCCATAGGTATCAGCTTCTATACCTTCCAGACCATCTCCTACATCATCGACGTCCAGTGGGAGACCGTCAAGCCGCAGCTGAGCTTCAAGAAGTTCCTGCTGTACATCACCCTCTTCCCGCAGCTCGTCGCAGGACCTATCGTCCGCTACAGCACTATCGAGAAGGAGATAGACTCCCGCAGCGTGTCCGCGGAGGACATCGCATACGGCTTCAACAGGCTTATCCTCGGACTTTCCAAGAAGGTGCTCCTCGCCAACCAGCTCAGCATCATCGTTGACGGCACCCTCGGTGCCATAGGCAGTTCGAGCTTCGTGGGAGCGTGGTTCGGCGCGGCCGCCTACGCATTGCAGATATACTTTGATTTCTCGGGATACTCCGACATCGCTATAGGTCTCGGACGCCTCTTCGGCTTCCACTTCAACGAAAACTTCGACCACCCCTTCATATGCAGGGACATCACGGAATTCTGGCAGCGCTGGCACATCTCGCTCAGCACCTTTTTCCGCGATTATCTGCTCTACGTTCCGATATTCGGCAAGCGCCGCAAGTACGGCGGACTGTTCCTCGTATGGCTCTGCACGGGTATCTGGCACGGCGCGAGCTGGAACTTCATCATCTGGGGACTTTACTACGGACTGTTCGTGTTCTTTGAGATGAAGCTCGGCAAGAAGCGCGTGAAGAAGATACCGGCGCTGCTCCGCCACATCTACAGCAAGATAGTCATAGTCATCGGCTTCGGCATCTTCTACTTTGAGGATCTCGGCAAGCTCGGCACCTTCTTCCGCACCGTTTTTGGCTTCGGCGGAAACGGCTTCATCGCCATAAGGGACAGGATCACCTTCGTCAACAACGTCAACCTCATACTCGCTGCACTTATCTGCACGTTTCCGCTCATCGCGGGCTTCAAGAAGCTCGCCGCAAAGTCCGGCGGGGCGAGGTGTGTCCTTTCTGCCTCAGCAGCGCTCGTGTCAGCAGTGCTGCTCGTTATCACGAGCATAATGCTCGTTGATGCCACCACCAACCCCTTCCTTTACTTCAGATTCTGACCGGAGGCTCTCCATGCAGGAAAAAAACACCGCCCGCGCAAACGGACGTACTCATAAAAAGCAAAGCACCTCTCCCGCCCAGAAGGCAGTGTGGTGCGCGAACATCGCGCTCATCACACTGATACTGCTCTGCGGCTTCTCGTACCTTCTCTTCTTCAAGCGGGACAAGGTCTCCAAGGAGGAGAACCGCACCCTCACGAAGTTCCCGAAGTTCACCTTATCGAGCTATTTCAGCGGGGAATTCACCGAGGCTCTGGCTGACTTCTACGACGATACTATCCCTAACAGGAGCGCCTTCAAGAAGATCATCTCCTCGAAGCTCATGCCGCTCAAGGGCAGGATGTACGGCGACGACGGCGACGGCGGAGTGGAGCTCCACGGCGCTGGCTTCGAGCATATCCAGAACACCACCAAGCCCGCCGTCACTATCCCGAAGGAGACAGTGATCACGACAGCTCCTGACGGCTCAGTCAGCGAGCCCATAGTCACGACCGAGCTTGCAGAGCAGACCACCGCAGCCGAGGAGGAGCCTGTTGACGGCGACGGCGAGGTCACGAGCAATATCCTCGTCGTGAACAAGCGCGGCGTAATGCTCTACGGCGGAGGCGGCGGACGCGAGCTCGATTACGCCCAGTACGTCAACACCTACAAGAGCTACTTCGGCGACGCGCTCAACGTCTATTCCATGGTGATACCCACCCCTGTGTCGTTCTATATGCCGGACGAATACGCTGACCTCTCCGCGCAGGAGAAGCCTGACATCGACAACATCGCCGCGAATCTCAGCGGCGTCACAGCAGTCGACGCCTACGGAGCCCTCCTCGCCCACAAGGACGAGAGCATCTACTCCCGCACCGACCACCACTGGCAGGCGCTCGGCGCATACTACGCCGCTCAGGAATTCTGCAAGGACGCAGGCGTAGATTTCGCCGATATATCGCAGTACGACGAAGTAAGGATCAGCGGCTACGTCGGCACGCTCTACGGCTACACGCAGAGCGCCCAGCTCATAAACAACCCCGAGGACTTCGTCTACTACTCCCCCAAGGCAGAGATCGAGTGCGAGAACTACTCTACTTCGTTCACCTCGCCCTACGCGACGAGCCTCTTCATCGACCCTGCGTGCCTCGATAATTCGGGCTACTACATGGTCTTCGGCTCGGACGAACGCATAGCCCACGTCCACACTCAGGCAAACAACGGACGCAAGCTCGTCATCTTCAAGGACAGCTACGGAAATGCACTGCTGCCGTTCCTGACGAGTTCCTTCGAGGACATCTACCTCTGCGACATACGCTACTTCGACCTCAACGCGCTCACCTTCATCAGCGACGTCGGCGCGACCGACCTCCTGTTCGCGATGTGTACCTTCTCTGCAGTCGGTCCGAACAGAACGTGCATATACAACAATATGTACAAGTAAGGAGCAAGATATGAAAGAGCTTTGCTTCCCGCTCGACGGGAAATATATCCTCCGCCGCCGCCGCGGTATCCGCAGGGAGCTGCTCGCGGACGGCTCTGCCCGCATAAAGAAGCGTATCGCAGTACTCGGCGGCTCCACGACGAGCGACGTCATCTCCATGCTTGAGCTCTTCCTTCTCGACGCCGGGATCGAGCCGGAATTCTACGAGTCGGAGTACAACAAATTCTACGAGGATGCCGTATTCGGCGCCCCGGAGCTCGACAGCTTCCGCCCGGACATAATTTATATCCACACCACCTCGCGCAACCTCACCCTCCTGCCCGAGTCCCCTGCCGAGACGCCGGAGCAGATACAGCAGCGCCTCGACGACCAGTTCGCGGTGTTCAGGGAGGTCTGGGTGAAGCTCATGCAGAGGTTCCAGTGCCCGATAATACAGAACAACTTCGAGCTGCCGCTCTGCCGCAGGACAGGCAATTACGACGGCTGGGGATACGCCGGACACGCCGCGTTCATCAGCAGGCTGAACGTCATGCTGTCGGACTACGCAAGGCATAACAACGGCTTCTACATCAACGACATCAACTACCTCTCGGCGGCGTGCGGACTTGAAAAATGGCACGACCCCGAGGCGTGGTTCCTGTATAAATACGCCATGCGAACGGAGGTCATACCCGACCTCGCATTCAGCGTGGCAAGCATCGTCAAGTCAGTTTTCGGAAAGAACAAGAAGGTCATCGACCTTGACCTTGACAACACCCTGTGGGGCGGCGTCATCGGCGACGACGGTCAGGAGGGCATAGAGATAGGTCCCGAGACCGCCGTGGGGCAGTCCTTCTCGGAATTCCAGAGCTACATCAAGGGCTACCGCAGCTTCGGCGTACTGCTCGCAGTATGCTCGAAGAACGACGAGGAGAACGCACTCCTCGGACTCGCCCACCCCAGCTCCGTGCTGAAAAAGGAGGACTTCGTCTCCATAAAGGCGAACTGGGACCCCAAGGACCGCAATATCGCGGAGTCCGCCGCAGAGCTGAACCTCCTTCCCGATAGCTTCGTCTTCATCGACGACAACCCCGCGGAGTGCGCGATAGTCAGCGCACAACTCCCGCAGGTGCAGACCATTGAGCTGACCTCTGTCGGAGAGGCGATGTACAGGCTCGGCAGGAGCGGCTTCTTCGAGGTCACATCTGTCTCCGAGGACGACCTGCGCCGCTCGGAGATGTACGCAGCAAACGCCAAGCGAGCCGCGCAGCAGCGCAGCTTCGCGAGCTACACCGACTACCTCCTCAGCCTTGAAATGCGCGCGGAGATATGCGGCTTCGAGCCCGTATACGTCCAGCGCATAGCACAGCTGACCAACAAGAGCAATCAGTTCAACCTCACCACCAAGCGCTGTACGGAAGCCGACATACGCTCCTTCGAGGACGACCCCGGACGTATCTGCCTGTGCGGCAGCCTGACGGATAAGTTCGGCGAAAACGGCATAGTATCGGTCGTTATCGCGAGGTGCGAGGGCGAAACCGCCCACATTGAGCTCTGGCTGATGAGCTGCCGCGTGCTAAAGCGCGACATGGAGCTCGCAATGCTCGACGAGCTCGTGCGGCAGTGCCGTGAGCGCGACGTCCGCAGGATAGTGGGCTACTACTTCAGAACGGCAAAAAACCGCATGGTCTCGGAGCTCTACGGTAGCTTCGGGTTCACGCAGGACAAACTCGACGACAGCGGAGACTCCGTCTGGAGCCTTGACATAACAGACTACAAAAATAAAAACAAAGTAATAAGTGTAAACGAAAAGGAGAACAAAAATGGATAAGCAGGACGTATTACCGCGCCTTACGCAGGTATTCAGGGACGTATTCGGAGACGACTCGATCATCATCAGCGACGCCACCACCTCAGCTGACATCGAGGACTGGGACAGCATCGAGCACATCAACCTCATCGGCGCCGTCGAGGACGAGTTCAGCGTGAGCTTTAAAATGCGCGAGGTCTCCGGCATGAAGAATGTCGGCGAGATGATCGCACTTATCTGCGAGCGCGGAAAATGAGCGCGGCTGCGGCATTCGACAGATACAGCCGATTTTCCCCCGCATACCCCATTGATATGCGGGAAAATGTATGATACAATAGATAAAAAGGACAAAAGGAGCAGAGACGCAAGTCTCTGGGAATAAACATGGAGAACGAAAAGAACCTCGGCGGCTCCGGCGACGTCATCGCCGGCAGGAACCCCGTCATAGAAGCGCTCAAATCGGACGCGCAGCTCGATGTGATCTACATCGACGGAAACGGCGGCAGCCTGAACGTCATCAGGCGGCTCGCAAATGAGAAGGGCGTCGTTGTCAAGGACGCTCAGGACAAAAAGCTCACCCAGCTCTCTGGCGGAGCTTCTCATCAGGGAGTAGTTGCGGTCGGCGCGTGCGGAGAGTATGTGTCGGTGGAGGATATCCTCGCAGTGTCGCAGAAAAAGGGCACCAAGCCCTTCATCATAATCTGCGACGAGATAGAGGACCCGCACAATCTCGGCGCGATAATCCGGACCGCTGAGACCTCCGGTGCAGACGGCGTGATAATCCCCAAGCGCCGCAGTGCGTCGCTGAATGCGACGGTATTCAAGACCTCCGCGGGCGCGGCAAGCTACGTCCCCGTCGCGAGAGTTTCCAATCTTGCCGCGTGCATAGACCAGCTCAAGGAGAACGGCGTGTGGATATACGGCACGGACGCCTCCGGCAGCGAATACACCCAGACCGACCTCACCGGCAGCATGGCGCTCGTCATAGGCTCGGAGGGCTTCGGTATAAGCAAGCTGATACAGAAAAAATGTGATTTTATGATAAAGCTCCCGATGCTGGGGAAGATAAACTCCCTCAACGCCTCAGTTGCGGCTGGCATCTTCATGTACGAAGTGCTCAGGCAGCGCGGGACACACTAAACAAGGAGACCACCATGCCGGATCAGAACCTATCTCTGGAGGATATTCTGAACGAGTATTCTCCCGATACAACAAATGAACGTCTGCCCGTGGGCAGGGTCACGGCTCAGAAGATACTGAATTCCACTGTCCCCGATCCCGAAAAACCGGAGGCTGCACCCGCAAGACCACCCATGTCCCACAGCAAGAATGAGCTTTTCGACAGCTCCCTCCGCAGACCCGACCCCGCCGACGAATTCAAGCCCGCCGATCTTTCGCGCAATAAGGTGTCGTTCGTCAGCTCAGAGGCGATAACCGAGATCAAGAACACCGGTCCCATACCCGTGACCGATAATACCGTCCCCACCGTCCCGCAGGGCGCCCCGAAGATACGCCGTATGTCGGACTCCACCCGAGCCCGCGAAATGGAGATAATCAAGAGCAATACGCGCCACCGCCGCGGAAAGACCTCGGGCTACACCTACGAGAAGGAGACCCCCGAGGGCGAGTATATGTACACTCCTCCCGCCTTCAAAAAGAAAAAGCGCTCCCATGCCGCGATATACGCGGAGGCTGAGTCCCCCGAAGGCAGGAAGCTCACAACGGACATCGTCCCCTCGCCTGCCGCAGTCGAAGCCGCAAAGCCTGTCGAGCCGACCCCGCGTGCAGAGCTCACAAGCATAGACCTCAGCCAGCGTCCCCGCATGGAAGCCGGCGAGCTCGACGTACATATCACCCAGCAGACCGACGAATACGTCTCTGCCCGCTCAAAGCGGAAGCGCACCAAGCGCATGGTCGATTTCAACTACTACGGCGACGTCGAGGACGTCGGGCGCGACATCTACGAGCTGAAAAACACCATTTCCGTGCGTGTGCTGATACTCGCGATGACCGCCTTCCTCAGCATATTCATCACCGCCGCGAACCAGCTCGGGCTCCCGCTGCTTAGCATACTCAGCCGCACGAACATCAGGTCCTTCATCTGGATACAGCTCCTCCTCGGACTGATATCCATGCTGTCCTCCACGGCAGTAATCTCGAAGGGAATGAAGAAGCTGTTCACGCTCCACGCCGACGGCGACTCCATGACCGCAGTTACGGCGCTGTCGTGCTTCGTCGCGATCATTCCCCTGCTCTTCAGACCGGAACTCGCCTCGCAGCAGTCGGTGCACATCTATATGCCGATAGGCTGTCTCGCGCTGTTCTTCAACTCAGTCGGCAAGATGCTGATAATCAGGCGTGCCGCACGTAATTTCAGATTCGTCTCGCGCAGCTTCGACCGCCACGGGATAGTCTACGTCCGCGACGAGGACAGAGCCGAACGCCTCACCCGCGGAACGCTCGGTGACTTCCCGATACTCGCCTCCATGCGCAAAACGGACTTCCTCACGGACTTCCTGCGCTACACATACTCCTCGGACATGACCGACGACTATTGCAGCAAGGCGACTCCCCTGTGCCTGCTGCTGTCGGTGCTCATCGCGCTGCTGATAACATTTTTCAGCAAGGGCACGCTTGCTACCGCAGATTCCGCAGCATTCGGCTTCTCGATATACAGTATGCTGATATGCGCTACGTCGTGTATCGCGATGCCGTTCGTAGTGAATATCCCCCTTGAAGCCGCCGCAGACCGCTCCTTCCAGAACCGAGGGATAATGCTCGGCTACCAGAGCGTGGACGACTTCTACGACACCAACTCCATACTCGTGAACGCAGATTCGCTCTTCCCGGAGGGACACGTCAAGCTGTCGGGGATAAAGGTCTTCTCGAACACCAAGATCGACGAAGCCCTCCTCGAAGCCGCCAGCCTCACCCACCATGCGGGCAGCATGATGAGGAGGATATTCAGCGACGTCACCGCCGGACGCGAGGACGCCCTCTACCCCATCGAGAACTTCTCGTTCGAGGAGTCAATGGGACTATGCGGCTGGATAAACAACAAGCGCGTGCTGTTCGGAAACCGCGAGCTCATGACCAGCCACAACATCGAGGGTATCCCGACCAAGACCAAGGAGAACGAGTTCACCGGCGCCGGTCAGGAGGCGATGTACCTCTCGATCTCGGGCAATCTCGCCGCGATGTTCATAGTAGAGCTCACCGCCGACTCCGCGGTAAAGAAATGGGCGAAGCGCCTGAGCCGCAACAAGGTCTTCATGATAATCAAGTCAGTTGACCCCTGCATCTCGCTGAGGAAGCTCAGCACGCTCTTCGGCGTACCGGAGGAGATGATGAGGATACTCCCCAAGAAGCTCCACGACGACTTCGACGAGGAGACAAAGAAGGCAGTCCGCCTGAGCGCCTCAATGGCTTGCTCCGGCAAGTTCGCATCGCTCGCGCAGCTGATAATCGGCACAAAGACCGTCCATGCCGCCGCGATAGTCGGACTGATCTTCCAGACCGCCTCGATAATGCTCGGCTTCGGACTGAGCCTGCTTATGATACTCTCGAAGGCGTTCGAGCTGAACTACCTTTATATGTCCGAGACCGCGCTGATAGTCTACAACCTCTCGTGGGCACTGCTGACGTATTTTGCAGTACGGCTGAAGCGCGTAAAATAGACGATTATCCGAGCCTGTGCCGAACCGTGCGCAGGCTCTGTGATTGAAAGGAGACAGAAATGCCAGACAAATACACCGATCATTTCAGAAACACAGACAACGATCAGACCATTCAATTTCCCACTGCCGGGCAGCCAGCTTCCGTGACTCCCCCGACGAACCAGAAGAGAGCTCCACAACAGTACAGCGGCAGCGCGCAGTATAATGACGGCTACCAGTACGACCCATACGCCGACTCTCAGAACGCAGTGAACCCCTTCGAGGAAGCTTACCGCGAGGAGCACTACAACCAGCAGCCCCAGTATTCGCAGCAGCAGTACGCTCAGCAGCAGCAGTACTCACAGCAGCAACAGTACGCTCAGCAGCCGCAATACTCACAGCAGGCGATGTTCGTCCAGCAGCCGGCATATCCCCAGCAGCGCGTGAACGAGTCCGCCCCGAAGCAAAAGAAAAAGCGCAGGAAGCACAAAAACATCGTCACAAGGATCATCACACGCCTCCTGCTGACGTTGCTGATACTCTTCCTGCTGCTCTTCGGCATATACTCCTGCACCGCGCTGAGCATAATAAAGAAGCTCGACTACCGCGAGACCGGCGACCGCGACCGCGCAGACAGCGCCCTCCGCAGGAGCTACGTCACGAGCGTACTCATCATCGGTACAGACGGACGCTCCGACGACGACACAGGACGCTCCGACACGATGATACTTGTCTCGATAAACAAGCACACCAAAAAGATCTGCATGACCTCATTCATGCGCGACTGCTACGTCAATATCCCCGGGCACGGCTGGGACAAGCTCAACGCAGCGTATAATTACGGCGGACCCGAGCTCGTCATGGACACGATCGAGAACAATTTCTACGTCCGCATCGACGACTATGTCTGCATAAACTTCAACTCGTTCGCGTCGATAGTTGACTCCGTCGGCGGTATCGACATCGAGGTCTCGGACTCCGAGGCGGAGGCGATAAACGTTATCCTCCAGTCCGAGGTGAACGAGCTCATGGGCGACGACAAGATGGACGATATGCTGTCGTCCGGCGGAAAGCTCCACCTCAACGGCAAGCAGGCGCTCGCCTACTCGCGTATCAGATACGTCGGAAATGCTGATTTTGAGCGTACTGAGCGTCAGCGCACGGTCATGGAGAAGATAATCAAGAAGATGCGCTCGTTCAAGCCGACGTACATCAAGAAGCTCACCAACAACGTCATGCCGCAGCTCACAACGAACATGAAGACGCTCGACCTCTATCTGCTGTCGCTGAGAGTTCCGTTCATCATGAAGTACGACTTCGTGCAGGTACAGGTGCCCGCAGAGGACACATACTACAGCGACAACGTAGAGCTTTACGGCGGTATCCAGAATGTACTGTCAGTAGATTTCGACGCAAACTACGACATAATAAAATCCGAGGTATTCGACGACTGATACCCCGGAGCAGCAAAAAAAGCAGCTTCCGAAGAAGCTGCTTTTTTTCATCAGTGCGGTGAAGCATATTCATGGCTGACGGTAGACCAGAGCCTGTAGCTGGGCTGACATTCGCTCGCGCCCATAGCATCCCCGACCCATACCTCAATGGTATTCGGGTTATCCTCTCTGTAACCGATTATCCATTTATTCGCAGGCTTAGAGCCCCTGTACTTTATCGGGAGCTGAACGCTGCTCGTATTCGTGAACTCCATAGTGTCATTCAGTGCATCAACGAAGTCCTGGCAGGACGGCTCAGAAGCAGTCCACACGAAATCCTTGTGAGCGTTATTGTGTTTAGCGCCGTCCATTCTGCAAACGACGACGAGGTCATACGTCTCAGAATTCTCAGTAACGCTGAACTTCACAGCACTCGCAGAGTAAAAAGAAGAGATCACATTGTCATCAGTATCGTCCGAGAAAGTCTCAGAGACTCTCTGAGAGATATGCTTGGCGTTCGTTACGTCGTTTTTCTTCTTCGCATTCGCGACATACCCGATGAGCACCGGGACAAGCAGTGCAGCAAGTACGCCGATGATGGCAATGACTATGATCAGTTCAATAAGTGTAAAACCCTTTTTTCTCATCCCGATTCCTCCTTCTGTATGGCGGTGGCTTATGTCTTTTTTTTACATTATACTCTCTGTTTTCAAATTTGTCAATAGGATTTTAAAATCTTATTAAGCTTTTATGAACGAAAACTATGTAAGCTAAAATATTTTTGTAATAAAAACTGCTGCACAGTCCCCAAACCGTGCAGCAGCCAACAAAAAATCGCATTAAATCAGAGCTTCAGCCCTTCAAAGTACTCATCGAGCAGAGTGGCAGAGCTGCGGAACTTCTCCTTCTCGTCGGCAGTTAACGAGAGCTCGACTATCTCCTTGATACCGTTTCTGCCGATGATACACGGCACGCCGATGAAGACATTGCGCGAATCGTACTCCCCGCAGAGCTTCGCGGAGACCGTGAGGACGCTGTTCTCGTCGCCGAGGATAGCTTTCACTATACGGGTTATCGCCATACCTATGCCGTAGTAGGTCGCACGCTTAGCCTCTATTATCTTGTACGCCGCCGTGCGCACCTGCTCCTCGATCTTCTTCATATCGTCAACGCAGTAGCTGTTGCTGTCATCGTTGAGGATATCGGTGACGGGCTTGGTCGCGAACATCACCTGAGACAGCGGCACGAACTCGCTGTCGCCGTGCTCACCCATGACGTAAGCGTGGATATTCTTGGGGTCTACGGTGAAATAGTCCCCGAGCAGATAGCGCAGACGCGCCGTGTCGAGCGATGTACCCGTACCGATGACCCTCGAAGCCCCGAAGCGCGAGAGCTCGTAGGTAACTCTCGTCATGATGTCCACAGGGTTGGTCGCAACGAGGAAGATACCGTCGAATCCGGACTTCACCACAGGCGTGATTATCGAGCGGAATACCTCAGTATTGCGCTGGAGAAGGTCCATGCGGGTCTCGCCCTCCTTCTGCGCGACGCCAGCCGCGATGACGATGATATCCGCGTCCTTGCAGTCCTTATACTCGCCGGCGTATATCTTCATATTGGACTTCGCGAACGCCAGACCGTGGTTAAGATCCATAGCCTCGCCGTTAGCGCGTTCCTTGTTCACGTCGATGAGGACGAGCTCATTGCAGATACCGCCCTGATTGACGAGCGCGTACGCGAAGCTCATTCCGACCATACCCGTACCGATGAGCACGACCTTGCGTCTGTCCTGATTCATAAAAAACAGCTCCTTTACACAGCGCAGAGCGCCGAACATTCTGACATTATTATAACATTTCCCCGCAGAACTGTCAAGGAAAATAATGAGTGACGCCGTCTTGCCAAAGGGAAAGATCCATGACCTGTCCCCCAAAAATCCACAATAGAGTCCCGTATGCGATGTACAATTATCGTCCTCAATGAGCGTGAACGGGCTTGCGAGTGACAGCGTGAACCGCCTGCGGGGCGTCCCCGCGAAAAAAGCAGCCCGAAGGCTGCTTTTTTCATATCATTATATTTTGAGGAACTGGTACACTTAAATGCCTTCGGTCGGGAGGGTATCCACCAGACCCGCCTCGAGCCACTGGATCGCGAGAGCGTCCATGTTGCTCACGCCGTCGCCGTGTGCGTAAACATCAGCATTAGCCTTGCCCTTTGCAGTGAACCGGAAGCTGTCAGGATCCGCATTCACGCGCATGATGTAGACCGCGTCAGCCATATTGACTCCACCGTCATCATTAGCGTCGCCGTAGAGGGAAGCCTCAGGTTCATCACCGGTAGAAGTGGACTGTACAGGAGCTGTCTCAGTCACAGTTGTGGTGGCTGACTCTGTGACTGAAGTCGCAGCCGCTGTAGTAGTTGTAGCAGCCGTTGTCGAGGTGGTCGAAGCTGCTGTAGAAGTCGTAGTTGCAGGAGCACCGCTCTCGCTGTAGACCATATAGAAGAGGTTAGCGGTATCAGCCTTGGTGATAGTGTGCTGACCAGCGGACAGAGCAACAGTGATGATACCGTCGCCGGAGGAGGTGTACTTAGTACCGTCCACCTTGATCGTAGCCGCAGCCTCGACGAATACGAGAGTGAGTGTTCCGGAACCTGTAGAATTAAATGTGATAGAAGTTGCAGTTTCTATCTTCAGGCACTGTGTGAGGGTCTTGCCGTCGTAGTTTACTGTGCCCTTGGAAGTCGAGAGGTTGCCGCTGATAGTGTAGAACGAGCTGTTCGTTCCGTTGAGGGTGAAATCGTGTACCTGTGCACCTGCGACGGGAGTCTGAGTACCTGCCGCTGTAGTAGTCGTGGTCTGCTGGGTAGTAGTCTGACCGCCGCCGGTGGTAGTCTGAACAGGATCAGTACCGCCTGCGTAAACGTCAGGAGTAGCAGTCTGAGCTACGCCGCTTGACATATGATAGCCGAGAGACTTGTAAGTGCCGTTGGTCTCAGCGAAGCCCGCAGGCTTGGGAGAACCGTCAGCGTTTCTCCAGTTCTTGTGGAAGTCAGTACCCATAGCTCCGACCGAGAGGGTGATGAAGTCGGAATCAGAGGGTGTAACTATGTCGCCGACCTTAGGCGAGCTGCCGTCGCAGGTGGTCGATCCGGAATTGTAGTAATACTTGCTGTTGTAGTAAAGGGTATTCTTCATAACGCCCTTGAACTTGTCGTTTGCGAGCTTTATGCCGGCAGCACCGGTATTGGACACCTTTGAGGTATTGTAGTATGTGAGGATATTCTGGATATCAGCAGTTTCGGAGCAGCGATATACGTAGTAATTAGCCTTGCCGTTGCCGCCTACGCCGTTATTGTAAGCCGTGCAGTCCTTGAGGACGCCGAACTCGGGGTTGTTGTTATCGGTGAAGCCGCAGTTGAGGTTCTCGAAAGCGAGGCAGTTCTGAACGATGTGGCGTGTGCCTACGCCGCCGCCGCCGAGCTTGAAGCCGTTTCCGTCGCAGTCGCCGTAGCCTCTGCCGTTCTCAGTGAAGCCGTTGCGGAACGCGATACAGTTCTTGATAGTTACCACGCCGGTAGGACCGGTCTCAGTCTTAGCATAGAGATCCCAGCCGTCATCGGAGTTATTGTAAGCGATACAGCCGTCGAAGACGTTGCCCTCACCGCAGGTGAGCTTAGCCGCGAAGCCGTCAGCGTTCTCCATAGTTGCATCGTCGCAGTTATTGCGGGATGTGCAGTTCTTGATGTAATTATTGGTCGGCCACTGAGCAACAGTGGTATACGAGCCATTGTATCTCGAGAGCTGGAGACCGGTATCCTGGTTGTTATCGAATACCATCATCTCGATGATGTTGTTGTCGCCGGAGAGGAGCATACCGTTGTCGCCGGCATTTGCAATAGTGAAGCCGTAGAAGTGCCAGTAGCTGCCGTCGAGGACGAATCCCCTTGCAGAAGAGTCAACAGCCTGACCCGTGAAGTCGAACTTGACATTCGCGCCCGGATAAGCAGCGATAGTCTTGTACTTTCCGGAGGAACCGGAATTGCTCTCCTCGATCATGATCGTGGAGGTGTACTTGTATGTACCGTCGAGGAGGTAGATATAGCCGCCCGCTTGAACGTTCTTGATAGCCGTGAGGACGTCAGTCGGCGAGCTCACTGACTTACCGTCGCCGCCGCCGTTCGGGGAAGCGTAGATAACGTTGCTGCCCGAAACGGGAGTGCCTGTCCCTGACGAAGAGGAAGCCGTAGTCGTGACAGTGGGAGTGGTCTGTGCAGCAGTCGTAGTGATAGTAGTTACGACCGGTGTCACAGTAGTTGTAACTGTCGGAGTGGGAGTGCTGTCGTTCACAAACCCGCTGCCGATAGCGAGAATGCTGTCCTTGTAGGAAACGAGTGCAGACTTGAGAGCAGTATTCACAGCGTAGCTCTCATCATCGACGGAGTTGTCGAACGTCCACTTGAAATCACCGCCCTGAACACGTCCCGCGTTAGCCATTACCTTAGCCGGAACATCAGCCGCAGCATCGGGAGTGTAGGAGTACATAACGCTCGACGTATCGAAGTTATTGTAAGTAGTGCCGCCGGAGAGCGTCTTAACGCCCGAGGGAACGGTCTGAGAAGCGGAGCTTACCTCGTAAGCGTCGAAGCTGGAGGAGTTCTGAGAATATGTGATGTAGCTCGCAGCACCGGTGATGTAATTGCCGCAAGCCTTGATGATACCGCCTGTCTCGCCGGAGAAGGTACCGTCGCCGAGAGCGTCAGTGCCCTGCATGGAGCTCATCATGGGGTTCTTGCAGTTGCGGAAGTAGTTGTTCTCAACGAAGCAGGAAGCGCCCATCGTAACGCCTACGCCGTACTTCGCATTGCCGTCAAAGTAGTTGTTGTAGCAGTGTACGGAGCACGTCCTGATACGCGGGTGACGCGAATCGGAGTGATCGTACCAGTTGTGGTGGTAGGTGATATAATTAGTGGTCTCCTCGGACTTCATGCCCTGGAGATTGCACTTTCCGTTGTCCCAGAAGTGGTTGTAGGAGTGAGTGATGTAGGTCGAAGTCTTGGTGTCGAGAGCGCCGTCGCCCTTTACCTGATCTGCATCAGAGCCAGCATCGCCGTAGAAGAAATCGCAGTGATGCACCCAGATGTGGTCGTTGCCCTGCTGGAGACCGCAGTTGTCGCCCTCAGAGCTGTCGCAGTTCATGAAGCCGAGGTTGCGCACCTCAACATTTGAGCTGTTCTTCATTACGAGACCGAAGCCGTTGAGGGTCGTGTCAGTACCGATACCTTCGACCGTGAGACCGCAGCTCACGGTGTCAACATAGAGGTCGCCCTTAGTAAGTGTGGACGGGTCAGTGATGTTGCCTATAAGACGGATACATACAGGACCCACCTTAGTATTGCTCTTGAGACCGGTGATGATATTCTGCACGCCTGTGAGGGTGGCGTCAGCGCCCTTCTTATCGGGAAGAGTAACAGTAACGCTGTCCTTGTTGGCGTTGGTGACGTAGATAACAGTCGCGTTGGACTTGAGCGTACCGTCGTCGTTGTAAGCTCCTGAAGATGAGCCGCTGACGAAGCCAAAGCCCGAACGGTCGTGAGCGATAGATGTAACAGTTGTCTGACCAGCCTTGGAGCTGTCCTCAGAACCGTTGATGACCGGCACTACCTTGATAGTGTGGCTGCCGGCTTTAATGCCAACGACGTCCGCACGGAAATAGCCGGCATACTGTCTGATGAGCATGGAGTCGATCTTGGTGCCGTCGCAGTAAACGTTGTAGCCGGTCGCATTGGATACCGGAGCCCACTCAGCGAAAGCGCCCTCTGCGTAGCCCGCGCTCTGGACGAAAGAAACGTTCGTCTCAGCAGCGAAAGAAGTCATGATGCCGGAGCCCGCGAGCATAACAGTAGTCCCGCCTAAAGAACCCACCGAAGCCGAGACCGTCATCACAGCCGCAGCCGCAGCCGCTGCCGCTCTTCTTTTCATAAGTGAATTTCTCATAGTAATAGTCCCTCCATAAGTAAAAAAAGATATCCCTTATGTGCTTTAAATGCACATTTCATCTACTTTGTCCTTCATTGTTCATATTATACTGTATATTTTGCGTAATTGCAATGATTAATAGTACCTTTTAACTGATATATCGTGCTATTTAGAATATTTATCTCACACAATGTATCAATAGCAGCCCGCCCACATATCTCAGTACGGTCACGCAGCGGTTACAATATCCCCCGGACTATTGACAAATCCCGCATTTTTTATTATAATAATACTGCATAAAGGGAAAGGGGGATCTGCTATGGCAAGATCAAAGGACCAGAAGGAGCTCGACAAGATCTACCGCGAGCTAAGAGACGCAAACAACGGAAGCTATTCCAGCGAGAGCAATGATCTGCTGAGATTTTTCATCGGACTTCTCCTGCTTGGCGGAGGTCTGTTCATGATCCTCCAGAACATCAACGTCACGAGCAACTGGGGAGGCTACTTCTTCCACATCGGCTCGTTCCACCTCGCTAACGGCATGATAATGCTCCCGGCGATAGTCGGGATAGGGATGCTCTTCCTCATGGACAGGAAGATATTCGGCTGGATAGTCCTCTCGATAGGCATAGTCATCATACTCCTGAGCGTGCTGCTCACCACCCACCTCGAGTGGCGCAGGACCAACGCCTACATATTCATCATTATGTTCGGCATGGTCGCAGCAGGCGGCGGGATCGTCATCAGGGAGCTTTTCAAACAGAGATAACAAAAAGGCGGACGCTCGTCCGCCTTTTTCATATATGTCCCGCATACAAAAAGGCGTACCCAGAGGGTACGCCTTTTCGTGCATATTCAGTCTCAGGTGGAAGGCTTGGTGTCGACAGCCGTCTTCTTAGCGACTTCGGCGAATTTGCCGCAGGTAGCCAGGGCCTCGAACTCAA
>JAEEGL016958432.1_pt1 | contig 114085 bp, 195 predicted proteins | sample 9134231 | NCBI WGS metagenome assembly JAEEGL01 (sample SAMN16246548, study PRJNA631951) | gut metagenome | biome: gut microbiome; feature: rumen; material: fiber-attached | host: Bos | place: Iran: Karaj | collected 2018-10
ATTCTTGACTGCACCTTCAGTGTTTTCCTGCAAAGATTTTGCGAGTGCGTTGTAATCAAGTAAAGATTCTCTTACAACTTTGCTCCTAATATTCTTCATCTAGAAATAAATTTTTAATGCATTATTTTAATTATAAATATACCACAAGTACAAAAAAACTTCGTAAACACCCTAAAAATAGTGAATTTGATGGCAAGAAGTATTATACTTGTCAATTACGGTACATAATATAAATATTTAAACAAACCCAAATATTTATAATAAAAAATATTACTAGTAATGAAAAAGGAATTAGAAATAATAAAGGAAGGTAAAACAGGACACGGTATCCTCATCGAGAAAGACGGATACATGTACGTCAAGAACCCACAGACTATTACGGAGGGGATCGACGGCGAGTGGCACGTACCTCACCCATTTATTGTTGACGCAGTATTCCAGAAGTTCGGCGTGAAGAACGCAAACGGCAGGATATATCCGGAGGAAGTTCTTAAGAAACAGGTTGAACTATATCAGAAGAAAATCAACGACAGCAACGCAATAGGTGAACTCAACCACCCAGCAGAGTCAACAATTGACTTGGATAGAATTGCAATAAACATCACAGAACTTCATTGGGAAGGCAGAACCCTTGTCGGAAAGTGTATGATCAATACCTCTCACGGATTCAGAAAGTATGGTATCGTATCTACTCGTGGAGACCAGATGGCAAACCTGCTTATCAATGGAATCAAGATTGGTGTGTCTTCAAGAGGCGTAGGATCAGTTGAACAGAAACTGGGACAGTACATCGTAGGTGACGACTTCGAACTTATCTGCTGGGACGTTGTATCAGACCCATCAACACCAGGTGCTTGGGTAGGACAGGCTGAGGAACTTCAGCAGTACGTCGAGGTGAATGCATCAACAAGTAGCAAAGATATGATTAGCGAGAAAATAAACAGAATAAAAAATATACTTAACTCATGAAAAAGGTAATCAGACTTACAGAGAACGACCTTCACAGAATTGTAAAGGAATCTGTTAGCAAGATATTGAAAGAAACAATGGGTGCAGAGCCTGGGGTACAAAACGATTCATTTACCATTGCAATGGATAAACTTTATACTCTTCTAAAAGATGAAGTTGGTGGTGATAGTATGAGAGATACAATAGCTAGCTGGTTCTGGCAGGATTGGAACGGAGAGACAAAAATAGTACCTTGCAAATATGACGAGAGAGGTATGCTTTCATTAACGTATCAGTTGTGTAATTATGACGCAATTTGTCTCAATGATGACGGCTCAGTAGATATACACTACTCAAACGTTCCGGAGATAGCAAGACTTGTTAAACCATTTGTCAGCAAGGAAATCGGTATGAAAATTGTACATGATCTATATGGAAGATAAAGAAAAAAGCGAGGCAAACACCTCGCTTTTTTTTATGTATTTACAATATCTGTTCCTAGTCCTTCATTCTTATCAAGATAGTCTGGACCGTGACCTACGGTTGATTCGCCGTGACCATCCTCTACTCCCTCATATGGAGTACCTTCACGTTTCATTCTCTGATCAGCAAATGGATCTCTATTGTCTTGGTATATTTCTTCCTTGAATACCTCTCTGAGTACTCTCTTGAATTTATCTTCTGTTATCTTAATAGTCTTGCTCATAATATCTTTTTTTATATAAATATTACGTTACTTCTGCTTTTCAACCGTAAAAGCATTTTCTTTGAATGCAAACACCATTTCATTTGATATATATCTAACCTTGCTGTCAAGAAATTCCTTGAGATCAGCAAGCTTTTTCTTATTTCTCTCGTTCTGACGGAGATAAAAGTCAAACGACAGGAACTTCTTCCTATTAGGATATAACCCGTCAGTGCTTATATCGAAATCCAATATGAACTTGTCGTCGAAGTTAACACCGTCAACAAGTACCTTCCTTATGTTCTTTCTCATTTCTGACTCAACATCGGCAATAACCTTGTCATAATCAGTTTCCACTGTGGGGCATATCCAGCACTTCCCGGATATGTAGACAACCTGGGGGTTATCTTTATTCACACTTCCATATTTCAATATAACTGAACTGGAAGAATCCAACTTATATTCTTTGTTCAATCTTTTCATATCTTGATTTTTTACAAATAAAATATACAGAAAATTTTGAAAAAATCAAGATCTGGGGACAAAAAAAGCAACCATTTCTGGTTGCCTTTATTGTTTAGTCAAATACAAGTGCATTAGGATGTTTGTACCAATATGTGCTAGTTATTCTATTCTGTCCCCAAGAATTAAACTCAAGATATGCATCTTTAATACAAACTTTCTCTCTAGGATACTTGAAGTCATATGGTATCATAATACCGTGAGGATCTTCACCCTTCTTTGAGAGTTTTACTGTTGTTTCAGTTGTTATGTCATATATGTATGGCTGAGTAGCTTCATCCAGGAAACTGAATGACTTATTTACGGCAATCCTTTCTACAACAGGATCTGCGTTATGCGATTCGGTATTAACGAATACATCAGTCGATACACCGAACATAGAATGAACCTCAGAGCCACTGTTTATTACATTTCCATTGATATTCTTGATAATAATACCGTCATGTGCCCCACAAGCGACAATCTGATACTCTACAGTAGTGTCGTTGATTCTCTTTGCCTTGATTACCACGTCATTCATGTCGTAGTCACCAAGCTCAGTGTCCTCGAAGCAGAATGTGTAACTGTTAACCTCGAACTCCGGAATATTGATGATTGGCTTTACACCTCCCTCGACTTCGAGGATGATGTCGTTGAAGTCACTATCAGTACCAGATTCACAGCAAAGCAGCATACGGTCATTAACAGTAATCCAACCCATTCTTGGTCCATCCACCCCAAGCTTGGAACTTTTAAAATTGCATTCACTATAGTTATTAATTTCATTGTTCAAACGTCCATCACCATACAACTCGCCTTGCTTTCTTGGTTTTCCGTTATCCTTGTATTCCGTCTTAGCACGAACCATGAAGCCGATCTTGTAGCCTTCTGGGAATGTGAAAGAACCCTTTGTTACACCTGGTTCTGGAGTACCATCACCCCAATACACGATTGGGTATGCATACCTCTTGCTTATAACGTCGTCCTCAGTCTCACCGAAATGATCCTTGAATGAAATGAGCTTATACTTTGGAAGACTGTTGAGGAATTCCACAGGATCTTTACCTGCCATATCAGACTCCTTGTAGTAGTAATAGTAGAAGTCTGAGTTCCAGATCTCATTACCATACTGCTTAGCCTTGTCACTCTTATAAACAGGGGATACTACGATAGGCTCAGTACCCGTAGTGAATGGATACATATCGTCGTTGTAGAGTCCACTCTCCTTAATCAATGGAAGGTTGTTATACTGTCTACCATTCTTGAAGTAAGAGAATATTACGGCTCTGAATATAGCCTTATATTCATCGGAATAGTCCTGTGCAACCATAGTATGTGTACGCATATCGTATGGTTCATATAATACCTGTCCTGGAAGCCAGCCTCTCTGACTTGCATAAGATTCAGTAACGTCACGATCAACTATAGGAGTGGTTGTAGGAATGTTGTAATCAACGGCAGTGTTCCTTGTCATTGCCTTGTCGTTGAAGTCAACTGTCTCACTTCTCACTGGAACTAGTTTAAATGAAGCACCGGATATGAATGATACATACATACCTAGGTTATCACTTGGTGCATCATACGCAAGTGACATCATTGACTGACCATTAACGTCAGCCTCATTAAGAGCCAACATGGATGTCGTGGTGTCAGTCTCCTCAATGAACACCATCAACTGAACCTTGTCGATTTCAGATGGAATTCCGGTTATCTTGATGTTTCCGGACGAAGTTACACACCAATCATGATTGGCATCAAATTTAGTACCGAACACAGCCAGCATATTGTTTTCAATTTGCTGCTGCTTGTTGTTGTACTCTGGCATCTCGTGCTTTAAGCATCCTGTCATTAACAGGAGACTGGAAAGCATACAAATTAATCCTTTTTTCATAATTTTCAAAGTCTAGATAAAGATAAATATTTGCAAAGATATATAAAAAAAATGAGATTTCCAAATTTTAGAGCATAAAAATGGAGATAGATAAGCCTCTATCTCCAACTATTGCGTGTATCGAACCCACTATCGTTATATTCACTATTCGTCATCGCCGTAGTCACCTCTTTCCAAAGCTGCTAGGACATCCGGATTAACATCACCAGGATAGTAAATATCCTCATCACCTGGTGGTATATCACCTGGACGACTTCTCTCAACTTCCTTCAAAATTCTCTGTACAGACTCTTTAACAATTCTATGCAAGTCTGATTCTGTAAGTCTTATAATCTTCTTCATAATACTAGTGTTATTTATCCAGGAGTATATCCCTTATTTCAAGCAATTTAGCAATGTCCTGCACGATGGAGTCCTTGTTGAACTTCTGTTCCTCAAGTTGCTTTTTGAGACTCTCAAGTTCTACGTTTCCGGCATCTTCCTTGAGCATTTCATCAACCTTCTCAATACATTCATTCTTGAACTTGTTGAACAACTTCTCTTTCCTCTGCTCAGCAATAGGACTTCTCCAGTCTGTAATCTCCTTCACGAACGACATTTCAGACTCTGTGAGTGTCTCCTTCAACTTGTTCTCGAAGTCACTGATCAACTTCTGTGGATCAATACTCTCATTAATCTTATCATTCTTGTGCTTGTTCATATAGTTCTCAACAGAGTTAATGCTCTCAGTAAGTGTTACCATATTCTTGAGAGACTGCTTCTTTGTCAAGAGATTATGTCCAGCACCATAAAGGCTCATAGACTCCTCATCAATGAACTCAGTAGGAACGACGTTGTTCTCCTTCAATACCTTTCTAAGTTTCTTGTTTGACTCTATGATAGTGTTCTTGTCAATCAGCTTGTGCTTCTCTATAACGGCATTGAAGTGTGACAGGAACTGTACAGGATCAATCATTTCGGTTATTTTTCCCTTGTAGTTTCTGATATTGTTATAGAAATCAAACTGTGTTGAAAGGTTCTTGTCCTCCTTTATGAGTTTAATCACTTCACGTACAGCCTTCTTGTTGTTCTTGAACAACTCCGGGAGTCTGTCCTCGAAGATATGGTTAAGGACACCGAAGTTATTGGTGTCAAGTTGTGACTCCAATTCCTTCTCGTGCCTACACTCACCTATTGACTCTTCAAGCATATCCCTGGCTGTATCATAAGCGTCGAAATTCTCCCTCTCAAGAGCCTCTTTCATAATGCTTATGTAGTTTGAAAACTCTTCCTTATATTTCTTAGTGTTCATATTAGTACATTTTTTCTTATAAATATCTCAGAGACAGAAAAAGCGTGACAACCGTCACGCCTTTATATTAATTATCTGACTCAACATCGTCGTCAACGAATTTACCAAGAGCATTGATCATCTTGTCAAATTCCTCATTGATCAGCAATGAGCCACTGTCATATACTTCAGCCCTTTCGTATTTCGTCTCCTTAGGCGAGGTTGTATGACCAGTGAGTGATGACAGATACTGTTCGAACAGATTGGATTGCTCTGTGATAACCTTTTTGTCTTTTCTGCTGATAGACTCGTTTGGTTGTTCAGCACCCTCAGTTCCCATATCGGTTGTAGGTATAGAGCCTTCCTGTCCTGCCATGTCTCCTGTGTCTTCAGCTCCAGGTGCTCCGAGGTTATCCATTTCGCTTCCGAAGTCTGTTGGTGCTGGAGGTGGTGCTCCCATTCCTCCTCCACCGCCGCCACCAGGACCTCCTTGTCCAGGTAGACCGCCCTGCTGGTCGTCCATATACTCAGCTCCAGGTTCTCCGTAGATTCTGTCAACGGTGTCAAAGATACCAGTCTTCTTGATGATCTGTGCTGTCTTCTCAAGCTCAGCAGCAATACCCTTCTCAAGACGTATTTCCTCAAGGTTCTCCTTAATCTCTTTGTCAGACCATTTCATAATCTGCTTGAGGGCACGAGTCTGTGACATAACTGGCAGACCGTTACCTGGATCAGATACAGCGTCTCTAACTGCGTCGATCTTCTTCTGCATATTCTCAATCTCAAGCTGTTCTGCTTGTGTTGATGGATTGTTCATTGACAAGGTGAAGTTTGTCAATTCATCCTCAAATCCGAGAAGGAATAGGTGTATGGTTGCAACCTTCGTCAACTCCATCAAGAATGCCTGTTGAATTCTGTTTACAGTCCTCGTAAACCTAATATCCATAAGTGCGAGGTTCTTACCGTCACCAGCAGCCTCATCGAAGTTAAGGAATGTCCTAGGGATTCTAAGTGCTGTCAATACCTTACCCTGTACGAACTTGATATCATCGAGTGCTGTCATGTTCTGTGCAGCAGACAACGTATCAATAGGGGTAGGTGCGTTCTCGTCACGAACAGGGATAAAGATATCCTGGTCAACTGACAGGATATTCTTTCTCAAGTCAACCTGTCCGGTGATAGGGTCTATGATAGGTGTTCTCTTGAACTCGTTTGCAATCTGCTCAACATATGCAGGTACGTCAGCGTCGTCGATAGCACCCACGAAAATCTTATACACACGTCTTTCAATTGAACGCTCAAGACGATAGATAAGCATCATATCCTCCATAAGTGATAACATCCTCCAGTGCCTACGTGCCGCATTCAAATAAGATACGCCATAAGGCAGATAGAGTGAGTTGGTAAGTAATCTGAAGTGTGCAATCTGCCAATCACGGAATGGGATCTGCCCTTGGTTTTCATCAATCCATATGAATTGTGTTGACAAATCCTTTTCATCAATATTAGCACTATTGACCGATATTGACATTCCATATCCATAAGGATTCTGTATACCGTTCTCAATTCTCTCCACATTGAATACTGGTAACTGTTTCCAGCCCTTAACACCGTTCTTGTGGTCAATATCAAGAAGCATAAACTGGTTTCCGTACTTACACATTGCACGTATGATCATCTGTCCTGTAAGCTGAATGTTAAGCCTGTTAACAAACAAATCTTCAAGAATATTCTTGATTCTGTCAGACTTCGAGTAAACATTCACCACCATTCCCTTGTCATTAACAATGGTACTCTCCTCAGATACAATGTCGAGGGCAGCACCTATCTCTGGGAATGCGTCCATTAGGTCTGCGTCACGGTACATCAGCTTGATGTTGTTCAAGCCAGAGTAAGCAGATACAGACAGGTTGACGTTTGCCTTTACCCATCTGTCCCTAATGAACTTATCCTGTTGCAATTCCAGCTTCTTCTGCAAATAATCCTCCTTGTTGGATGTCCTATATATAACAGTGTTGTCCGGATTACTCATGTCATATTTGTTGACATGTGGTATTGCTGGTTCTGTTGGTGACTTCCAATTGCCAGATATCGCATTATCAAGTGCCTGGAATACTGTTGGTTTCTTTCTAGCCATTATTATATTGTTTTATATTAAAATATAAGATAATTTACATAATAATAAATATCAAATCTATATTACTTGTATCCACCAAACATCCACATATAGTTTCCGAATGCTGTACTGTTATATGATTTCATCTTGTCTGCCTTATAGAATGGCAAACCAGTACCAGGTGTCATATTTCTTCCATTACCTATCTTAGGTCTATTCACCTTGAATGAGTTTGTCATCATGTAAGCGTTCAATATGGCTTTGTCCTTGTTGATCGTACTCTGTAACCTGTTAAAAGAGTATTGCATAACGAAAAGACCCATTGCAAGAGACGTGATAGTGTCGTCATGAGCACCATCCATATGATCCATTCTTGCATTATCACCCTTGAATATCCAGGTGTCAAGTTCATTGATAACCCTTGCAGATCTGATCTTGAACTCGTTGTTTCTTACAAGTCCGGCGAAGTTAGCCAATACAGGATATCTGTTACCCTGGAAGTGGAAACCAGGAAGCTTGTCGGTATAACTGTCATATACTTTCGTCGCCCTCTGCAACATATACGTCTTCTGGTTCATATCCTCGTAGTACATATTCTTGTAGCCCATCTGAAGCATTGTGATGATTGCAGCGTCACCCTGTCCTCCAGTAGCATCAACAACTACGAAAGCGTCATTGTACATTGTGGCATACTGATATGCGATAGCACCAATGTCATCACCAAGTTTCCTACCCACGTATTCTGCAACCTGTTCTATGATAGGAAGACCATTCTCATCCCTACCGTCCATATCAATGATCTCAATGGCAGTTCTATCGGCTGCTGTACCCCTTGAAGGGTCAACAGAACAAATGTATCTGTGACCTTCCATAGGGAGCTTCCAAAACCATGTCTCTTCTACCAGAGGATCTTTGAAGTCTTCAAGAGGCTCTCTAACATTGAGTTTATCCTGCATTTCAATGAACTCCGGTGCGATAACGTTGTCGTTAGAACCCATGAATGATACGTCAAGCTCCTGTGCAATCTTCATCGAGTCATTATTGAACTGCTTGCACATCTCGTCGTACCAAGGTGCATCTGGTTTCCATCCACTGTGTTCGAGCCTAGCCCAACGCTCCTCATCATACTTCACACTTCCCTCGCCGTCTACTATAGGGTCTTGGTCGAACATCCATTCACCAGTTTCCTCGTTCTTCTTCTTCCAAACCAGGAACTTGTTGAATCGTGGGTCTTGATACCAGCGGAACTGTACTGCCACGAAGTTGTTCTCGTGACTGAGTGCCTGTCTATAAGTGTTGTAATACAACTCATCCTTACCATTAGGTGTTGATACCATAACAGTCTTAGAATTAGGGTTAGAAGCCATAGTTGCAGCAGCAGTGGTGAATGCAGCCACACCCTCCTCAATAAATGCAGCCTCGTCAAGAATAAGGACTGATACAGCCGAGATACCACGAGATGCGTTAGGACCTGATGCACGGGCTATAACCCTACAGCCATTGAACAGCTTCAACTCACCCTTTGCATCCTTCTCGAAAATGCTCTTTATGTTCTTCTCAGAATTTGGATCTGGAGAGAAATACTCATCACCCCAGTACCACCTTGGGACTTGCTCCAGGAAGTCACGTACCTTGATGATGATTTCCTGTGCCTGTTCAAGTTTGTTAGCGATACAAAGTATCGTCTCTGGTGCGTCTTTTGGAGCAAAAGCACACTGAGCAGCAGCCCAAGCACTTGATAGGGTGGTGATACCACACTGTCTTGGCTTAACTGCTACGACGTTTCTATTCTCAGACAATGCCTTGAGGAACGCCCTCTGTCTTGGGAAACAATGAAACTGTGTCTTTTTTCCCTTAATAGCATTGAATGTACTGAAATACTTCTCAATAAAAGTGATCCTGGACTTGTCGGCATAACAAGTCGCATAATCAATAGCCATTTCTTGTCTGTTGTATATCATAGTTGTAACTTTCTAAATTCTAATAAATATAACATTAAATTCAAAAATAAATAGTAAAACAAAAAGAGATAGGCCGAAACCCATCTCTTTTTTTAATTACTCAGCATTTTGGTCAATGGTATTGCATAGTTTTCGTCACCAGATAAGAATTTTGCATATGACTTGTAGTTATTGCCTTTCAAAATATCACCAGTCGTTTTGTCTATTTTCCTCTGACTAGCAGCAGAGTCAACAAAATATACATTTGTCTTATCAGAAACTCCTGGAAAACTAGCGAGTTCATCAAGCAACGGTTTTGAATCATTGATCGTATTTCCCCTGGCAAGAATATCTATTTTATCAACAAACCTTATATCAAAAGGTATTGAGTCTATATTCTTCCTCAAAAACAATTTCTCCTCTCTCTGGTCTGGATAGTCATCACTGTAATGATATGGTTGTAACCTTCCATATCTAACATTTTTTACAAAGGCAGGATTAAACTGTATTCTAACTTGAGGACCTAGATCCTCGTTTTTACTTCCATAATCATACCATCTTTTATCCATATTTACATTATACATTTTGTCCCTAGTAAATGAAATGTAAGGCCTACTCTTGCTTCCACTGATATAATTTCCATCTATTTTATCATCCTTGTAATAATCGATATCACGATTAGAAGTTTCAAATTTACCAGACTTCAGCATCTCCACCAGGAATTTCAAAAATGTATAGTGATAAAGAGGGAAATCTAAGTTCTCTGCTGACTCGTTCAATTCTTCAATTACATCACCATCTCCTTCGCCATCAATATCATAACTGTCAAGTTCAGAAGCTGTGAAATAACTATCAGCAATTACAGATCTGTCAATATTCCTTGCATTGATCCTGTTCTTGAACTTCTGATACCCGTCGTTATGTTTTGATTTTTCTATGATTGCCTTCATCAACTCATCACCCTTCTCAGTGTTCATGAACAGTTCCTTCATTACAACATTGAACTCCTCCGTAGGTAGTTGTACAAGTTCCATAAACACATAAGGCACTATATTGGTGTCGTCAACAAGTTCCATTCTGTCAAATATTATTGACCATAATTTAACACCAAACCTCATATCCCAAGGTTCTGCAAGAAGGAAGTCAGCCTTGCTGATAATGTACTTAGCCTTCTCCGTATCACGTGGTAATCCATACACTGAGAATAGTTCAAAGAACCCCTTTATTGCGTCGTGAAGCATAAGCGGGAATATAATACCCTGTGCCTCTATTGTACTCTTTTTGCCATTGAAGCCGACGTGTACCTCAACGAATGAACCCTGCATCGGGTGGAAATCGTCTATTTTCTCCTTTGTGACAAATGTCAGATATGAGTTTAACGTCATAATCTTGTCATACAATCCCAATAACTGTGGATTGATTTTGTACAATTCATCCATATAGAGTGTTTTCATATTTGTGTAATATTCAGCAGCACCCATAATGAGTGAATTGATAAGTCTCCTCTTTGCCACAGCACCCTTGGAGAGTTCAAAATCGGATACATCCTTGAATCTGAATTTCCTGTTGTGTGAATCCTCCGGCGTAGTTCCAATCTGTGCATTATACTGAACTTTGTCAACAAGTCTGCACTTGAAGTTAATAGCACCTTCTGGAAATGCGAAAAGTTTGTTTACGGCATTCTCACACAATTTTTCAAGAGAATCCTTGATTGGTTTCTCCATTTCCTTACACTCTCTTACAAGTGTGCTCAGATAAGACGTAAGCTCATCTGTGTTTCCAAGTGGAATACCCCCAGCCTTCATCTGTGCGTGAAGTATTCTCAGTCGTTCCTTCAGAATGAGATAGTCAAACGGATAGTCGTCCTCACCCGGAAACGCTGGATTGTCCCCAAGTGAAGTGTTATGAGACCTTACAGCGTCGAATACAAACTTCGGCAGCAGAAGGTCTTTACTAATCTGACTCTCGTTGATGTATATCTTTTTCATTAAAGACTCTTTAGAAACTCCGTTAACTCTGACTTTGTAAATGGAACTGAATTCTCCCTCATTTTAATAATTTTGTTTTCACCCAAAGAATCAGTCTGATCTGTTTCTGTTGTTGGTGGTGTGAGATTAATTTTCATATCATCATTACCAGGTTGATTCGCCATATTCTGAACTTTTGCTATCTGTTGTCCAGTTGCATTGACTGGTAAATCTACACCAAGTCCTTCTCCGGTGTTGGCATCATTTTGGTTGTCAAATTGTCCCATTTCACCCTGGATAAGCCCAACATTACCATTCTGATTGTATGTCTGAGCACCTTTGTTAACAAATTGCCTAACATTTGTTGCGCCAGGTACTGTAGCAACCACATTATCTCCTCCTGCCTTAAATTCTTTCAGCATCAAGTCCTTCTTTGAGTAAACCTTACCCTCTCCGAGGAGTTTCAACGCCTTATCTTTCTTAACGTATACTTTCATAATAAGAATTTTATTATAAATATCATTCAGACACGAAAAAAGGGATACCGATTGGTATCCCCTTTGTTTATTTACATCCCAGGTGTGAATGGACTCTGAAATTCGGTTTCAACATCCTCACCAACATTCTGTTCCTCTCTCTGAGTGCCTTGATCTAGAGGTCTTGTTGGCTCTATTTCGCCGAACACTTCGTCGATTATATGTTTGAAGTTGAATCTTGATTCCATCTGTGGTGGAGCTGCTGCCCCTGCCTGGTCGTCATTGTTCAACATGCTGTCAACATATTTGTCAGCCGCTTTCTGTTGGTCTGGAGACAGTTGCTGATATTTCTGTGAAATCTCATCGTTTCCCTGTCCTGCGCTCAGTGCATTTGGGTCTCCTGCCATTGGATCGTCGTTTGGACCTCCTGCTATAGGATCGGTCTGTTCCTCTCCTCCAGCCTCTTGATCAACCTGTGATGTGTCTGGTGCAGCGTCCGCTGGTGGTGGTGGCACATCAAACGCCATGTCGCCTGTCACATCACCAGGGGTTTCACTGCTTATGTTATCTACAACGTCGCTTATATCAAGTTTCGTTGGTCGATTATCTTCTGTTAGATTTTTTTTTTAGACGGTTAAATGCTTCTGCGATTGCATTATCGATTGTTTCTGGATCGATATCGAATGGAGCACCATCACCTATTTTCTCACCATAAGGTGTGTCATTCTTAACAGAATCGTCGTTCATGTCATAGTTGCCAGGGAATTCCTTAATGTCCTTTGGAGGAAGATCCATAACAACCTTCTGGTATGCTGGGTGCTTTCCGAAGTCGTCGAGCTTGTTCATGTTACCAGATGGAACACGACCTGCATCCTTGAATGGGGTCATACCCTCTTCATTAACTCTCTGCTTACCCATTGCTCTCCTGTAGGCTGCTGTCTCGAAAATCTGAATTTCTTCTCTCTGTCTTGACTCCCTCATTGCAGGATCGAATCCACACTCTCTGTTAAGTCCATCCTCAATGTCTTCATCTGGCTCAACTTCGCCTTCGCCGCCAAGGTCTTCGCCTCCGAAATCTGGCTCTTCACCGCCTTCGTCACCGAACTCATCCTCACCGCCGAAATCCTCTTCGCCACCTTCGTCACCGAAAAGGTCGTCGTCACCATATGCATCAGCGTCAACATCCTGCTGGATTCCGAGTTTAGATGCAATCTGTGAAAGAAGATCTTCCATTGCAGAGATACGATTCTCAAGGTCGCCCTCAACAACATCCTCACCTTCCAAGTCCTCATCACCAAAGTCATCATCAATGCCTTCGTCGCCGAGTCCCTCATCATCAAGTCCTTCGTCGTCACCGAGTCCGTCTGTGTCAACTGGCTCACCCATTGGCTCACCGCCCATTTCTGGATCTTCACCAACTGGATCTTCGCCTGCAAGTGGGTCTTCACCCTCGCCGCCGTCAACGTCGTCAAGATCCTCAACCATTTCGAGAGCCTCGTCAATCTGCTTGCCCTTCTCATCATCGAATGGTTTATTGTTGTCGTCTGAAGGACCTTCACCAACGCCTACAGCTGGGCTGTTCTGGTTGTCAGTATCATGCATAGAAGTACCGTGATTCTCAACCACGCCGTTCTTCATCTCACCAGTATTGGTAACCTTCTTGTCGCCGTCGTCAATGTTACGAGCCTCTGGTCCGTCGAATGGTGCGCTATCGCCAATCTCTGTTCCGTGAGACTTGTCCATATAGTCGTCATTTCCACGATTCCAGCCAAGAACCTCTTCCTCCTTGATGTTCTCCTTAGCCTTGAACTCATCTGCTGGCTGCTCTGTGAAGCCATCAACAGCGTCCTTAGCATCTCCGGTCTGTGGGGTTTCTTTCTTGATATTGTCCTTGAATCCTTCCTGTCCGTCGCAGCAGATTGCGCCCTTCTTCTCCATAATAGACATAGCGTTCTTCATAATCTGACGCTCACGGAGAATCTCACCCTTCATCTTGTCAGAAGCCTCAGTAACGATAAGTTCTTTCTTGTTCAAGTCCCAAGACTCAACATTGAACTTAGGGTTGTTAGCTGCCTCTTTGAGTGACATCATCTTAAGGTCAAACTGCTTCTGTGCGAGTGCGAAATTACCATACTCGTGGTCTTTTCTGTTTCTAAAACCGCCGATGTAGTTGAAATCTTCCTTGATAAGGTTCTGCTTGTTAGGGGCTGACTTAATATAGTATTTAGTTCCCTCACGTACAATGCCATAAACCTTACCATCAGCACCAACCTTCTTGTACTCAATAGTGCTGTATGGTGCTTGCTTGCTCTCAGTCTGAAGACCGTAGTTCATAAGGGACTTCATCCTATTAAGCTGGTCGTTTGTATTCACTTTATTCATAATTAATATATTAATTTTTCGACTTTATTTTTAAATAAATATTCGATAGTATTGAAAAATGCTAATTAATAGCCTGTATCGTCATAAGTTCCTCTCATATTATCCCTACCCCTAGTATCGAACTGAAGGTTTCTCCTTATGAAAGGTGTAAACTTATCAAGTGCTCTAATGTACACTGTACTACCAGGTTTCATTTCCTGCTCATTCCATTGCACACAGATACAATAGTTGTATCCTATGAGGTTTGACATTGTTTCGTCATAATAGACCTTGTAAAGTTTTCCACCCTTGTTGTCTTCTTTTGACTGCATCAGCTTTCCATAGTTTGCTACGAAACTCTTCAACGCCTCACGCTCAGCCTTCCACCTCTTCTCATATGGATTATCCTCAGTAGATCCATCAAGTGCAACCTCTTCCTTCAATACCTTTAGATATTTCTTTACAGATTCATTCTTATATAAAGGATAAGGAACTCTCTTCTTCTGCTGATAATCATAGTGCGTTGGAATAAAACCGTTCTTACCAGCCATAATCTGTTTCCTGTATTGTGGAAGATTGGTAAGTACCCAATCAAGTATCTCACTAGGTTCTCCAGCCTTCAATACCTGGTCATTCTTTCCATATATACACCATTCACCAATCTCAGAATTGTATCTGATAGGTATGAAGTTCTTAGCACTAGGACCCCAGAAAACAACCTGTCTCTCATTGTCCCCATAGTGGTCAACCTCCACTCCAGATGTCTGGAATATAACTGCTTCCCTGTTTCCATGCTGACTAGGATTCTCTGGGTCAAACGAACCATAGTTGTTCGTATCTATCCTTGCTTCTCCGATTGGGTATGCAAAATTATACCCTTCTCCCCATTTTTTCCTTCCAGCTCCAGTAAGGGCAAGATGATTAATATCATCAGTTCCCCATTTGAAGCCTTCCCTCATTATTGAGTTGGCATCATAACAGAAATGTATGCACCATTCGTTCTTGACTATCCTATTGAAGTCCATAGTGAGCCAGCTTGGTAGGTCTTCCCACATTTCATTGCACTCAAGATATTGTATCATGCTCTGAATCATGTTGTATTTTCCTACGACTTCCGCATATCTGGATATAAACTCGTCGTCTTCCCAGACACTCTCATCCTTCTTTAACTGTATCCACATTTCTTTCAGTTCTGGATACTCCCTAGACATGATTCCAAGGTATTTTTTAGAACCATAGCTGCAACAATACATCAAGTCCTCAGCTTTATCAGCATCACTTGCTGTCTTGACCCATTTGAAATATTTGTACAATGGAAGGTTGTGGTCACTATCAAGGTATTCTCTAATAAGTTCTCTACTCTCAGTGATTGAGTTTGACCTGTCATACACCCTGGAAAATAACTTGAACAGCCTGTCAAGATATCCTGTTCTCCTAAGTACTTTATATACAATGTTACCAGATCCACTCTCTCCGTTCTTGTTAAGGCTCTTCTTCCTCAAGTCCTTAACCTTATCCCAGAGATAATGTGCATCCTCTCCAATCTGGTCAACTTCATGACCATCAGTTGTAGTTGACAATTTACCGTACATATCGTCGATAATTGTCATTATCTCTGCTGCCTTGTCCTTAATGCTGAACTTGTTAAGCCCAATACTCTTGATTGAGTGTGGGTTTGGCTTCCTTATCCATGCATTTTCCTCAAGGTCATAAATGCCCCCAGCCTCAAGACTATCGTCAACATCTTGTACGTATAGTTCAACCGGGAAACCCATTATCTTAAGTCCTTCGTGTTCATTGTTCCACTCGTTCTTCTTTGAATCAAGGTATTGTTTAACAAACTCCGTCTTCTCATCAATCTCTTTGAAATCTGCTATAATATGAAGATCAATGTCAGAAAACTTTGACCAGTTGAAGTTGCATATTGATCCAGTGATGATTATACCCTTTGGCTCAACCCAGGACAGATTGAGATATTCCCAAAAGTCATCGGCAATGTCAAGAAGTTTCAGCCTAACCCTTGAGTCAAGCGTCTCCTCGTTCTTCCATATTCCAGGAGGAAGTGTATCACGCTTCTTGAATGAAGAAAGATCAACCTCAGATGAAGAAACCTCCTGGTCAACGTTTTCCTGCTCTATTCCATAGTGATTTCCTCCAACTGGTGGGTTATTGCCACCATCGCCAATTGTGGCAACTGGAGCAAACTCTTTTCCAACACTTTCATCAATGAACCCCTCCTTACGCACAGCATCGTCGCCAAGAATGTTAGCCATGATTATACCGAAATCATAATCTCCAACAGACATATACGTTTCCTCATTGCCAGATTCCTCACACCACCTATAAAAGATTTCATCCCTTATTTGCTCGATTGGGTATTTCTCACCTTTCTTCGTTATGATGTTGTAATAATTATTGAGGGTTTCCCTGGTATGACCACAGAAATACTCAACTTTAGGGTTATATCTGCTTATATCAAGGCAAGATTCCCTTGATATAACATGAACACTATTCATCTTCTGAAAGACATTATTCAACTCATTCTCTGGTACTTCTATTGAGAAGCACGCCCCTTTATTGAAACTTCCGTCATTCTTTAATGAGAACCAGTTCATTCCATGTGTTTCACCATGCTGTCTACCCTCACTGGCACATACCCTATTTGTTTTCAATATTGCCACAAGTGCAAGAATGTCAGTTCCGTGATACAGCTTAACATTACCATAAACGTCATTATGGCTGACACCACCTGTGCCAACCATAATTTCGTTTAATCTCTTCTTTATCGCTATTAAACCATTCTCGTTGAATCTAATAGTCTTTCCCATCCGGAACAATAAGTTAAATAATTAGTCGCCGTTGTCGATAGTCTCACCAGCACCAGTGTTTGTAACCGGGCTTGACTGTGTAGAACCACTGCTACCACAGCTACAGATACCCTGTCTGAGGTCAGTGTACTTCACACCACTCTCTGAAATGAATGATGGAACTTCCTTAAACTGATTGTCCTCAACGGTTGGAATTGCAGGATCGTGTCCGATAGGACCATCATTGTATGCGAGAGTCTCCATACCACGAGTTGTCATCTTACCATTCTTGCTAAGAGTCTCATTGTAGTTCTCAACGTCAACGTAGAGGAGCTGATTGTCGGTATCATATCCGTAGCCCTCGTACATGTAGTCTAACATATTAGTCTTCATAATTTTTTCTTTATTTATCGAGTTATTTCTCTATAAATATTACCAAACAAAAAAAGGTATCAACCATGTGATACCTTTATTGTCCTAACCAATTAAAATTATCATTAAAGAAGTCTTCGCCGTATATTTGCTTGATTTGCCTAGGCCAAAACCAACTACTCAACGTTTCTTTCCCCACCATATTTAGAACCCTGTCTTTATCAAAGAATCCAAATTCATACAGGCTTTTTTTCATTGTTTCAAAATCATCGCCTTCTCTTTTGCATATTCTCATAATAACATCGTCAATAGATTTAACATTATCGTTCGGATAAAATAATTTTAGATTCTTTATTTTAGATTTCTTATTATAATACCCTCTTTCGTTAAATTCCACATTTCTAAATTTCTTGGCAAAATCATTCCTAGACATAGGAATGTAAGACACATTGGTATGCACGTATCCGTCGTCCTGTGGTAAATTAACCCACACCCTTTTAATCATGTTTGGGTCAAGATCACCCATGAACAACGCTTGGTGTTCATTATTCATAAATATGTTATAGGCCATTTCTGGTTTGTCCGAGTTGCGTATAAAATCCATTGGGACATCAACCTTTTTGCTGATAAGATTACCATCCTTATCCCTGCTGTAGTTGAATATGTAGCCATCTTTTGTTTTTAAAGCTTCGTCCCTATATTTCATCTTCTGGACATTCCTCTCATCAGCGTTTTTAAAAGGTCTTGGGTCAGTTCCCTGCCCAAAGTAGCTCCCACTACCATTCCATACTGGTGTCTCAAGATCTGAAGCTTTAACTGAAAACTCCAAGATACACATCCCTATATTTGAACTCCCAAAATCTTTAGCCTTGTAAAAATCGGTTGTAACAAATAAGCCAAGAGGGTTCATTCCGGCTTCATACGAATAGTTTCTGCCGTTAACAGGTCGTTCTCTACCAGAAATACCACTTATACAAGCCCTTACAGCAGTCTCAAGGTCGCACCCATGAAAAACCCTTATTGTTTCATTGTTTTTTATTGGGTCTTGAAACAATACTTGATTAGGATTTTTTTTATATTTTTTATCATATACGCTATCACCTTCTCTTGTATCAATATATCTTACTTCGAGAAGCCTGTTGTATTGACTATCATTTAAATGAATTATCATTATCTATCAATATTTTTCCATAAATATCTATTCTTAGGAAATTAAATAGAATGGGGAGATAAAACCTATCTCCCCATTTATTATTTACCCCACATTCAATTGATATTTGATAGGAGGGTCTGGATTATACCCCTTGATCTCAAAATCATCATATCTAAAATCCTCTATTGATTCCACATTTCTCTTTATTATGAGCTTTGGCAGAATATCACAGCCTTCCCTTGTCAACTGCTCATTAACGCCGTCTATATGGTTCTTGTATATGTGACAATCACCGAGAGATCCAACAAGTTCATCCGGTATCATACCTACAATGTGCGCTATCATATGTGTAAGCAGTGCATACGAAGCAATATTGAACGGTAGTCCACAGCATACGTCAACACTCCTCTGAGTCCACATACAGGACAATCCGTACTTAGGAACTCCAAGCGAGTCCATTTTCTCGTCACTTGCATCAAACCAATCCTCATCAGAATCACCACTTGTTGCCTCACGAAGCCAATTCCATCTCTCGTGTCTCTCCAACGGACGTGTGTAGAACTGCATCATAACGTGACAAGGTGGTAACGCCATCTGATCTATTACAGCCGGGTTGAACGCAATACACAACATTCTTCTATCGTTTGGATTTACCCTCAATGTGTCTATGATATTCTTGATCTGGTCAATTCCGTGATACGTGTTCAATGCAGCACCAAATGAACGCCACTGTTTGCCGTATATCGGTCCTAAATCACCAAACCTATAAGTATCATAAAGCATACCAGTGTACACCCTTATTTCTACCTTCTGATAGACAAGATCAAGGAACTCTTCCTTACTCATATTGATAAGCCATTCAAGATCATTTTTTCTTGCTTCATTATATATCCAATGCTCCAATACTGGCTTTTTCTCAATCTCATCATCATTGATACACACAACAAACTCATAGTTCATGTTGACTGGCTTTACTATGTGTTTGTCAATCCATTCCTTGAACCACCTGTATGCATCATCATCCCATATGTGTACATTATACATATTAAGATAATAGATGTTCATACTGCCGTGAGAGTTGAATGGCCTCTGCAAGAACCACAGAAGTTCGTGGGTTATACCCTTCATAAACACCTTCTTTGTCGTGAGCAACGGGAAGCCTTCCTTGAGATCAAACCTAAGCTGTCTTCCGAATACGGATAAAACCTTGCCTGCCCTGGTGTTCTTCTCTTTACCTCTCTCCATAATGTCATTGAGGAGGTCTATATAAACTTTGTCTACTTTATTCATAAGATAGAATTTTTAACTGTTAGCTGGTTGACAAACTTCTCTCCAGGCAATAGCCATCATTGAGTCAAGTTCACGCATTTCCTTCCTCATTTGCTTCATTATCTTCGCTGCTTCGTGAAGGTTCTTCCACTCCTGTTTTATTTCCTTTTGTGTCATTGATAACAGTATTAATGTAATTATTTATTATTCTATCGTTCCACGCAAACTGTCCAGGTGAGGACAACTTATGCTTGTAACAATTTGGAGACTCATCACCATCTATTTCATCGATATACTTGTTGCAGTTATTATCGAATTTCGCAATATCTGGAAATGACATCTTACCACCAACAAACTTTAATATAAACTCTTGCCTTCTGTCTTTCGACGGGTAGTATATATCATAATCTATACCCCTGCTCTCAAGCTCCTCTCTTATATTCTTGTTTATCGGAATGAACACAATGTCGTAATCATTTATCTGTGACGATATGGTGTCCGCAAACCCACTTGGAGGGACTTCTTCAATCATGGACTGAACATCAAGATCAAGTATTCTTATCTTGCTACCATGCTCCAACATGATTTCCTCCTTTCCAATTCCTGTGAATACACTAATTATTATCCCCATAATACTTTATCCTTCATCAAAATATTCAATAGAAAAATATGCATCAATAATTGCAAAAACTAATGAAACGCTTGCAAAAACTATTTTTCCAGACACAAAACCACAAACAGATAATATAAGCATACCCAACGCCATCATTGCCCAGCCTATTGTTTTACCAAAATTAATTCTACTAGACAAAGTATTGGTTGTTAAAAACAGACCAACTACAACCAATACAAACGCAAAAATATTAATTAACATCATGTTCGTAAAGTTTATCCAAGTTATTTTCTGAGTCAGACATCCACTCAGAAGGTAAATTTTCTACATCTTGGTTTCCTCTAATATGAAAACCAACATCCTCACACGTCGCCTTTGTGCAACCATCTGAACCTCCCCAAGTTATTTCCAATTGATTATCAATATTGTCACCGATATAAACAATTGCATCTTGGTTAAATTCTTTCAATTCCTCTATAAGTTCTCTAACTGTCATACTTAGCAAGTTTTTCGTCTCTTAGTCTAACCAATTTCCTGTCTACTTCTTTCTCGAAGTCGTCATGACTCATCATAGTGGCAATCTGTTCCACCATAATGAATACGTCGGCGAGTTCTGTCATAACATCCTGGTGTGTAGCCCTACCTCTCTTGAAACGTGCAACAGCAGTTATGAGTTCACCAACTTCCTCATCAAGCATATTGACCTGTGCTTCCTCACCCCAGGTCTTGAGGGCTTTCTTGTACAAATTAATTCTGTCCTGTTTTTCCATAATCACTTGTGTTCTAATTCATCCATTTCTTCCTCAGATAGCTCCTTACCCCATTTCCACTCAACGTTAGCAGCATTGAGTGTTCTCTGCATAACATCGACTTCATCGTCATTGGCTATTACACTTCCACGCTTAACGCCATTCTGATCAATGAAGTAGATACTAAACCTGTCTTCCCACTCATAGGTCATAAGTTCAAGAGTTGTCTTCGCTGGTGCTTCAGCGGCCTCAGTCTCACTCTTAACCTCATCAACCTTGGTGAGTCCGAAATCATCTGGAATTGTCAGTTTCACATCCTTACCAATAGCAGTAAGAGCAGCACACACAGCATTGAGTGCCTCCTTATCGATCCTGGTTTCTTTGTCAAGGATCACCTCATCCTTGTTGTTCCTCATCTTGAGGTGTTCACCATCGTAGTCAACGAACACGCCACCTTCCATTCTGAAGGTGAGTTCGCCGTCGAGAGTTGCAAGGTCAGCATTCTCCAGCTTCTCATAGGCATAGCCCTTCGGCTTGATGTACTGGTTGAGTGCCTTACCCTGTGATTCTGCGTCTCTGAAAAGGAGATAATCCCTCACATCGACCTTATCATACCTGTACTGAGTGCCATTGTTGAATACCACGATAAGAGTTTTCAACTGATTGTCGTGGTCAATACACTCACTGAATTTGATGTTGGATGACTGATACCAAGTACGATCCACATCGTTTGAATACACATTAAAAATTTTACTCATAGCGTTTAACTATTTTTTGCAAAGATATATAAAAAAAGTTAAAATTCCAAATTTTTTGGCTTGATTTTTTCATTGACAGAGTTATATTTTAAACACAAAACAAAAAATTATGAGTAGAAAGAAGGAAAACATTTACACATTAGAAATGAATGAGGTATTGTCATATATGACTGACACCCTCATCAATGAATTCCCAACAGACATCATTACACCGGAGTATCTCATACTTTCTATGCTGGACGTTAGTAATTGCCACACCAATCTGATCTTGGACAACTGCCTTATGTCAAATAACATAGAGGAACTGAGAAAGGTATATGTGTCTGCAATAGAGGCTCATATGAGACCACAGGTTAAGAAGAACGACGTGGTTTTCGGTGATGAGATAATGAGACTCCTTAATGCTGCAAAGGCAGAGGCAGAGAAAATGCAGAACCCGGAAGTTGGAACTGAGCATGTACTCCTGGCTGTGCTGAACAAGGCAAATGGTTTCAAGAACGCAGAGGTGTTCGACAAGTTCAGACTTGAGTATGAGTTCATATATGAGAAATGTAGTTATACTCCTAGAACAGATCAAAATGTCCAGCCGAAGAAATCTACAAGGATAAAACCAAAGGGAAAGATAAACACCGACGCAATCCCACTGAAAAGCCAGGTAGGTGCTCCACAGATGATCGGAAAGATTGCAGATGGCGACTTTGTTACGAAATACACAACCAACATCAACGACAAAGCTAAAAACGGAGAGGTTGATGAGATCATAGGAAGAGAGAGGGAGATATCAGAGATAATAAAGGTACTCTCAAGAAGAAAGAAAAACAATGCCGTGCTTGTTGGTAACGGAGGTTGCGGAAAGACGGCAATAGTATATGGTCTTGCTAATCTGATAGAGCAAGGCAAAGTGCCACAGGTACTTGAAGGTAAACAGGTTGTGATGCTGAACATCATGGCACTTGTCAGTGGCACACACTTCAGAGGTATGTTTGAAGAGAGAATTAATGGACTCTTCGAGGAACTACAGAAGAGTGACAGGTATATCCTATTCATCGACGACATTCAGAACGTGATGAAGAGTGGAAGCAGGGAGAAGGATACAGACATATCCGGAATGATCAGTGGTGCTCTTGCAGACGGAAAACTGAAGGTTATCGGTACTACGACGTTCAAGGACTACAGGAACTCAATCGAGGGTAATACATCAATATCCAGAAAGTTACAGAAGATTGTCATAGAACCTAATACAGCAGATGAGGCAGAGGAAATACTCTCAAATAACAAGAAGTATTATGAGGACTTCCATCACGTACACTACACCGAGAGGGCTGTGAAGAAGGCTGTAGAACTCGCTGAGAGATATATGACAGACAGATCCCTGCCAGATTCAGCGTTTGACCTAATAGACCTTGCTGGTGCTAGCACATCACTTCTGAATAGAGAACCAATCGAGATCCAGAACACAAGGAAGAGAATGAAAGAGATCGAGGAAGCGAAGTACAATGCAATTAACCAGGGTGACTTTGAGCTTATCGATTCACTTACCATTGAGGAAAATGTGCTTGCGTCCGATCTTGCGGACTATAAGAGAGACGTTAAGAACCTCAAGGTTGACACGATAGATATAACTGAGGACGATATTGCAAACGTCGTATCAGAAATCACAAGAATACCTGTAAGCAAGTTGTCTGCCAATGAGAAGGCTAAGATTGCCACAATCGACAAGACATTGAAGGAATGTGTGATAGGACAGGATGAGGCTGTTGACAGCGTATGTAGGGTTATCAAGAGAAATAAGGTTGGTCTTGGAGATAAGACTAAGACAATGGCTAATATCTTGATGGTAGGTCCTACTGGTTCTGGTAAGACCCTCATTGCAAAGAAACTTGCTGAGGAGATCTTCGGTGACGAAAAGGCACTTATCAGAATTGATATGTCAGAATATTCAGAGAAGAACTCAGTTGCGAAACTCACTGGTGCTGCCCCTGGATACGTTGGATATGAGAACGGAGGACAGCTCACTGAGGCAATCAAGAACAAACAGCACTGTGTGCTTCTGCTTGACGAGATAGAGAAGGCTGATCAAGAGGTGTACAACATCTTCCTGCAACTATTCGACGAAGGTAGGCTGACTGATAGTGCCGGACAGGTCGTTAACTTCAAGAATGTCATCGTGCTTATGACATCGAATATCGGTGCTAGGAAGGCTGCTGAACTTGGAAACGGTGTTGGATTCACCACTAACCAGGAGTCAAACAAGAAGTCAATCATTGATAAGGAGTTGAAGAAGAAGTTTACGCCGGAATTCATTAATAGATTGGACCAAATAGTATACTTTAATTCATTAACAGATGATAATCTTAAGGATATTGTTAAATTGGAGATTAATAAATTCAATAAGAGATTAAATAGTCTGGAATATAGTATACAATACAGTGACGACGTTGTTACACACATACACGCACAGGCATTGGAGAAGAAGGAATTTGGTGCAAGACCAATCATACGACTCATTCAGACAGAACTTGAGGATAAGATCACTGATCTGATGTTGACGAATGATTATCCGAGAAGCTATGCTTTCAGTGCCACTTGTGAAGGCGACGAAGTGAAAATTGTATAATCTCATAATTTTTTAAATTTGTAGACTTTTCCTCTAATTGTGATATTTATAACAAAATAGATATTATTATGGAGGAAAAGTTTGATAACATTTACATTTACCTATGGGAGGAATTTGATACAATATATGTTGGTAGAACAAAGAACCCTAAAAGCAGACACTATGCTCATAAAACTAGAGAGAGTGAGAGAACATACAAGTTTAGCTATGAACATCATGTAGAGCACCCAAGAATGACAATAATAGAGAGTAATCTAACAGTTGAGGAAGGTGTTGAACGTGAGAAGTTTTGGATTGATCATTACAGGAATGAAGGCAAATATAATGTGCTAAACAAACTATGCGGTGGGCAAATTGGAAACCAACGTCGCATATACAGTGAGGAGGATATAAAAGATCACAGGAAAAAATACTACCAGGATAACAAAGACGTTAAAAAAGCGTATCAGAGGGAGTATTATTTAATGAACAAAAAGAAAATAAAGGGTTATTTTACCGAACATTCAGAAGAGAAAAAAGCATACGACAGAGAATACCAGAAAAAATGGTATGAAATCAACAAAGAAAAGAAAAAAGAATCGCACAGAAAATGGTGTGAGGCAAACAAAGAAAAATTGAGAGAATATGCAAGAAGACGACGTGAGAGTAAAAAGATGAATAATTAATGGCTCATAGTTTTTTAAATATTTTGTTAAACCATTCTTCTGGGGAAGGCGAACAGTTGATTCTCCTTCCCCTTTTTTAAGAAAATAAGCATTTTTATCGAAAAAAATTTGGAAATCTCAGATTTTTTCTATATCTTTGCACTTGTAAATCGAAGTCAGCTATGATGATAGATTTATGTAACAGACTCGTAGACAATAAATTAACTAAAAACGAGCTGTTAGAAAGGGTCGAAATTAGGAAGACCACTCCAGAGGATCTGGAGGCAATATGCAATACCTTGTCAAGGGCGTTTGACATGTATTCAGTCGATGAAGCATTCTTCCAGTTGATGCAATCTAGGGCTAGATTGGATGAGTCTGTTAAGTTGGTTGATAAGTACACCGGAGACATCTATGGACTGCTCATGTTCTGTGAGAATCCGATCAAGTTCGGCAGTCCTATCGTAGAGGTTGAAAGGGGTATTGCTGAATATCTGGACGGCTTCAGCCAGGTTAACGGTCATTCGTTTGTGATAGACGAGAGACTTCGTGGTACTGGGCTGGATAGGAAGATGCTGTTCTTCAATCTCAAGTTCTTGGCTGAGACCTATGACTTGATTTGGATTGCAGTTGAGATAGATCTGAGGACTCACGCATACTGGCAGAGACTAGGGTTTATAGAGCTGTTCAGAATACCGGAGGCTGTATTCTATATGATGCCGTTGAACAAAAAACTCATTGAGTGATATTTATTGTAATAATGCAAGTAAGCATGAAGACATTTATATTATCTGAAAGAGCTTTAGATACTGTCAAGGGACAGATGCTCAATGAGTCATATGGAGACAAGATAGCACTTGTGAAGAAGTTCTTGGACAAGAATTACATGAGAGGCTACCTTGAGAAAAACAACCCTGGTGGAACTAAGGGAAATATAGGTGTGTTCATACAACTGAACAACGGGCTACCTACTGATTCATCGGTGTGGCTCGACGATGTTGTGGATGCACTTGAGCACGAAGAAAATTATCATAGATTAATAGCAAACGAATTAGAAAGGAAAGGACTCTTCTACCAGATTGCGAAAGACTGGTTCGATCAGAAAAAGACGCTAGATTCTGGAATACTGTCAAGTTACGACTTTTTGAAGAGTATTAGGAAGTAGTAAGTTAATAAGAGGATGGAGCGACGTAACTCTCTCTCACATATCGTCGCCGTATCGGTGCAGCATACTGCACACGAGCCTCACCTAAATTTATAAATGATGAGAAAGAAATTAATTTTAACCGTGCTGTTGATGCTTCCTATTAGCATTAGCGCACAAAAGGAACAATTCGACTGGACTCCAGTCATGGATGCAATCATCCAAGTAGAAAGTAAGGGAAATCCCAAGGCGCATAATCCTAGTGGTGACTGTGCAGGAATACTTCAGATTACGCCTGGGTTAGTGAAGCAATGTAACATTTGGTTTAAAGCCAAGAAGTCTAAGAAACGTTATACCTTAGCGGACAGATATGACGTTAAAAAATCAAAGGAAATGTTCGTGATGGTTCAGAGCTATTACAACAAGTCCAACAACGTGGAAAAGGCGATTCGAATCTGGAACGGAGGACCTGGTTACACAATAGAAGGAACAAACGGTTACTTGAAGAAAGTTATGAAATACTACAAAGAAAAGGGAGCTGACTAAGCCCCCTTTTATTTTTTTAATTCTGTATATCATTACCCATTTTTGCCTTTAGCATATCTCTCAGTGTACTTCCTTTTACCTTCTGTACCATTGGATCACCTCTCAAATATGCATCAGCCCATTCACCGCTTGACCTGTCATTCCAGTTCATATCAAGCATAGCCTCATTTTGGTCTTCCATAGGGTAAGCACCCCATGCGTCACCTTCTCTCAATATCTTTTCTACTGTTTCCTTCACGATCCTGTGAAGATCACCCTCTGTTAATCTAATCACCTGTTTCATATTGTAATATCCCTATTTTAGTGGGGGAATCCCTAAATGTACTATGGGAAATCCCTAAATCTACTATAAATACTTGTAATTTTGAAAAAAAGTAGATATCTTTGCACTAGTTATCGAAAAAAGCAACGATTATGAAAAAGATTACAGGATTTTTGATGGGACTTGCCATGCTGCTTAGTCTTACATCATGCGTAACAGCAGTACACGCACAGGACGATACTTACTTCGACGGTGAGGCAGATGTATCAGTTATAGTAACATATGGCACACCCTACATTGTGAACGGTATGATTGAATACTATCTCTACAGGGGATGGTACTACTATCCATACTGGATCAACGACTCTTATTATTTCCACAGGTACAGGAGACCATTGCCACCAGAGCATTTCCACAGCTGGTACAGACCTATACCAAGGCATTATCATCACCCAAGACCGGACGCACATCGTCGTCCACCTCATCACAACAGACCGGATGTGCATCATCGTCCTCACGGCAGCAGACCTTCACAGCCTTCAATGAGACCTTCTAATAATATAGGTACACATGGGGGAGGACATCATGGAAATATGGGTGGAAGACCATCCGGGGGACATCGTAGCAGCACCAGAATGGGAGGAAGGAGATAAAAAATGAAAAAAAGTTCTCCGAAAATTTGGAAATACGAAAAAAAATATATATCTTTGCAACGTAAACACGAGAAATTAACATTTTCAATTTAGAAAACTTTTTTATTAACAGTTATGGAAACAAAAATTTTTGTTATCGGAATCCCTACGTTTGGTGACGTAGCAGAGAGGATCGGCGAGGCACTCGCAAACGTATTCGAGAAGCCACAGCCACGTTGCTTCAACAAACCAACTGCACCACGTTGGACACCACCTGCACCTTGCAGACCAGCTCCACGTCCTGCTTGCGGTTGCGGAGCACCAGCCCCAGAGTGGGGTATCGCTGGAGCACCAGCATGTGAGAATAAGCGTTTCGGCGCAGGTTTTGAAATCGACGAGCCACGTTGTGAGGATTACACCCACCGCTGGCAGTTCGAGAGCGATCACGCAGCATACGACAAGTTCGTAGAGGCTGGCGAGGACTGCATCGCTCGTGGAATGGGTAAGAAGAGCGACGCTCCTATTACCAAGTGCCAGGCTGTTCGTCAGCCAGTTAACTGCCCACCTCCTATGAACAAGGAGTTCATCGGTGAGACTCACTGGTGGGAGACAACAGGTTGGTAAAAAACAACCTTTTAGGAAAAATTAACGTGGGATACTTGTTTATCTCACGTTTTTTTTATATCTTTGCAGCAAAATTTAAAGGCAATGAGTAAGTTTAAAGATAAATTAGAGTATCTCATCAAAGAGAATGACGGTGCTAGATTCGTTATTCACCCAACCTCAAATGAGGAAAGGGACGATGTGTTTGAGGTGATGAAAAAAATCGGTATCATCGCATTAGGCCCCAAGGATCTGGACGAGTACAGGAAATATGCAGAGGACGACCTGGGTGACGATGCCGCATTTGAGTTCAACCTCAGCACAATGATCACATCGTTCAACACCGTTGAGCATTGGAAACAATATACCAAGGACATCATTGAGTGGGACGGTGAGAAATTCTTCTTTTTAGTAGATTGATATACAAATGGCTCAATACAAATTCAAAGAAAAGAACGGGATAGTCAATGTTATGGATGGCGATGCCGTCGTAGCAAGATACGAGGTTGACAGGCACTGGCAGGAAAAAAACATATCTGTTAAGGACGACGGAATCCATGTACGCCTTTATAATAGGATGAAAGGGTTTCAAGACTGTAAAGTAGAGATTAGCAACGAGACGATTCAGAAGATTCCAGAAAAATGATAGGGAAGAAATTACTTTATGAGATACTTGATGACTTCATTATTCCAAACATGCCGTTATTCTCAATAAGGCTGTGGAAGAAGTTATGTATCTATAATCGTAAACTTGGTATTGAACTTGGGTATTTTACAAAAAACGGAGAATATATAAGATATGAAAACGAGTGATGTGTATATCCGAAGCATAGACAAGAGGATAAGTCTAAATGAGTTCAAGAAACACACGTACAAGGAAGGACACGTGTACAAAATTAATGACGGTAACTTCCAGAAGTGTGTTGGATACAAAGGCTACACACCATTGGTGGAAAGCCTGTGTCTCATTATCAATGCCAATGGTGGTCATACACAAATTATACGCAACCCCAACCAGCTACCGATACCATCACTGGACTTTGTTAATAAGGTTCTTTGTGGAGAGATAACAGAGGTAGACCCAGATGTATATGACAGTATGATTATCGGAATAGACAACTTTGGTATGTCAGTTAAAGCAACATTAAACAGTGAATTATGCAAGGTAAAGTAGGACCTGGATTTCAATGCACACCCTGGAGTGAGCCTGGTGTACTGAGAAGTTACAAGTACAAAGGGTACATCATAGAGTATATTGAACAGTCATGCTTTAATCACTACTCTGTGTACCACCACCACGAGTTTAGAGCACTCAAGGATAATAAAGTTGTGACCAAGGGTCATATGAGATATTCAGATTGTGTTTATGAATTAAAAAAATTAATAGAAAATGGCAAATAAAAGAGATAGCCTGGGAGACAGGATGAAAGGTAATTACGAGAACAGATCGAAGACCTACCTCGTAAGACGAATGCCAGTTATCATCAGACTCGATGGTAAGGCATTCCACACGTTCACACGTGGATTTGATAAACCATTTGACAACGTGATGATGCAGACAATGCAGCAGACTACACTGAAACTCTGCCAAGAGATCCAGGGTTGTGTGTTCGGCTACACACAATCAGATGAAATCACGCTCGTACTGGTTGATTACAACGACATTAACACCGACGCTTGGTTCGACTACAGCGTACAGAAGATGTGTTCTGTTGCAGCTTCAATGTGTACACTATACTTCAACAAGATATTCGCTGAAATGGTTGATGTGTTCATTGCCAACAGTGATGTGACACCAGAGGAAGAGAAACTTGAGAGAGTGTACAATAAGGCAATTGAAAATGGTGCTATGTTCGATGCACGTGTATTCAACATCCCTGTTGAGGAAGTTACCAACTGTGTCCTCTGGAGACAACAGGACGCTACACGTAACTCGATCTCTTCACTGGCACAATCCAAGTTTTCTGCCAAGGAGCTTCACGGCAAAAGTTCAAGTCAGATGCAGGATATGCTTATGGAGAAATATGGTATTAACTGGAACAACCTCACTATCCCGGAGAAGCGTGGTACGGCAGTGTACAAGAGAACTATCGATGATGCCACAGAGTGGGTTGCCGATTACCAGATGCCGATCCTCAAGGGTGAAGACAGGGATTACGTGGAACATCTAGTGAAATTTGACTAAAAAACGTTAAAATCTGGGATTATCTTTGGTAGTCTCAGATTTTTTCCCTACCTTTGCAAAAAAAATAAGGTAGTATGAATAGTAAAAATTACGCAGAGTATCAAGAACTCCTTTCAAAGTGGAGCAACTTCCGCAAAGTGTATGAGGCAATTAACAGGGCATACATCCTTGGATATGAGGATGGCGTAGAGATTGCGAAGGATAGTCGCAGGATGGCTACAGTGGAAACATTAGACCCTGTGAAGATGCCAGCAGATGGTATGATGAGTCTCGAATCATTGAGAGAGGCAACCAAAATAATGGAGAATACGATTCTCGAAATAAGAAAGATTATAAACAATGAAGGATAACTTTAAAACAGTAAGAGACGACGGAAGACTCCTCTACGAATATATCAGAGGATCTCACCTCTACGGGCTGAACAACGAGGATTCAGACGTGGACACTAGCGGCGTGTTCATCCTTAAGAAGGAGGCACTGCTTGGTCTTGGAATGGACTTCCAGGAACTCATCGCCGATAGTAGAAACGATACCACCTGGTACGAGATCGGTAAGTTTATGTCAATGCTTACCACCTCTAACCCAAGCGTGATTGAGTCATTGTTCGTGCCGGAGGATAAGGTTATTACCAAGCCGCATCCTGCTCTTGAGCCTCTGTTCGCTAACAGGAACGAGTTTATCACGAAGCAGTGCTTCAAGCCGTTTGTCAGCTACGCCATCGATCAGATTAGAAAGGCACGTGGTCTCAACAAGAAGATTGTGAACCCAGTACACGAGCGTCTGACTCCGTTTGACTTCGCCTACACCTTCTACAAGCAGGGTAGCACGAAGATCAAGGATTGGCTGGAGAATCGTGGTCTTGACAAGGACTTCTGCGGTCTTGTACATATCCCTAATATGCACGACACCTACGGGGTGTACTATGACTGGGGTGCTCACTTCGAGGCAAAAGGCATCAAGACGTATGATGAGATAGATGCGTTAACGACCAGTTTCATAGAACACTTCTATGATATAGCTAACCATAGCAGAGGTAATGGATGGTTCGAGGAGAACAAGGAAGTGAAACACTATCGTGGTATGTGTCTTGATAAGGCAACCGATATGAGGTGTTCATCTGTTGCAAAGGGAGAGAGACCTATCGTCTATATGGTATATAACGAGAGTGGTTTCAAGGACCATTGCAGGAAGTTCAAGGAATACAAAGACTGGGAGAAGAATCGTAACCCGAAGCGTTACGAGTCAAATCTCGACAAGAACTACGACTCTAAGAATATGATGCACTGTATGAGGTTGATCCATATGGGTTATGAGATTGCCACAGGACAGGGTATTATCCTCGACAGAAACGTGGCTGGTGACAGGGAGCTTCTCATGAACATCAGAAACCACAAGTATGAGTATGACGAGCTGATTGCTATTGCCGACGCTGACAAGATAAAGCTTGCCAAGGCAATAGAGGAGTCAACCATCAAGGAGAAGGTTGATATCGACACAGTGGAGAATGTTTTACTTGAAATAAGATACAGATTTTATGGGATGCTTTAACAAAACTGGCTTCTTTAGCCACCTGCCTATTACCTACGGCGATGAGATCGTACTTTTCGTCTGTGCTGACACCTTAAATAGTAACACAAAGAGGAAGAGTACACCAATCGATTGCACGTCGTCTGGACTAGTTCCAGTTGCAATGCCGTTCTTCGGTAAGTATAATGACTATGGTAGCATCGAGGACGTTGTTGACGATGCCAACCACCAGTACTTCACCAAGAAAATCGGAATGACCATTAAGGAGTTCTGTGACATTATGCACGATATGGGCGGGCAGTCAATCGCTTCGATGACCGAGGATATCGAGGCAATCAAGAATGGTGATAAGGACGAGAACAGATACCATCACAGGACTATTGAGGATCTGGAGAAGGGCATCAAGTTGCTAAAGACTATCTTCGGTTTCGAGGTGGAGAAACTTGAATTCCCGCTTAAACCAGAAAAGGAGAAGGAATACGCCGATGAACTCAACAGTTTTGCTGAGAGAATGTATCAGCACGAACTCTTCACCCACAACAACACTTCCATTGCCGTTATTATGGACCACAAGTCCGTTTACGACAAGATGGTTGAGGTTGGTAAGAAGGACTATATGAAAGACTGGTGCTGGTATCACCCCTTCTCTCCGGAAGACGCTTTCGACTTCACCGTGAAGGTAATAAAGGAGAATATGGATGCTGTTGGTAACGTTAACCCATTACAATTCGGCACTGATTCCCCCAGCACAATTGATCTATTGGGTGACGATGTTGATAGCGGTAGAAAGAATATGTATCTGTTCTTTGCCAGTCATTGTATTCTCCACGATACTGTATACATCGATGACTTCGACTATTGCTTCTATAATGGAATAGGTGCTGATATCGAGCCGATGAAAGAAATTGCCTGTAACTATGTGTACTTCTTGAGGACATTCGAGAGAACGTGTACGACATTTAATTTCTCACCATATCACAGCCAGGATGTCTCCTATGAGAAACTCATCCCAGTGTTCGAGGAAATCCTTGAGACATTGAAGAGACAGGCTCATAAGTATGACGATGAGGAAGAATAATATATAAAAAATGTTAAAGGATTTTGGATTCTCAAACTTTTTATATATCTTTGCATCGGAAAACAACAAACAAGAAATATTAATTTTTAAACAGATTAGAAAATGAACGGAAATCTTTTACGTCAGTCTGCAAACGCATGGGTGCAGCAAGCTAAGCAGGACATTGCTAACAAAATCAGAGAGTTTCTGAACGAAAGCGGTATCTCACTCCCCCAGATGGCAAATGACCTTGGTCTTGACATCAACGAGTTGAACAACATTCTGAACGGCGGTGCTCCATCGCTTATGACCTTTGCAACCCTCATGATTGCATCTGGTCTCGTGTTGGAGTTCAAGCCTGTAGACGAAGCAAACATCCCGGTGGACAGAAACGGTATGCCAATCCCACAGGGTCCGATGCCCGCAGGTATACCAATGCCTGGTATGCGTCAGCGTCCAGCACAGCGTCCTCCTCACAGCATGTTCGATGACTTCCAGCGTCAGCCAGCCCCAGAGCCAGCACCTGTTCAGCAGCAGCCACGTGGTTCGAATGGTCGCTTCCAGCCTTGGCCAAAGCCACAGGGCGGCGCACCAGTACCTCCAGCAGGTATGCGCCCAGTACCAGGCGTTCCCCCAATGTTCGGTCAGAGACCTCAGCAGAACCAGCGTCCTCCATTCGCTCAGATGAACCGTGAGGAACTCGTACAGGTTGTACGTGAGCACCTCTGGCAGAACGAGATCGACCTGGCGCACGTTGACCGTGAGCAGTTGGTACGCTTCCTTGAGGACAAGGACAGACAGTACGCCGAAATGCGCAACGAGGCTGTTGGCATCGATCCAGCAGTCGTCCAGCTCAAGACCAAGCTCAAGAACGTCATCGAGAAGAACCCACACCTCGTGGGCTACTTGAAGGACATCTTCCAGCAGTAAACGCTTGAGAGGAAAAAAATTAAGGAGTTAGGATGAAAATCTTAGCTCCTTATTTGTTTTTTTGATTTTTTTTATATATCTTTGCAAAAAAATGTTAATGTAATGGCAAGGAAGAAAAAAAACATCAGAGAAATAGAGTACACACCTAGCAAATATCAACAGGCAATTTATGACTACATCGTACATGAGAACGGAAATCTAGTAGTAGAGGCAGCAGCAGGTAGCGGTAAGACTACAACGCTTGTAAACTGCCTTAGGCTCATACCGGAGTTTAACAAGGTGCTTCTTTGTGCGTTCAATAAGGATATTGTCACTGAATTGGAGAAAAAGACAAAGGACTTTGAAAACGTCGATGTGAGAACACTTCACGGACTTGGTTTGACAATGTTGAGAAGAAATTATCCAACCATTTCACCAGTGCCAAACGTTTTCAAGTATGAGTCATACATTAAGAACAACTTGCGTGATCTATCATCACTTGATACGAGAAGACTCAGTTCAAGGGATTACTTCCGATATGTGGACAACATCAAGAAATATGTGGACTATGGAAGGTTCTATCTCTGTTCCACAGTGAAGGATCTGGACTTCATCGAAGACAGGTATGACATTGAGACAATACGAGACGAAAAGCTTATTGCCCTGGAAGTGATGGAGTGGGGAAAGACGGAACTTGAAGATATAGACTACACCGACATGGTGTGGTTTCCTCATGTGCTTGATTTAAAGCCTGTAGGACTGCTTTATGACTTCATCATGGTAGATGAGTGCCAGGACATGAATAAAGCCGAGAGAGAGCTTATATTGAAGTGTAGGAAGGAGAATACGAGGCTTGTATCAGTCGGTGATTCAAACCAGATGCTCTACTCATTCGCTGGTGGCGATCCGGACTCATTCAAGGAATTGAAATCAATACCAAACACAAAGTGTCTGCCTCTTTCAATATCGTACAGATGCCCTAGGAACGTCGTTGAATATGCCAAGCAGTTAGTTCCTACCATCGAGGCAAACGAAGCCAACACAAACGAAGGAAAGGTGCTTTTCGACGTTTCCCTGGATGATGCCGAGGACGGCGATATGATCCTTTGCAGGAATAATGCCCCACTAGTGCAGGTTTATAATGAATTCTTGAAACTTGGTAAGAAAGCATACATTCGTGGAAAGGACATCGGAAGCAACCTAAAGAAACTGGTGCAGTCAACCAGACAAACAAAGATAAATGCTGATTGTAGGGATGACGGATTGTTTGTAAGACTCTACGACGATCTCTTCACAACCAGGAATAAGATAATGGAGAAATCAGCCATTGATGCCCAGACCGCCATGAAATCGCCTATCATCGAAGGAAAGCTCGATATGATCAAGGCACTGGAGGTTCTGTCAGAAGGAATAAATACCACTGATGAACTTATTGCAAAAATTGACGAGATATTCCCAAAGAAAGACAAGAAGGAAGGCATATCACTGTCAACTGTGCATAAGGCAAAGGGACTGGAGGCTAACAACGTGTATATCGTATGTCGTTCACTAATGCCTAGCAAGTCAGCGAAGAAGGACTGGGAGGTACAACAGGAGCATAACCTTATGTATGTGGCGTACACTAGGGCTAAGAACAAGCTTGGTTTTGTCAATGAGAAGGACTTTGAGCAGTTTGATATGACCAATCTTAACAACCAGAACATACTTGGCAGAATTGAGTCACAGGTGAACAGGGTTCTTGGAAGATCAACAAAGATTCTTGTCAACAAGAGCAATGCCCTTGACATTATAAGTCACGCAACTAAGATTGAGAGGAGGATTCCTAGCAGCACTACAGTTAGTATCAACTCGACTAGGAGAATGAACTCCTTCTCAGACATATTCAAGAATAAGAAACAAACAAGAGTAAGAAGATGAATACGAATAGAGTAAAGAAGGTAGCAGAATTCTCTGCAAGCTGGTGCGCCCCATGTAGGGCATATGCCCCAACGTTCAAGAGGGTTAGCGAAATGGAAGAGTTCAGTGAGATTGAGTTTGAGACGACTGATATAGACGACGGCGAGGATCATGATCTTGAAATGGCTAAGTTTGCCATAAAGTCAGTCCCAACCACAATTCTACTGGATGAGAACAATGAACCGATATACAAGCTCATGGGAAATGTCCCAGAGAAGGATTTGGTTGATTTGATCACTCAGTGCTTAAATAGGTAATGTTATGATTATAGGATTTGCTGGTCGCATGCGTTCTGGAAAGACAGAACTTGCGAAGATATGTGAGAAATACGGATTCAAGAAGTTGTATTTTGCGCTTCCGCTTAAGCAGCTTTGTGCAGACATACTTGATATTTCGATAGAAGGACTTAACCAGGCTAAGAATGAGGGTACTGACATTGCTCTATACCTTGGTGATGATATCTGTACAATATTGTCAGAGGAAACAGATATACCGCTTGATAAGGTTAAGGAGACTTGTTATGGCAAGACACTGAATAACGTTAGGGAAATGCTACAGTTCATAGGTACGGATCTGATAAGGAAATACAACAAGGATTGGCACGTAAACAGGATTAGAGAAATGATCAACCCGGATAGCGACTACGTTCTAGATGATGTCAGATTCCCGAATGAAAAGGAGTTGATCGAGGAACTTGGTGGAGACTGCTGGTTTGTCACAAGGACTGCATTTGACAACGTATCAAACCACGAGTCAGAGACATCAATAACATGGCATCACTGCTGGAACAGAATTATTATAAACGATGGTACGCTACATTATCTCACTTTTAGATGGAATAGTTTCATGGCTAACTACACACAGTCTAGAGCAATTAGGGACAAAGAGTTTAATAGAATACTGGAGCATGGTTTTGCGAATGTAGTTCCTACTATGGTACATTCTGACATTTCCACCTTCGATATGCTTATGCTCCCTAAATGCCTGTTCGACTATGTACCACTCGACATCAACAAAGATGACGTTGATGAAATAAAGATGCTTGAGAGTGGTGACGTTCAAATCAAATACAAGGACGGAACTAGCGAAATTGTGGTCAATGAACTTGCAATAGAAGACTTAAAAATGTTACTTTAATAAATTTTAATAACCAAAATTTGGAATTTAAAAATATTTTTTATAATTTTGCAGAATGAAAGAGACAGTAGATTTCAAGTTTGCAGATGGTTCAAAGATATTCTTCACGTCTGACACACACTGGGGACATGCGAATATATTAGAATTTTGCAATCGCCCATTCGCCAACGTGGAGGAAATGAACCACAAACTTATAGAGAATTGGAACAACAAAGTTCCTACGGATGGACTGGTATTCCACCTGGGTGATTTCGCCTGGGGTGGATACCCGTTCTGGAAGAACATCCGCAGTCAGCTTAACGGAGAGATTATTCTTATCAAGGGAAACCACGACGAGAAGAATATGACACCTACGGCGGCTGAGGAATTGTTCAAGTTTGTCACGCCACAGATGAAGATAAGGGTAGAAGGAAGAGGTGTGTACCTCAACCATAACCCATTCCTCTGCTACGGAGGAACATATCGTGATCCTAAGGGTCTGGTGTACCAGGCATTCGGTCACGTACACTCCGGTCCTGGAGCAAAGGGACTTGACGTTGACAGACTTGGTATTCTATTCCCTACTCAGTACGACGTTGGAGTTGACAATAACAACTACGAGCCAATATCATGGGCTGAGTTTGACGAGAAGATCAGTAGACAACTTCTGAAAACCAAATTCAAAACGAAGGAATAATTATAAAGAGCAAACAATGGGAAGAAATGAAGATTTTAATTATTCCGGACGTTCACGGAAGAACGTTTTGGAAAAAAGCGGTTGAGAAATACACCGCTGAGTGTCACAAGGTTATATTCCTTGGAGACTATCTCGATCCATACCCTTGGGAGTGTATCGAGGATGGCATAACAAGAAAAAGCACAATAGAGAACTTCAAGGAGATTATGCAATACAAGAAGGATAATCCGGATAAGGTTGTCCTTCTCCTTGGTAATCATGACCTGGAATACTACGACAAACTGTTCATAACAAAGTGCAGATACGACTCCAGCAACGCATACAAAATAAAACAGAACTTCGGAAGAAACAGAAGCTTGTTCCAACTTGCATACGAGCTTGATATGGATAAGCACTACCTCTTCACACACGCCGGGGTAACAAAGTCGTGGTATGAGTTCCGCAAGGACATCATAGGGGACTTCACTGTTGAAAACCTTAACAGATTGAAAGGCTTCCCAGCAGGTATCAAGATACTGTGTGATGTGTCAAGAGAACGTGGTGGATTCGGTAGGATAGGAAGTATGGTATGGTCTGACATTCTTGAGAAAGGTGATATCGAGGACTTTGATGGAATTTATCAAGTATTCGGGCACAGCCAGCAGGAGTCACAGCCTGTAATAACTAAGACATGGGCTTGCCTTGATTGTAGAAAAGCATTTATACTTAACGACGAGGGAGGATTTATACAATGTTAGGAATTGATCCAAAAGAATTACCAGAGGTACAGGGAGAGTATGCATACAACATGATGAAGGACTTGAAAAAGGCTAGGGCACTCTCTGAGGCTGAGGAGAAGTTTTATAACTTTTTGAGGAAGAAGTATGAAAAAGAGCAAACCAACCAAGAGCACGGAGCAGTATAAGATACTGAGAATGATAAGCCGTGATGAACAATTTGAACGCAACGGAGGCGGTCAATTTGTTGCAATGAATCGTGTCTATAAGGACAAGAGCAAATATAACCGTAATGACAATAAAAAAGAGTTAAGGAGAGACCTTAACTCTTTTCTGTTTATTTCTTCCATTTGGATGCATTCTTTGCGAAATTAGCTTTCTTGACCATTGCTGGAGAATAATCTTCCTTGTTATTCAATACCTTAGAGGCGAATCCCTGTACAGATTCACCATGCTTCGTGGCTGCTGCTGTGAATGTACCTTCCTTGGATTTCTTTATGTGAATACCATTATTATTTTCAAGTATTGATTTCACTGATTCTTTAATGAAATTATGAAATTCACCACTAGTCATTCTAATAATTCTATTTTCACCATAGATTTCATAATTATTACAATCCTCGATTGTTGGCTCACTCATTTCTGGGTCTGGTTGTTCCATTTCCTCGCTGTGTGGTGAGAATGTGATACTAGCCTTACATCTTCCGTCGCCCTCGTCTTTTGTTCTCATCAGTCCATAGTATGACATACCATTGTTGGTATCGAGTTTAACTATGTGAATTGACTCGTTTGGTCCAACTGTCTGGAGGCTACCCATACTGCCAAGAATCTTGTTGTAGAACTCAAATGCGTCATTTACGCCATTGAACACCCTAGTGTTAAGTTGACCGTTCTTGGTAAGGTCGTTTATCCTCTTGAACAAACCCTTCTCAGTTGAAGGCTTAGTACCATGAAACGTCGTCTTGATATTCTCTTCCCTCTTCCAGGACTCATTGATCCTGTTTGCAAGCCTCCTCTTGAGATCCTCCTTCATTGTGAAGTTCACCAGGTATAGATTCCTCTGCATATCAGACAGGAACGACTCACAATCACTCCTCATTCCGGTGTAGGTATCACCCTCGTCTTCAATACTCTTGTAGAATGTGTTGGTAGCGTCCAATACATCCTCAACAAACTTCTTTAACGACGTAACCTTATATGATACTGGCTTTAGGTTGCCAATAGCAAGCTTTCCAGTAATTGACTGCTCAACCTCTGATACTGTGTCCTGGAACTCAGCAATACTGTCCGCAATCTTGTCGCAAAGTTCGTGCTGAGACATATTATCAGCATCCCAGTGAAGCTCTTTTATTGCTGTTTTATAACCTTCTAGTTTGTTTACAAAACTAAGTACCTTCTTATTCATACTTTAAATATATTATCTTTTTATTCATCGTCAGTTGTTTCCTCATCATCCGTAGGCTCATCATCACCTGTTCCAGATCCGTAGAATGGATCATCATTTCTCTTCTTCTTCCTCCTCCTACGCATCCTCTCCTCAGCCTCATCCTCAAGCTCTGCATTCGCAATTCCAGCCTTTACCTTCAACCTTGAATCAACAATGGTCTTAGGAATACCAGAACCTGCAATGTAACCACCGGAACATAACAGGAATATACCCGCATCCGTAAGATCGGTCTTTATATAGCCATTGGTCACAACGTCGTAGACAAGAACGAAGCACATCACCAGTCCAAGAAGGAAGCCGATGAGGGAAGACACCAAAAGCGATATGTTATTAACATTAATCGTGGATTGGTCATCAATAGATGTCTTTACGTTTCTGAAAAATCCCATATGCTATAAATAGTTTTTTCAACTCATAAATATTGTTAAAATCAACTTTAAAAAGAACGATTACTTGTTTATCTCGAAAATTTTCCATATCTTTGCAAAAAAATTGTATAACAAGTAAAAAACGTAAAATGACTGTACAACAGAACAAAGAACTTATCAAGAAGTACAATGATATTCTGAAAGACCATTCCGACGAGATTATCAAAACAAATCCAGGAATGAGTTACAAGGAGTGTCTTGACAGAATACTGTATCTTCACATCTATGGGCATACGCCGTTGAAAACGTTTACTATGTTCCAGTTAAAATCAAACGACGAGATCGTTTTCTCTGATCGTTCAAAAAGATACACCAATCTAAACGACAAATATTTTTTCAGTAAAAAGAAAATATCGTTTTTTGATACCTGCTACAAACTTGGAATAGAAGCATACCCAATACCACAAGAAGCACTATACATTACAGATATTGGCTTTATTGCACTTTCCGCAAATGGAAGAAAGATAGGTGATACGCAATTGTTAACACTTACAGAAGCTGAAGTGTTTGCTGATAACGATGAGGACGCTATGAAATTGATTGATACCATCAAAGAGAATATAGTGGTGATAGACATCAATGATGACGATGTTACACGTTACCTTTGGGTCAAGATGGGCTATAGCGGACTTATGACAAGCGAACTTGAGTTCAAGAGGTTTGACATTGATCTTGACACAAACTATAACGACGATGTTCCATATAACGACATACTGAGACTTATCAAGTCTCCGAAAAATGAACTCATCCTCCTGGACGGAAAACCCGGAACTGGTAAGACCTCTCTCATTAAGAACTTGATGGGTAAGTCGGAAAAGCCATTCCTCTATATCGATTCCAGCCTCCTCGAAGGACTTGAGTCATCCAAATTCATTGACTTCCTGCTCGACTACAGAAACTCTGTCGTCGTACTGGAAGACTGTGAGAAAATCCTCTCACACAGAGAAGAAGGAAACCCATTTATGGGCACACTGCTTAATCTTACAGACGGTATCATTGGTGAAACCGTAAAGGCTAAGTTCATCTGCTCATTCAATTGCCCGGAGCACAAGATCGACAAGGCACTCCTCAGAAAGGGTCGCCTCTCACTCAAATATACATTCAACGAGCTGTCACTGGAGAAGACAAAGAACCTCATGCCAGAGGCTACTAAGCCATTGACACTTGCAGAGATCTATCACAAGGATCAAACCAACGTGGTAGGAGAACCAGCAAAACGTAAAATAGGATTCTAGTATGAACTTTCTGATTGTAGGTGGTACGTTTGCCAGTAACCCAGACGATATGAAACCGTCTGGCGTGGCATTGAAGATGTTCGCACACATAGCGAACACCAAGGCATATATGCATTGTATGGATGTCCATATAGTTAATGGAGGTCCTACTGGAAGTCTCGAAGGACTTGTCAATATGCCAATAACCTCAGATGCCGACGTAACGGTGTGGATGCCGAACATTCCAAATGAGGAGGAGAAACATTATCCCAACAAGAAACGTGGATCTGTGCTCATTTGTTCAAAGGTAATGCGCAAGGGATATACCCGTGCGGATTCTGTGTCACGCATATTCAAGATGCACGGCAATGCCGTTATCGAGATACGCAAGGAGGACGGACTATTCACCTTCACCCTCGTTGACGCACTCGCAAACGTATGGTACGACGGCAGCGACATACCATCGTTAGTAACTGCTATAATGGCGTTCACCGCATTCACCAAGGCAGCAAAGCGTATCAACACATCAAGGGCTTGTGAGACCTATATCCCAGTCAAGGGGTTCTTCGACCACAACAGGGATAATCTGGAGAAACTGCTTGAAATCAATAAGAAACTCCAGGAACATATTCATACAAGCTGTGGTAGCAGATTCTTCGGCAACGTAAGTACACGCTGTCAGAAGCTGTTCCCATCGGCACGTTTGAAGGATGAGTCGAATCATGCCATTTCATATGAACACGACAAGATGTACGTGTCACCGAGGAACACTGACAAACAATCGCTTACACCGGAGGACATGGTTCTCTATTTCGGTGTTACCGATTCATACGTCGGTGAAAAGAAGCCATCAGTAGATGCCCCGGCACAGGTGAGACTCTACCAGAAGATGCCGAACATCAACTTCATGATTCACGGTCACGCTGAGATAGTATTGGAGGAGTCTGTAACCACCAAACACTACAAGCTCTGTGGCGACATCAACGAGGTTGAAGAAATACTGAGAGTCGTTGACAAGGATTCTACAGGGTTCATAGTCAATCTGTTAGGGCACGGATTCCTTATCGGTGCTGACACGCCAGATAAGCTCAACAGACTTGTCAACAAGGCAATAGGTGGTGGTCACTTTAAAATAACAAATCAATGAAGAAGCCAGAACTTCCAGAAATGGTACACATCGGCATCATAGTTGATGACGGGTGGGATTGGAACGACAATGCTCTATGGCATCACGAGGAACATAAGATACCATACGACTACCTCGTGTACAACGGCGAAAAGAGTTATACGCCATTCAGTCTCACACATTCGGAAACGAAGCGTAAGAAACTAGTTGACGATGGGTGGCTATCTCAAGACACGCTCAACAGAATTGAACAGGTTAGTGTGATCGAATATGGAATACTACAAGATATTGAGATTCTGAAAGGTAGGATGAATAGGTATAATTTCCACCCGGCAATATGAAGAATAAGATAATACTGATACAGTTAATCATCATACTCATTCTTGGCATTAGGGTAGAAACATTAAAAACCGATGTTGAGATTGAGAAATTGAAACACGAAATAATAATGTGTCTCAATAGTGACGAGGCAAAAGCGTTAGAAAAGTATAACAAAAATGTGGAGGACGCTATTAACGAGAGAAGAGTTCAAGAAGCAGGTGTTTGCGAGGACTGACGGCAAGTGCTGCGTCCCAGGATGCACTGAGAAGGCGGTGGATGCCCATCACATCATGGATAGGAAACTATGGAATGATGGTGGGTATTACCTGTCAAATGGTGCTTCATTATGTGCAAAACACCACCTTGAGGCTGAGAGGGGTACAATAACCCCTATGCAGTGCCTCGATTATATGAACATACCACTACACGAGGTGAAGACACCAGACAAGCTTAAGGAAGTTTTTGACAACGACGAATATACACTGGCAATGGAAGCCGGAATAATTGACAAATGGGGAAAATAGTAAGAGCAGACAAGTTCTACAACCGTGAGGAGGTTGCAAAGGACACAAAGAGCCTTTACATCTTTACCGACAATACCGATAGGGATAGTGGTAAGGGTGAGATACCAGATGATTCCTGGTACTCCAAGAAGTATGGCTCTGGCAAACACTACCCAAAGGTCACATCAGCCCTCATAAGGGGACTCGACAATGCCTACCCCATAACCACCCAGAGGTGGTATAACAAGGAACATAAAGGCTTGTTCGGCAGGTGGAAAGACCACGATCTTGAAGAGTTTAGAAGGGTCATCAACGATGACTTCGACGAGATAATAAAGAATATGGACAACTACTATAGGATCGTGTTCCCGGTGGGAGGTATATTCAACTCGAAGATTGCCGATATATCCAAGAACAGAGTCCCGGCACTCCACGAGTTCTTATTCAACAAATGCCTAGAGTTAAAAGAAATATATGAAGCCATTAAATGAAATGAATGAGGCTGTGGCAAGAGCATTTGTGATGATGCTCAAAGCACAGAATGCTTTCGTCCCATACGTAAATGCGACGAAGCATAAGACCAATGCTTCTACGTTCACATATTTTCTGAAACTACACAGAATAGGCAGAGATATCGACGCTAAAAGAAAGTGGAACGGCTTGATTTTCAGTTCATTCACCTGGTTTGATACAAAAGAATGTAAGGCTGATCCAGGCTATTGGGCAAAACTCAACCATAAATGGGGCGAAATTATAGAAAAATTACATAAGAGCAATTATGAAATATCCGAGGACGTATCACGTGCCATTCTCTCCAGGAGCAACTAAGGATGACAAGAAGCTCAAGGATGGCTGGTTCGAGTATTACAGGGGCAAGGAAGTCGTGCTCACTGAGAAACTCGACGGGGAAAACTCGTGCCTATGCCAGAGAGGTGTATTCGCCCGTTCTCACGGCGCAGAAACACGCTCACCCTGGTCTATCAACCTCTGGGGTGATGATGGTCTCTACTGGAAAGTAAAGGGCTTTATCGACGACGATTTACTTGTCTTCGGTGAAAACCTGTACGGGGAACACTCCATACACTATAGCAAACTGAAAGATTACTTCCACGTATTCGCTTGCTACAACGAGACAAACGATAAGTGGTGGTCTTGGGATGATGTGAAATTCGTCTCAAAGGTGCTTGGTGTCCCACATGTTCCGACGTTGTGGAGGGGTAGGGCTGAGTCGGAGGATCAGATCAAAGAAATCATTATGCAGACGATGAACATGCCGTCTGCATATGGGGATGAAAAGGAAGGTATCGTTATGAGAATTACAGACGAATTCGACGGCGATGACTTCCCCAACTACGTGTGTAAATACGTTAGGGCAAACCACGTGCAAACCGACGAACACTGGACTAGGAACTGGAAGAAAGCACATTTAATCACGACATAATATGAGTAAAAAGACATTCGGATTATCAAAGGAGGGCGAGAGGATATACAGGGTATCACTCAATGCCTCAAAGATAGTGGAGAACGTTGATGGCAGTATCATAAAGGATATGATAATTGACAAGATTGAGAGTCTTGGGGATTTCTACAGCTTTATGTTCACGTTGTCAGATGGTTCTCGCATAAGAGTTAACAGGAACAATGAGGTGGCTGTGATCGAGAGAATAACAGACGAAAGGTCAAAGCACCCTATGGCATTGTTCGAGGACTACTACTCGCAGGACAGAAGGACGTTGTTAAAGACAGTCTCTGATAGGCTTGGGGATAACGCAGAAAGGATGAACAACCTCAGAACTGAGGCGTTGAAGATATCCAACAGTTGTATAATATCCAAAGACATCGTTGACGGACTGTACCAGATGTTCGAGGCTTGTACAGACAGTGAAGAGAGATTTATATCAGAAGTTGAATTTGCAGAAATGGCGTTATGAACAAGACATTTAAAGATTTAGAGCCTGGGGATAAGATCTATATGATTGAACTCACCAGCACAAGGCTAGTACGGAAAAGTGGAGAACCACTTATGAAGCCACTTATAGTTAGGAGTGCCGATGAAAAGCACTCTTGGGGGAGCGCAAAAGGCATAACACTCGTGCTTGAATCCGGTACGGTTATTTATCCGTTAGATCCAAACTCACAAGCATTTGTCTATCAGAACTCACAAGATACCTCCATATATCATTGCCTTAACGCATATGTATATGGGACATCAAAAAGAGCGTGTCTTGAAGCCACTATCGATGCCGTACAAAAGAAGAACAAGGAGCAGATAGAAAGACGTAACAGATTCAATGACCACATCGACGAGAATGAACTGACAATAGCAATGCTCGAAGATCAACTTGGATCTGCTGACTTCCCGGACACCATCCTGGAGTTCGCTGAAATGGCATTATCGTAAAACTATGAACGTATGAAAAAGAAGAAACTTATAGACTTACGAGAGGGCGATACCATCTATTGGATCTCGATGGTGGAGTGTGAACTCAACGACATAGTGAGTGTTGTCAGAGAGTTACAGGTAAGCGGCACTATACGCTCTACAGACGGATTCAGCGTCTCCGTTAGGACTTTTGGCGGCACGTTCTTCGCCGGAAAGAACGACGATACATGTATTACAACACAGGATAACGTGCAGGACGAAATCAACCTCTCATTCGACGTGTACGCCACGACAAAGGAAGAAGCCGTTGAGAAAGCCCAGGAATTCATCGCAAGAAAACTAAAGATGCTTGGACTTATCAAAAGAAGGCTCAATGAAGCTGAGACAGGGCTGATACTTGCAGACGCAACTCTTGATCAAGTGGATCTGACAGAAGAGCCGTCACTGGAGGAGTTCGCTGAAATGGCTCTATGTTAAAATAGGTTAAAATCGGGATATCGCTTGTATATTCCGATTTTTTTCTCTATCTTTGCACACGAGAAAAATGATAGAGAAGTATGAAGCAAATTGTAACAATCGCAAGAGAGTACGCAGAGAAGAACTTCACTCGTGAGTTCCTAGACTCCTGCTCAGATTCGTGGTACTTCGATGCCATCGAATGGTTCGAAGACAAATACAACGTAGAGCAGGGTAGTGAGGAAAGTAGCCAGTTCTCTGCTGAGATTCAGTATCAGTTTGAACGCTACTACACCAAGGAGTTCGGTAAGCGTGATGATTACTACCACCTCAAAGGCATAATGTCCGATATGAAGGATATACACGACAGACTCGCTGAAATCCTCAATCGTGGCACGATGCAGCCTCACGGGGTGACACTACAGAGTTGTATGAAGCATCTGACCAATATGCAGTTCTCACTTGGACTGGTCAGAAGCGCAGTTAACAGACAATATAAATTTGACAAGGAGGAGAAACAAAATGGAGAATCTCAAGAAGCTTAACGAAGTGAAAGTCGGCGACAAGCTGTATTGCATCGCCTATAACATTAACGGCAAGGCTGTTTCAATCATTGAAATCACAGCCAAGGAAGTGATAACTGATGGTCCTTACGTTGACCGCCGCATCTATTCCAGGGATGCTATTATCATCAAGGAGAAAGTCCCCAACTCGCCAGAGGGAGAGGGTGAATACGTCATCGACCAGTATATGAGGGGTGACGAGTGTATGACGCATTCAAGCGGCATCTATACCACCTTCATGGAGGCTGCAAACGAGGCAAGAAATGAACTCGCCGGGAAGTATGAACTCTATTCCAAGGAGGAAGAGGAGTGGAGAGAGAAAAAGCACACCGCTTTCGAGGCTAGCATCGCACTGGCTGAACAGATCCAGAAATATTCAGAAAATAATAAGTGATATGAATTACGATTATCAAAACATCGACAATGCCAAAAACCCCAAATTTCCTTGTGGGGTTGATGAAGTCATTACGTTCTCACGCTCAGATATAGCACATGTTGATGTATCTGCCCAGAATGTTGGGGATAAAAAAAGACCCCAAGTTAGAACACGCATATACATCAGACTTCGCACTGATAGTTATTTCTATGCCTGGTTCGAAAATAACGAACAGGCTGTAGAAGCTATGAAAGCGATTTATAATAATACTAGTAGCAGGGTGGCTGTAATAATTACTAACGGAGTCGATAAGGATGACAGCCGTATCAGAAGGGACTATATTGTCGATACTGGAAGCGAACTCTACTACGAAGCATTAAGAAATATAACGGTTTAAGAGTATGAAACTGACAAAGAAAATTCTGACGATACTAATCCTGTTGTTCAACGTCATAGTAAGGCGTACACACTACAGACTGACATTCGTGGCTGAGCATACCGATATGGGCAAATTGTGGTACTACCACTTCCCTGTATGGGGCTTCGACAAACACAACCTGCTTATGGTGTCCGGTGCTGATGCCCTGTGTGAACACTACAGCGAGGGAAAGGATAGCGTGTCAATCGATATCGTTGCACGTAAGAAGCCATTCGGTGTGTTTTTCAGATCAGAATATGACCACTACATAGGCAAAGACAATAGCCTAACAGGTGTTGACAAGTTACTCTATGGGAGAAACTATGACCAGGATATTGACGAGGTTGACGTTATGAACGGAAATAAACTCAAGACGTTCTGGATCTGCCCTGTGACACTATTCGTCCTTGGAAGATACCCTAATCACATCTACATCAAAAAAGATACAATAAAATGCGGATTAGTCACTTCAAACGAAGATACCACTACTTCAACGCCATCGACGACGACGAAAGACAAGTAGGAGGTGTGGCGGTGGAACACGACGAGTATATGCATCACGCCTATAAGGAACACTGCAAGGCAGATGAACTCAAGTGTGCCAAGATCATCTACGTCACTGTGGACAAGTCACACAGATGCCAGGGAATCGCCTCAGCCCTTCTTGAGAAGACCCTTGACTACTACAATGACTGGGACGTATTCCTCAATGTAGTGCCACTAGATAGAGAACAGAAAAAACATAATAGTGTTCAGTCTCTCACTAAGTTCTACGAGAAATTCGGATTTAAAAGATGTGAAAACCCTGGTAATGTACCGACAATGGTAAGACCAGCTCAATTATAACAGAAATGGATACAATAATAATTAACGGCAGACAGTACGAAGTAAACGGTCCTATCAGTATGATCAACGATAGGATCTATGTCAATGGTCAACTCTTCGAGAACGGAGAGGCATTGGAGAGAAAGGTGAATATCACCATTGTGGGAGGCGTTCACTCGATCAAACTCGACAAAGGTCCGAGCGAGGTGAACATAAAGATCACTGGCAATGTTGGCGGTAGCATAACCACAACTTCCGGCGATGTTGAGGTCGCTGGCAATGTACTTGGTGATGTCAAGTCCACCTCCGGAGATATCAAGTGCAAGAATGTGACTGGTAGCGTCAGAACAGTGTCTGGCGGCATCACTTGTTCAAAGGTCGCCGGAAACGCAGACACCGTTTCCGGAGATATCAATAGTAGAGATAGAGTTTCATCAATTTTTGAAAAAATATTCGGATAAACTATGGGTGATTATTGTGTAGCAGGTTTCCATTCGCACCTGCCAATTCATAGAGGAGACAAAGCGATTGCAATTGTTTGCAAGCATAACAACAAACCTATGTCTAACTGCCCTTGCTACCTGCAAGGCACACTTACCCCGATCTGTATGCCAGTCGTCGGGTACATGGGAGACTACGGTAACTTCGAGTACGAGGATGACTACGAGGAGGACGAGACCACAAAGGCTCTGAAAAAACTCACTGACTTCGATTTCCACGACATAACGGAGAACCTGTGCCGTATGAGCGAGTACAGGACTAAACCTTATGAGTGTCCGTCATTCTTCAAGGAATTCAATAAGTTCTCAGACAGTGAGGAGGGAACTAGATACCATATCATCTATGAACACTACGACGTGTACAATGAAATGGCATCGGACTGGAGCTATGTAAGAGAATCCATCGACTCCTTCATCATTCCTGTGGTGAAACTTCTCAACGAGAAGGGGTATAAAGTAGTCATAAACCCATTCCACGACTTTATGTTCTGCGGACTGTATTCTATGATGATGGACTCCATCGGATTCGGAAATAGAGAACCAGGTATCAAGGATGAACTCTTCAACTCCAAGGTAAGGAAGGTATTTGACGTGCAGGGTGAGGTACGTGCATTATACGAGGAATGCTCAAAGGGTGAGCACTTCTACCCACCATTCCAGATATTGTGGAACTATACCAACCACGACAGAGCCTGGATGTCACTCTACAATGCAGTGCAGATTGATATCGAGAAGGCAAAGGATGCCATCGTCAAGTTCTGCTCATTCTTGATGCACTTCGACAACACGGAGTACGGACACTTCTATTTCTCAACGTCGGCAGGACAGTCCTGGCATCACGACAAGAGAATGTGGGAGGACAGACTCAAGATGCTTAAGGTGTATGAGAAGATCATCAATGAGAAGCTTGAAAAAGCACCAGAAGATGAAGAAGAGGATTAAAAGGAAATTAAAGAGACTCATGGAAGATAACGCTTTAGGAGTGATGATGTGTCTTCTCATAGGACTTATCATCATGCTCATATACTCTGGTGCAAGAAACACTAGGGAAAGCAGTTACATCAGCAGATGCAAGTGCGAGGACTGGCTGTTCGATGGGGAAAACGGCAGCAAGACTGGTGCATTCTTCAAATGCAGCAAGTGCGGAAAGTCCAAATACATCCCCTATAAGGATCTTATGGAAATGCCGGAGGATGAGTTCAAGTACTGGTCGAACAGACCACCCACCAACGAGGAGAAATATAGACAGGACTATTACCAACATAAATTCGAGTACGAGAAATGAAATACGAAGAAGGCGAAAAAGTCTTCTACCTAAGAGTAGAGGGAAACAAAATAGCAGCAAGCGGTCAACGCACAATTATGAGTGTTGAACAGGTTGGCGGGTACATATACGTCACACTCGACGACGGAAACTACTTCCAACTCAGACCCATTGACAAGAAACTTATGCCATTCCTGGTCAACAATGTAGCAGATGGTATATACGAGTTCCTTGCCGACGACACCAAGGAAGGGAAAAAGCGTATAAAGCACCATCTTAGGTCACTAGCAGAGGTAGCCGTCACACAGATGGCTAAATACAGGACAATGAAGGAAAATCTTATGTCAATAATAGATGATGAACTGACATGGCTGACATTGTAACGTTTACTGAGACCATACGCAAGGTCTATAAGGTGACAGACGTATCACCAGAAGACGGAGTTGTGTTCGACTATACCAAGTTCATAGAAGTACAGAAGAGGCTTGGTATGAAGATCACAGCCAGAGAGACCCAATGCAAGAAATGCGAGAAGAAATTCCAGGATGGTGACAGGATGTATATGATAATCACAGATCACGGCAACTTCTTCGTCTGCAAGGAGTGTGCGAAGATGTTCAGACGTGCTATGGGCAGGACTGACTACTGCAAGCCGGAGAACCAACACCTTAATTGGAGCGAGAAGTGAAATGATGTTAAAAATGAGGTAACTTTCTTGGTTATCTCATTTTTTTTTCCTAGTTTTGCAATCAGAACAATAAAAACAATAAAAAGTATGCTTAGTTTTAATAAAGGTGATAAGGTTTTCCTCATCGAGACACGTGACGGGAAAATCAAGAAGGCAGAATGGACGGAGGTGGATAGAACCTACGTCGATAGTTCCGGTTGGAGCTGTGAGACAGTTATTGACCTCACAAACAACAGATCAATGTTTGGTTCACAGGGAGATAATAGTCGCTCACAGAGAAACATAGCAGACAAGGTTCTCATGAACCAGATTGTAATCGGATGTTTCAGCTTTATATCCAAGGATAAGGAGGAGTGCATTAAAACGGCATGTTCATACCTTGAATCAGAGCGTAGCCTCCTCAACGGCGACATCGTTAAGATTCAGATCCGTATGGAGAAAATCAGTGAGACAATCAACAAAATCAAGGAACTCAAATGAACAAAGATTTCATCTGTAACCCAGGGGATTATGTCGTGCTGAAAGAATATCCGTTCAATAATAACCATGCCTTTATTGTGTGCAGTTATTCATACGACAAGGACTACATTAGCAGAAAGGTGGTAAAACTGTTGTATGCGGCAGAATGCGAAATTACAAACGCCAAGAGTGATCAATACGGCAACCCCATATGGAAGGTTAAAAACCTGCATATAGTGGAGAATACACCGTTCTTCGGACGTAGCGTAAGAGCTGAGAACCTCAGACTAGCAGACGAGACTGAGAAGAAGATGATTGACGATGCTCTTCTAAAACTTGGCTTTATCTGGAATCCGAAGAGGATGAGATTCGACGAGAGACCACTCCCAGACATATCAAAGGGACTTCTCCTCAACGAGGATACCAAGTACTGCTGGCACAAGGTTCTTGAGCCATACATAGGAAAAGTGTACTTCTCAGAAACAGAGGACTCACAGGAAAATGTGTATAGTTCGACCTGGAATAGAATATGGAACATTATTCTCAAAGAGAAAATGAGACGTGAAGAGAAGACAGGAAAGAGTTCCTGTGAAATGGAGGAACATATGTTCGAGGTGCTGAGAACAATCTACCAAGCACCACTCCTCAAGGTATCATACGATTTCCAGAACGAGAAACAGGCAAGCAAGGCATTTATCGTCGCTGAGAAGAACAACAGATATGAGGAAGGACGTGGATTTGTAATGGGTGAGCCAAAACTGCATCTAGTTACGAATATGACATACCTCACAAGTGCAGTTTGCAGATATGATATGTACAAGCGAATCAAAGACCCCGTGTTCTCAGACTTAAGATTGTATTTTCCAAAATCCAAGTAACAATGGCAAAAGAATATATCGTAATCATAAAGAGGGAAATGAAACCCGATGCAAAGTCATACAACGATATCAAACCGAATAAGTATCTCGCTATGATATCGTGGGACGCAAACGGGCATCCCCAGAGATCGTGGACTAGCAGCCTCAAGGTGGCAATACATTGGGAATCAAAGGACTATGCAAAACATATCGCACAGGTTCTCAAGAAGGAAATGCCATTCCCACTAGCCGTCATCACTGTCAAAGAACCAGAGGTTAACGACCACTACATAGTGCTCGATACACTTGGCAAGATCCTTGAACGTAAGGATGAACCACTCCTGTTCGGTTATTGGGACATTAACTACCCGGACTATGGATGGGTGTGCAAGGTGGATGAAGTCAAGTCACCATGCTCTGAGGAAGGAGACGATGATCCCAACGCCAACATAGACGGACTCGCAATCACAGCCACAAGTAGTGAATTCGTTGTACTCTACAACGGAAACCACCAGGAACGCAACGGAGAGAGATACAGATCAATCTGTGCCTACAACAAAGACATGGATAAGTACTTCGACGGACAACTCTTCTGTAGGACACTCACACCAGCAGAAATGAAGATCTACAAGAGCGTGAAGTCCAAGAAGAATATGAGCAAGCCATTTGAGACATATCTCGACGTGAACGACAAACAAATTAACAGCATCTGGAACTTATGAACAAAGTAGAAATTATAAGAACATTCGACAAAGCCGACGTGCTCCCATTCGAACATTTCCTAATAGGTAATGTAGAGATCGACGACAAGACGAAGGAGGAGATCGTGAGGCTCATCGCAATGGGTGTGCTCAAGTCAAGCGTGGACAACTCAACACTGGCTGTCAACCTCCGCATAGGAAAGGAAAACCTGGCAAAGGCAATCGTGCATGTACATGAACTCTCAGAGCAGTTGCAACTCAATAATCTCAGACTGAGAATCCTGTCAAATGAGAATGACCTTCCCTGCAAGCCAGGCAAGAGATACGGTGACGAAAAATGGTACGAGAGAAACAAGAGAGAACTGTATCTCGCTGAAAGGGAAGACGGCAAGTTCGCCATTCTCGATCACGACGGAGTTATGCACTTCAATGACTGGTTCGACAACGTGTGCCTTGTTACGTGGCAAGGTCATCCATGTTACCCGGAGAATACAGACTTCGGCATCGTGGTGATGAAGGATCACAAGTATGCGTGTGTGAAGCAGAAGGGAGATATACACCCACAACTCTCGCTTATGAGAGATATGAACGACTTCCTCAGATACACTGAACTCACGCCATTCACTGCAAGACAGTATATGTTCGAATATAAAACAAACGACACATACACCTACGAAGAGGTATGGAAGGACATCTACCAGTCATTCTGGGCATACGGACAAACCAAGCGATCCGATGAAAGTACTGACAGAACCAATGTTCAAAGAACTCTAATAATAAGAAAAGGAGACCATTCACAGTCTCCTTTCTTTTTTTTCTTTCCTCTCCTCCGACATATATCCTTCCAATAAATTATACGAGGAAGAATATATAAGCCTATTATAAAATATGACGAAAAATTTTCCCGGAATTTTTTTCTGGGACTCCAACCAGGGGAGAAATAAACCGGCCACCCTCAACAGATCACAAATTTTTTTCCCGAATTTTTTTTTGAGGGGACCACCTACACAAACAACAAAATTTTTTTCCGAAATTTTATTTAAAGAACTGTTGCCACCCATGTGTGTCAAAAACCGGAGGGGCGGGGCGGGGGTTACATAGGGGGGGGGTATCCCCTACCACATACCCCTAAAAAACCCTCGCTGTGCGCTTGTTTTGTTGCTGGGGTGATACGTTATACCAAAACAATATAAAAGCCCGTCAGAATTAAAGGAAATGCCCTTAAATCAAATTGTGTGGCATGTTGATATATGGGCATAAAAAAAGCCTACCACTTTTGGGGTGATAGGCTTTTTCTTGTTAGTGGATAATCACCAACTTCTTTTTGTTGATACTGATGTGGTGAACATCTGCCACGTTGAGGGTGAAAGGCTTTACTTGGTCTTTCTCCTCAATACCTGCGGCAGTTTGTCTGTTGCTGCTGCTGCTTGGTCTGAAAGCCGCCTTGATGTTTTCAATCTCCTTGGGGTCTGTAACCACGTTGCCGTCGAGTATGTAAGTAACAGTTTTCTCGGTAGCCTTGGTGGTGTAAAGACGTAGGTAGGTAGCACCTTTGTGGGCGATAGTCTTGTTAGGGACTATCCACTCACCCCAGGGGAGTGATTCAGCCACAAACTTTTCTCCGTTCCCGTCACCTTTGGCAAGTCTATTATTGACTGCGTTTTCGTAGCTTGCATTAAACTGCAAACCCGTGCAATCAGTAACACAAGAAAGTCGGTTGTAGTAGGGGTTCTTCTGACCGCCTGCCAACTTCTTGTTGGTGTGGTCTGTGTCCGTAGTGTAGGACAGAGAGCAGAATTGACAACTTGTGATAGCGTTCATCACGTTAATAAACTCACTTACAAGAATACTTGTTGTTTTCATATCGGATATGAATTAAAGGGTTTATAACTTGCAACCTATCTGATAGGCTGCGAAAACTATACGGGTAATAACTTTGTCGTTATCAGTTACTTTGTGTTTCAGTATGTCAAAGAGCGATGTGATTTGTTTCACGATGCAAAGGTAAGCATAAACTTTTATGTGTGCAAGAAAATGCCCTATTTTTTATGATTTGTTAACAAAAAAACGTCAGAAATTGCACACTTGATATTGTTTTGTGCAAAAAATAGGGGTTAAATTGTCCCTATTTGCTTTAATTCGTTTTGGACTAATTCGATTAAGTCCTGTGACACATACAGGAGGTTTAGTAACCTGTTGTTAATTCTGCCTTGTGCGTTGGTTTCTGCTACAAATATGTGAAAGTGGATCGATATACGGGTGAAATTTATACGTATAAATCCAAAAAATAAAAAACTTTGACAAAATCCGGATGTCGAAATGCTATATAACTATATAGGGATTTTTGATATGGTAAAAAGGTTTTACACAGCATTGAAAATGATTTACTTTGTTCCGATCCCCAATAATATTCCTACTATGGCATAACTACGTTATGCTATAATAGGAACATATTGAATGGATCGATATTGCACCAATTATCTTTGCATGGTTGGATCTGTCCAGATCATTTTGCCGTAGAGACGTTGAAATATGGTCGGTGGTATAGTTATCCACATGTGACCCGTTATGCGATTGTAGGGCATTGTAGGGGCATGTATGACGATCATACGATATTAGATAAGGCTGTACTTTTTTGAGTCTAATGCTTTGATCCCGGATCATGCCTGGATCATCATTGTGATGTCACCTATTTCTCTTGTAGTGATCTAACAAAGTTTCTACCAACTTGATGTTCGACAATTTTTAATTCTACACCGCTAGCACTTGCAGCACCAATGTAAAACTCCAATGTATCGTTATAGTCATACATTGTTGGTGTAACTACCATAATGATGTTTTTATAATTAACATCACCATTATCACTAATACCTTGACCTTTAATATAGACCCTAATACATTTAAATGGGGAAATAATACCCTTAACATCAGTAGTTCCAAGAAACTCCTTGACTATCTTAATATCTTTTTTCAGTATCATATGCGTATGCGTTTTAAATTACTACAGCCTTTTGTACTTATTCAAGTCTAAGGAGTTCAATCGTAGAACTCCTTAGTCATTTTAACCTTGCCCTTTGGTGTTGTCACCTCAACGCACAACATCTGTCCTCGGTGTCCGTACCATTCTGATTCTTGGTGCATGGCACAACGATAATCCATTTCGTCACCATGATTAAGATAGTTCTTGATGGACACGTTTAACTTGTCCTTAGACGTTCTTTTAGCCTTGATGTTTGATAGAATTTCATTGCACATTCTTGCATTGTAACAGAGGTAATTATAACGTCCGCTATCGTCATAGGTTGAACGTTTGCCACATACTCTGACGTAGTACACATCATCGTCCTTAATGGTAAAGTTGGCATACTTCTTAACGTAGTCAGCGAGTAACTGAAATTCCTTGCAAGGCTTTGCGAATACTTCCACCCGTCTGAAAATGACTACCTTATTACTCCAATAGCCGCCACCGCACTCGTCATAGACTACCCTTGCCCTAACGTTGCTCTTTGCTATTGCATCTTTCAGCATTGAGACAAACTGCTCGTTGGTAATCTCTCTGTCTGTGAAAGTGTAGGTTGTCTTGTTGGGATAACTGCCTACGATGATGTCAGTGTGTGACCACTTGGAGTTATTGCCAAACCCGCTATTCCAATTCTCGATGTCAATAGGTAACTCGATGTTGGTCTTGTCACCCATGCTTTTCTGACAATCCTTGATGAACTTTGCAAGGAGTAATGTCAAATGCTCTCTTGTAACTTGTTTCTTCTGTTCCATATCCTTATTGCTTTTTAGGTGTTACATCGATCCATCCGATTACTCTGCCATCATAATAACTTCTGATAGCCTTTAATTGTCTGCCGTTTTCAGTTTTGTATTTTCTTGCCATAATCTTATAAGTTTTAATTGTTTGACACTGCAAAGGTACAAAAAAAATCGGAATAACGTGCAATTATCCCGATTTTTTATATTATTTTAACTTAGCCTTGATACTTTCCAAGTAGTGTAAGGGCTTGCTGGTTGTTGCGCAACTTGTATAAGGCTTTCTGCTCAATCTGCCTAACTCTCTCTTGTGAGCAACCAATCTGCTCTGCTATCTCCCAGCGTTTCTTAGCGGGTGTATTGATACCAAACACGATGCAGATGATAGTCACCTCTTGGGGCTTTAAAATGCTATTGAGAACCCTCATAATGTCGTTAGCAAGGCTATCATTGTGGAATGTGTCAGCATCGGTGCTGGTGCAAAGCACATCACCATAGGTTGTATCGTTATCCTCGCTGGTGGGCGCATCAAGGCTGGTGTGGCGGTTAGTCACTCCCTTGTGATAGTCGGCTACGATACGGCTCTTATTCGTCAATGCGTCAAGAATGTGCATACGAATGTAGTTTACTGCATAGCTGATGAACTTAAAGCCATAGGTCGGATCGAATGTTTCTGCTGCCTCTACCAGCCCCATATTACCCTCGCTAATGAGGTCAAGGATAGTCAGACAGCCACCGCAATATTCATACTGCTTAGCTACCGATACGACAAACGCAAGGTTGGCATTAACCAGCGCATTTACACTCTCTCGGTCAGTAGGCTTGTCGTTGTAGTCCTTTGGGCTGCTCTGAATCTTCTCACCAAGCGCAACCTCTTCTTCTGCCGTGAGGGGCTTGAAATTCTTAATGGTTGCCAAATACTTGGCGAACTCGCTGGTACGCTCAACTGATACGGGATTCTGCTTACCTACCTTAATTGATTCTAAGATGTGTGACATAACTTTCTTAATTGATTCTAAGATGTGTGACATAACTTTGATGTTTGAACTTTAAACCTTTACCCACTACATATCGGTGGGATTCGTTGGCAAAGGTACAACAAGTTTTTTTAACCACCAAATTTTTTAAGGATTTTTAAGAAAAAAGTTGTGGCTGACTACTTTCACAAGCAATCAGCCACTTAATTAATCTTCAAAATCAAATACTTATGTCAAATACACACATTGCATCAGTCCGTGTTTCTGAATATATCAGAATATATCTTTTGCAGTTCTTCTGCTGACTTACCCGTCAGTTCATCAACGTGCTCTGTCGCATAGCCCTCTACGGCTTTCTTTGCCCGATGATACCTATCGGTGTTTGGTGTCCTTATATTCCAACCACCCATCTCATACTTGCACCGCCATTCGTCATAGAACTTGTTATAGACGGGATTAGCTATCTTCCAATGCAGCAGGGCTGCAATCTTCTCCTTATGCTCTCTCTCTGCTCTCTCAATATACTTGTAGTACACGAACTCCTTTAAGATGCAACGTAAGGTGCGAGAAACATCTTCCATCGAGTACGTGTATGTACCTCTTATACTGCCACACCAAGAGCCACCACGTTTAAACTCATCAAGCGACTTCGTGATGGACGAATCAGTAGAACTATTCTGTATATACAGACAAAGACAAGCCTTGCCTTTATACTCATAGATGAACTCAATCGTGCTATTCCAATCATTGCCGACCCGTCTGTCACTCTTAATCCAAAAGCGGTCATTGGGCTTGCCGTCACAATCCTTGCCCCTGCACTCCTTATATATTCGCAGGAGTGTTGCGTCTGTGACCTTACGAATGTCAATGTCAGACATAGCATCCAACACCTCTAACTTCTTCTGTGCTCTTGTTCTTCCGAAGATGAACTCATTTACATTAATGCTCTTTTCCATAATCTCTAATTGTTTGTTGATTTCGGGTGCAAAGGTACGAAAAAAAAATGTAACTACCAAATTTTTGAGGAACTTTTTTCAAACTTTTTTTTGCTGTGTAAAGAAATCGGAGATAGTCCGGATCGTATATAACTATATAGGGATTTCACTTGTAAAACTTTTTCCCGGTGCTGACTGCTGACGACCAGTAGATCCGGCATGATCTGCTTAGATCCGGTATGATCTGGCAGCATCTGGAAATCGTCGCTGACGACATAAAAAATCCCCACCAGTGTAGTTGTACACCGATGGGGAATAAACGTCGTACAGGGCTTTAAAATGCCCTACGATGCTCAGTATCTAGTAGCTTGTCGATCAGTTCCTCACAATTCTCGAAACAGGTGTGGTTGTTCGATCCACCAGTCCAGTCATGATCGTGTGCTGCTGTGCGGATCAACATGGGAGGGAGACAACCTCTGGAGTAGTTCTCTGTCAGTGCTGCAAAGTTACGCCCTCCATAGTTACAGGAATTGCTATAAGAGAAATACACATACCTGTCACCACGTCGTACAAAACCCGACATATCATAGTGCCCATAATGGGGATTAACCACCTCGCCACCCAGTGAATCAGCAATTTTCCTCATTGCATTCATGAAAGCGATCTGAAACGAATGAAACTCTTTGGAAACACGACTGCCATCATCCTGTAATGTTTTGCCGTTCCACTTCTTGATAAATGCTTTTACGTCTGCCATAATCTTATTATTTGTTATTGTTAGTTTCTACTTTTTCGTAATGAACATCTTTTCCGTCTTCCCTGTCGCTGTGGTAACAGGGATAGTGATTATACACTCTCTCTGGGCAACTCTCACCATTGCCTAATAACTTGCTGAATATACAGGCAGAACACCCGTCGTTGTTATGATCCTCGACACATTTGATCGTGCATCCTACCCAACTCTCGTACCATTGTTCACCTATTTTCATCATGCTTGTATGCGTTTTGTTTTATGTGGTTTGTACTTTTTTAAGTCTAACACAGGGCAGGGATCACTCCCCACCAGTGTCGCCATCGTCCTCAATAACTTCGTGCTCATTGCCACACCAACCACATTCGGGGCACTCAAAATCAAGAAGAGCAGTATCATAATTGTAATTATATTCTCCCTGCTCAAAAACGTGACCACATTCGGGGCAGACGTATTCTTCATTATCGTCCTCGTCGTTGTCGTAGCACGAATTATATTCATCTGCTAAATCCTTGTAGGTATCGGCATCCTCAATCAGCTGGATCTCGCTAAATTCTACATGGGAATCTTTAGCCTCCTGTGACCAAAGTTCCATACTCTCAAACTTCTCTCTTACGTCCTGCATCGTATCACCCTTGATTACAATGTCAGCATCAAATTTAATTCTTACTTCCATAATCCCTAATGTTTAAGTTGTTATTTGTCTTATGACGATGCAAAGGTACGAATAAAAATTGAAACCACCAAAAGATAGTCCAATCTTTTAATATTATTTAAGATATGCCAATCTTCCTCGAATGAAGTTTCCCCAACAATTACACTCTTATGATCTTGTTGTGTTATTGAATCCAACTATCTACTATTACTGAATCAACTATCAGTTTCCCGTTGTGGTGTTTGTCGTAATACTTCCACATAGATTCCTCGTCTTTAGAGACAATCACTTCATTTCTTTTCCTACCACTCTTGTAGGTTGTTTCAACCTCAAAGCAATAAAGTTCTTCTTCCATAATCCTATAGTATTTAGCTAATAACGTTATCGTTCTCCACGAAGAACACATCAGCATAGGCAATCGTCTTTGTAAACTGCTTTGGAGTCAATTTCTGCCTGCCGTTAAAGTCCTCAATTGCTTCGTTTCTGTCATTGAAATAGTTGAAGCACTGATAGCCTACGTTGCCGTTGTCATAATGTACCAGTGTCGGGACACCCCAACGCATTTCATCACGATAACCCGAATCACTACATACCTTAGTGTAGCATACACAAAACTTATGGTCTTTAAACAAGCCATCGAACACAATGGCTTTATCTGCTCCTGGGGTGTAATACTGATTATCAGCCTTTTTAAAGGTGATTATCCTACCCTTTGTTGATGTTGTCTGTCTTGTTTCCATAATCCAATTGTTTGTTTGACGTTGCAAAGGTAAGAAAAAAATCTGAGACTACCAAAAGATAGCCCGATCTTTTATGTTCTTTTAACAATCATAGATCTTACGAAGCCTATCCAGTTCCGTCAACTCGAAATCTTCCATTTCCAATATGTAGTCCAACACGTTGTCCTTATCATCGGCTTTCATTTCACGCCATTTCCTCTCAAAGCGCAGGGCAGCGTCACGAACCAATCTACCCGCTTGATCGAATGTCTCTACACGTTCCATGTTGTAGATCTCCTTGAAAATGTCACCCGACATAACAACCAGTGTTTCATGCTCCAGTGCATGATCATTCAGTTTCTTTGTCACCTTTTGATGCTCCTCACCGAACTTCAACACACCATAGCACAGGGCAACGTCGTGCTGATTGATCGTCCCGTCGTAGATACCAGTGTAGTCCTGTATTCTGTCCTGTCGTGTAGGGGATTTGGCAATATCATCCAGTTTGGGATAGGTCATGTAGAGACCACAGCCATCAGTAGCAATGGCAATGCCATCGTAGAACTCCATTTCAATGGAACACTCGCAGCCCTCGTCGAACTCATACTTATTACCCATGCTATACTCGATCAGAACTCCATTGGCTTTCTTGATCAAAGACTTGTGAGTTTTTGAATCATCAACAAGAATCTCGTCGATGTAGTGAGGGATAACCTCGAAATTGATACCATTTTTTTCCATAATCTTATAAGTTTGTTTGTTTAACGCTGCAAAATTACGAATAAAATCTAATATACACAAATTTTTCGTGTTAAAAAAACAAAAAGGACGGCAACTTTTTATCGTCACCGCCCGTTGTCAAACATCTAAAATATGGAAAGAATAAGAAATTTAGAAAGGGAGCGAGGATTCGAACCTCCTTTCCGGTATTGCTAGCTAGCCTCACTAACTCACGGGTTCTTTGGTGGGTACAACCACCGGACGGGCAACCAACACGTCGTCTTCTCCCCTATTTTTTATCGTTTCATTCTAAGATTCACCTTAGGGTTTTTAAGCCCTTTGATGTCAATCTCGAAACACATGCACAAGTTAAGCCAGTTCAATGGCGTTTCACTATCCAATGTAACGAAATGATTCTGTGGAATCTCATATGTTCCCTTCACCTCGTCATTCACCACGAATTCAATCACCGCACCTTCGGGATTGCTCCGGAACAATTGGTCAACCTGCTTTCGCAGGGCTGCTGTCTTCATTGAGTTCATATCACTTACTTATTGATTTCGGGTGCAAAAGTAGGGAAAATTTTTGGAATAACCAAACTTTTTCCCAACTTTTTTTTATTTTACTGCAATTTTTAGGCATTCTGGATGGTGGATCACATAGTCACCGATCATATACTTTGCCAGTTCGTCACGATCCATGCCATTCAGACAGCCAGAGTACATATCTCGTAACCAGTCCATCAGATCCCCGTACAGGGTCTGTCTCTCGTCTGGAGACTCACACAGGCTCTTCTGCGTCAGTCTCTCGATCAAGTTAGGGTTCTGGGCTTTGATCTCACCCAGAACCACGTACATTACATTATTCATTGCTTGCTTTCTCAATTAGTGAATCTAAAGTCCAACCACATATCGACACAAATAAATCGTTATGATTTTCATTGTTCAATGCTGATACTAACAGATGGCGACCTTTCTTGTCGTAGGGTTCATCGTCTGAATTGATCTCGTTCATCAAGACCTCACAGAAATTCTCGAAGAACTCTTCTGATCCATTGTCAAGGATCTTCTGGATTTCATCTTTTGTCATAGCCGTAGGGATTTAAAACTCGAAACAATAATTGCCGCATGGAGTGTCCTCGGTGATTTCTCCGTAGGTCAGAGTGTAGTCAGCGGGTTTGCCGTTAAAGTAGTTGTTGATATACTCTACAACCTCTTCTTCCGTGCAATCGCCAATGTACTGCTTAATCTCGCTCTCGATGTTGTTGATGTAGTCCTCATTTTCTGCCAAGTTCTTGATGAACTCTTTCAAGGGGATAATACAGAAAGTGTACTCGACGTTGCGCCAAGAGCCATCACCCTCATCACTGCCGCTGTCATAGGTGTAACCGCCAATGTGGATTTCTTTGCCACCATTGCCGTCTGGATCGATGGAGAAAAACTCCAATTCCATAGGTTCTGTAACTTTGTTAAACTTTTCCATAATTCTGTTGCTTTAAATGTTTGACACTGCAAAATTAGGAAAAAAAAATGAGACTACCAACAGATAGTCCCATCTTTTAGATATAATTAACACATCAGATTGTCAAGTTCTGGATTGTTTCATCATCATTAAGCCACATATAGTTGATACAATCGATGTTGATTTCAAGTTTATCATCCAGACTTTCCTCACACAGCCAATCTACTGTATTACTGTCGTAATCGTTCACCAGTTTCTCCATCTGCTGCTCACAGACATCGACAACCAGAACTCTGGTGCTTACAGAATCAAGAATTACTAACTTTGCCATTTTCTACAGTCTCTTTAAGTTCGTAAATAGCGTTATAGATAGTTGCGTAATTGCACTCATCAATGTCATCCCAGAACCAGATATTTGCTGTTGAGTGATGCGCTTCATTTTCCTTAAAACACAGGTTATACTGTCCGTCAAGGTAGAAGCTATCAACGTACAGATGTTCATTGTTTTCCGGGTCATACAGTTCAAACATATTGTAACCTTTGAACTCCATCCAACCCTTGCCAATTTCGTTGAGGAAGTCAAGGACTGTATCATGTACAAGCCCTTTTAGGTCAATCTTCGGCTTCATAACTCATTACTCCGCAAATATAACTGAATACTCACCCTGCTCATTAACACCATAAAGCGTTTTCGGGGCATCACCCTGTCTGTAATGAATACATGCTTTGCTATAACACTCAAATGTCTGTGCGTCTTCTCCATCCACAACAGATACGTAATACGAATATTTTCTTGCCATAGTCTTACTTGTTTATGACACCGATAACTTGGTCTCCGTAGCACCAATGACCATTGTCAAGGCACAATACATAGTTACCTGCACCAATAGGGGCACTGGCTACTGGAGTACCATACTTCTCACCCACCTTGCATTTCTCAATGCTTTCCACAACACCTACACAGATGTCACCACCAAACAACTTGTGGCGAATCTTCGTGCCTACCTTAATTCTCTTTGCTGTCTTTGTTCCCATAACTTATAATGTTTAATTGTTAGACGTTGCAAAATTAAGAAAAAAGATTGAAAGTTGTATCAAAACTCTCAATCTTTTAATATTTTTTAAAACATACGTGACTTGTACTTATTTAAGTCTTTACCACCCGTACACCTTTGCCACATAAGGGCGCAGGGACTTCGTAGCCTTTTTGAACTCGTCTTCTGTCATGCCCTCATAGGCAATAGCATTAACCAGCCTGTCAGCCTGTTCCTCGTCCTTTGCCACCCTGTACAGGTAAGTGTTAGTGCCATCGTGGTGAATATCCTCACAGCGAACGTTATACCTGTCACAATACCAGTCTTGATAGTCGTTGCTGCTACGCAGTATGTTCTTCACATATTTGCCAAACTTCTTTGCCCCTTGATGATGACCGTCCCACAGTCCCAAATCAGCGAAAGCGACAATAACACCGTCAACAGGAATATCCAGATTAGCCCTCTCGTCGTACAGGTCATTACCCATGTCCTCCATGTAACGCTCATAGCTTAAATCAACTTCTTCACCGTCTTCGTCGATGCCATCTGGATAATCCTGCTTCATGCACTTTTCCCACTCGTCGTAGTTATTGTTAGTCCAGATCACCCTGTGATTAGCATCGAACAATTCGTCAGTATCAACAGGACGGGCATTAGCCATCCCCATCTGTTCCTTAACATACTGCTCGTCCTTAGTAAGATAACTGGCAGCAGCGAACTTCTCCAGATGATAAGTCCCCTTATTCCATTTGTAGGTGTAAACAACACCTCTCAAACAATTCTTACTCTCGTAAATCTTCAACAGCCTTTCGTTGAAACGATAACGTGATTTCAGTTTTCCCATATTTTATAAAGTTTAGTTGTACCCTCGGACTGCCCTTAGGTTTCTGGTTGCAAAGATACGAAAAAAGATCGAAACTTGTACACTTTGTCTCGATCTTTTAACTTCTTTTAATATAATGTGCTATTACTTAACATACTCAATACCCATATAGTCAAGCAGATCTGCCAACTCCTTTTTTGGGGCAAGACCATAGTAATACTGGTTCACAAGCAAGTTAATCTGGCAGTAATATTCGTCGTTGGTATTATGCTGTTTGAGCCATCTTACACCCGCATTATAAGCCCCAACAGGTGTCTTTTCATCGTTGCCTGTATCTGGATCGTCTGGATTGTCCTGCTCTGTTGTTTCCTCTTTCCCTAACTTGACCCTTTCTAACGTCTCTCTAAATTCGTTGTTGAAAATGATGTAATCACCAATATCTTGGATATGGTTTGCATCGTCGCTGCCCATTTCCTCGTCGAAGATGAAATAGAAGATATGCCCATAATAGTCTGTGGTATAAAGATGGGTACTACCAATAGAATCCATTATGATGTTGAAACCTGTTGTGAAATCCCAGTCAGCACAGAAAGATGGCGACATAATTCTTAAACGCTGTTCCTCAGAGTAACTGATAAAGCTAAGTATTCCCTTGTCGGCACACTCAACAATACCCATAATGCGATCATATTCCTCCTGCAATACGCCAACTGGGGCACTAAGCCATTCATCAGCGTCAACCATTGCAATAACGTAATCCTCGATCTCATTGTCAGAGAATCCGCATGATTCGAGCCAATAGCGGAGTTGTTCTTCGCTGCCCTGTTCTAATTGTGGTTTTACAAATCCCATAGTCTTATAATGTTTAATTGTTAGATGGTGCAAAATTAAACAAAAAAAACGAGACTACCAAGAGATAGCCTCATTTTTTAAGAACTTTTAAGCAAAACGCCGGGTTAATGTCCGAATGCTGCCTCCATCACATGCTGTTCCGGTGATCTGGATGTCAACTCGTTGCACAGATGATCGAACTCGGCGTTGTATGCGCTTCGAGATCGTTTCAACTCGTGCAGGGCTGTCTGGTACGCCCTAACTGTCCGGCGACCATCAGATAGCTGCTTGTGAAGCGTCTCCAGTTCAGCGTCTCGTGTCCGGTCACTCCATCCGGCAGTAATCTGGGTTCGATACTCCTTGTTCTTAGCCTCCTGTACGTTGAGGCTCGTGCGGATCGTGTTGATAGCCTTTGAACAATCACTGATCCATGCAATTTTCATTTTCTTCATAACGTTATAGAATTAAATTGTTAATAACAACAGTCAACTTTACACCAGTTCAGCATAGTGTCGCTACCATCGCCGGAAGCTACACCATCGGCGTGAAAGGTAAACTCGTGGGGCTTCGTATCATCCACTACAATTTCACCTACGTTACATGCGCCGAACTTGTCTTCATTATCGAAATAATTTTTTGCCTCATCATACGACATCTTAGCCAGTGCTGCAATGTCATAGTACATATCATTCACAGAGGCGTGTAATATTCTTATGCGTGCCATACGTTTTTATTTTATAGGCTTTGTACTTATTTAAGTCCTGTTAATCCAGATAGAATGCACCATTATTGATCGCTTTGCCAATGTTGGTGATGTCGCTGTCCATCAGTTCCTGTTCTGTCAGTTCCTGTTCTGTGCCATCGATCTCATTCAGCACATAGAACGTATTATCGCCGTCAAAGGAGATAGCCTTACTGGATCGTAACCCAAAGTGCAACAGGATGAAGAAATCCTTTGTCTCGCCGTCAGCCAGAATAGTCTTTAGCTGATTCACTGATTTAACTTGCTTTGCCATAATCTTAATTGTTAGAATATATTGTTTGATACTAATTCACCTGTCTCTCGAATGAACTGATCTTTCTGTTCATCAGTCATATCACCGTAGAACATTGCAAGAACTTCCGGCTTCTCACTCTCTGGGACAGAAGCCCAGAAATTATCGTAAATCTCCTGTGTAGTCATTGTTCACTCATTGCTTTAAGTTCATCCAGATTCCTATCGATATAGCCTTTAAGGGCTTCCAGAGACCTGCAAACGCTGTCCTTTACTTTCATGTCACGTCTGGATTTACCACGAGGTACGGTAACGTAGAAATCTCCATACCAGCCATTACCTATCATCATGCCATACTGCCAAACATCAATGCCCTTGTATTTACCGCAGTAATGCTTCTTCTCTTTTCTTTCGTAAAATGCCATAATCAAAAGCCAAATGAGAAAATGTAATAATCTTCTGGATCACAGAAACCACCCATTTCGCCCTCAATAGCTGCCTCTGGAGTGGAATAATCGTTAGCATCGATCTTGACGACCGTGTAATTGTCCTCGTAGTCCTCTTCGGCTACCCATTCTTCAAGGTCTTTCTCTGTCAGATTCTCGACCTGTTCCTTGCGATAGTGCTGCCTATCAAGCAAAAATACTTTCTTATCCATAATCTTATAAAGTTTAATGTTGTTTACGAGTGCAAAATTAGGGAAAATATCTGGAATAACCAAACATTTCCCCTAACTTTTAACGTTTATTCAACAAATTTACCGCTGATCTCTGTAAAGCCCTCGATCTCTTTCTTCGAGTTGGTAAGCCCGATGCAATCGAAAGCCCAAGTGCCTACAAGTTCGTCACCTCTATGGAAATCACCGCAGCCACGCCCACAGCCAGAACTCGTGAGGATCGGCAGCGGGTTGACACGCCCTTCGTCGTTCTTACTATACTTGGGCATGATGCAATACTCTTTCTTCGAGTAGTTCACCAGATACCGATAGTACGGGTAGTTCATGTACGGATCGAAAACAGGATTCGAGCACCACCTGTCACCTTGATACATAACAGGGATAGAAGCACGCAGTCTGATATACTGCTGACTTTTCTTGTCAGAATCACCCTCGTAATCCTTATAGATGAACAGATTAGCGTCGTGATACAAATCGTGTTCTCCCGTCTTGGTAGAAACCTTGTCGGCATAATCGCCAACCCAGACGAAAGGATAGCCCTTGAACTGGTTAGCTAACAGGTACTCGACGGATCGCACAAGCCAGTTGCCAATGTATGAATGCTCCATTAACTTTGCGCCATTGTTAAAATCATAGCACAGCAGGGAGGCGCACACTGGATTACCCTTTGCTGTTTTCCAATTCTTTTTCAGAATTGCTGGTCTGTAATACTGTCCCATAATCTTATTGCTGTTTAGATGTTAATACTTTATCTGTCAAAGAAAGGCACACATCACACATATTGCTCATAGTAACAGAAATGTGCCCTAATAGTCTGCCGTCACTTGAATATTTGTAAATCTCTACACAGATAACAAATGCGTCTAACTTATGGCGTAACAGATAGCAAACCTGCTGCCATGTCTTAATGTCCCTAATAACCTCAATGTCTGGGGTGTAATGTGGGTTTCGTTTAATTGTTGCTGTATATACCATAACCTAATTGTTTATTGTTTCTGGTTGCAAAATTAGGAAAAAAATCTAATATATACAAGTTTTTAGGGTAAAAAAAACTCGGCGACAACGTTATTTAACAGTTGCCGTCGAGCCAAACAATGGATATGGAAGAAAAAAATGTGGAGGGTAAAGGAATCGAACCTCTCTTTCCAGCGTCACGCTATTGTTGTCCTAACCGATAGACGAACCCTCCGGGAAACGGGACGGCGGCGCACATCCGGCAAACGCCGTCCCTGTCAACAACTAAACTTTAAGATATGGATAATCAATTAATCAGATCGATCTCATCCCACTGGAGCAGGTAGTCAAGCCAGTTGCCTGTCTTACCGTTCTGTACGTCCTCTACCATCTTTTCAAAGTCGGCTAAGACCTCTGGGTCTTCCTCCTCTTTGATTGGCAGATACTCCTCCAGATGCTCACGCAGGGATTGTTTCTCACTCTCATCTGTGAAGACGTTGTTAGACGCTGTGCAGATGGTGTCAACATTGCCGTCCTCATCCTCAGCGGACAGCAGGTAAATTTTCTTAATGTTTGCCATAATTCACTTATTGTTAGTTATTATATTTCTCTATGATGTCTCTGAACATGAGTGGATAGCCCTCTTTCTTTGATACAACTTCGAGAACCATCTTATCGAAGCGCAGTTCAACGAAACCTGCCAGAATTTCCTCTACCGTCGCCTTAAAGTCATGGTAGGGCAGTTCGATCACAGGATTGCGCTTACCTCGTAGTGCTCTGATAGCCAGACGATCCTTGATATGCAAGCCACCAAACTTCTCTGACAGAATCTTCTCCACGATGTCGAATACGCCTCCATTTTCATTCAAATAGGCTTTGCATAGCTGATAGTTCAGCAGCATGTCAGCCTTAGGCACATAGCCTTGATAGATCTTGTTATACTTCATATCGTCACTGTTTTTGATTTCGGTTGCAAAAGTAGGGAAAATATCTGGAACTTCCAAGCTTTTTCCAAACTTTTTTTCACTTCTTCATCACTTTGTTGTATTTCGTCTGGAATTTCAGACACTCATCAAGTTTCTGCTGTAGCCCGGCAATCCTGCTGATCTGCCATTCGAAATACTTGGTTACGCCGTCGTAGATCGCTTCGAGATCCCTTGTACAGAGACTGTCAAGTTCTACCTTACTCGTGATGTCACCATAGATGCTGCCACAAACCGGAATACGCCGGATTACACTAACCAGAATATCGTCGTTCTCCCAAACAGTCTTGACGTAGCACTTACAGCCCAGATAGATGTATTTCTTGGTGACACCACAAACAGGTCTGTCTTCACCTACAGATACCCGGACGTTCCAGTTCTCATCGAATATCATCTTAGCACCTACCAGATCCTGGATGGTCTTGATCATTTCCTGCCTGTTCATAAAATTTCAATTGTTACTTGTTTTGTAATCTGTGGGAATGTCTTGCATATGATACGCTTGTGCCAAGGTGTCAACACAACACACTGACTGAATTTGAACAGGGCTATGTCATGACTTACTTCACCCATAAAGAGACTAAGAGCATTGAACTCTGCTTCATTGAGGCTAAGAGTGGCGACATGCGGATCACCATAACTGCCTCCGAATGCACTACCATCTGGGTACTCGTGGTAGAAACCATTCCGATCTGTAATCTTTACTTTAGTTCTTTTCATATCCTAATTGTTTATTGTTTACGTTGCAAAATTAGGAAAAAAAAATGAGACTACCAAGAAATAGCCTCATCTTTTAACATTCTTTTAAAAATACACGTGACCTGTACTTATTTAAGTCCTGTACGACGGGCGGGGGTCGAACCCGCAAGACGCTTTTGACGGCATCTGTCAGATTTTATGTACCCCAGATGGGATTCGAACCCATAAAGACAGCGGATTTTAAGTCCACCCGATATACCAAGTTCTCTACTGGGGCATTTTCTTATTTCTACCTCTGTAATTATCTGTCTGGGCATGGCAGTTAGGGCACAGGATTTGTAAGTTCTCAATCCTGTTATCTGTGCTGTTACCGTTAATATGGTGTACCTCCAGAGGTATAGGTTCACCGTTCCATTCTGTTCTACCGCAGCATTCACAACGACGCTCTTTTAGTCCTAACTTGAAGACTAACTCTTTTGCTGTTGATGTTGGTAATGAACTATTTTCACATAGTTTTGGTAGTGCCTTATCTCTGTATACTGGATTCTCTGGATTTCTATACCATGTCTTACCAGTAAAGTGAGAATAATCAACGCCAAATAAATCTAATTTCGCTTTGACTGTCTTAGTGTTAGAACCTTCTGGCGTTAAACCAAGTCTTCTACATAATTCGCATAAAGAATAGCAATCTTTTACATTCTCTTCTAATAACTCTTTTGTATATTTAACTCTTATCATAATGGTGTACATTTTACTATAAATAGTTTATGTCCACCAAAACTTATAGATTTATATGTTTTTTTTTTTTATGTGTACACCATTCCACCACCGTCGCATATAGGCACAAAAAACCCTCCAAACTATCTTCTCAGACTGGTTGGAGGGGAAAATAAAAAAAACTAAACCTTATAATACCATGAAAAACACATTCTACTGTACTGTTAGTTCGTTCAACACATAATGTACTCCTGTAGATGATTTACGCCATGACAGAACACCCTCCACGTTCTCGCCACCCACTAATGATAAGGATAACTTGTCGTGAAGATCATCTACTGGCGTAACCTTAACGCCAGAGACATTGAATGTCATTGTCTCGTTTATCTTCTCCATAAATGTACTACTTACGCCTTCTGGATCTCTGCTAATGAAATAGCAGTTCCCAAAGCCTCTGTTGAACTCACCTACTACTGGATTCATACTATAAATATTTGTTTACTGTGCAAAGATATATATTTTCTTCGAGAAATACAAATTTTCAGAGAACTTTTTTTCAATCCTCCTCCAGATCTTTCATTCTGTCTGTGAAGTGACGATCTGAGACACTATCCCAGATCATCACACACAGAACGAATATTATAAATGCGCTGAACCACATAATCAGATATGGAAATCTACGTTATACACCATTGAATCAGCAGGGACTTTCTCCAGCAGGGTGGAAACCTCGCCGTTCCATTCGTCTGAACCTTTCTCGTTGGTGACTACGCCCCACCAGCCCATATCACCACGCTCGTACCATACGCCGTCGATGATAACACAGAACGGGAAATTGTTCTTGTTGTCATAGTGCCACTCGTAGCCCTCTTTCAGTTCTTTCCGTGGGTTGCCCCAGAAATCTGTGCCGTCTTGATAGCAATCGTCTGGGTACGGCTCAAAGTCGATGTCACCGAACTTCGCCATGTCAACAAACTGACCGCCCTTAGTCTTGATCGAGTTAGCCCAGCGACCACCTACAGAGTACCAATCCCACTTGGAATCCGGGTTATAGGTGCTGTAAACAGCCCACACGCCGTTCTCGTCCTTACGCCAGTTGTTGCTGTTCCAATCATCACCGTGCTTGGCGTAGGTCTCGTCGAATGAAGCCCAGAACTCTGGATAGCCCTGCTTGAAATATTCTATGAACTTATCGCCGTTCTCGTAGATCAGCCCGGAAGCCCAAGCCAACTTTGTTTCCTTGTTACGGGCGTGGGGGAACTTCTCTTGATACTGCTTCTGGGTGAGATAGCCTTTCTTGCCCCGCATGAACTTGATGAAGCCCAACTTGAACTTCTCGTAGTCGGTACGAATCTGTGCGCCGTTTTCCTCTGCCCTGTCAATAAGGTAATACTCCAGAAAGCGTTGCTTATCTTTGTCCGACAGATCGCACTTACGATACTCTGGCATTTCAATGCCCTCATCATACTTGGCAAGGCTATCGTCCATGCCATGTGTCTTAGCATACTCTGGTGTTAGAATCACCAAACCACAAAAATGTGACATACTCTTAATGTTTTAATTGTTAGACAAAATGTTGTTTATTATTCTCGTTTGCAAAGATAAGGAAAATCCGGGAATTATACAAGCAAACGCCCGGATTTTTAATGTTTTTTAACTATAACCAGTCTGTAAACTCCACCTCCACTGGTGTTTTATCATCCTCTGGGAAATACTGGGTATCTTCAATCCAATCCCATGAATAATCACCATCAAAAGTGTAAGTATCGTCGATATACTTCTGCTCGTCACCGCCGTACTGGTCTTCCAGCTCCTGCTCATTGATGTCCTCGATCATCAGTTCATGACTGGCGTGATCGATAATTGCTATTCGTCTCATAATCTTTACTGCTCAAAAAGTTCCCACTTAATACCCTTAGACCTCTTGGTGTAGTGATTGTCTGGCTCATTGCCGTCCTCGTAGTCACCCATACCATACCATTCATCCAGAGACACCAACTGACCACGAACATCAACAGTGATCTCGTACAAATGACCGCCGAAGCCAAACGAGGTTGAAAACTCTGTGTCTTTGTCAGAGTGTTTCTCGATCTCACCTGTGAAAGCATATTTGCTAACAGTGATGTCGAGTTTATCGCCGTCGATGTTTTTAACTGTGATGTGGATTCCATTCTCCGGGGAAACCAGACCCACATACTGACTGTCCACAATGTGATGCGTAAAGGTATCTACTACCTCATAATCCCCATAATATGGGTTGTTTTTTACCTTTGTAGTCTTCACTACCTTTAATTCTCCGATTACCATAATGCTGTTGTATTTAAGTTATTAAAAAATGATTACCTCACCTACAGGCTGATGGAACTCACCAAGCCAATCTTCTAAGGTGTAAACATCTGCATCTTCCTCGATAGCTCGTGCCAGATAGCCAATGTAGTCCTCATCTGGCTCTTGCTCATTCTCGGCATCTTCGATCCAACTCTCAATCATGTCGGTGTCTGCTTCTTCGAGCGTGTAGTTACCATACCGACGACTGAAATCACCCTCGACGATCTTCTTTACGATGTCGTTCTGTTCACTTGTAACACCCAGTGCTACCACTTCTGTGCCATCTGAAAGCACGTTCTGAAAATTGTTGAAATCACTCATAATTCTTTTCATTTTAAATGTTTGACGATGCAAAATTAGGAAAAAAATCTAATATATACAAGTTTTTCGTGAAAAATCTTATAGGGCTATAGTATTATTTAACATTTGGGCATAAATAACGAGGGCGTAGCCAATTGGCTACGCCCTCTTCAACCTAACAATCATTATGGAAAACAGGTGTCGTCACGACACATTGTGCCCCTTACAGGATTCGAACCTGTGACCCCTGCACTTCGTGCATTGCTCTAACCAGACTGAGCTAAATGGGGCTTTGTAAATCCCCGGATATCGGGGATTATTATCTGTTGCCTGTGACAGTCCGCTGATCGATTTGTTACGTAAACTGAAAATTCATTGTTGTGCGGGTCGTGCCCCAGGTCTTTCGATTTATATAAATTATACGCTTTAAAGTAGAGTTATCCTACCACGTGGGCGGGGGTCGTTCTTTCTTCTTCATGTCTCTCTCTCTTTGATTGATTAAAAACTTGGAGCAGCGGGGATCTCTGGAATGTCCCGGACTCCGTTTACACTCTCAGCGTTAACGCATAGGGCTGATCCTGTACAGCTGTGTCTTTGTGCCGTCCGGATTCTCCCTTACTTTGCTCGGATTTGCCACTACCCGGATGTTGCGGGTGGCTCTGAGCAGTTTTTTCGTTCCACTCATAAGTTCCTCGATTTTAGATGATATTATTCTTCTTTGCAAAGATATATATTTTCTTCGAGAAATACAAATTTGTGGGGATATATTTTACATCCAAGCACCCTGTTCGTCGGTGAACTCTTCCACTTCGATCTGATCTTTGATCGCCTGTTCGAGTTCCGCATCACTGATTTTGCCGTCGAATGTGAAATCATCCAGTGTCATTTTGGGGATCTCACAGGCATAATCACCATGATCGTCGTATACATCCAGACCGCCAATGCGTTCCTTTACGACATATCCTAAGTACTCTGTTGTATGTTCCATATTGCAGTCCTTTCTTTTTAATGGGCTGGGCGACAGGACAATCTGCTGCCCGTCGCACCCATGCCCTATATTGAGAATACGTACAGCCTACTTCATTGCCTTGAAACGAATGGTCTTATTGCACAGGTCGGCATACTTCCATCCAGTAGCCTCGTCGAAGACATAAGCGTATTCAGCCCATGAACTTCTGCCAACTCTGGCTAACTCTGTCTGGCTCTTGCCCTGCGATGGCACGAGGTAATTCCACTTTTCATCCTGTCTGTTGGCGTAATGGCGAACAACTCCATTGTTGATAGCACTGCACGAGCCTCCCAGAATCAGATTCAGCACTGAATTGTAGTCCTTAAAGTGGGTTTTCAACTCATCACCCACGCCACCATCGGGATAGCCATCCCAGTGACAATACACACCGATGAACTGGTCTTTAATCTCTACAGGCTGACACAGATTCTGACCTGTCTCGTCACGCCAGACTTTGCCCTCTCTGTCTTTGTCCTGCCACTTGTCAAGGGGCTTGGGAAGCAAACCCTCGTTGAACTTCATTGTCTTACCGATGTCCTCTTTGCGGACTTTAACGATAATAAAACTTCTTGTACTCATAATCTTATTGTTTAAGTTGTTTGTCTTATGACGTTGCAAAGTTAGGGAAAATCTGGGAATTATCCAAGAAATTCCCCAACTTTCTGCATTTTTTTAACCTTTTTTTAAAATACTTCGAGCATTGCTTTTGCCACATACTCGATCAGATTCTTCATGCTCTGATCCTTATCGAGCTGTGCCGGGTAGTTTCTGATGTCCTGTATCTTCTGGACAATCTCTGCCAGATTCCTGTTGGCTAACTTGATCACTTCTTCACGTCGATTTTGGTAGATCAGATTAATCCTTTCCTCTGGGGTCTCAATGAATGTGAGCCAGCCAGACAGATCGGAATCTGCACTCTGGACTGTATAGCCTTTCTTCTCGCCTGTGATGCTGCCAACAGCCTCGATGGTGGCAAATGGTTCAGCCCATACTTCACCTCCCCACATGTCTCTGACAGGTCTCCCGGCGTTCTCGTTATACTTGATGCCTGTGACGGTCATCATCTGATTGTGTGGGTGTACAAGTTCCGGCTCACAGAACTTTGTTCCAATTTTAATGTCTTTAATCGTTACCATAATCTTAAATTGTTAAGTTGTTAATCAGTTCCCCAGAGGGACTATCCACTCTGGGGGTGAATCGGGAGAGTGTTTTACCACTTGTTTTCCTATCACGATGCAAAAGTAGGGAAAAAAACCGAAACTACCAAACTTTTTTGAGAAAAATGTTATAAGGCAATATAAAGTTTTCTGGTTTCTTTACAAAAAAGGGGCATAGGATGATCCCATGCCCACAGAACTAACAATAAAAACAATAAAAACTATGAAGAACTAACCCTGCCGGAGGATCTGGCTCTCACGCTCACCGCCAATGGTGAACTCTCGAATATCAGCATCCTCGGCTATGTTTCTGGCTTTCTCCAGAGCCTCGCCCTCAGCATTGGGCGTATTTTCCACCTCGACATCAACGATGATCGAAGCATTGTAGTTCAACTGAATAGTGTATTTCTTCATCATAATGATAGTGTTTTAAGTGTTTCGTGTGATTGTTATTAGGTAGCCGGGATCTCCACGCCGTCTTTATACACCGTAGCAAATGTTATAAGCGAGTGTAGGACGCTTATTTCGTCCACGTTGTTAATTCCATTAATGTACTCCATAATAGCGTCTGAGAACTCCTTAGAATCCTTTATAGCTTTCATAGTAGGATAGGTCATTTCTAACCTGTGTCCCCTGTAATCCGGGCAAACGGCGTAACCGTCGTAAATGTCAAACTGGATCGGCTTCTTATAGCCCTCCACGTTTAGTTTCTCCGTGCAAACCTTTTTGCCGTAGAACTTCTCGAAGATTTTGCTTTCGTCTTTCTCCATGTTGTTTAATGTTTAAAATGTCTTACCGTGCAAAGATATATAAAAAAAATCAGAATCACAAATTTCTCTGCAATTCTGATCCTTAAAAAAACTTAAAACTTACGATTATGGAAACAAATTCAACTTATGTCTTCATCTTTATCACCCTTGTACCCGTGCTCCAGATACTCCCAGACGGAATCATATACGCCAGAGATCCCGGCACAGGGCAATAGCTTTTCAAAATCATTAGCTTCTACTACAGCATAGAGATCACCAATATCATCGTTCTCATTGGGGTGATCTTCCAGATATTCCTCGCTGTCCAGATCCCAGTTAATGTCCAACTTGATCGTATCATCTTCCAGAATAACTGACAGAACTTCTGCCTCCATGTAATCCAGATCCATGTCGAAATCCGGGACACCGATAATGAAAGCATGTGGGGCTTGACTACCTGCGAGATCTACCACTGCTTTGTTGTGGTCGATCATCATCTGTTTGATCTCTGCAACAATCTGCTTGTGCAGGTTCTTCACTTCTCCGTAGAAATTCTTCTGTTCCATAACTCTTATTGTTTAATGTTGTTGTTCTTTCTGGGTGCAAAGTTAGGGAAAAAATCTGGGATATCCAAACATTTCCCTAACTTTTTTATTCCTGTCTTAGAAAACATAATCTACAGCAGGGTCATTCACCTTAACCACAAACGGGGTGTTAGGTATTCTGAACTTTCTAATCCCGTCTGTATCGACGTAGTAATCACTGGCTACTCTGTGATAGTGCAAGCCCATGATCGACTTAGCAGGGTCAAGATAACGCATATCATAATCGTTAGCGTCAACAATAGGGAATCCATGATAGGACTTTGGCAGTTTCTCGTCCAGAAAGACTACAGCCACCTTACCACCCTCATTCAAGAAATTCTCACATTCATTCCAATTGTAGCCATTATAGGAGAAAGTAAGGTCATAGTTAGCATACTTGTGCATAAGGGCAACACGCTTATATACCTTAGTGTAGTCATAGAATTGCACATTGGGGAATAACTGCAACAGGTTAAGCCCTGTCTCTGGATCGATGAATAACTCTGGGCTAAGGTCAGATGTACCATTCAGACGAACACTAAAGCCCATGCCCTGCTCCTGTGCTTTCTTCTGCCACCTCTTAATCTCATGGATCACAAGACGCATGAAAGTGGGTCGATCATTGTAGAATAATCTGGTTTTCTTGATACGGGACTGATCGATACGGCTGTGACCTGTGCCGTTCATGATCTGATCGCCCTTGTTGTGACCGCTACCATTCAAGCAGAACTGCTTGCAATACTCTGACTTGGGGCATACGTTAATGCGAGATCCCTTGTTGGTACGTCCTGCCATTGTAGCAGGGGCAAGGTAAATGCAGTAAGTCATTGTGCCATGCTGATAGGACTTCATAGTCTTAGCACTCTGGGCTACATTGCCAATGTAGGCAAAACCTAAATTGTTAATCTCATGTGTGTAACTAAAATTCTGTTCCATAACGAATTGTTTTAAATGTACCCTCGGACTATCCTTGGGTTTCTGGGTGCAAAGGTAGAGAAAAAAATCGAAACTACCAAATTTTTTCGAGAAAAACTTATAAATTTATATAACTTTTTCTAGTTTCTTTACAAAACCGGGGGATAACGCCCTTCCTAGTCTCCCTACTATACTCTTAAACCTGCGATGGTTGTAGGTGTCTCATTGTCGGCTGTTGGTGAATCTGTCGATGGGTCTCACCTGTCGTTGCCTCCCTACTACGCTGTTAACCATACTGAGGCTGTAGGTATCACACTGTTGACTCCGGGCGAATCTGGCGATGGGTCACTTATCCCTCCGGTGTATGTTACTTTGTCTGATACCACCAAGGAAATGTCATTCCGGTGGTTACTGGTGGCTTCACTGGCGGCAAGAACTGTACCAAACAGCCCAATGCCAGCCCAATGAAGAATCCCAAAAACAGGCAGTCTATCTTACTATACCTGCTAAGAAACGTTTTCTTTTTCATAACTATTGCGGATTAAATTCTACCTGTGCCATCTGTGTTCCACAGTCATTACGATCACAGCAGATATTATAACCAGACAACAGGTTTTCGTCGTAGGTTGTTAGGATCATGTGATCGTCGATACGCTGCCCACAGTACCCACATGTTATTACAAAGTCCTCATAGTTATCAAGTGGGAAATACCGTACACCCATGTTAATTAACTCTGTAATCGCCTGTGAGCCACAAATAACGTCGTAGATGGCTACTATACCATTCTTACCGTCAAACGAGTTCTGGAGGCGTAATACGCCCAGTCTGATAAGCATATTAATCACATTACCGATCATCTTATAGTTTTCGTACCAATCGGCGATGTAAATGCGAATCTTATATTTCTTCTTGCTCATAGTTTATATTGTATTATAGTATTATCCGGGAAAAGGAATGGGAAACCCCTGTTGGGGTCTCCCGATCTGGCTATGCTGTTGCCAGCAGTGCTGTCTGTAGTGCCTGTACCTTATTGTAGGCATTTCCCTGCATGAGAGAATCAAACTTGATCTCTTCGGTGCTGAAATTGGCTACGTTCTGGTAGTAGCTGGTAAGACCATTCACAGCCCAGAGTGCTGTCCCACGCTCCTGTATGTCCTGTCCTACGCCCTGTTCCAGCGTCAATTTGACATTGTTAAACAGGTTGCGCCCACGTGTCTTGATACCGTCGCTATCGATGTTGCCAGTCTCATGGAAGATCTTCGCAGCCTCCGGGGACAACAGGACATCAGCTAAGATATTGTCCAGATCTTTCTCCGATACCTTGATGTTGCGCAGGTGATCGAACTGCTCTTTCAGTCCTTTGCTGTAAACGTCGTACAGGTTCAACGTCTGATAGGTGAACTTGGCGTTTTCCTCATTCAGCAGATCCAGACGGCTCATAACGTCGCTGGTGTGACGGAAATTGATACGACCTACATTGCTCGACAGTGCCAGATTGAGAGTGTTGTTGCAAACAACTCTTACCGGGGTGATCACACAGCGTACAGCACCTGTACCGTCGTGGCTGGTGGTGAATACAGCGTACATATCTACCAGATCATCACGCCCAGCGTCCAGAACGATCTGCTGTGGGAACTTAGCTGTGATAAATACTCTCTCACCACGTCCCAGCACTCCGGCTGTCTCGATCACAGGGGTATTGTTCCTATCTGACATCTTACCAGATACCAGCATGTCAAGGAACTTGAAAGCGTCGGCGTTCTGTACGATACCGTAGGAATCAGATACCACACCCAGAGACTGATTGATGTCAGTGCGGACGGTTGCCTTGGTCTTCGGGATGATCAGAGACAGCAGGGTGTCCTCATCAATACCACCGTTAAGGATACGCTCTTGGATCTCCGGGGTCAATACCATCACAGGCTGCATCATCACCTCATAGTCGGCGTGAGATAACTTCAGTGCTTCGTCGGCGTACATTGCACCCTCAACCTTAGTACCCAGTCCATGCCATGCCAGACCACTTTTCTTGTTCTCTACAAAGGAGTAAACTCCATTTCTTTCTTCCAAATTGTGTGCCATAATCGTATAATGTTTATTAGGCTACCCTCAGACTATCTTCGGGTTTCTGGTTGCAAAGATAAGGAAAAAATCTAATATATACAAGTTTTTTGGGAAAAATCTTATAAATTTATATAACTTTTTCGGGTTTCTTTACAAAACACATAGAAAATGGGCTACTTTCACAAGCAACCCATTCCAAAACACTTAAAACCTAAAAAACCTTTTTATGAAACAAAAACACACATTCTAAGTCAATACGACGTAATCGTTGACGTTACTGGACATACAGCCACGCAACTGGTAATCGTCAATGAATGACGCATACTTTTTGCCGTCGTTCAGTCCATGCCACGCTTGATGGTATTCGTTGCCCTCGTCATCTGATGACATGAGGATCATCTTACCGCCTAAACCCGCTGCCTGTGCTTTCTTGCACATTTCAGCTAACTGATCGATTGTTATTCCATTTGCCATAATTCTTCCCTCCTATTGTTTAAAATATACCTACTCTCTGGAACTTGGTATTAACCTCTCTCTCGTTGATCCTGCTGATCTGGAATGATTCGCCGTGTCCGTTATCCCACCAATGGAAAGAAAGACCATCATCACTCATTCCACAGTCCTCCAACTCGCTAAGGCTATCCACAACCTCGTTAAGTGATTTGCAATTAGTCTCAAATGACTTGTTGAGGTGATCTAACAAAACCTCCTTTGCGCAGTCGATAGAAGAACATACCATAATGTCAATGCCCTTTGAAGCGTCGGCATCGTCGATAAACGTAATCTTCACTAATACTACCATATCCTGCCCTCCTATTTAGATTATTTCAGATACAATATCCATCAAAGTGTCAACACTCTTAATGTCCTCCAGTGAGTGCGTAAGTTCTTCGTTGGTCTTATGGATCGGACTAAACCAAGGAAGCAGGACTGAAATTGCGCCGTCATTGTTATAAACGGTGAACTTGAACGTTCTAAGGCTCGTAGCCCCACACTTCTCATGGAGTTTAACCATGAAAGACTTGATGATCTCTCGCAGGTTGTCCATGATGTCATTACAGGTGTCCTCGGCACTGGCAAAACCATTTGATAATGCCTCGTACTCTTGATCGGTGAGCACCTTTTTCTCGTATAACTCTTCTCTCTCCATTGTTATGTGATTTGTTTCACCTTGGGACTACCCCTCGGTTTCTGGGTGCAAAGATAGGGAAAAAACCTAATATATACAAGTTTTTAATGCTAAAAAATGTTAAACGCCTAGAAATAGTTCTGATCCTGCCGCCGGATGTCCGGTAATGCCTGGGTTTCTCTCGTGCATATTATATAATAGGTGGAAAAAAAATATCGAAAAATGTTTGGAAGTTTAGAAATTAATTCCTATCTTTGCAGCCGGATATCAAAAGTAGAGTTATGAAAAAGGTAAATTTGTATCTGGACAAGCCGATCAACATCCTTGGAGCACACGGGACATCATATCCCGGAGTGACCCACATCGACACAATCGATGCCGGAGAAGAATATATCGAGAATGGGGACGGGGAGATCCTGTACATCAGTGAAATGGATGCCGTCATGACGGCTAACGTTAGTAACATAATCGATCAGAACATATGAAGACTGTAGGATTGTATGACATATCAATTGACGACTCCGGATTGATGAGCACGACTCGCATCATGGATCTAGGGGTGGATGACCAGGGCAGGATCTCCATTGTGACAGATCCGGACTGATCACCAGGTATACATAACATGAAATAAGATGTATGTACTTTTTTCAGTACAATAAAATTATAAGAATATATGATTAGCATTATTATTGCAGCTTTCGAAAGCTTTTTACTGCGATACGCATCTCTAGGATATCTCCTGGAGCTTAGGATAAAGGAACACCGGGAACAAGAGTTCAAAGCCCTTAAGCTATGCCTCATGCTGTACCTGTGGGAGGAGAAACATGGTATCCCACATCCACACACATTGGAGGAGGTTTCCAAGGTCTTCAACAGAAAGATTGAAGAGATACAGCTCCTATATGATATCATAGACTATGAAAATAGCATGGAGTCCCTGGAGAAAGCACTAGCCTCCAAGGATGTAAGCTTAGCTCTCAACATATAATGGCGTGTACTTATTTAAGTCTATAGCATATGGGATACGTATCAATTTACGCTGCCATGAAAGCAGCTGAAGCCGCCAGGCAGTGTCTGGAGGACAAGGGAATGACTGAAGAGGAGATCGATGAGAGAACCTTGAAGTTCGTCAAGAGACTCGTGTTCACAGTCATGGGCATCCTAACGTTTATTATCGTGATATACGTCGTCTTCGATGAAGAGCAGTTCTGTTTCATGCACGACATCCGGGAATTCTTTACAGATCCATATGGATATCTCAGACACAACTTCGGATGGTTGATTAAATAAATGTTAAATTATATAAATCATTTGGATATCTCGTAAAAAATATATATCTTTGCACTGCTTAGGGTATACGTCCCCAGATCATAGGGACGCATACTAGAGCTGTATTACATAGTATTAACAATTTAAACAAGTGTAAAAATGCCAACGATTAAGATCAATCAGCCCGGCAAACCTGTCAAGTGGGTCAAGGAGATCAATAAGCTTGATGGTATTGTCACCTTCACAGACAATAAGAGTGAAGCCTACGTAAGGGATGGTAGTTTCTACTGCCAGTCAGAGATCAAGACTCTCAAGAACCCTATCATGTACGACCAGGAGCAGTATCCAGAACTACAGTACGCTGTAATGGATTGCTAACCAGGCTATGAGGAAACATATACCAAGTTGTACTTATTTAAGTCTATAGCATATGGCAGTACTGTTGAAACACCATGACAAGGATAAATATGTCAAGTCAGTATCATGGGCTGATGGTAAGGTGGAGTTCACTGACAAGCCAGGTGAGGCTAAGCATTATCAGAATGATTGGTTCGCCATGGCCGAGAAGACACAGCTCCAACACTATGCCTCTATGACATATGAAGAGGGTGGTCTCGCAGAAGACTACACTGATACTATACCACATCTAGTTGTTCATTTCACATGAAAAAGGTAATCCTGGAATTCACCCTGGGTGGTCATAAACACACCTACTATCGACGCACTAACGTCTTTGGGGAAGTCGTCACGACAACCAACAAGAACAGTGCCAAACTGATCAAGGAATCTGAAGTCCCCACCCTGGTGAAGAAACTTATAACCCAATATGGGAAGGAGAATGTAGGCGATATCAAACCTATCGACAATGACGATCTTCAATGATCGTCATTTTTTTTTATACCCATAAAAAATGGGATTCCCAATCGAGAATCCCAACATCCATACTAAGTTGTACTTATTTAAGTCTGCTAACAGTACCATTCATCTGGATGACCATTGTACATCGGCGGTGTCCTATGACCAACCATATTAGGAGTATATCCAGATCCAACAGGAGGTGTGGTATTCATGATAGCTTGCCCGGCAGTATGCACATCCACTCCCTGGGCATCAGCTTTACCCAGGGCATCACGCAGCATACCAAGACCACCTCTGATCAACAAATCGTGTGTTCCCTTCTTGCAGGTGACATATGCTCGATCCAACTGACGGATGATATCCTTCTGGAATGGAGGCATGAAAATCTCACTCCTCCTCAAGAATGCATCAAACGCATTAAGGTTGTAGAACAACTGTGGTGCTCGATCCGGATCTGACCATTCATAGAAATATATAACACCTTCATATTTCTCAGTGTCCTCATTCATCCAACTGTTATAACGGTAAGAACCGCCATAACTATATGTGACAGGAACTGACTTCTCCTTCTCTTTCCTAATTAGATACTGTCTAAATAGTACCTCAAGCTTCTTACTCAGATTTGCCATTATGTATTACTTAATTCACTAGTTTCACACGCTTCATAGAACATATCACCGTATGTCTCCTCTCTCATCACCTCAAGAACACCTTGTTCCTTAGCTCCAGGATTCAGACAACAGTGGCTTATAGGACTATAGGCAATAGACTCAGCAACATATGCCGGAACACTAAAGCCCATTTCCTTACAGTATTCATCGAACTCAAACAGGTTGTTGAACTCGATCCTGCTATACTTGTCGTGATAGTCCTCATAGAAATAGATATTGCAATTCTCCAGGGCATCACCATCATTCTCAATGTAGTTGGCGTTGTATGGCTCTTTGATGTCGATCACCTTTGCCTTCTTACTGCCCCTACTTCCACGATGCTTTGTGTGCTTGTATTTACCACGCTCATTGAACTTGGACATCTTGTTCCAGTAGTCATCCATATCCTGTCTACTGCGACGATATTCTCCGGGACGAATTGTCCTATCCGGATCATCATTGGCTGACTGAGCAACACCACCACTGGGGAATATGATCTCACCATCATCACCTACAAGGTAATCATCATAATTACTATAGATGTCATCATAGTCATCATCGTCCCACTCATCCTCGTCGTCTTCATCCAATGGGTTTAATATGTATCCTCCGGAACGTGGGAATGCACCACCATAGAAACGACGAAGCTGCTCCATTTCCTCCTCGTACTCAGAGCCATAATCGTCATATACCATAGACCTGTGACGATTCCTGCGAAGCCTATACAACTTCTCCCAATTCTCCCTCTCCTCCTTCACCTTCCTAACTACGTAGGTATGGAAAAGAGATAATAGGTTTGGACGTTCCTTACCCGGAATATTCAAACTAAACTTTCTTGACATTATTTACCTATTTAATATATTCTTGTGCAAAGATATAAATTTTTTCTGAGAAATGCAAATTATTTATGCCTTTTTTTCTGGTCTCTTAAGACCTTCATAGTGAATGTAGTAGTCATCATTCACAATCATACTGGAGATCGTACCATCCGGTCTCTCAAAAACAATCTTGTTCTTGAAGCAATGAAGCTTATACACAGTCTCATCCCTGTTGTTCTTGTCAAACCAATACTTCACATATGACTGCGAATCCTTCCTTCCGAACTCCCAGTTATGTGCCAGGAACGTATGGAGATATCCCTCGTTGATCTTCTCACTCATTGAGTAATGCTCATACATCTTCTCCATAATCCCAGCTTCACTATGACATGACACGATCCCATCGCCGGATATGAAACAATGAATATCGCTGGTCAAATATTTGTCGTCAACAATTCCATCCTTCGCCAACCTGGTGATCAACTCAACCCTCTTGGAATACTTAATCCCAAGATCACCATACTTGATGTCCGGATGACACTCAGCCATGAATGCACCAAACAAATCAAGAGTAGGAAAGATCTGAGTTACCATCCCGCTTAAACTCTTGAAATGATATTGAATGTTCAATTGGTAGCTAAGAGCACTACCATCAATCTTAATCTCCATAACACGCTATAATAATTTAAAAAAATTTCGACGATATACTGAAAACACAGTTTTTTTCTGCTATTTGATATGTTTTTTCCTATATATTTTCCCCTACCATGTTTCCAAAAATAATTTACAAGATTTTTGTATATAAATGCATTGTGAATGTACCTAGATATACCAAAATTTTTCTTGTAATACTTTCTTCTCTAACTCCTTGATTATCAACACATTGTAAGAACAAATATATCAAAAATATTTGAGAATTCTGGTTATGCGTTGCGTGGAGCAGTTTATACACAGCAAGTTAGTTATTTCTATGTTTAAATTCCTTCCAGTTATCCATTACTCTTATGAAGTTATCTTCTAGTTTTTGTCCTGCCAGTCTATTAGACAATGATATAGTATCATAGAATGATTTCATTATATCTCTATGTCTTGTGAACCCTTTTTGGAATAGGATCGGGTTTTGTTGTCTTAGTCTATGCAGTTGATCTACGGCGTACATTAGTGTTGGCATATTATTTGTTTTCTTTGCCAGTTGTACGAGTATGACTGTTTGTTCAGAATATTTCTTTTTCATAACTTATTACCGATAGCTAGGATATTGTTTACTATGTTATTTGCATTATTATATTCCTTGTCGGTAATTTCTCTGATGTTTCTTTCAGCATCTTCCAGGTATGTGATACCATATTTCTTTAGGAAGTCATATGCCTTTTCGATTCGGTCTATGGCTTCGTCCTCATCGCAATGGAAGTCTCTCATATGTTCTCCCACTGTTCTGAACAGGGATCGCATAAGGATGGTGACGTTCCTTATCTGTGTGAGTTGTTTATTGATTTTGTCTTTGTCTTCTTTTGTCATAGTTGTATATATGTTATCTTAGAATGGCAGATCTGGTGATGGTGACTTTGGCATTGAGTTTCCCAGTATTTTCAGCCAGGAGTCATTTATTTCTTTGTTTTTCTCTATCATACATCTGAGTTCTGTCTCGAATGTTTTCATTGAGATTGGGTCTTTGGATAGTATTGCGCTTGCGCCTATTCCTCTGTATATGATTGGAAATTCGCTTTCGCCGAAGAAGAAGCCTCTATCATAATATCCACAGGATAGTAGGCTATACACTTCTGCTGTTATTCTGTTTTCCAGTTTCTCTCCCGGTTTTGGTTTGACTCTGAGCAGTGTGGCGGCTACAGTTCCGAAGTAGTCATAGTAGACCCAGTTTGTCATATGAGACCAATAGACCGTCATAATGAATTTCTTGGCAACCATACGTAGTGGTTGTCCTCCCTCACTTAGTGCTGCATGTAGCATTTCCGTGATGAGTGTTTTCTCTCTGTCTGAGAGTTCGGTCATTTTATAGTGTGATGGTGTCATTGTTTTCTTTTACAGTGCTGCTGTAGCGAATTCGAGGTCTGAGATCTTGTGTTCCTTGTTTGTTGCCTGTGAGAATCTGAAGTGCAGTCCGTTATGTGTCTTCCTTAGGTTCATAGCGTCCTTGCAAGCGATTCTCCTGGAGTTATATGCTATATGTCTTACTACCTCGTCGTCTCCTTCTCTGTATGTGACGTGCATTATATCCAGTGCCGTTGACTTATAGAGTTTCTTTGTAAGTTCGTCTATGGCTTGTTTGAGTGTATATGAATCCAGGGCATCGCAGTCGATCCACATTTCAGCGTCCGGGTTCATCATATAGTACTCTATCTGCTGTTGTGTGGATGGGTTGGTAGAGAACAGTTTGAGTTTCCTAATGACCTTAAGACGGATCATTGGTGATGGTGTGTCTATTCTGAATCCCGTCATATAGATATTTTCGTCGGCGAATGGCACAGGTGAGAGTTCAACCTCTGTGATTGCTTGTTCATCTGTGGTTTCTTCTATGAACTGGATCATGTCAGCCAGTTTCATTATTACGATATCTTTTTCCATCTGTTGCTTTTATATTAATTGTTTAACTTTTTCTTAGCGTTGTGATACCAATATCTTTTTTCCCATGCATCCAGGTTATCTATGAGTTTTTGTTCAGTTGATAGATGGCTTAGTATAAAGTCCTCTAATGTGCTGTACATTTTTGGCGTGTATATATTGTTCATGACGTTATACAGTTGTTTGTTCATGAAATACAGTACATGCATCATACCCAGTTGTTTGACCATACTGATTATTTCGTATTTAGAAAGCTTTTTGAGAAGTGCCATTCTTTTTCATATATGTTATATTTTATTTATGTGCTATTTTACGATGATCCCAATTATATGATTTCTCCCAGTCATCGAGCATTTCAATGACTTCGTTTTCTGTCCTCATCCATTTGAGCAGTACGTCCTCTATTGTTGGACATCCTGCGAATGGTGGCTTTTTTGTGCAGACCGGGACTTGTTGTGTGAGCATATACATCTTTCTCCTTGTGTGGTAGAGAAGGTGCATCATTCCCAGTTGTTTGACCATTCTGATTATTTCATTTTTAGAAAGGTTTTTTCTTTTTGCCATCTTTCTTTATATTCTTTTTCCCACCTGTCGAGGTAGTCTATTAGTTTTCTCTCGCTGTCTGTTGTTTGGTACAGGAATAACTCCCAGTTCTTTGGTAGTCCGTTAATGCTTCCATATGTACCATAGATCTGTCTGGTGAAGTTGTAGCATTCTCTTGACTTGTGTGGTAGAGAAGGTGCATCATTCCCAGTTGTTTCACCATATTTATCCATTCCGGGAGTGTGAGTATCTTATTCACTCTTTCTTGTCTTGAGTAGTCTATAAACATTGTGTTTTATATATTTGGTTGTGTCCATACTAGTTTCTCTTCGAGGTCTGTCATATCGAGCACTTTCTCTGCCTTGTATATGCATTCCTCAAGTGATGTGCCGTACACCTGTACGCATTTAACGTCTCGTCTGATGTCCTTATATCTGACAAAAGCTGATACGTTCTTATCGGCGACGAATCCGTGTCTCTCTGTGAGATAGATCCTTGCCTTTCTTCCCTTCGGGTTGGTGGGATCTTCCAGTTCTCTCTTGTTGAACGAGAGTTCGAATTTCTGGAACGATCCGGAGTACAGTGGTCTTACTGACGCAAGTATCCGTCTCATTTCCACCTGTACGCAATAGATGGGGTCTCCGAATGTGAGTTCAGAGAATTTCCTTCTATTGGGGTTATTGTATACCTCGGAGTATTTCTCCAGGTCACACGTTGCGAATTCAAGATCTGTCATAATTATTTAAATTAATTTCTCAAGACAATACTTTATTGCTTCTTCACAAGCAGCTTCATATGATTCTATCCTATACTCTGTAAATGCCCTTGCACCACTAATACCAACTGAATAAATCTGAAAAGAATATAAAGAATTATTTATGTTAATTCTTATATCTATATAAAGATTATGAACTTCTCTCAACCACTTCATTGCCATTTGAAGAGTTGGGGCTAGGATAGCATTATGCATTTCGCATCCAGATGCTTCGACCTCATATTTTTCATAACAAAAAGAACCAGCAGTCCCATAACGTGCTCTACATCCTTCATCAAACCCTTTCTCTTTGAGCAGCTTTGCTGTTTCAAATGAAACGTAATCTTCAGTAATTGTTCCCATAACTATAATAAATTAATCATCATCGTCATCAACATATATATGGCTGCCATATATATCAAATTCGTCTCGATGCCTTCTGATATAATCGGGGTCATAAGGTATCTCTCCAATATCAAAAAGCACGATATTGTTTGTTGGTATATTCATCATCATGTTATTTACCCTCCTTATTTTTAAACACTACTACACTATCTACAGGCACACCATCCTTATAGGTGATTTCAAGGGTTGTTTTTCCCTGGTAGACATCCATAGCAGTAGGCTTTATTGTATAATGGCTATACTCAAAAAAAGAAGCAAGGAATCCACAAACAAAGAATCCTGCTAAAAAAGATACTACGTGTCCTATTTTCATAACTATTCAATATTATACATTCCTTTTGGTGCTTGACGGGCAAGATCCATTCGTGTTAGACCTCTCTCCAGTCTATTCTGTTTTATACTGTTTGCCATATTTTTCTAGCTCTTCTGACGCTTGCTTTATGCTTTCCCATTCTTTCTCAAGATATGTTGCAACGTCATTACATAGCTCAGACACACGGATATTACCAGTATCAGTGGTTCTGCCTTTATTTTCTTTTGCACATTGCCGTAAAGCTGCAATGGCTTGATTCAAATTATTTCTTGTAATCTCCATAATTAATAAAAATTAAAGTAATAACCCAGGTGTTGGTCTATTTTTGTGAATAATAGTTTATAAGCTCTTTGGCTAAATTGTTAGCATTATATTCTTTACAAAGGAAGAATGCATCATATTCTTTGATATCCTTTATCGGAATGGATGGTAAAACACCGTCATACGCTATATAATTGCCTCTTTCATTTGTCACTGAATACACCTCACGAATAAACACGCCAACATGATGTTTAATGTTTACAAGATTTGTACCGTTTCTAACGTGACACTCAATTACCACACATTTACCCTCATTAACATAATCTGTAACTTGTGTTTCTGTCAGATTTGACAATCTAAAATTTTCAATATCCATTTTCTTGTATCATAGCTCTGTTATGAAGTTTGTTATTAATTTCTCTGTTACCATTTCCCCTGCATTATTCTGGTAGTATGTCGTTCCTTTGGGAATAGTGCATAATACTATCACCGGGTCATAATACATATCTTCCTTGTAGAAGTGTAGTGTACCCATTTCGTGTGGGGCTTGTTTCTTTGTCAGATTCACTCTTATTTTATTCCTTGCGTTATCTGACGAATGTTCGAAAGTGCATTTCGTGGAATAGCAGTGTATACCCTTATCTATTCTGATTACCACCCTCTCTCTGATTGGTTGTGGGTTTATATGTGCTGTGTTTGTTTTACCCTGTTTGTAGACGTAATCTATGGGTTCGATAGTGTTGTTAAACTTCATAGACGGGGAAAGCAGATAATGCTCCCCGTATTTATAGCGATCAAGAATCTTGTATACCAATACATTCTTCTTGGCTATCTTCTTATCTGTTGTTTTGCCTATCCAGCACATTATACTTCTATTCTTTTATCAGTTACTATCAGTTTGTTTGATACTATCTCGCCGTCTTCGTTCTCGTAGTATTTAGTGCCTTCTGGGATGGTGCATACTAGTAAGACGAGTTTGAAATTGCCTTTTAATGTATTTGATTTCATATGCAATACGAGTGGCGATAGGCTTTTTTTATCGTCGAAGAACCTATAGCCGTTAATGACGTATACGTTTTCCCCATACTGGGCGATGAGTTTGTTGATTCCCAATGCGACTCGTAGTGAAAACGAATGTAATCCTTTTTCAATTATACGTTCTCCACGTTTATTGATTACAAGTTCGATTGAACCGACATCGTAGAGTTTGTTAAGTTCATACTCATATGTGGTTAACGGGGCATAATACTTAGGTTCTTCCTTGCTGACATCCATATACATTGCTTTAAATGTCTTTGTATTCTTGTCAGCTATTTTCCAATCGTTTGATTTACCTATCCAGCACATTATTGTTGTTTATTCTTTAATTGTTTTGCGTAGTCTCTCAGTCTCTTGTGTAGTCTCAGAACCTCAACGACATCTTTCACTGGTTTTCTAACGCCACATTTACAGAGGAAGTCAATTGCCCCTTTTGCATATTTAACGTTGGGGTCTGACATCATCTTATCCATATCATAGAGCAGTGGCATAAGATGGTATTTCTTAGCCAGTAGCACTATTTGTTTTGGTGTTAGTGGCATACGGCAGTTTCCACTAATTCGAGCATTTCCTCGGTAGCCTCATCCATGAAGAGGTTGCACCACTGGTCTTGCACGTTCTTGGTGTTGAGGCGCATGTCAGCCGATGTGGTGTCTCTGAATGTGATGTCATTGCTTGTGACGGTCACGTACACCAGTTCGATGGAGTTAGCACCTTCTCCAAGGTTCTTGTTAACACTGAGGCGTTTTGTGAACACCTTGTCTTCCATTGGATCGACACCAAGGATGTCACTCTTTGCCGTTACCTTGCCAGTCTCTATGAGTGCCTGGTAGATCTTCTCGATAGTTTCTTCTCTGTTCATAATGTTATATAATTTATTGTTGTTTATCCTCCTTGTATCTCGTCTAGATATTCCATTGCTTTATCTTCTTGGTCAATCCATTCTGTGATCATTGCCTCCACGTCGTTGAGGTTGCCGTTGACTATTGTATCAAGATCAAAGCCGAAGAATACGTTCCTGTATCTTACATTCGTTATACCCCAGGCTTTTATCAATCCTGCATCTGTTGGCTCTTTGTCTTTTTGCAGTGAGTAGAGCAGGAATGACTCGAATGATATGTATGAACCAGGTCTATATGTTGTTGCCCAGTATGAACACAGAGCCAGTTTCTTTGCCAATATGGAGTGTTTAAACTTATTGAGGTATTTTGCAAGCAAATCCTTATCGCCATCATTCAGCATCACCAGTAGTGGCATATGTACGCTATTTGTCTCCGTCATTTGTTTTCTTCTTACGTTTTCTCTTTTTCTTCTTCATCATCCCTTCCTCTATGCTTGTTATGATTTTCTCTTCGTCGCTCAGTTCCCAATCGTAGTCGAGATCGAGGGTATGTTTCATGTTCATGATCACCTCCCTGGGTGATTGTCCCTCTTTGAGTTTCTTCGTATAGAATTCGGTCAGAATGAATTTCTCCTTTATGAAATCATAGAACCCCTTCGCTAGTGTATCAGAATCTTCCTTGTATAGGCAGTATATTCTGTCGCCATCCTCTGAGGCTGCTATGGTGCATATTTTATTAGCTCCCATTATGATACAATATTTTATGCAAAGATATATAAAAAAATTGGAATAACCAAAAGTTACTCCAATTCTTTAATGTTTTTTAATAGTTTATCTATTTCCTCTCTTAATATTCTCCCTATCATCATTGTTCTTTCTGTTTGGTATGCGGCTTCTTTTGCTTTTGGGATTGCCACTAGATCTCCGTTTCTAATTGCGGCATCCCTTCCGGAAGCACCCATGAAATCCTTTGCCCCTGGAGGTATCACATATCCGCTACCATACCAGTGGAACACATATCCAGAATCGTCGATGCTTATTTTAGGGTTGCAGTATAGCTGTCCAGAATATGGGTTATAAAGCATGATATTCTTATAGAAATCGCTATATTCGACTTCGCCATCATTTCCCATACGCCATCTTGATAGGGATATTTCATAATATTCGGAAGGGGTGTCATTCTGTAGTGCCACACGGTATTTGGTCATTACTGGCTGTCCGTTTAATGTGATCAGTCTGTTTAGGTTGGTATCCCAATAGTAGGCATATTCTGAATCGATTGGTCTGAACCCTATCACGTCCGAATGTTTCTCTATGTCAAGGAAAACTTCTTTTCCGGCTACTGAGAGAACCTCATCGGTGTCTACGTTCTTAAGCATAATTGGGGTTCTTGGAGTACCAAAACTGTTAGTATTACCCTTACCTTTTGTATACTTCATATAATGCCAATCATAATACCACTGCCCTTCAGCTATGAATCCTTCCGGCAAGTTAGACCTGGTGTTTATAAAAGAGTCGGTTCTTGTATTGAACCAATAGTCCTCTCCGGATGCTGAGTCATAGATCATATGCAGTATATTACCTTTCAATGACAAGTTAGGGAAGGATACATGTCCTCTATAGTCCCTATTGGATTCAGCTCTTGCATCCCCAGCTACTATGGACTCAAACCAACAGCTTCCATTCCTAGCCTTCACTGGCTTCATGTTCTCGATATTTATGAGGGCGAGCTGGTTTCCGCTCAGAGCAACAAGTCCATATTTATAGCCATCAGTATTATAGTGTGATGTAAACTGGCTAGTTCCGTGAGGGAATTCCATAACCCCATCAAGGTTTAGAAACTGTCTTCTTTTCCTGTCATATATCATGAAACTTTTTGGCTTAACAAAAGATATATAGTTGTCGTTGTGATTGTTGATGAAATAAGACCATGCTGTCGTTCCCATTGCCTCGGTACTGACAAGGTATTTGTCAAACATTATCTGTTTCCTGTCCATGAATGTGATGAACGCTTCATTATCGTTTACATAAACCTTGACCCAGAATAGACCTTTTGGGCTATATGGGTGATAATCTGCCGTAGCACCAGGGACATAGTTTCCTCTGTCGGAGAAAATGGGCTGAATTGTGAGATACTGTATCTCAAACGGGTTAGTACCTCCGTTTATGAGCATCTGGGCGTATTTGAGTTGCCTCATTGCGTTTATTCTGTCAGCCCTCATCGCTGCCCTATCCTTTCCTTTATTCACTTCATTTCCGACGTTTGCCTTCCACTGTTCAAAGGCTCTCTCAAGAACTGATGAATCGCATCCTATGATATTGAGGAATTGTTCTGTTGTATAGGCGTGATCTGCCTCGCATCTTGGTGTGTCATATCCTCCGTGATTCCACCTTGATGTTATGTATATCGGCTTTGGAGACGTGTTACTCTGTAATACGCATATTAGAGAATTGCCGTATACGTCTTGAGGGTATCCCCTACCTTTTTGCCTAGGCATGCTTTCATATCCATTTTGTCTGAATACGATGTAGTGTATTTTCAATCTCTTGACATATCCATCATAGTGTTGTTTACCGTATGTTATACACCATGCTCCTGGTTCTGTTGCTTTGTTGTATTTTTTTGCATCCTCATATCCGTATAGTATCTCATATGTATAGTTTTTGCCAGCAGTATAGTCATCGTTTACTTTAGGTTCTTCTACTGTTTCAATTTCTTTTGCGTTGCTGACTATTCCAAGAGCTTTGTTTATTTTAGAATTATACTTTCTGAACAACTGCTGTATCGTAAGAGAACCGAAGTCCTCTGGTTGTTCCCATTTAGTTCCAACAGAATCCACATATGAATTCCTCAGAATTTCCACGAGTGCATCAAGTCTCTGGCATATTTCTGGTATAAACCTATCCTTCACACGTGGGTACAATAGGTTAAGCTGTTTATTGGACGTAAGATTGCCACTGAAATAGTATTTTGCGACACCGCATAAATAGAAATTGCTATCTAGTGAGAGACTATGCATTCCAGCTTCATTAACGAATTTAGCCAATAATGTTTGTTTTAATTGACTAATAGAAATGTTTATCCCACGTTTCTGAAAATATGGGATAAACATTTCCAATGCCCTATCTCTAGCACCTTCAACTAACAGTACATTATGATTAAAGATTTTCATTGATAAAACACATTTAGTATTATATAAATATCAATGAAATACTGTTTGTACCCACTACCTATACACGCCCATAAGAAGGTTATCCTTCCACACTTTGCCGCCGAAGTATGAACGGCACTTCCAGACAAGGCATTTCTTTTTATGGTCGTATTCTTGCTGTACTATGGCGATCCTATTTTCCTTTCCTACTGGATTGATGCCTATTACCCAGAAGGAGAGTTTATAGCTTAGTGCCTTTGCCAGCATCTTGATCCTCTCGTCCCCGGTGATGTTGTTGCGCTGTATTTTGTCATAGAACTCTTCGTCTTTTATCTTGTTCAGTTCACGGGTGGGATCGTTTGTGGTCATATACTCCTCGATCTCCTTCTTGCTTGAGAAGAGCTTGATGAAGTATGGCGGTATGTCGAAATCTATATCGCCGCCGTTGTAGAACCTCCACACAGGAAGCAGCATATACTTTAACTCTGTCATAGTCTATTCTCTTTTAGTGATCCGTAGTATCCAGCGCAGATATCCCAAGGAGAGCGTGGTGGTTGGTATGTACCATTGTTTATCTCCTCGATAATGCGTTTGTTAGAATACCAATCCATTCTGTCCTGGTGTCCGGCGAATCTGCTTTGCTTGGTTTGATCCGGATAGAAATGAACAGGATGGTCGAGATAGTCGTGCGAATGGGTTCTGTTATTTATCGTCTCCTTGATGATATTGGTGAGTGTCATACCGCCATCCGGAGTTATATCTTTCACATATCCTGTGAAGTTATAATCAATAGGTGGTGGGGCATCCTTATCCCAAGGTGGATCTGCTTTATCGTGTATAGGCACAACGACCATATCACCTGGCATGAAGAGTTTTGTCTGCCAGTTATTCCACGTGAGTTCATCGTCTGGGAATACACGGCACTCAGTTGTATGGAACTTCCTGCCATTATAGCGGTATGTCTCTTCTTTGTCTAGGAATACCCAATCCGGCTTTGGGTTAAACCCGTGCGGATCTGTTGGGTAGTAATGTCCGTATTCGTCGAAGCAACAGTATATGTCATCATAACAATAGTTGATGTTATGACTATTCCTTTGGAATCCAGGCTTCTTCTTGGTGAGTTTAATAGCCTTGTCGTTGCCAAGCCATCCGTTGCGATAGTCATCCAGACTAGCGGTATGCAGATACAGCCATCCGAACTTCGGGGTATATAGTCTCATACCCTTTGGTGCGGACTTCAATATATCATATAGATTCAATTCCTCTTTCATTTTCACTCCACTATTGTTTTTACCCTATTATTTCATAATTGTCTTGTATTGTAATAGGGAATTGCCCATAAGTATGCGTGTATAAACCCGTATCATAGGAAAAATCCATAACGGTTGATACTTCGCCACGTTTCTTATCTTTTATTATAGTCCCCTTTGCAAATTTAGGAATAAATTTTATGCCATGAAAATCATATTCCTCAATCTTCCTCAACTCTTTCTTCTCAAAGTCAAAGGTATATCCTGCCGCCTTCATCTTTTGGAATAACAGATCACGCCATTCTTTGGTGGCTGGTTTGCAGTTTGCTGCCCTACCAATGAAATGATATGTACCTTCTCTAAAACCGTCTTCTGAATCATAGGCAAAATAGCATTTTGCATTACCCTTTTCATCTATACCTTTGAACACAAAAGTTTCATAACTTGCTGTAGATGAAGTAAAAAGCACATCACCATCCTTTGCGTCCTGGATAGTCCAATGCTTAAACAAATCGATAAAATCCGATTCTCCTATGGTTAGTGTCCTATTGTCCTTGATGTCCTTGATAGTTACCCTTGTAATATACCCGGATTGTTCAACGTATAGAATCTTGTAAATATCTCCTATAACTAGAACCCAAGGAGCATCATTGCAGATGCATTCAACATAGTCTCCCTCTTTGAAATCGAGATTCCAATCCTCTTCATCGTCGTATTCCCAATGATCACTCAGTTTCAGTTTTCTGTAGAACAGATTCATGTATCTTTTGGTGAAATCATTGATGAACCCAATACGATTATAGTAATGAGATTTGTTGCTATCATATTCGTATCCATATTCCTTCATAAGGTTATCTGTGAATACATCTGCCCTTGCGAGGCAATACTTGACCCTTGAAAGCTTACCCGGAAGATCCTGGTAGGTGACCTGGAGTTTGAACTCCAATGGTGAGTATCGATTGGTTAGGTGAGTGTCAAAAACCGTTCCGTCTTCAGTCACTCGAAGGATTTTGTCATAAACACCACAATCCGCTAGTGCAAGAATTGGTAGTGGAGTGGTAGCGTCTGGTGTTCTTGCGCCTTTCCTATCCCAGCATATGATTCTTACGGGAAGGTTGTTCCAAGTAACCTTGTACGTTCCCTTCTCGATCTTCTCTCTGAACTTGATGTTGAAATCTATTGTCTTCATTATGCTTCTAGTTTTATCTTGATTTTCTCTGATGTCTCGTCGGCGAGTTTCTTCAACTCACGATATGCCCTGTTCACCTCAGAAGTCAGATCCTCCTGGGTGAAGGCGGTTGCCTTCTTCAACTCTGCATTCCTGTGCATTGCAACGATATTGGCTGTTGCCTTTGCCTCGTCGTAGATGGTGTAGAAATGGCGTTCAAGCCTCTCGGTATATACACACCTCTTGAAGTCCTTTAGCTCTATGCGTAGGGTGTCATAACCGCCATACCTCAGCAGGAGGTAGTCAACCGTGCAAGCCCTGTTGTAGATGTATTCCGCATCGAGGATCTTGTATTCAGTAATATGATCGCCATAGACAAGCCAGATGTAGTCTCCCCTTCTGAGATTGCCGAAGAGAACAAGCTGGTGTTTCCTAGCCCATATTTTCTTGCAATACTCACCAAATGCGGAAAATCCCCAGGCAGCTAGAGATATTAGTAATATGATTGCCGGGGAGAGGCAGAGCAATAATTTTACAATTTCGTTTGTCATAATCAGTTACATTTATTAATCGTAGAACGGACTACTATCCCTGTCATCAAAATATGGTTGTTCATCGTCGGTGCATCCCCAACTACCATAATTTTTGGATGAAGAACCATTGTCCGTGTCATCCCAATGCTTTATCAACTCATATATGAGTTTAATGAATAGTGAAACAGCGATTGCAACTAGTACATATTCTATAATCATACCTCTTCCTCCTTCATTTTCTCCATATACTTGAGCTTCACGGTCTTCCTGCTGTATGCTATGGTTGTTGATCCGTCTGTGACCTCTATCGCCCATTGTCCGTTTTTCCACTCGTTGAGCATCTGGTAGATGCCAGTAAGTCCACAACGGAGTGTAACATACATTCCCTCCTCGGTTGGTGGGTAATGACCTGGTACGAAATCATAGCCATCGTCTCGCTTGAAATCCAGGATGGTTCTCTTGTAAGAGTCGAGTTCATCCATGATGGGCTTGAGCCTCTTCTCTACCTCTTCAATTGTCCTACTCATTGCTTTTACTTTTTAGTGATAGTCATTACAAGTTTATCCCCTATTGACAGCTCATTGACAAGAACCTGCCCAAGCTTGGGTATCTCAGAATCGCAGATGGCAATGGTTCTAACGCCCATTCTGCTAGCCACCTCTGCATCAAATGCATAAACCTTATTCTTCTTCATTTCTTTTTATTTTTTGCTTTGGCTTCTTCAATGTCCTTGTACATATCATCCCTTGTCTGCATGACCTTTTTCTCAGAGAACCCGAAGAACGTCATTTCAAACAGGCATCCGGCTACTATATCCTCCTTGCTGAGGTGATCGAGTGTGTTCTGGTCGATGAACATTGTCACCCATTCAGCCCAGGGGCAGAACTCTATTCCGTAGGTGATGTTTGTCTTCTTGTTGAGTCCGTGTATATAGAGATATTCACCAACTCCCTCCTCAGTCTCAGCCTCCACTGATATGAAGAGATCGTTGAGGTTGTGCTTCAACTGCTTCTTGGTGAGGAGTTCGGCAAATGCACTCTCATACCCTTCCCTGTTATTATCCTCGCTAGGGAAGTAGTATACGATCCTTGCATATACATCCTCGAATCTGACCATCCTTATGAGGTCATACAGTGTTGTGGTCTCAATGGCGGCGATACGTGGACACCTGTTGAGGTTCTCCAGTTGAGTATTTGCTACCTTGCAGACTCCCTTGCGCAGGAGCTTGCACCATTTCTTCTCTACATCACAATAAAATTTTCCCATCTGTTATATTTGTTTTAGAATTTTACCCTTATATCTCCTTCCCACTTATCGAAGTCAACGAGTTCATACGATATAGGCATGATGGTGTCGGATACTATTTCTCCGTAACTGTTCTCGTAGTAGTGAGACCCGGCAGGGATTACACACTTCAACAGAGCCAGTTTCCAATACCCATCAGAATCTGCGTGACCGTCAATTGTGCCAACTGTATTTTTGTCTGAGAAAACATTCAATACATTGTAGGAATGTGAGTGGTAAATCCTCAAAAACGTCTTCTCCGGGGAATAGGAATGGAAGCCATCATCGACTGATGTAACCAAACCGGAATAATTAGCCCCATAACTGGTTGTTTTCATATCCTCGTGGAACACCTTATTAAGCTTCCAGAAGAAACTCGTATGGTACACCGAACATACAGCACCGATAACTGGGTGGTTCTTGACAATCTTGTACACGTTGATGTCCTTAATTGCGACCTTCGGGTTTCTCTCTAACTTATCTGCTAAAAAACACATAATGCTTACATTTTATTGATTCTGGTTGCAAAGGTAAGAAAAAAATCTGGAATAAACAAGCGTTATCCCAGATTTAACTTTTATTTAGAAATACTGTTTAATGTCCAACGGTTCATCGTGTTTCTGCACGATTTTGTAGTAGTCCTCCAGTTCCCTATATGTCACCTGCATATCAGCGAAGGTGGATGTCTCCTGGTCAACTCTCATTAATGAGAAGTCAAGTTTCCTCATAGACTCGTAGAACGTTGTCATAAGAGGTGTGTTGACAGGATTCACAGGCTCTTCCGGCTTGTTTTTACGAAGGATATAGAGGGTCTTGGTGTCGTCACGCCCATTACCCTTTATCTTCCTAACGGTGTCGCCGTCCTCGAAGTTATAGTGCTGTACGAAGTCCTTCTGTTCGCCGAAGAAGATCTCATCCCTATTACCGTTTTCATCAACCACTCCATAGTATTTGCTATTCTTGTCGTTGATGATATATTCAATCGTATACACCTTCCTGTCAGATATGCGTCTGATTTGTGTGTTCACGCTGAACATCGGCTTGAGTTCATCAAGGTCTTTCTCCTTGATGATGGTGTATTTGCCTTGCATGGCAAGAGGAATGAGGACGTGGCTTGGTTCTGGGTCTCCATATATACGAGCCTCGTAGGAGCGTTCATTTACCCTCATAATGATGTAGATATGGTTGTTCCAGTCCTTGATGACCATTCCCTCGTGGAAGCGGTACATGGACTCCTGTTCCTCTCCTGGGTCTTTGATCTCAGCCCAGAAGTCAACTTGATCGACGGTATAATATCTGTCCTTGAGTCTGATTTCTATGCAGTAAAAACCATGCTTTTCGTGGTCATATCCCACCACTTGCACCTCACCAGTCTTAATGATGTGAATGAGATATCTCTTACCTTTGGAATCCTCCGGCAATCTCTCCTTTGTGCTAATCCAATCTTCTTTTCTCATATTGTTATGTATAAATCCTTGATAAAACCTCGTGTACTATTAGTTGGTTATTACTTGAATCCCACTCACAATGGTGTTCATCCAGCATCTTATAGAACATCTTTATCTCCCTATTAGTTGCCAGTCTAATGTCGCTTAACTTACGGCTTTCTATATATCCAATGCCAGTCCTTGTGGCTAGAGACACGTGTGATGGTGTCTGGAGATTCATAAGGGCGTGATATACTATTGCGTGATCGTGTTCTATGTATCCATATCTGGCAAAGTCAGCTGGGTCAGTGAACTTTGCAAATATGAGCATCCACTGATTCTCGAACACTAGGAAGTCACCCTCTTTGTATTTCTTATAAAACTCTTCCGGTGTCATAGTTATCCGTTATAGTTTGCTATGAAGTTCTGTATATAGTTTGTGATTTCGTCACGCACCCTTCTATCTGACGGGAGGCATTCGGTCATGTTATTTACTGAACGGAAGGCGTTATTAAACAAGCCTTTGAGCCTACAGATGATATTATCTTCCTCGACTCTTATTCTGTTGTCGTATTCCTCCTTGGTTTCCAGTCTCTCCCTGTAGATGATAAGTGTGTGATCATTTTCTTCAATGAAGCATCGCACGTCATCGACACCATACTCCGGATGTTCGGAAATGAATTTGGCGAACTCCTTTGCTGTTTCCTCTACTGCCGGGTAGCAACACAGTCTCTTTGAGAAAAGTATTTCTCTCTTTGTCTGTAAATCCTTTATCATAGTTTTACTAGTTTTAAATTCTCCCCATCCCATCTGTATCCACAATTTTTCAACACCTCCTGGAAGAACTCCATATTGATTTCTGCTGGGAAGACAGAATCAAGTGAATACCTTCCATATGCCCAGCCATGCTCCTCACAGCCGCACATTTCCCACTTCGACTCCCCCCAGATACCTGTATATACCTTATGGATGCCACAGAATCCTACGTAGCGATAATCCGGGTGTGCCTTGAAGATGAAATAGTCACCATAAAGGCACACCAGTTTGCCGTAGTATCTGCTGTTCTTGTCATCTACGTCGAATGGATCGGGTTCGTGACCAGACAAATTTATTGCCTTGTTGTAGAAATCCCTTATTAGTTCCTTTGAACTTTCTATCATATGTCTAAGAATATTAACCGTTTCGATGTTTCATCCCATCTTATACCCTTTCTATAGAGCCTATCGAAAAGGATGCGTTTCTCCTTATTCGTTGCCAGTCTCACAATATTATCGTCTGAAACCTCTTCAACCCATCCGATGCCGGGGGAAGGCTCTGTAGGGGCTACACAGGTATCACTGTCAATGTTAGCAACTGCGTAGTATATTATTGTGTGTTTATCCGGAAAGTATTCGCTAGGCTCTCCAAGCCCTTTAAGAATGACTATCCATCGGCGCACCATAATAATGTCACCGTCCTTATATAATGATTCAAATATATCTGCTCTCATCTTTCTCTCTCCTCCCATACATGTTCTTCCCAGCCTTTGCTGGCATTGAAGCGGATGTTCTCCTCATAGAAAGCACCTACGCCGTCTCTGTTGATGAATGAGGGCTGTAGACATCCGTTCCTCCACCAGTGTTCGTTTGGGTAATGTACGCACTCAGATCCGTCATCCCATATTGCTATGGTATATGCGTGATGTTTCCTTATCAGCTCTGACAGGCAAGCATCGCACATCTTGTCATCATAGAACTTGCAAGCCTCTTTCTCATTCTTGGTGAACTCTATTTCCTTTCCGGTGAATGACTTCACGAAGAAACGTTTTGTTGAGTCCCAAGATCCTCTACAGGTGTGTCCAAGACACTTTCTCTCACCAGTTTTCCTGTCCTCGATGTATTCAGCCTCCTTTGAGAATACTACGATTGCATAGTTATCTTTTGGCTCTGGCGTTGGAATTCTGTCATACTTGAAGGTTGGATATACTGGTCTCTCCGGTTTCCTATTGGCGGCAGCAGACATGAGTGCCTGTACAATTCGTGATGGAACTTTAAGACCCATAAGCCTTAGTCTCACCTCTTCCGGGGAGAAAGATCTTCGTCTTATCCTTTCAGAAATGAAGGCAAGGCGTTCTCTGGTCATATCGTCCAATGACTCCACCAACTTTATGTATTCCGAATCAATTTTCATTACGTTATAGGTATTTCCCTTTCAATTCTTAGTCTCTCAGCGACAATTTCACCTTTACTATTCTCCCAATAGACAGTACCTGCTGGTATGGTGCATTCTAGCATTGCTATTTCACAAACATTCTCACGTTTTGTGTCATTTTTATGATAGTAGTTCAGAGTTAGTGACCAGTCTTTACCGCCCCAACCAGGAGGGTTCTTAGTGGTATAAACTCTAATGTCCCTACTCACTTCTTCAAAGCCACAATCCATAGAATAGCAGTGTATGCCCTCGGTGATCTTATACAGGTCGTAATCATCGCCAAAGCAGTTTTTTCTTTTCTCGATCTTTGGTATGATGCCCTCAATCCTTGTGGTCTCACCTATGTGGTATGTTCCCCAATAGAAAGGAGAAAAGTATTGTATCTGGTATTCTTTGTGTAGCCATGACCACGACTTAGGTTCTCTGAGCACCATCTTGAATACCTTGACATCACCCTTCGATATATGCCTGTCCTCTTTCAATCCTACCCAACACATAACTTATAGTGTTAACATCATGATAGCGTATTCGGCACACTTCTCGTATGTGTCGAATTTCCTCTTCTTGAACGTGAGTTCGGTAGGTCCTTGTATGATGCTCTTGAGGTAGTGCTTGACACTACCATCCCTCTCACGTCCTGCCAGTATATTCACATAGATGCCACGGCTTTCTTTCAGCCACTTGAATACTCTCTGATGGGTAGCTTTCTCACCGCCAGTATCAAATCCAAGAAGCTCCAGGTCTTCCTGGAGTTCCTGTGAAATATAAGATTCCTCTGTCATAGCCATTTGGTGTTAAAGCCATTCATAGTCATGCCAGTCATCGATGTCGTACCATTCATCATCGTCGTACAACTCATCGTCATCACCGAACCACTCATCGTCGTCGTACCAGTCATCATCGTAGTACAGACCATCTTCGTCGTAATATCCCATAGTTTATTTCCTTTTGTTGATAATAGTTCCTTCCCAAGATTTATCGTATGGTATGGCTTCATCCATGTGGATGTATACACCTATGTCACCAACAGGCATTTCCTCGTCTCCGGATTCCCATAGTTTCTCGCATACATAGTATGGATAATCAAATCCTTTCACTCTGAAATGAGATCGTGGATTTGCTACGAGGACTCTGGTTATAGTACTCTCTCCGTGCCATACAGGGTCTTTCTCTTCCTCGCTCCTTATACCGGAATAAAGCACCTCCTTGGTGCTATCGATAGATCCGTTGAAAGAGATCTCGTCTCCGTGCTTGAATGTCATAGTGTTACTCCCAAGTTGTTTTCTTTTCAAGATACCCCTTACCCTTACATCTTGGACACGTATTCCACTCATAGTGAGCGTCAACATGTCCTATATCGTAGTTGTCGTAGGCTTCGACGAATCTCCCTCTAAAGCCTTTCTCGCCGTTGCACTGAGGGCAAACGATACGAGTTCCATCAAGCATCATTTCGTGGTGCTTGCACTTATCCTCAGTATCAAACTCCTTACCATCCTTAGCGATATAGACAGTATAGGTTTGTACCACCTGTCTTGTTCTTTGTTCTGTTCTCATAATATAATATCTCCTTGATATTTTTATTTAAAAGTTGACAATATATAATTGGTATCAGACAGGGATTACGGCCACTTGCTTTCGTATTTTTGACTTACCGTGTCTGTCTCGTGACAGGGAATGCGGCTCTACTTGCTTCTTGTGCTTTTGGTTCTACCGTTACTGTCTGACACCCGTTGTTTGTTACTCTTCTGTTGTCTCTGAGGCTTCCATAGCCCTTTCGAGTTCCTCCTCAGAAGGCTCTTCCATATCTTCCTCAGTCAGCACTTCCTCAGCAGCCTCCTGTGCCTTCTTACGAGCCTTTTCAGCCTCCTTGCGGGGCTTGACGATGGTTTCCTGGATGATCTTCTGTTCCTCGTCGTCAGCAGGTTTTGTTGATTTCAGCTTGACACAGAATTTCTTGTTGTCTGCTGACAGTACACAACACTCTACTCCGTTGTCATAGACATGTTCAAATACGCCAAGGAGTTTCTCACCATTGAACTTGACGGTGCTTACGGGAGCACCCTTCTTGAAAGTTTCACTTACTTTTCCCATACTATCACTAAAATTATCGTTATACTTGTGTTTCAAAACGTTGAGGATGAACTTGAAGCAATCGGAGGTGTATCTAATGTCTCCGAATGACTTAGCTTCAAATGCACGTGACACCAGAACTTCCCTCAGTTCTCCGCTAGCCTCGTCCATATATTCGAGTACGATGTGCTTATCAATGAGCAGTCCTGTCACAATCTTCATACTATGGAGTCGCATCTGTACACGGACTCCCGGTTCTTTCTTGATGTAGTCGAAGATCGGTGTGTTCACGATGACGCACCCGTTGTTGTCTTCGATGAGTTTCACGAGTTCGTCGAACCTGCCGTGCCACTCCTTTCTCAGTTCATCTAATTTGTCGAAATCAATCATATTCAAAATCTTTTGTGGTGCAAAGGTATAGAAAATATTTGGAAATACAAAATTATCTTTTATAAAAAACGTTAAAAGGGTAGCAGATAGTTATCTGTTACCCCTTATAATAGGTCTGGTTATGGGTTTCTCCTCCTTTTTCTTTTTCCCATGTTTCTTCTCGTACCACTTGAATACGCTGTGCATAGTCTGGTACACAGTAACCACAGTACCGCCTACGGCGATAGCGGTATTAACTCCCTTGACAATCTTTAGTATATTCATTTTGTTCAAATTTAATGTGATCCTGTAATGTCGTGCAATAGTTATCCCAAGGTACGAATGCCTTCTCGTATTCATATGAGCACTCTCCAAGGAAATCTATTATGAAGGTTGGTGACAGCCACGCCTTCTTCATGTAGCTTGGATGTTCCCCAAGATGTCTCAGATATCCAGCCCACAGCCCACGTGATTTCATCCACTTGATAAAGATGGTTCTGGCTACAGCCACGTCCCATGAATCGTCAGCGAACCTCCTGTTTTCTTTTTTGTGCATGAATCTTACCAATCCCTGCAATTCGTTTGCGGAAATCGTCCATGCCGTTGGCTTCTTCTTCATTTATCTTAATCTGAATAACGATGTTTTCCCCATTGAGTTTAAGAGTATCTACGGTAATGTCAACAGTATACCACTTGATGCTAGCGAAGGTGTGCCTCAGCCTGTTCTGGCTTACCCTGCCAACAGTAAGACCATAGTAGTCATTCTTCTCCAGGAATTCCTTTATGGTGTCATACTTTATGAAATCCGTATTCTCCATTTACTTTTTCGGTGTAAGATCCTCAATCATAATTGTCACGGCAATATTCCTGTCAGTGATGGTGTTACCCTTGCTGTCAACGGAATAACTGCCTATGAGTGAGGATATGAGGTTCTTCAAACTACCCGGAGTACCCTCTATGTAGCTCTTAGCCAAAACCCTCTTCGGCTCACTCTCCACGACTGCTGCCAATGCAGCGTTCTTCTCCATCAGTTCCTTGATCTCGGAGATACGCTTGAGCATAGCCTCGTCGTTCTTGTTGCTCTCTTTCTGCGGAATTACATTTCCGTTCTCATCTTCTGTCATAAGTGCCATTGTAGTATGTGTTTGTAAACCCAAGAAGCTAGTTCATCCTAGCTTCAAGGGCTGATTTAACGATGTTACCGCTAATGTTAGGATACTTCTCCTTAGCACCCTTCATAAGGACACCCATGTCCCTCTGCTGGAGCTTGTAGCCAGCACCTCTCTCTGACAGGTGCTTGTCGATCAGCATGTTAACATAGTCGGTCATTTCCTCCTCAGTTGGCTGAGCAGGTGTGAACTCCTCGACCACAGCAAGCTCTCCCTTCTCCTTGTTGAGCATTTCGGTGTTACCTGCCTTGTCGTAGCCCTCGATGTTAGCCTTGTGATCCTCAGCCATCTTGAGCAGCACCTTCACCTCCTCATCCTCGGTCATCTTGTACTCCAGGTTGGTGTGGTGGTTCTTCTCATTCTGTCTGATAAGCTCTGACTTGATGAGCTTGAGTGCCCCTGCACGTCTGTCGAGCAATGCAATAGCCAACTCCTTGTCAAAACCCTCTGGGCTAGCCTCCTTACCATTGTGGATAGCTGCCTTCTTGCTCATCGTCTCTGTGATGCCCTCCTCGATCTTCTTAAGGATTGACATTTCGTACTCTTTAGTGTCTGTTCTCATAACTATGTAGCTTCTTTAAATGACCATACAAACCCTTTGTGCATATCGTTCTTACCACTGCAACATCTTGATACACAGGATGGTGAGAACCCACCATCGGATGTTGACATGATACTGTCCCATACGTTCACTAGGTGTCCTTCTGAGTCGTATTGATAAACTTTTTTCTTTTCTTTTCCACCCTTTGTTCTTGGGTAGAGTTCCTGGCTTCTCTTGAAGTGTTCAATCGTTAATGGCTTGTTAAGATTCTCCTTATGGGTCATTACGCAAAGGTTGTCTAGCGCATTGTTGCCCCTGTCAGTATCCTTGTGGCATATCATAAGCCCTTCGGGGACTTCACCCTTGAATGTAAGCCACACCAGATGGTGTACATACATATGTTTTCCCTTAACGTCACCGTTAGAGAGAGACACGTGCATATAGCCATTGGCGAGCCTACCCGGTTTAAGTGGTCTACCGAACTTATTGATTACCTCTCCTTTATCATTGATACGATAGTTCTCAAAGCCTGGTATCGGCTTCCATTCGTCATCGGATATGGATGCAAGGGCTTCTTCCATTCGTTTCTTGGTTACTTCCTCGTAATATTTTCGTTTTACGTCGGCTCTCACCCTTTCCTTGTTCTTGGAATACCACTCCCTGCGGTAATTCTGGTGCTGCTCACGCCATCTTCTGGATTGTTCTGCGGTTGCCATTTACGTTTACACTGAGTTAATCTTATCCAGAGCAAGAACCGTCTTTGCAGTCATACTGATAAGAGATTCAAGGTCTCTGTAATCACACACCTCAACCTGGGTATGCATATTCCTGTTGGGGATTGAAAGCAACTGTGTCATACAGTTAGACGATGCCTGTCTGATATACACCGTGTCAGTTCCACCATCCGGGGCAACAAACTCCTGGTATGGGATACTGTTGTCGTTACACACCTGCTTTATGAGGCTTGTAAGGTATGGGTGGTTGTTCACGCCATGTGCGATAGCACCTCCCTTACCAAGTTTGATATCACCCCACTCGTCAGCATTCACACACCCGTCATCGGTTGCAAATGTAACGTCGAAGTCAATTGAGTAGGTAGGATCGATTCCTGCTGCTGCCACAACTGCTCCAGTAGCAGTGGTCTCCTCCTGTGTACAAGCCACGAAATAGACACAGATATTAGATAGGTCTTCCTTTGCAAGCATAGCTGCAACCTCAGCAATGACGAAGATACCAGACTTGTCATCAAGGCCACGACCAGCAATCCTGTTGGGTGTGAGGTCAATCGGGTCGCAATGAACCACTGCCACGTCACCGATAGATACACGTGAAGCTGCCTCTTCCCTTGTCTCAGCACCGATGTCAATCTTCAAATCCTTGAGTTCCAGTACCTTACCCTTTTCCTCACCTTTCTCAAGATGCATTGGTGTCTTACCGATCACGCCATCAACCACGCCTCTAGCAGAGAAGATCTTCACCTGTGAACCAGGTAGAACCTTCTGATCGATACCTCCGTTCTTCACAAAGTGGAGGAATCCCTTGTCGTCGATGTTCTGGATCTGTAGGGATATCTCATCGATGTGTGCTGACAGCATAATCTTAGCCTTTGCCTCCGGGTTGCCCATAACGAACACTGTGTTACCAGCATTATCACGTCTCACAATTCTTGCCACTCTATTCATATGGTCAGAGAATACGTTAGATGCGCTACCCTCATAACCGCTTGGGCTTGGTGCTTCAAGCAATGCTTTTAAAAAATTTTTATTCATGTTTATTGTTTTTATTTGTTAAACTCTTCGTCGAATGGTTTGAAATTACCCTCCGGATTGTGTGCTCCGTTGGTTGATGGGAGATTGATGATGGCGAACACAATCTTCTTGAACGTGTTCTTATACTTCTCCGACTCAATGACCTCGTGGAACAGCCTAGCCATTTCCCTTGGAGGTGTGCCATAAGCACCACAGCCGAATGCACTGAGAACCAATGAATCGTTGCCGTTCTCCAGGGCGATGTTGAACATCTGACGAATCTTGAGCTTAAGAGCGTCAATCACCCAGGCAGGGAGTTTTCCGTCAATAAGCTCTGGTTTTCTCACAGCAGGTATGGTAATCACGTCGATGAAGAATGGGTTGTCAAGCAGCTTACACCTATCGTTCTCTGATGACTTGAATACCATCACGTTTGGAGTATAGATAGCACCATAGTGCATTTCCAGTGGGTATCTCTCTTCCAGTTGTGCAATGCCGTAGTTCTCTCCTATGCTGTGAAACTGGTAGAGTGAACGGAAAATGTCAGTGCGTCTGAATATGCTCTCTTCCTGTGCTGCTGACCCACGTTCTACACCACCTCCGGGAGTGTGGAAGGAAGCCATATTGAGCACAGCAGGTCTCAGGCCCTCGTGCAACAGTTGTTCTGCTGCATAGAGGCAATCAAGGTCAATCACCTTGACCTCAGCGTTCTCATATCTTGGAAGCTCGTCGAAGTTAGGTCTGATTCCCTTGGAATAGAACTTAGTTCCCTTGAGCATTTCATCCTCTCTGTAGAACTCCTTATCAGTTCCGTCGTTAGCCTTATACTTACCACGACGGACAGTATCAGTTGTATGTCTGAATATCTGTACTCTCTCTTCCTTTGTCATTTTATTTCAATTTTAATTCTAAACCCTTTTTGTAGAAGTAACGATATGTGCATTTGTCCGGCAAAAATATACCATCACCCGATATAAATTCATTGAATACTTTCTCGAATTCTCTTTCTTGCTCCTTTGTCATAGTATCATTCGTTCGTCATTCTGAATTGAAAATCAAGTATCATACTATCGTTTCTGGCAATCTTAGAGGCTATAGCGTCTCTGTCTTTGCCATGAGCAAGACTCAGTTTCTTCCGGAGTTCCATATTGTTGATTTCCAACTTCCTTATAGCCTCCATCAATACACCTTTCGTTGCCATATTACCTCAAGTTTGCCACAATATTATTCACCTGTGAGATCTCACTGCATACACCCTGCATCTTTGCGGCGATACTATTAACCCTTGTCTCCAGCATGTTCTTGAGTTCCATATTCTCCTGGAGGAGTTTCTGGTTCTCGTGGAACAACTGAACGTTGTCGTTGATGAGACCCTGCATATTGAGCTGTCTGCCTCCCTGGTTATTGGCATTCATCTGCTCAATGCCAGCCACCACGTCAAGTTCTTTCTTGAGTATATAGCCAACCTCCACAGCTTTCTGTCTAACATCATAGGAAGCACCATTACTCATTTGTGCAAGCAGGTTGATGCACTTCTGTAAATCTGTTGATGATATCATATTCGTTACTTATATTGTCCGTTATCAATTAGGTGTTGCATTTCTCTCTCGAAGTAATATAACTGAGAGGGAACGAGATTGTTGATCCATTCGTCCCTATACTGTTGGTATTTCCAGAAGGTGTTAACCCTCCAACGCCATTCAAGATATGTTCTCAGTTCTTTACTCATCTTAATCCCAGTATTCTCCATCCCAGAAATCGCCGTAGCAATAGTAAGCGGCGTTACTCTGATAGGAGTATTTATCCTTAATTATGTTGTCGCACACCCTCTTCAATAATTCCTTGAATTTCTGAGAGATAGGCTTAACCACGTCACCATTGTATTCTACCTTAGGCTCTACGATTGTTCTGATAATCTCCCCGGTATCCTTGGCGATGATTGCTTGCAGATCACTGTTCCAGTAGTAGCCGTAGCTCTGGAGTATATCCATTGCTCTCTCTACCTCCCTTTCGTTGCAAGGTCTCCACCAGAATGATTCCGTATCTCCGTCAACGGTGGTAGAACATCTGGTAACTGCTGATGCAACCTCTAGGTATGGCAGTGTTGCCCAACCTCCACCTTCGGGGTTCTCACGATACTTTGCCGGATCATATGCTACAATCACAGAATATTTCTTGGTAGTGGTATATGATTCACACTCAATACCCTCGAATATGGCAAATGAGCCTGGCTTATTGGTGTTTGTGATGAACTCACCTTTCCTAAATGTACGTTTTTCTCCGTTCATTGTCTGTATAAGTTATTGTCGTTTATAATCTGTAATACTTCCTTTGTAACATAAGGAGTGGGGTTCATTCCCCTATGTATCATGCTCCTTACAAGCGTCGATGAGGCATCAATCCTTTGCGACTTTATATACCAATAGCCTTTGTCGGTAAGACTGCTCCTGCTGCCTTCCCTTACTATGAATGGTATTCTTTCATTGTCTATCTCCGTAGAGTCGTTGTTACGTTTCACTTCAATGAAGCCAACCTTATTCTTGATCTCCGTCTCGAATTTCTTCCATTGTGGGACATTATCTATCGTGTCAGTGCCACATACCAGGAATAGTTCATCCTCTGGATACTTTTCAAGGAGTTTACCTATGACCTTATAGGAATATGTTGGCGGCTCAATCTCTTTCTCTATCGCACACACCTCACACTTGTCTCCAAAAGGTGTTATTGCAAGCTCTACCATCTTACAACGAAGATCGAAGTCAGCAGGTGCATTTTCCTTCCAAGGATTATGCATTGCGACAACGAACAATACCTTGTCACACAGTCCGCTATTTAGCACACATGATGCTATGTTTGTATGCGCTATGTGTATTGGATCAAAAGAGCCAAGCAGCAATCCTACTTTCTTCATCTTTGTCTATTATTATTTCTTCATAAATCTCATTACCAATATCTGACCAGATAACGAATATGCCATAGAAAACCCATAGCATACCACACACCCACGATATACCGAACTTGTGGTTTCCAATGTAGTCCAAAGCTTCGTCGGATATTATCTTCTCGAATTTCAGCAAACATGCAGGATCATATCCGATAGACACATAGTTCTTACGGGCTATGACACAACCGACTATTACATAGAAAACCAGTATGAATGCCAGTCCAATTATCTCAGAGTTGTTCATATCGTTGCAAATATATAGAAAATTTTTGAGAAAAACAAGTTTTTTAACACTTTTTTAGAAAAATTCTTCTGGATTGTCTATAATGACTGAGTGTATAGAGTCATCATATTTGCGGTCAAGTGGACCTTTAAGAGACTCCACGACGTAGGAATCGACGATTGCATTAACATCCTCGATATTGCGGTATGGACCTATCCAAACCAACTTTCCCCAGTCCTTATGTCTTATGTAGTACCTACCATTCTTTGCGAGTTTATGACTGAACTCGCTCTTTTCGAGTGGTCTTTTGTACCAAGGTATGGGCTTGTCGGTGATTGGTTCGATCCCTGGCTTTGCTATCGATGGTTTTGTTCTCCTCTTATTGATAAAGTTGGAGATTTCAATTCTATCTTCTATTTCGCTCATAGTCGTATACCATAAAATGGCTGACTAGCAAGCCAGCCATATCACGCTTAATCCTCGTCTTCACAATCGATATGAGTTGCCAGAGCAGCGAGTTTATCCTCATAGTCCTTGAGAATAACAGGTCTGTAGGTATCATACCAGTACTGAATCTCCTCGATGGTGTAGTCTTTCTTCATCTGACGGAAGATCGACTTAGCCTCCATGATGAGAAGGTTCTGGATGTAGTCCTCTGGAACTTTGCCGTCACACCAGTCAACAGCAATCTGATTGAATCTGCTGACGTATCCAAGGTACTCTGCGAAGATGATGAACACAGGAGTCTGAATGGTTTTCTCCTGGTGCTGCGAAATCTCGCTAATGCTACCTGTTTCTTTTTGAGTTACTGTATTACTCTCCATTTTATAATTTATTTAATGATTACACTACCCGTAGTAGTTCTCTGGATGGCATTCTGTTTCCGATCCGGATGGAACTTCTACTACTTGCTCAATTTTCTCAAATCCATCTTCCGTTCTCGTGAAGAATGTGACTAGTTTTCTCTCGTTATTCATATTATTGCTCTTCTTGTTTGGTTTTTATCTTGTCAGTTGTAACCATAGAGTTTCTCCTGCACCTAGGCAGGATTTTCTTATACTCCGGGTCTGAATAGAATCGTACTGTTGATGTGTTGGTTCTAGATCTAGTAGGTATGGTAGGATCGTTTTGACGATAGTGATTACCATACTGCCCGTACCTATTATATCCACCATAAGACGTTTCATCATCACCCAACCCGAAGAGCCAACCTATGTCAAGACTAGGCTCTACTCCATTCCTGCGGCAGTATTCCTCGTCGTTCTCGTGGAAGAACTTGTAGAAACCCCACACAAGGGTGGATATTGGGAATATCAGATATGTGTACGAACCAAGGACACACATATGTATGATGCCCATGATTGACAACAATATCATAAAGATTGCGAAAAGACCATATAGCATATTAATCTAAATTTTTCGCAAAGATATAGAAAAATTTCGAGAAAACAAAGTTTTAGGGTTATAAAAAACGTTAAAACTTCTTTCTCATCACCAGGAAGCGGGCAAAGACACTGGTTCTATGCAGTTTCCCCTCTTTCTCATCATCCCCGTCAACACGCTTATAGGTTGCCTCGTTCTCACCCTTCTTGAGGATAATGATGTCACGTCTCTCCAACGATATGATAGGAGAAATATGGTAGATACGGTTCTCCTCAATCTGTTCCCAAGGAGTAATACTCTTAATCTTTTGAAGCTCTTCCTTAAGCTCCTGTACTGAACGTTTTGTCATCTGTCTATCAGAATTTATGAATTTTTACTATGAATTGTACATCAATATCATTAGAATATATGTTGATGTAGTTTGATGTGGGCTGAAAGTTCTCGTTCAACTCTACACATTTCAACACATAATCTGTTCTCTCCTTTACCAGAACTAGTTTCCTCTTCTGGCGTAGTATCCTAGGAACTACACACATATCGCCTTCCTTGATATCCTTCCAGTTCATAACGGAAGGTAGTTCCTTCATCTTATTCCTCTTCTCTACGTAATCGTCGTAGGTGACTGGTTTGTTAATCACTGCTGGCAGCAACAGGCTCGTTGGCTGAGTTGGCGTGGCAGTCATAATCTTAGGACACCAATCCGGTCTGTATATGGGTGCTTCGTGACTAGTGATGTTGCGCTGAATTATCCTAGCACGTTCAACGTTATCAGACACGATCATATGCTTTGCACATGAAGCATTGAATGATCTATGCCTATCATCAAACTGCTTTATCAGATATCCGCACTCATTGCAACGTGGAAGCAACCTCAGAGAAGTGTCTGGTATAGGCTCGTCAAACATACAGGTCTGACAAGCCTCACACGACTTTCCAAAGCATGGATGATCCTCGTTGAATACTGTTCTTCTCATTGTCAATTACCATCCAGGTCCGTCATCAAATGCTTCCTCTTCGTCGAAGTCTTCCTCTGCCTCATCCCAGTTGCCATCGCCTTCCTCTCTATCCTCAAGGAAATCATCGAGGAAATCCCAGTCCTCTTCGTTGACCATTGGCTGACCATCGCCGTAGAGTCCGTTATGCTCCTGGTTGCTACGCTCGATATACTGCCTAATTTGCTCAAGTATTTCTGGGGTAGGTCTCTGCAAGTTGCCCTCAATCATCATCTGATTGAGCATCCTGTTAGCATCCTCCATACCTTCTGGCTGAGGTAGCATATCCTCGAACTCTCCACCGAATACTTCTCTGCAAGTGAGATCGAATATCTCAGCACCAAGAGATTCAAGCCTGTGGAAATCCCTCAC